>Ga0272444_10005619_pt1 | contig 10813 bp, 9 predicted proteins | sample SSMForm13_FD_201033 | JGI IMG/M metagenome (GOLD analysis project Ga0272444, IMG submission 201033) | Marine sediment archaeal communities from Little Sippewissett salt marsh, Falmouth, MA, United States - SSM-Form-13 | ecosystem: Environmental > Aquatic > Marine > Wetlands > Sediment ... | reverse complement strand
TAGACACCCATTGGACTGAACTTGTACGTATTGTTCCTGTAAGACCATGGACACAGAGTCTGACTCCAGGTGCATCTTGGGATGAAAAAGGCTGTGGCATTAGGACGAGAGGTCACAAAATTGGTATTGGAACCCCAAAAAAAGGAGGCGGCCATGAAAACCTGTGCTTGTGGGTGTGGACTTCCTGTTGCCCCGGGGAAAACGTGGAGACGTGGGCACCACAGAAGGCCTCAGGCAAAGAAGCCTCAAGCCAGCATTTCCCCTTCTGGGAAATGCCCCGTCTGTTCAACCTGGTTCAACACAGAAGAATTTGGCGCCTGTCCATTCTGCCAAGGGAGGCCTCAGCGGGTTTACGAGGATCAACCTGTGTATCACCACCAGCAGTGGCGATAAACAAAGGCATGGCCTTGGGCCCGTTTTTTCAGGATTTAGCGAGCACGTCCTTACAGGGGTCAACGAATTCATATAAAAGTAAAAGAGGAGTTATGCAAAGGTCTCTCTTTAAGGGCCGCATAACCCTTCACGTCTGCCCTGCCTGTCAATGGGAAGACCTAGTGGGCGGAAAGTACCGGCTGGTTTCCAAAAACTAAATGGAAGAGCAAACTGAGCCTATCCTTCTGCGCCTATGGTGAATCCCATTGACAGCACGGCAAACAGAGGATCAGCATAGGGTGAAAGATTTCTTGCATCACCACCTCAATGCCCTGCACGTATATTGCCGGCTCGTGAGGATTCTGCCAAAAAAATGCGCCCGGGGCATCATATCCTTCTGGGAAAAGACAAGGCTGTACGCCCGCATGTATCCCTGATTACCTCCTCTCTCAACTGGGGCAACCAGTCCCCCCTGGTTGCCCCCTTCCTCACCATGCCCACTTTTTCATGGCCCAAACATTGATGAAATCGTAAGAAATGGTCACACAGATGAAAACGGGGGTCCAGAAAAACTCTAAATATTTGGGAATCTTAGAGACTTGAGGCAAGCCTGTTCTCCAAGCCCTGAAGGGGGGGTAATCGCTAGAACTGTTGAAGGAACCTCATATCATTTTCGTAGAACTTCCTGATATCCTCGATGCCGTACTTGAGCATGGCGATGCGTTCAATGCCCATTCCAAAGGCAAAGCCCGTGTACCGCTGCGTATCATAGCCCACCATTTCAAAGACAGCCGGGTGCACCATGCCGGCGCCCAGGACCTCGAGCCAGCCGGTGTGGGAACATAGCCGACAGCCCTTTCCTCGACAAATGACACAGCGTATGTCAATCTCGGCACTCGGCTCCGTGAAGGGGAAGAAGCTGGGACGAAACCGCAGGCTGGTCTCCTCATCAAACATCTGATGGACAAAGGTGGTAAGAACGCCCTTGAGATTGCCCAACGATATGTTCTCATCTACCATCAATCCCTCAACCTGTTGAAACATGGGCGTATGTGAAACATCCGAATCAACGCGGTAGGCCTTGCCAGGTGCAATGATACGCACTGGGGGCGGCTGCCTTTCCATGACGCGAATCTGGATCGGGGAAGTGTGTGTCCTCAAAACGATGTTGTCGGAGATATAGAAGGTGTCTTGCATGTCACGGGCCGGGTGATCCTTTGGAATATTGAGGGCCTCAAAATTGTAGTAGTCCAGTTCAACATCGGGGCCTTCCACGACCTCAAAACCAAGCCCCCTGAAGATCCCGGAGATGGCCTCCGTGACTTGGGTAATGGGATGGAGCCGCCCACTGGCCGCAGGCCGTCCAGGCAACGTCACGTCCAATGCCCCTTCAGGCCGTTCACGATCTGTCTCCAGGCCTTTCAGGGATTCCGCAAAGACCGCCTCGAGCCTTGCCTTCACCTCATTGGCAAGCTGCCCAACCACTGGTCTCTCTTCAGGCGCCAGAGTGGACATCTTGCGCAAACACTGGGTCACAGCCCCCTTGCGCCCCAGGTACTGAACCCGTAACGCCTTCAGCCCTTCCACGTCATTGGCTGCCTCTAGGGCCTTCAAGGCCTCCTGTTCCAATTCTTTGAGTCTCTTCTTCATGGTGGAATCTCGACACCCTGCCATTGTCAGCTGTCATCCATACCGCAGGCCCCTATAGGCTTCTCAGCCTCGCCACGGGGACCCTTTATTTGACGGTTTCGCAAAAACTCGTCACCCCGGTGAAAACCGGGGTCCAGGAGCATTTTAACTCTTTGACATTACTGGATAGCGCTTAGGGTTGCGCCTGACGGCTTGAACAGAGCCACTACGTGCCCGGCTTCCGCCGGAATGACAGAAAAGGATGTTTTCGGACTTTTTGCGATTTCATCTTATTTATCGTCCCGACTTTAGGCACCTGGGCCAACAGCGATAGTCGCCAATTCAGAAAATGCCTTTGGATCTGAAACAGCCAATTCGGCAAGTATCTTTCTATCGATTTCTATGTGTGCCCGCTTCAATCCACTGATGAGCCGACTGTACGACAAATTGTTGAATCGCGCCCCTGCGTTGATTCTGGCGATCCAAAGCCGCCTGAAATCTCGCTTCCGCGCCCTTCGATCCCTGTAAGCATACTGAAGGGCCCTATCCACTGCGTCGGCTGCCGTACGATACAGCTTACCCCTGCCGCCGCGGTAAGACTTGGCAAGCTTCAATATCTTTTTCCGCCTCCTCCTTGCCTTAAATCCTCGTTTGACTCGCATGAGTGATCCTCCCTATCTGGTCATCCGCTTTTTTGTAAATGGCCAATGCATCTCGCCTGCATCCCTGGTCGCAGTTCCTTTGGGTCTCCCTGTGACCGCCTTAAAGGCCGGTGGAGCCCTCCGGTCTCCGACCAGTGTTTTTCATATTATGCGTATGGAATCAGGCGTTTCAATGCCGCCGTGTTGGTTTTGTCAACGATATTCGACTTTCGAAGTGCCCGCTTCCTCTTCCTGGTCTTCTTTGTCAAAATGTGGTTCCCGTGGGACTTTGAATAGGTTATTTTCCCTGTCCCCGTGGCCTTGAAGCGTTTGGCCGCCCCTCGGTTTGTCTTCATCTTTGGCATGGTACCTCTCCTCTGTTACCTGGAATATAGCCCGAGCAGTCGCACACGCCTGGGCTTGTACTGAGATGCCTTTGGCACATAGGCCCTCAGAATTTCATTGTGACTCTCACCGCCTTGAAACTGACTGAACAAGATTCCGCCAAGACTTGGCCGTTGATTATTGGAATCCGAAGAAGGGTTGCTGGGAGTTATTTCGGGGCAAGAACCATGAAAATGTGGCGACCTTCCCTTCTCATTTCCTGTTCTACATTGGCGATGTCTGCCGTTTCCTCGGCTACTCGTTTAAGAATGGCCGTCCCAAGCTCAGTGTAGGCTATTTCCCTTCCTCTGAACATAAGAGAAACCTTCACCTTATCCCGATGGTCCAAGAACCGTCTAATATTGCGCAGCTTCACCTGTACGTCATGCTCCCCAGTCAGGGGACGGATCTTTATCTCCTTGATTTGATAACCTGACTGCCGTTTCTTGGCCTCTTGAAGCTTCTTGCTCTGTTGGTACTTGTATCGTCCATAATCCATGACCCGACAGACCGGCGGGCTGACATGGGGCGCAACCTCAACAAGATCAAGTCCGCGCTCTTCTGCTGTTTCCAGGGCCTGCTTCAGTGGCACGACCCCCAGTTGCTTACCGTCAGCGTCTATCAACCGGACCTCTCTGGCCCGAATTCTTCTGTTTACATTAATGCGCTTGGCTATACCCTTCACCTCCTTGAATTCGCGAATTGCTATTTGTGAATCGTTTCACTGCCACCTATCAATGGCAGCCGTCAATGCAATGTCCTCCCTCAGAAGCCATTACTACAAAACCAGAGGTTCAGACAACCCTTTTTGCCGACCTAACCGACAAATATGGGGCGCCTGGAAAGCTGTTGCGGCAAAGGAAGGCCCATGAATGGCTTTCCCTCCAGCTGCGGTTCAATCTCAGCCAGAAGCTCAGACATTGTCATCTTTCTCTGCGCACCATCTCTGGTTCGAACGCTCATACACCCTTCAGCCACTTCCTTTGCCCCTATGACCACAATATAGGGGATCCATTCTTTTTCTGCCGCCCTTATTTTTCGTCCCATGGTAATATCGCGGTCGTCATAATCAACGCGATAGGGGATCTCTGGCAATATCTTCCTGCATGGCGCATCAAATTTCTCCGAGACCGGAATGATGCGCAGCTGGACTGGGGCCAGCCAAAAGGGAAAGGAGGCCTTTTGTCCTCGCTTCATGCGCATCGCCTGGGTCTCCAAAATGGCATAAAGGACCCTGTCGATAGAGCCAGATATGGAAGCATGTAGAAGCAAAGGATACTGTTTCTCGCCCTGAGGATCAATATAGGTTATGTCAAATCTCTGTGGATTTTCAACATCTATTTGCACCGTTGCCAGACAAGCGGCCTTGTCCAGGGCGTCGATGAAATTGAATTCGAGTTTTGTCACAAAATAGAAAAAGCGCTCGTTCCACAGCTCCATCAAGGCGGGCCTTTCACATCGTGAGACGATCGCTTCAAGAAAAGACCTGTGTTGTTCAGCAAAATCGGAAACACACCTGATGGCCACCTCGAATTCAAGGCCAAAGCCTTCCATGCACTTAATGGCGGAATCTACCTGACGGGCAAATTCTTCCTTCGCCTGCTCCATGTCCCTGGCCAAGGTGTGGAGGTCTGGCATGGTGAACGTGCGCAACCGTTTCAGCCCGGCCAGCTCCCCGGACTGTTCCCTCCTGAAAGAATAATGGGTCAACTCATAAAGCTTGCTGGGCAGGTGATGGTGAGAAATCTGCATGTCGTGCTGAATCAGATACTGTCCGAAGCACGCCGCAAAGCGCAGAAAATACTCCTTTTCGTCTGAAAGGAGCACGTACTGTCGCGCCGGAAACCGCTGAAGGTAGAGGTTGAGTTTGGGGTGCTGATAGTCATACATAATCGGCGTTTCTACCTGCATGCCTCCAAGCTCTCTGACCAAATCGGAGACATACGTCTCGGCCAGGCGCTTCATCAACTGCCCTTTGGGATACCAGCGGAAATTGCCCTGGTCGGAGCCGGGCTCATAGTCCACCAGTTCCATTCGGCGCATCAACTCGATGTGGGGGGGAACCCGGTCAGAGGTGCGGGTTCCAGATTTCTCGTACCTGAACAGCCGCTCCAGATTCTGCCGCTTGGAAAAAGAAAAATCCTCTGCAGGTACTTGGTCACCATTGGGGGTCATGACACGCCACTGGGATTCAAGGCTCTTCTCTGCCACAATGGCTTGAGACTCTCCCTCCCCAGATGCCTTCTCGGCGCGCCCCGATGGTGTAATGGTCTTTGCCAACTCAGACAAAGGGTGGCCCTTGCACGAGATTTCAAAGGCCTTGTAGTAGCCAAAGGGGGCACGCACGACCTTGAAGGAATCTTGGCCCTCGATGCGCCTGCAGATGGCGTCCAAGAGCTTCACAGCCACCCTAGGGGAACTCAGGGCACTCGAAAGATGGGCATAGGGATAGATTACCAGGGTCTCGGTGCCCACCTGTGAGGCAAGGCCAAACACCTCTTCTGTGACTTGGTCGACGACGGAACCGACATTGGTCTCATCGCCCTTTTCAGCAGCCACAAAAACCACCAGGGCCTCACCGACTTCGTCTTCCGATTTTGCCTTATCGAGCTCGGTAGGCAGCGCCACAGAAGTCTCACCTGTTACCCGAAACGAAAATCTATCTGCATGTATAAGAAGAATCCGCATAGCCCCTTGTTCCGACAGCCGCCACGATCCAAAAACGCACAAAAGGCACCTGAAGATACCCCCTTACAGATGCCTTCATCTATTCTGATCATTAGAACATAGCTTAAACTGCCCCTCCTTTGTTTCCTCTCCCACCTCAAGACCCCCAAGAAGCCCTTGGGCCTTTTAAAGAGTACAAGCAAAATACAGACATGTCAGCAAAAAGTCAAGGCCAAGTTTCTTGGCGGCCCCCCTATGCGATTGACTCCTGGGCCTCTTTCCTATAAGTCTTTAAAGAAGATGAAATCGTAAGAAGTCAGGAAGTTGCTTTTGCTGTCATTCCGGCGGACGCCGGGCACGTAGTGAAGCTTCGGTGCTATCCAGTCATCTCGCTAGGTTCCGGATGCCGGTTTTCACCGAGGTGACGACGTTTTACGACTCCATCAAAGAAGACGGTTTCGCGAAAGTCTTTTGCGAACGACATGGAGCTTGAGATCAGTCCCTTGGGGTTTACATCCAGAAACATGGGACAAAAGAGCCTGCTTCTGATTTCAAAGGCATCATTTTGGAAAACATGGACATAAAGGGTCTTATTGAGGCCGTCACAAAGGAAACTGAAGCCGTCCTTAAAGGGGTATCTGAAGACTCGGTTGGGCCTTTCGTGCAAGGACTTGACCGGGCAAAGAGGATCTTCTGCGCGGCTCATGGAAGGTCAGGATACGTCCTGCGCTGTTTCTGCATGCGTCTCATGCACCTGGGATATGGGGCCTTCTTTGCAGGCGAGACCATCACCCCCGGAATCACCAAGGAAGACGTCCTCGTTGTTTGCTCCGGTTCGGGCCAGACGATGTGGACCTACCAATGGGTCAGATTGGCGTCCCAGCTTGGGGCCTCAACCTACGGCGTTGTCGGCGTAGAAGATTCCCCCATCGGAAGAGCCCTGGACTACAGCGTCTTCCTTCCAGCGGGATCAAAAAGGGATCACCCTCAGGATTTGAAATCCATACAACCCCCTGGGTCTCTCTTTGAGCAAGCGGCCTTTTTGTTGTTGGAGACGATTTTGTTGGAACTATATCAGGGACAGGGAAGCGACCCCGGGCCCCTATTGGACCGGCACACCAATTTGGAGTGAGATGTTTTCTCAAAACTGTTTATAGACGGTGCAGTAAAAAGTCTTTTGCAGCAGAAAGAGCAAAAAACACTTTTTGCGAGACCATCTTGTAAGATGAAATCGTAAAAAGTCCAAAAACACCTCTTTCTGTCATTCCGGCGAAAGCCGGGCACGTAGTGGCTCTGTTCAAGCCGTCAGGCGCAACCCTAAGCGCTATCCAGTAATGTCAAAGAGTTAAAATGCTCCTGGACCCCGGTTTTCACCGGGGTGACCACTTTTTACGAATCCATCTTGTAAAGGGTACAAAAATGAAACCAGTGCTGCAATTGGCCCTTGATTTTGTGGATCTCAAGCGGGCCGTGAAAAATGCCGAGGCCGCTGTTGCGGGCGGGGTGGACTGGCTTGAGGCCGGAACGCCCCTGATAAAGAGTGAGGGGGTTGAAGCCGTACGGGAACTCAGGAGACGCTTTCCTCGGGCAACCATCGTGGCGGACATGAAAATCATGGATGCGGGCCGAGTGGAAGTTGAAGCAGCCGCCAAGGCCGGAGCCAATATCGTCGATGTCCTCGGTGCGGCAAGTGATCCTACGATCCGCGAATGCATACAGGCGGGTAAAAACTACGGGGCCAGGATCGTGGTGGACCTCATTGCCGTCAAAGACCCTGTATCGCGGGCTAAGGAGGTCCAGGGGTTTGGCGCAGACTATGTCACCGTTCACTGTTCCATAGACGAACAAATGGAAGGAAAAGACCCCTTTGAAACCTTGCGCCGCGTGGCGCAAAACGTTTCCCTGCCCGTAGGGGTAGCTGGGGGGATCAATTCCGAAACAGCCTCTCTCGCCCTGGAGGCAGGGGCATCGATCGTCATCGTGGGCGGAGCCATCACAAAGGCCATTGATCCCAAGGAGGCGGCTGACACGATCAAGGCGGCCATGGAAAGAATGGTCGCCATTCCCACCAAGCTCTTCAAAAGAGGATCTGAAGCAGAGATCCGAGGAATCCTGGAGATGGTCTCTGCAGCCAATCTGTCTGATGCCCTGCACCGAGGCAGCGTCATCAAGGGCCTCAGGCCACTCTTTCAAGGGATCAGGCTCGTGGGCCGGGCCCTAACGGTAAGGACCTATCCGGGAGACTGGGCCAAACCGGTGGAAGCCATTGACGTTGCCGAAGAAGGCGATGTCCTGGTCATTGACACAGGCGGTGTAGGGCCGGCCATCTGGGGAGAATTGGCCACCCATTCGGCCATGCAGAGAGGCCTTTCAGGGGTGGTCATAGACGGCGCCATCCGGGACACCCCAGATATCATCCGGCTCCAGTTTGCCGCCTTTACCAGGTTGATCATGCCCAACGCGGGGGAGCCTAAAGGGTTAGGAGAGATTGGCGTGCCTGTCATCGTGGGCAATCGAAAAGTGGAAACCGGCGACTGGATTCTGGGAGACGGTGACGGGGTGGTGGTCCTGCCGAAATCAATGGCCACGGAATATGCCAACCGTGCCATGGACGTATTGGAAAAAGAAAACCGCATCCGGGAGGAAATCAAGGCGGGGAGCACGCTTAGCGAGGTGACCGAACTCCTTAGATGGGAAAAGAAATAGCCCCCTATCGGCGGGTTTTCTGTCTGAGCCGGCGGGCCTTTTCTCTGGCAGTTTGCACCATGGCCAATACCACGAAATAGCCTGGCAGGGCTATGGCGATCCCTGTAATGACGCCCCCCAAGGTGAGAGAAACAATGGCATGTGTACCGGCATGCCAGAACGTCTCCCAACAAGGATTGGACAGGAATTGAGCGTTGACAGGATAGCCTAGCAGCTTTGCGCCCAGCTTGTAGTTGAACAAATAGATGAAAAAAGCCGTTGCCGGGTTGGTGACCCAAACAGCGACGGCAGCAGCCACTTTGCTAATCCTGAAGAAGGCTGCCAGGGGGATGGCGACGGCCATCTGGAAGCCCATCGTGGGGCTCATGGCCACGAGAAGGCCCAGAGCGGCCCCCCAGGCTATCTGCTTGGGGCTGCCATGGAGGCGAACAAAGCGATCATAGAACCACCGGGCCACCCTCTTGGCGCGACCGGGTGCTGGATTGAAAAACTCAGCTCTTCCCTCGGCCCACAGAGCTGCCAGGTCGGGCTCAGGTTCGGTGGCGCAGTCCTGTTCTTCTACGACTCGGCTTTGTGATGGGCTTTCCATGTGAAGTCTTGCCCCAACCTAACCTTGGTGTTCCCGTTGCCGTGGCTCAGAGCGCATAGATTTTCACCTTAGCAGGACTTCTATCCAAATTCTATAAAAATCCAAGACAAACCAGACGGTCAACACAGTACAGTAACGCAAATCTGCCCAGGCAAAGCCCGTACAGGGATCCGGCTCAGATCCAGGGCAGGCCCCGACAAAAAAGGGAGATTCTACCCGACCATGACAAGCCCCGTCAATCCCATTGCGCGCACAGAGAGGCAAGGTGTTGAGGATGTCAAGGTCTTTTCCACCCTTTTCCTGGCTGTTTTTTCCGTCACCCTTGGCGTGGGCTTGGTCGTCCCCTTGCTCCCCCTTTTCGCCCATGAACTGGGGGCCACGGGCCTTTACATCGGCTTTATCTTCGGCGCCTTTTCCCTTTCAAGATCCGCCTTTCTCCCCTTCTTTGGCCGTCTGTCCGATCTTAAGGGCCGCAAGCCTTTTGTCACCACAGGGCTTCTCGCCTATTTTCTCGTCTCTATCGCCTTTGCCTTTACAGAGCATGTTCATGTTTTCATCCTGATTCGATTTCTCCAGGGGATTGCCTCGGCCATGATCCTGCCGGTGGCCCAGGCCTATGTGGGAGAAATAACGCCCAAGGGCAAAGAAGGTTTTACCATGGGCCTTTTCAACCTGTCCATCTACGCAGGCCTGAGTTTGGGCCCGGTGGTGGGCGGCGTGGTCAAGGATGTCTTCGGGATTCGGGCATCCTTTCTGGCCATGGGCCTGATCTCCCTTATCGGTTCCCTCCTGTGCCTTGTCTTGCTGCCCCCCAGAAAGGAGGAAAAACCCCTGGCCCAAGCCAGGCAGCCCGTTCTTTACAGGGTCCTCGTGAGGAACAGATACATTGGCGCTCTGTTTGTGTTCCGCTTCACCTTCACGACCTGTATCGGCGTGGTGTGGTCCTTTCTTCCCCTTCTTGCAGGCCTTGACTTTCACCTTTCCAGTTCCGCCGTGGGGGTCTTGGTCATGCTCGGGGTGCTGACCACGGGTCTCCTTCAAACGCCCATGGGACTCATAGCTGACCGCTTCAACAAGAGGATCATGATTGTGGTGGGCGGCCTCGTGGCTACCGGGGCGGTATGGTCCTTTCTTCACGCCAAAGGGTTCTGGGGGCTCTTTATGGCCAACATCTTGTTCGGTGTCGGTGGAGGCATCGCCATGCCGGCTGTCATGGCAATGACCGTTATCATAGGCCGCCAGACAGGTTCCATGGGTTCCATCATGGGCCTCTTGACCATGGGGCACAGCCTGGGCATGTTCGTGGGCCCCATTCTGGCAGGCTTGATGATGGACATGTTTGATCTGGGGCTGGCTTTTGTGGCGGGAACGGTTATCATGGGGTTTGGGGCGGCCTCGGTAATCCTCCTCACTTCTGGATTTCGCAAGTGGGCTGCGTCAAGTTATGGGACGACGGCGCAGACACAATAGTCACGCCAGCAATACTTCTCATTGAAGGACTCGTTAAAAGCCTTTTGGCAACGACATTGAGTCCGCCGGGGTGGAGGAAAAAACAGTTGAGATGTTCAGCGTTAAGAAATGTCCCGATACCATCGGGAGTTGATCCGCCGCGGCAAAGAGTTTTAGTCCCGACAAGTCGGGAAACGTCTCAAGTGCGCCCATCTCTTCTCAAGCCCACAGGCGCAAATGGTCACGGAGTGAGCAAACCTGACTTTTTACGAATCCACCCCGATTGAAGATGATGAACTTGCAGGAAGTGCTCTTCACTCACCCCATCAGGCGGACCGTCCGGCATAATTGACAATATACAGATACTGTCTTAAGT
>Ga0272444_10005617_pt1 | contig 10814 bp, 5 predicted proteins | sample SSMForm13_FD_201033 | JGI IMG/M metagenome (GOLD analysis project Ga0272444, IMG submission 201033) | Marine sediment archaeal communities from Little Sippewissett salt marsh, Falmouth, MA, United States - SSM-Form-13 | ecosystem: Environmental > Aquatic > Marine > Wetlands > Sediment ... | reverse complement strand
GCGAAGCATGTGGACTCTGTACATGCGGATCCGCACTCAGGAACCGCCCAATCTCCGGGTCATAAACCCGCCCGTTCATGTGAATGCGTACGCTTCATGACGACTTGTAGCCAAGCCGGTATCCGCAGTACGCAATACGCAATACGCCTTTCGCGTTGTTACACAATTGAGTTGTTAAAGAGCAGGCCCAATATACCGCTTTTATCGGGACACATAAATCCTTCAAGAAGCGTACTATCGTAGGAAAATTCCTACACGACACCGATGTCAGCACATAAATCGGGACAGCGTCACGCTAGCAGATTATTTTGTCTCCGCTATTGCAGGTAGCTGAGGCTGTACGACAAGAGCATTGTCCCCGGCGCCTGAACCAGGATGGTAATCTCATGGCAGGGAGCGGTTACCTAAGCGCCATAGCGGCATTTTGCTCCGCTCAGAGACTTGCTCCCGACCCGAGGGGACGTAAGTCTCTATAGCTATTAAGGGGGCTCAATGCGTCGATGCATAAACAAGCACCGGGACACCGAGGGTGCATTCGCGGATTCGGCTGAGGCAATATACGGCCAAGCCAACCGGAAGTTGTTCAAGCTAGCGCGGGTACAGCGCAGATGTGCTTGCTTCGGAGTGATGGCTAGTTGACATACCGACGTCAAACCGTAGATATGGGCCAATCCATTCGAAGATGCCCTGCTGATAAGGAGGTCGCGGCTGACGATCCTGCAAGAAATTCATGACTGGTCCAAGGGCCTCGCCGATTGGCAACAGGACGCCATCGCTCGGCTCTATGCTAACCGAACGCTCACTCCGGGCGATCTCGACGATCTATACGCGCTGGCCAAGGCAGAGGCTGGCATCCCCGATCCCGAAGGGCGCGCGCCAAAAAAGCTGCAAGACGCGGAAGTCGCACCGCCGCCGGATCCTACAAGGCTTGTGCAGCTTCTTGCTATCAAAGACTTGGCTAACGTCAATGCTCTGGTCCAAGGGGGTACGCTACCCATCGCTCCGGCAGGCTTGACTGTCATCTACGGCGAGAATGGGGCTGGCAAGTCCGGCTATTCGCGAGTGCTTAAACACGCATGCCGGGCCAGGGACTGTCGTGAGCCCATCCTGCCGGATGCCAAGCTGGACCCCAAGAATGTCGGCGTAGCTCAAGCTGCCTTTGAGGTTCTCATCGATGGCCACTCGGTCGACTTGGCCTGGAAATATGAGGCCGCGTCACCGGAGCCCCTATCGGACATCTCCATCTTCGACGCCCACTGCGCGCGGGCATACATCGACAACCATGGCGACTTCGCCTACGTGCCCTACGGTTTGGACATCCTGGAGGGCTTGGCGGGAGTCTGCAACAAGCTAAAGGCGAAAGCCATGCAGGAGAAGACCGCGAACGCTCCGAGCGATTCCGCCTACTCGGTTCTTTCGCATGAGCAGACGGCAGTTGCCATTGCTCTCAACAACATCCCGGCGAGGACAAAACCGGAAGATATCGAAGCCCTCGCAACTCTGTCTAAGGCTGAGCAAGAGCGTTTAGCCTTCCTAGCCAAGACATTAGCGGAGGCAGACCCAAAGCAGAAAGCACAGGCGCTGCGCCAGAAGGCCACGCGGCTCAATGGACTGAGGGAGCGGATTGCGGCTGCTGTTGTTCAGATCAGCGACGACACGCTCAACGAGCTGAGCTCGCTGATCGGCAAGTCGAACACTGCCAAGGCGGCCGCGGAACTGGCCGCTGCCGAGTTCAAACAAACCCCTGGTCAATTACCTGGAACAGGAGGCGAGGAATGGAAGGCCCTATTCGAGGCTGCTCGGGAGTTCGCCAAGACCTCGCATGCGGTGTACGAGTTCCCCGCTTTGCCGGAGACCTCGGCATGCCCGCTCTGCCAAAATCCTCTCGGAGCTGATGGCTCCCAGCGGCTGATTCGATTCGAGACTTTCGTCAAACAGGCGGCTGAGAAGGCTGCGAAGGAAGCCCGAGAAACGGCCGTTACAGCCTACAAGACCATCCAAAAAGCGAGCCTTGAACTGCTGATCGATGAGGCCTTGAATCAAGAGCTGACCGAAATTGATCCAGCGCTTGCTGCTGCATGCGCGACTATGCAGACGGAACTCAAGGCTCGCCAAACAACTGCCATCGAGGCTGCCGGAGGCCATTTGGCCTGGGATGAAGTGGTCAAGGTCACTGGTGACCCTCAACCAGCACTGGCCACCAGCATTGCAGGCCTACAGGAGCAGGCAGAGGCTCTTGATGCCACCGCTGATGATAAAGCTAAGGCGGTCATGGTTGCCCAGCGCCTCGAACTTGAGGCTAGGCGAAGGCTTGGCGATGTGAAGGCGGCAGTGCTTGAGGCGATGGGCAAGCATGAGTACAGCCGAAAGCTCCAGACGTGCATGGACGGCATGGACACCCGAGGCATTTCCCGGAAGTCGACGGATCTATCTAGAACCATGGCTAGCCAGGAGCTGGCTGATGCTTTGAATGATGAGCTCAAGCGACTTAAGGTCCATGAGCTCATGGTCGTGATGAAGCCGGAATCGCCTGGTGGACGTACGCAGTTCAAGCTCACTCTCCAGTTGCCGGGAGGCGGCACGCCAGCCGCTATACTCAGCGAAGGTGAGCAACGGGCGATTGCCATTGCCTCCTTCCTTGCCGAAACAAAGCTCGGTAGAGGGCGTGGTGGAGTCGTTTTCGATGATCCCGTTTCGTCCCTCGACCATCGCCGCCGATGGGAAGTTGCAGAACGTTTAGCTGAAGAGTCCCTAGTTCGGCAGGTGATCGTCTTCACGCACGATATCTACTTCCTTTGCATCTTGGAGCAAAAAGCCCAAGAGGTCGGAGCCAGCTTGGCCAAGAACTACATTCGGAGAACCGCAGCAGGATTTGGTGTGCACTCGGAGGATCTGCCGTTTGACGTGCTTGGGACCAAGGAACGGATTGGGCGGTTGCGGCGCATGCTTGAGGATGTCAGGAGGGCCCATAAGGCAGGCGACGATGACAGCCACCGCAAGTTGACGGCGGAAGCCTATGGGGATTTGCGCCTTGCCTGGGAGCGATGCATCGAAGAAGTCCTTTTCAATGAGGCAGTCCAACGGTTCGGCGAAGGGGTAATGACCCAGAGGCTCAGGCAAGTTGTGGTCACCGATGACGACTATCGCGAGATCCATGCTGGCATGACCAAGAGTTCAAAGTTCGAGCACGATTCCGCCGTGCGCATAGGACGGTTACCTGTTCCCGACCCGGATGAGCTTAGCAAGGACATCGAGAAACTAGACGAATGGCGCAGAGCGATCATCCAGCGACGCAACCAAGTTGCGGTCTCCAGGCCATAACCTGCATGGGCATTTACAATGCACAACCGTTCACCGATTGAATCCACAACCCTGAGCAGTCGTTAAGCCAATGCCCGGCAGGACAGGCACCTGATTCTATTGACCGAATGAGTTTTTACTCTGACCCCAAATATTCAGGTATTCAAGTGCAATCAGACCGCAGTTCGCCTGCCATTCTCAGCCATCCTGTGTTTGACTAGGGTCGCTCTAGATCAAGCACGAAAACAATAACGCGCCCTTCACGTGCTGATTTACTTCCCGCAATGAGCATCTCACGCAATGCATCCGCTGTTTGAGGCCTATTCACTCCTCGCCCTGGGCTTTTAAGCTGCTTATTTGGTTGTTGCTGGTCTCCGAACCATAGAGCGAGATAGATGCCACGACCGTCTGCCCGCCAATCTCCCGTGTAGAGCCTATCGAGCTGCATATCTGCACCCTGCCACAATTCCGAATGCCACTGACCCTTGACTTCGATCGGCATCCTAAGTGTGCCAACTGAGCAGGCAATATCGACTTCTTTGTCGGCGGCGACATGCGCCTCGGGATCAAACGTAATCCCTTCCGGTCCCTGGCGAAGCAGCCCAAGTAGATGGTCACGGCAGCGCTCCTCAGCGAAGGGGATACCATTCTCGCCATAGAAGCCTCGCCATGATTCTGCATCGTCGCTCTTTATCTTCGCTTGGGCAATCTCAAGCCCCTCGAGCACCAACGCTTGCAGATCGGCGACAGATACGGGGACGAGATCGCGTGCAATAGCAGCGATTGCTTCGAGCGAAGGAGGAACGTAAGCAGCTTCCACACGAATGCGTGCTTGTTCCGCGACAACGATCTTGACTAATCCGGAATAGCCGTCTGCCGGCGCGTTCAACAAGCGCATCAACGCAGCGACCGCGTCGTCGCTGGAATCATTCCCCAGGTGACGAATGAGATGAACGATATGGCTACTCGCATCCCAAGGGTTTGAATTTCCTTGGGTACTTCCACTCGGAAACTCTACCATCGGCCAGAGTGATCGGAATATGTGGATGATCCACTCAATCTGCGCGGTGCTGAGGTCGATATAAGCATCGTCGCAGAAACGGTCTCTGGTTCGATTCCGTATATGCAAAAGCAACTCAGGTTCGATCGGGGCAGCTTCAAGTCTCTCCGCAGTCCGCTCGAAGTCCACAATGAGGCCAATCGAATCCCAATTTCGTCGACGCTGATCGTTACTCAAACCTAAGCCTACGCGGTCAGCAGCGATGCGACGTAATTCATCAACACAACCAGCGCGGATCAGCTTATCGATCAATTCAGACTCTGGACCGACCGGAAGATCAGAAAAACGCTCGAGCCATTCGACAGCAAGCTCGGAACCCAGTTGAGCATGCGATTTGTCTCGCATAAGCGAGTGGAGGCCGTCTACTGATTCACACCGACCCTCGAGCTGCGGCTCATGGTAGAGGCGCATTGCCTCCCCCCAGATTCCACGCGCCTTGACAGCCGCCTCGATCGCATCCCGAAGCCCGACAATTCCTGCGTGATCATCGATTCGTCTACGGTGCAACTCGAATAATCCTGCCATCAATCGCTCATTCGTAAGATCGTCGAACCCTATACATTTTCTAAGGCGCTCAGCGAGCGCAGCAACAATGATGTACGCAGCTTTGTAGTGCCGGCCTTGAGCCAGGGCTCCCGCAATCTCTCGTGCAGATGGCTTGGGTGGGTGGATCCACAGAAAAGCTTCGAAACCAGCATGCGCCACCTCGCCGATCTCGCCTCCAAGCCATTGCGAGACGCGCTTATGGGCAGGCACATCTTCTCCAATGTCACTAAAGAGGTTGAGGTAAGCCATGGCGGGATTGATGATTGCTTTGTATTCGCCTATGCGCATCTGATCTTGATGTGCTGCATAATCCTTGCGGTGTTCGACCTGCTCCATCGCTATCTTCGCTCGGCGCTTCCGCTCGCGCTCGGCCTGCATGATCTGCCATTTTGGAAAATTCGGTGTAGCAAGTTTGTCGATCCACTCCAACAAATCAGGACGATGCGCAGCGAAGGGTCGTGCGGCTGCACGAACTTCAGCGCCCACTGCACCATCATGCTGAGTGAGTTGAACCAAATCACGCCAGCGCTCGTCGCTGCGACACGCCGGATCAATGCCCTCAAGCAACGTGACGACGTCTGTTGCGGTAGGCATTAAACCGGGCAAGCGCTCGACAAGACACCACTCTCTTTCCCTGGGGTTTTTATCACCGGGAAGTTCGAGCAATACATGGCGCTGAATGGCCCGGCGCAGGCGATCATCGTTCCGGATGCGGGCGTCTAGCTGCTGACGAGGCGCTTCACTATATCCGACGCTGTGATCAAATGGTTCTAGCCAACACCAAAGCTTTTCTGCAGTGACGTTACCCGCTGCCAGACCACGTGCAATCAGGTGATATGCAAAATCGGTTAGAGCGCCATTTCCGGGTCGGTCATAGTTTGTGCCTAGTATTTTTACTACTTCGACTAAGCGATCAAGTACGTCTTCGACTCTTGATTCAGGAAGGGACCGTTCCAAGCCTCGCAACACACCAATCGTATGGCTATCACTCGTAGCGTAAGAAACCGCAAGGTCGACAATCAAAACATCGTCGAATAATTCATATCCAATGTCTTCGGCAAGATCAATGGCCAGTCGAGCCGACAGCTCATCGCCATAACTCTCTAGTGTGCGGAGGATGATCCGCCAATCATCCTCGCTCAACAGCTCGGCAATCGCCTCACCTGCCGCGTGACGGCTCGCGTAGATTGCCTGTGGATCAAGTACGATACTCCGCAAATCATCCACCAACTCAAAAGCGATGTCGGTTCTCTTGATCGCTTGTAGCACAAGGATGCATAAGCTGAACGGCGTCTCCGATCCAGTAATTAATCGCCGTACGTCTTCGATGAGCTCTGGTTGCGTGATACCACGCACCGAATAACGCCCCCATTCGTGGAATTGAGGATTCTCCTCAGCAAGCATCTCCAACGCCCTGATAAGCGACCGAGCCTGTTCAACCGTCAGATCATCTGCATCCCCATATTCGATCACTCCCATTGGGTCCGCGGCGATAACCGCTTGGGCAAGCGCAGGATCCCTTGCGAGCCACGCATGTATTCCGCGTAGGCTTGCCGGCACGAGACCATGGCTGTGGAACAGTGAAAGGAGACGTCTACGCTTACGCTGGTTATCTGCCTTCTTTGACAACCATCGTGCCCCTAGATACTCCCCAACACGGCGGTGTAAATAGCTGAACCTATCGGCCCCATCGGCTTTAAATAGCCGTGTGCCAAGCATAACCTCTACGGCTTCGTCCTCGGAGAGGCTGGAGATATCGGCGAGTTGCAGCTCACCTTCTGTAGCGTTCGCTGCGGATGTTCGTACGATGGCTTCGCTGCCAGTAAGGATCAAGCAAGCAAAAGCAGAGCCTGCGGCGTCAAGTCCTGCCTCTCGCGCGGGCTGATCGTAGGCCTTTGCATCTCGATGCTCGACCCGCAATACCTCGGTTGCTTGCTCGAAGATCTCACTACGAGTCTCAGGAAGGTTTTCCAATCCGGCGACACGTGCGATGAGTTCAAGAGTCTGAGGATTGCCGAGAAATCCATTAAGCCCACGTGCATTGAAATGCTCGACCACAGCCCTAGCTGTTTCTGGACCATGCCATGCACTTAGGAAGGCTACCGAATCATCGTCATCGAAGGGAACTAAGTGCAGCTCTAGTGGTTCCTCTGGATACTGCTCGCGAATAGCCTCTAGCCCTGTGGCACTTCGCCAGTCTGCGACACGGCACGAAAGAACGAAGCGAGGGTAGTCGAGTTTACCGAGTTGGCGAAGCACAAGGTCCACTGCATCGCCCTCTTTCTGGCTGCTCACCTCGTCGAGCGCATCAATCACCAGAATTTTGGCATGTCCAAGCAGTGTCCTCGGATCATTTCGATTGATCAGTTGCCTGGCGGTACAGCTTGTAAAGCCTGGATAGGTTGCAAGCCATTCAAGCAGATGCGACTTTCCCATTCCCGCTTCACCGAGAATGACTAGCGGTTCGGTCCGAGTATGCAGGTCTCCCTGAGGCAGCTCGGCTCGGCCGTCCTGGGTTTCGTACCAGAGTGTTCGGTCGATGATTTCGTGCATCATCAAATTTTCGCATTCACTCACGTATTACGAGAACCCCATTCTAAGCCTACCTACCTAGCCCGATGATATCTTTATGAGGTTTATAAAGCTGCCCCTAGCTAACGGACTATCGCGTGCGACTACTTTGGGCTGTACAATTATACTGCCGGCTTGAATCGCGAATACCACCACTCTCCCCTTTTCTAGACAACTAGGTGCCCCTGTCTGGCTGCATTCGTAATCTCTACCCGGGCACCTGCATTGAACGGTATAGCATCGTCCAACATCCCATCGCTGAAGATCACGCCCTCCTCGGCCATCGCCGACTCAAGCGCTAGAGGCGCCTTGTCGGTCACACGTCCGAGCACCAGTTTCGTCTCGCTGGCAGCGACTGGATACGGCTCCCTAACAGCGAATAACAACTGTCTGCTATCCCACCCCATGTCGCTGAACAGGGACTCCTGTGAAAATGCCGTACCCGCCGCCTCAGCTATCCTGGCGGCCCCTAGCACGATACTTCGAATCCACCCCGTGCTACCCAGCCCAGTGGAGACGATGACACCACTGGACATCTGGAATTCTCGCCTATCCCCATGTATGAGCGCATACGCCGCCGTAGTGTGCCGTCTAGGCCCAATGAAGAAATCGTTCACTGCCAACAATGATTGGCCATCGTTTAGTCGAGCCTCCGCCATGGTGATGCTCATCATGGGGCGCTGCCTGACCAAGCTCTCCCGCAGGATCGGGATCAAGTCCTGCGGGACGAATGGAAGCAGGACGCCTTCGTAACGGACAGGGTCCGGATTGATAGCAATCACGGGCTGACCGTTGAGATATTTCATGGTGTTTGCGACCAAGCCGTCTTGCCCGATGATCACCACGAGGTCGTCAGGACCAAAGATGTAGTTGGGCAGGAAGCCCCGCTCCAATCGCTGCACCCTCCCCAATCTCTTCAGGTCCATCTCTGCATGGTCAAGAACGGATTTGTAGGTGATGTCTTCCCTGACATAGTCCTCAAAATCACCACCAAGACGCTCAACAAAGAAGCGCGCTTGCTCTGGCGTATTGTGCCGAGCGATCAGCTCTTCAAGCCGAGTACGCCGATTGACGAGGATGATGCGGACGTCCTTGCTATTCATGTCATCCCCTCCCTAACAGCGTATTGAGCAAATCCGGGGAGATGTTGAGTTGACCGATCTTGTCAGCGCGTTCCGCGATGCCCTGGAACGAACGTGCAATCAACTGCTCCGGATTCATTCCAGCGCTCGTGATCGCCTCCAGGACTTTCGGGTCGGTCTTGCTCACAGCATCCATCACGACTCCGATTGCAAAGGCCCGGGCCTCCGCCTCCGTACGGCTGTTGGCAGCGGTAGTATCGACCAGCTCCTGCCGGCGCTTCTCAAGCTCGATTTCTCCCTCCAGATTCTCGCGCTCAATCTCGCGCTGCTTCTCGGCAACCGCGCGTTGCGCCTCCATCTCGGCCTCGCGAACCTCCCGGTCCTTTTGTGCAACAGCGATATCTGTCTCGAGCTCGTTCTCCTTGATGCTGCGCTCTTGATCGATGGCCGCATTTCGCCGGCGGTAGATCGCCTCATCGGCCTCCTGCAGCACCCGCTCGCGCATTTCCGCCTCCAGGGCGCGTGCGGTGTCGGGCGTTGGTTTTACCGCGAGGATAGCGAGATCCATGACCTCGATGCCTAACTCGCCAAGGGGAACGGATTGTTTCAGGCGATCACTGACTGCGACGATCAGTTGATTACCCGCGACAAGTGCCTCTGACAACGACAGCGCCTGGATCTCAGCACGAACCATCACCTGGACCTGGTTGAGGACCCGATTGTCGAGCTTCTGTGGATCATCGCTGGCATACGTGGAGCCATCCGGCTTCAGCGCGAAGTTCGCCATCTTCGACAGCCGCTCCGGATCCGCGACCCGGAAGATCACCCGCCCCTGGATAGTGACCTCCTGAAAATCCGCGGTTGCTTCGGCAAACATGAAGGGCTGATCCACACTGGCCATTGGCACGGCTACCAGGGTGGAACTTGGCACGAAGTAATAGAAGGAAAGACCCCGACCTTGGCGCACGATGGCACCATTCCGGTATTGGAACAGATAGGTGGACGGGTCGCTCTTAACGTAACGGATAAGATTGAACATGACGGAAATCCTCCAGTCATTGCGATTGCGGCGTGGGGTCTATCCCCTGCCGAGAAAGATCTGCTGGATCCCAGCAAACCGGAAAACGGTTTATCCGATCATTGCCTGAACAATGAAATAGTGATCCTCGTACAAGGTCTCGGGTTGCAGATCGGCGAGTGGAACCCAAAACGCGTGGCGGGCGTCGTCACCGCCTCGCACCTTGGGCAACACAGTGCTTGGCTCAAGCTCGAACTGGAATGCATGGGTGATGGTTCGACCGCGCTGTGACCGGAACGGGGCATCAAACACACGGCGATTCCGAATAGACCCTTTCAGCACCGGAACGGGCACCTTCAAGCGCGTTTCCTCACGGAGTTCGCGAATACAGGCATCTTCCAAGGCCTCGTTGCCCCGAATAAACCCGCCGGGCAGTGCCCACAGGCCCTTGCCTGGCTGAGCCTTTCGTTCAACCAGGAGGATGTGGCCCGATTGCACGACCACGGCATCGACCGTCACGAACGTCGGCGGATATGGGGCATTGGCCCAAGCGCTGCGGTACGTGGCGATGAAGACGGCCTCTTCTCGAATCACCGCGTATTCGGGGCTGTCGCAGTAGGCAATCAGCTGCTCGCGTACGGCCTCGGGGAGGGATGCTTTCGCAGAAGCCGATTTGAGATAGGCGACACCCTCTGGCTGACTTTCGTCGCCAAGCCCGAAGATCGCCTCACGGATAGCCGTGCTACGGATGCCGTTGTCTTTGGCCACGCTGACCGGTGTCCACTGGGGGAAACGCTTCGGGTAATAGTTGTCGCCGTCTACAGCCAAGCCGATCAAGCCGATCCGAGGCGCTGAGTCACCACGGAGCTCGACGATGTCGTGAACCGCGGCCTGTATCGAGCGAACCCAGCGGTCCTCGTTGTACAACTCGTCGACAAGTGGAATTACATCCACCCGCGCTGAATCGTCTTCAACCAGCGCGCCACGCACCATCGCTTCTACCTCGGCTATGGACCAAGGGTTTCGTGTGTTGCGGGGTTGTCTCGCTGAACCGCAGAGCAGGATCACGCGGCGCGACTGTGCCAATGCCTCACGCACAATGGTCAGATGTCCATTGTGGAACGGCTGAAAACGGCCGAAGAAAACCAGAAAGTCGAATGCTTTTGGCATGTCAGCAAGCCTCCCTTGCTGGATCGAAGTGGGACCGGTCTATCCAGTTCCACTTAGTAAGCGTAGC
>Ga0272444_10005616_pt1 | contig 10818 bp, 9 predicted proteins | sample SSMForm13_FD_201033 | JGI IMG/M metagenome (GOLD analysis project Ga0272444, IMG submission 201033) | Marine sediment archaeal communities from Little Sippewissett salt marsh, Falmouth, MA, United States - SSM-Form-13 | ecosystem: Environmental > Aquatic > Marine > Wetlands > Sediment ... | reverse complement strand
TATCAATAGAGTATTTAGGCAACAGCCTGTCGATGGGTGACACATCCGTTTTCTACAACATTTACACTCTCGCCTGTGTTGATCAGAACGTTTTTCTGGCCAGAAAAGCCCGAAACGAGGTATAATAAAAAGCGAGAACTGATCATTTGGCACGTGGCTGAAAGAAACAGAACCAGTAACGCAAGGGAGGTAATGATATGACTGTAAATAAGGTTTTCCACAGCATTCAGGCATTTTTTGATACCCGTCTGTTTACGATTGGTACCACTGACGTAACGCTTTCGGCAATTTTTGTATTTTTGTTCATACTCCTAATAATGGTTATTATATCGCGTCTTTTCGCGCGAAAGCTCGTTGATAAAATCCTCATGCGGCTTCAGATTGAAGAGGGAACACGATATACATTCAGGAGGATCATCGAATTAACTTTTATCCTGATCGGTGCAATCATTGCGTTTCAATCTATCGGCATCAACCTGAGCGGCCTTGCTGTTATATTCGGCCTTTTGTCAGTTGGCATTGGCTTTGGTTTACAGAATATCACATCGAATTTCGTTGCAGGTTTGATTCTCCTGTTTGAGCGGCCAATAAAGGTTGGCGATCGGATCACCGTCGGAGGTATTGAGGGTGATGTTACCGAGATCAATATCCGTTCCACCAATATCAGATCGCTGAACAATATCGATATCATCGTACCGAACTCTGAATTCGTTTCCTCACAGGTTGTAAACTGGTCGCACGGAGACCGTAAGATCAGATTGGATATAGAGGTAGGCGTGTCATACAGTTCGGATCTGGAAACGGTCCTACGATCCCTCAAGGAAGTGGCCACGGAAAACCCGGAGATCCTCAGGGATCCCGAGCCCGATGTCCATTTAAGGGAATTCGGAGACTCGTCATGGAATATGAAATTACGGGTATGGATCGATAACCCAAAGCGTCATCCGGCTGTCCGTTCGGATATCAATTGTGCCATTGTACGAAAGTTTCGGGAAAATGGTGTTGAAATACCGTTCCCTCAGAGAGATTTTCACCTTCGCTCGCCGCTGCCAACGCCACTTGTGGTCAGTCAGGGGATCGAGTATAAAGCAGCGTAAGGGTCAAGCCGACAGTGTGCGTGTGTGGAAACCTCTGGGATTATTATTGTGAGTTTTTCAGTGCAAGGTTCTCAAAAATCGGATCTCCAGCATTCTCGCCAATCACGCCCACCTGTATGTTACTGGCATTTCAAGGCGCTTCTGTTTCAGAGACGGTGCGAGTTGCTCCGCAAGAAGTTGCCACTGACAGCTGCCTCAGCTGAGTAGGGCCAATTCATGCAGGCTTCTTCTCTCAAACCGACTACGTCTTCCATGTGGTGTTGACATTGGCAATATGCAAGTGCCTTAGTGATCGGGCCTATTTTAAAATATGTTCCACTGTCTCCGAGCCGACATAGGGTTCATAGTCTTCGATATGGGTAACACGTAGGAGAATTAGGGGTCGCCACGCTAACTTATTGAAAATTAACGCTTAACGTTCTAAAAATAGGTGTTTTCAGGCCCTATATCGCCCTCTTTGACCCCAAAATGGTAGCTATAAGGAATAGATGGCTTTTGAATCTGATAGGATTTTCATAGTTAGATTGCTTTTCTTCCTAAGACCAGTAATTACAGCATTGATTTTCCCTAACATAAAAAATCAGCTCCCTTTGCTAAAGGTGAATAATGCTCTTTTTGCCCCTGAAAAAATCGATATAGGGTCTAAATAAAAGTATTTTTCGTTTTTTCTGTATTATTTTTAGATAGTTAGCATGGCCCGATCACATTCCATCCCGATTCCACCCAAGTTAATAAATTAACAGCGTGCCTGGTAAGCTGTTAAGTATCATGCTGAAGCGATATGTTCGCCGAATACCTTTTATAATTGATTTCCTACTTCAACGGACAATTTTAAACCAACACTATGCAGAACAGAATTCAAGCTTTTTAATTTTGGATTGCCTTGTGTCGAAAGAATACGATAAAGATTTTCTCTATTAAGCTTCGTTTCGCGTGCTATTTCAGAAATGCCCTTTGCGTTTGCTACATCTTTCAATGCCATTAAAAACACTTCTTGGGAACCGTCTTCCAGTGCTGCATTTAAATATTCTGCGGCCTCAACAGGATCGAGAAGATCTTCTTTGAGATTATTTTCATATTTTTCTGTTATCTTTTTCATTTCGCTCTCCTTTTGAAATCGGCCCAATATGCTTGAGCCAACTGAATGTCTTTTGACTGAGATTTCTTGGAACCACCACATAGCAAAATCACGATGGTTGTCTTAGATTTTCCGTAATACACCCGATAGCCTGGGCCATAATCCACTCGCATCTCATTCACACCCTTTCCCACAGGCTTACAGTCACCAAATTTTCCAAGCCTTAGACGATTTAACCGAACTCGAATCCGCGCCCGTGCAGCACGATCTTTCAGTGATTTAAGCCATCTATGGAAGGGATTACCTCCATCTTCGGTTATATATTCGAGAAGTTGTATTTTGGAATCATCCATGATTATATTGTAGCTTTAAAACAACATTTGTCAAGTTTATTGTTACGGCGAACAAATTATTATGTAGATCAGTATATCATTACAAATTTAATGCAATACAGAAACATCGCCTTAAGATTGAAAAACAGTTTTATTTGAATGATCGTGAAGTACATTTTTGTACGAGTTTCGATTTTCCTGCCGCCTACTAAATCCTGCAGAAATAGAATTATACGTATGGAAATGAAAAGCTCAATTGGTTTTTTCTTGCTTGATGAAGAGGGGAAGGGGGATGGTTTTTGATTTTGCCTTTAAGGAATGCTAAGCAGGTTCCCCATAAAGTTATTTAATTATTGAAGAGCGTCCCCATTTATTACACGTTTCGTCAAAAAACCCTCGAACAAAAAACAGATCACAGAGAAGTTTATGCTCTTGCGGGCTGTTGGTGAGTTGACAGGGGCAGAAACTCGCTAATTGGTCAAGGCGATCAATACAGACAACATCCTCTGTCAAAGTCTGCAAGAACAGTTCTCGGTTTACGGATTGGTCCATAGCTTTTGCGAGGACCTTACCAATCTGATTGGTGTTCTTCAAACCCGAGCTCCCAGACCCGTCCATAATGTTCAACTCACAAAACGCCCCGAGATAATATTGGCCTAACCCTCCAAGCCTATTTTGAAAATACTTAGGGCGTCCTTCGTCTTGGTGCGAATAGTCTGAGATTCGAATTGCCTTTCCCTTTTTGATTTCAGCAATTTGCTCTGCAAGGTTAGCGCTTCCAATTGCAGCTGCAGCGTGTGCAGTATGATCCGTTCCCGTGATATGAGCATGCCTATGGGCAATTAGAGTGAACAGGCAATCCGCACGACGGTATTGATCTATGAAAGCCTCATTGTAAAAATGACCTGCCTGCTCCAATGCCCACACAATCCAGGGATAAAAGCTGTAATAACGTGCGCGATCTGTAACGTTCGTGATTCCTGGCAACAATCTACCATATAAGTTGATACAAGGAGCCTGTACGGCTAGATGATCTAATCCACCGATTTCTCTGGGTGGCTTTACCCACCCTGTCTGAATATCCATTCTAGCCTTCTTATGATCATCAAAGTGCTTTTAACTGACCCAAAAAAATTGTTAAAATTCCTCATGTATCCTTTATGTTTGGTTTATAGATTATAAAGGGGTAGACCTCTATTCACTATTATGTTTGCTTTTTGTCGCGATATGACCTACCTTTGCCTTTTTTGAGTTGACTATAAGACATTGCTCGGGCTTATGATTTACATGCTGGCCAACTTCTGAGATTTTTTTGAAATCAATTCGCCTCGTAGCTCTTGAGGATCAAAGGCTTTGCCCGCTCAAGGTCGGCTTGAGATCGAATGCTGATTTCTAAATCGCCAGTTCCAAAATGACCAATCTTTCTTACATCCCTGGTAAAATCATTTTCTAACTGTATGGTATCTGGGTTGACTTTCACAAATACGAGAAGTTTCTCGGCCTGAGGATGAACTTCAACACAAGCGAAATTTTTCAGTCTTTTGAATGCGAAGTAGAATTTCAAAACTTTCATTTGGACATCATCACCCAAAGCCAAATGAAAAGCTTTTAATGCTTCGAAAAGATCGCTAAGATTTGTATCAGCCTTTTCTAGGAGTTCTGTCACTGTGGCATATTTTATCTGGCCCTTACCACCTTTCTTAGCATTATCAGAGGTCACTTCGCCAACTCCTGATGTGGCATTGACAAGCTCAAGGATCAGTAAATTATTACCAAATTGACGATAGCGAATGAGTTCAATGTTGCGGCCGATTTGCTGAACTGCATACTGGTCATACTTAGTGAAATCCCCGGCAATGCACAGCAGTCGAGGAGTGCTCCACTCAATCGTTTCAGCATTTTCCTTGCCAAAATGTTTTAGGACGAGTAGTTCAAAATCTCCTCGGTGATCCATGAGCCAGTCTAAATAAAAAAGGCCTTGGTTGATGACGTTTTCGTTGAGGGCTCGCTTATACTCTATGATCACTGGGCAACCATTTTCATCGATACCAAGGGTATCAATACGTCCGCCATGGGCTTTCCCAGTTGAATATTCGCTTGCGAGAAAACGAACTCCAAGGAAAGGTTCAAGCTGTTTTTCAATAAGCGTTTGAAGTGATTTTTCTACTGCTACTGCGTGGCCCTCAAGTTCTCGGACACCTGAATCACTCATTTGAAAGAGCTTGATATCACCCATGGTTTCTCCTTACGTTAGATTATCCCCGAAAAATGTTTTCGTTGTGCCAGGCGAGGAATTTAGTGCTGGGCTGAAATTACTTGTTCATCGGAGCACGCAACCTCACAGTACCATGCAATGTGTAATAGTATTTGGTCATTATATAATTTATCTTGAACAAGGCGGCTAAAGAAATAACCTCATCGATCGATGGTTGCTATTAGAGAAATACAGCCCAATATTATCCGCAAAGGCCACAAAGCCTTTCGTTTCCTATTTCCTGGAACGTTAACCTACCCTCTGTTTGCTAGGCTTACTGATCTAACATGAGCTAAACGGAGATTTAAGCCGCATGCAAATGCGGATCGTAGCGCCTTAAAAATATAGTATACTGCAGTGATTTGTTAGCCCATTTCTGTTCTCTTCTCCGTCAGGTTTCGTAAGCATCAATCGGCTCATTCACGAAGGTTTGTTGATAATCCTTCGGACTCAAAACGGTGTCATAGAGGCCTATTTCTTCGCCTTCGTGTTTGTTAATCCCTGTATAGATCAGGCTGGCATCCTCGTAGCGCTTGAATTTGTATACAGCATCATTCATCAAGGCGCTGTTAAAGACGCCAAGACTGACCAGTAATTCAAAATCTTTTACGGTCAAGCCGGTAACCTTTTTGAAAAGACCCGGCTCCAGTTGGGTTATAACATCCTTCAGACACCGCTCCCGGTAGTCGGTCAAATACATAAAGATCGGCACGCGGGTGGCGAATTTGATAAGTTTCTCCTGAATTTGCTTTCGCTTGCTCTTGTACTCCTTCTCCTCTTCTGTCAGTTCCTTCTTTTCCTTCGACGTAAGATCCTCGTCGTTTTTTTCCTTTCGAGTCTTTTTCACAGCTTCAGATTTGTTGATGATGGTTTCGATCTCCTGATTCAGATTTCGGAAGCCCTCGATCCTCATCAGCGCTTCCATAGCCGCCTTGTTAGCCATCAAGCGCTGTAATGTGGCGTTATCGACATTAACAAGAAGCGCGCTTTCCCAGCGCCGCGCCAGCAGTGTTGCGGTCGTTCCGCTCATGGCCATATCCAATATACCGGCGGCATCTATCTGCTTCATGGAGCTGCCGTCATAGGCCAGAACAGGCAAAAAGCTGATGAACTCCTCCACCTTCTTCTCCGGGTTCGACTCGTCAACGTTCAACCGGCAACTGTACTCGGCGATCTGCCGCAAGGCCCGGTCCGGTGCAAAATCAAAGACGTAGCACTCCTCTTTGATGACCTGCTCCCGGTTCGGCGCATTGCCATCGGGATTTAGTACCACCCACGGAGACTGCACGCGAAACGCCGCCTGAAAATACGTTTCCGGTGTCGAGGCATTGCGAAGCATAAAGATGCCCGTCCATGGTCTGACTGTAACGCCGGTGGTCAATTTCCCGCATGACAGGGTGATTGTCTTCGTCTTCAGCGGATCGTCCATGGCGTCCAGCACAGGCGGCAATGCGGCAACCCCGATACCGGCAGCGCTTCCCGCTGCAACGAGCACATTGTAGTCATGATAAAACCGATTCTGCTTTTTGGCCAGCAGGTTGCGCATGGCGTAACAGGCTGCCACGCTGGGCAGAAACCAGAAGGCGTGTGAAAGCACATTCAGCAGCCGTACATCGGAATACGGCATAGGCGGCTTTTTCGCGCCCAGCTTGAGATTGTCAACACTCGTCGGCTGAAATGCTCCCCGGATCAGGTTAAGCCATTTCTGAACCTCGTCCTGATACTTGAACTTTGCCTTATCCCCGACGCCTTCGGCGGAGAAGAAGATGTTCAAGTCGAACTCGTCGAACTCCCCTTGCATGGCGATTTCCCGTATCGCGTCGGGTAGCTGATAGGTCATCAGCACCATGCGCGGTAGGCAGGCATAGGGACTGTCCGGCCCCGGCCATTGTCCTTTGGCCCGCTGCTCATCAGAATAGGTCCAGTTGAAAATCTGCTCCTCAATAAACTCGCCGGAAGCGATGGCCCGAAAGGGTGTTCCGGACAGGTATAGATAGCCGTCCGTCGTGATCGGCATGATGTCTTCATCAAAGTCCTCGATGCCCTCACCCTCAGCGAATTTGCGTTCCTTTTCGTCCTCCGACTCAAAAAGCTCCTTCGCGTGCTCCCGCCAGGCGCCGTAGTGGTATTCATCAAGTATTACGCAATCCCAGTTCGTCGTATGCACCCATTCGTTCTTGGTTTTGATGCCGCCGGTGCTTTTGTTCCTGCCCAGGTAGTCCTGAAACGAGCCGAAACAGACGATCGGCTTCCTCTTGTCCGCCTCTTCGTAGGTCAGGCCGCCAGGCTTGATAGACTGCCAGCCCTCAAAATCGACGTGCTGTTTCAGGTCATCTTCCCACGCACTCTGCACAGCCGGCTTGAAGGTCAAGACCAGCACTTTTGTCCATTTCATCTTTTTAGCCAGTTGATAGGCGGCAAAGGTTTTGCCGAAGCGCATCTTGGCGTTCCATAAAAAATGCGGCGTTTTATCTTGATCTTCTTTGGCGGCACGCTTGAAATAGGTGGCGGTCATTTCAACCGCCGCTTTCTGCTCAGGCCGCATCACAAAATCCAGCGACCGGTTTTCCTCGTTCAATTGACCGGTCCGCACCGCGATAACAGCGGCCTTGACCTGATTCACCGTGCATTGAAACCACTCCCCCTCGGGGTTTTTGACGCCGTTGATCCGCAGCATGTTATGAACGTCATGATCGCTGAAAACCGTCCCGTCGCCGCGCATGGCCGATTCTTCGAGGACAATCCGATACGGCGGTTTGCCGGGCCTCCTGGTCGGATACTGCTGGGCCACGCGGCTTTGTGCATCCACCGTGGTATAGCCCACCTTCAGAAGCCCTTTATATTGCGGGTTGGTATCCTCGTAAGCGTAGATCACGGGCGTCGAATCGGGCCGAGGAGGAAAGAACTCTTTACTCATTGTCGGTTCCTTTCAGCCGTTTCACGGATTTTTTCGGGGGCAGGAAGTTCTCCCCTGTTACCACATGTTTGCCCGTTTTCTGTTCCAGTTCAAGGCGCGCTCTTTTGGCGATTCTTCCACCTTTCTTCCCGGCCTCCGCGTTTTCCGGCATGCCGGTAGCCTCCACGCTCTGGGCGATCTGGCGGGTGGAAAGCTCCGCCAGCGCGGTGAAGATCAACTCTGCTTCACTCATGTGGTCACGCAGGTTCTGGGTTTTAAGTCCCTTCATGGCCTTATGCTTCCGGACCGAGATACCGCTCCATTCCCGGTGGATGAGGTCGGTTAGTAAGGCATATTCATCCTCGCCCTTGATTTCATGGTCTCTCCAGTAGTCTGTGAGCTTGTTGCGGGTTTCTTGCCCCATCATCCGTTGCTGTATCCACTTTTCGCTCCGCCCGTGTTGCTGCCAGTACTCCCTGGCACGGTCCAGCGAGCGGGCTGGATCGCCCATGTCCTGAATGCGCTCATAGCCGACCTTGGCCAGCCAGAGTTTGATCGGCTCCGCCTTGGGGCTTGGCACGGACTGAATAAGCCGCAGAAGCGTTTGGGGATCAGCCACATCGGTCAGCCGCAACTTGCCGTCTTCGGCAGGCAGTTTCAACCGGTTACAATTTGTAACCGTTTGACTGCCCTCTTTTTTTAGGCGATTCTTGAGGACTTTCCAATAGTTGCGTGCCGCCTGGTAATCCGGCTGCTGAATCAATGCCGCGATAATGTCGACCACCGAAAAATACCAGATTTCCAATTTTTCGTCATATACCCTGCGGATTTTAAAATTCTCAAAGACTGCCAGCGCTTTTTCGTTACTCACTTTCAACCTCCATTGGCCGGACCATGGCTTCAATGAAGGCAATTTCGCCCTTCGTCAGCTTATACTTTTTATAGAGCATCTCGTCATCCCATGGTTTGGAATAATCCTGCATCGGAACAAACATATATATCTTTCGCCTCGATTCTTGAGTCACCTTTGCCAGCCCAACCAAGAAATGGAAAAACTTTGTCTGTGTGTAACTGATAACATTCTGCGCCTTTTGTTTGGTCTTGAAAGGCCCAATTACTATATATGTTTCAGCGCAACATGAGTTTGGCCCTCCAATGAATGGCTTAAGCCAGTCTTTACGAATATTTCCTACGCCCCATGCCTTGGGCACGAATACCTTATATCCTGCAATCCAATCTTTGTTTTTGCGAATAAATTTCTTATCGATGAACCCGACGCCGTCTTTTCGCCAGCCGAAGTAGTAGAATTGAATGCTGTCTGGAAAGCGGGTGTATTTGTACTTTGGCATTACTCTCTTGTAGCTGTTCCCAACTCTTAAATCGAAACCGTATGGGTCGTTAGCACTGACAATTGATGCAAATGATTCTTCTTTTAATTGCCTGACCTTATTTAATATTGAGATCGCCTCATTGTATCGGATGAACGTCTCAGCCCTTTTTTCCAAAAGTGGCCTTTCAGCTTCCGATGCAACTTTATCGCCTTCGTGTGTGTAAATTTTGCAGAGACCTCGATCGTCCCTTGACCAAAGAAAGAAACAAACACCACCTTTTATTTCGACCCCTGGAAAACAATCGCTAGCGTTAATGAAGTCATGTAAAACGCGAATGCGAGTGTCTGATAGCATTTCTTTACGAAACACATCCAGGCCTCGCCCGCCTGCAAACCATCGAGAGGGAATGATCATGGATAGATATCTTGGATTAAGCTTTTTTGACTGTTGCACGAACTTGTGGTAAATGGGGATAGCGCTTGCGCCATGGCCGCCATCGCTTAACTGATACGGCGGATTACCGATAATAACATCGAATTTCATATTAAAAATCTCCTCCGGTTTGCCTGCCTGTGCGTCGCACGCAGACAGGCCGGTATGAATAAAGGCGTAGGCATGGCTTTCCAGTTCGCCACCTCGCTCATAATTTTCCTCGTTGGCCCCGCAGAATACACAGCGCCCGTTCTCCCACGTATGCTCGATGCGCTTGAAGCGGATATTGCCCTGCGATTCGTCGAAGGTTTCGCAGACAGAGTATTTGCCGTTGGCGGTCTTGGAGCAATAGACCGACCGGCGGGAGAGCAGGGCGGTCAGTTCCGTGATCGCCAGGCCGAAAAGCTGGTTTTTGAAGATGTGGTTAATTCGCGCTTGTCGGTCGGGGATTTGCTTCTCCAGACCTGTGTCTAACCGCTTGGCGATTTCGCGTAGGAAGACGCCCGACTTGCAGCCCGGATCAAGAAATGTTGCCTCTTTTTCACCCCAAATTTCCGCCGGAAGCAGGTCGAGCATCTGGTTGACCAGTTGCGGCGGCGTGAAAACCTCGTCACTGCTGAGGTTCGCAATGCACGTCAGCACATCCGGGTTGTAGTTATGGTTTGTCGGCATCGGCGATCCTCAGAAAATGAGTTAGTGCATACTCTTTGATAGGCATGGGAATAAAGGCGTTTTCTCCTAAATCGGATACAAGCGAAGGGCCTGAAACAGAAAAAAGAGACATCTGTTTTTCTCTTTCTTTTGCGAATAATTCATGAAAAGCGAAATCCCGGCGTTTGAACTTACTGCCGGTGACAAGCGACCATTCGGAAAAAACAATCGGCTGCGGCTTTTCACCCGCGGTTTTGAGTGTTAGCGCATCGCCCCGGATGATATTGCATTTAAGAATATATTTGACTGCATTACGGCATTGGTTTTTTGCCGTCTTTTTATAAAGGCTGCTGTAGGCCCAATCAAAAATACCGAAAAGCCGCTTGCGGCATTCGAGAACGCTGTCCTCAAGAATGTCGATGCCGTAAATGCTTGAAACAGCGAATACGGCATTGCGCTCATATTCAAGTTGGCTCGTGCGGTAGCGCGTTTCCACAACCCGCAGTTTCCGTTCAAGAATCTCGGCAAGAAAGTTACCCGTTCCGCAGGCGGGTTCGAGAAAACGTGACTCGATTCGCTCGGTCTCCTGCTTGACCAGATCGAGCATGGCGTTGACTTCCCGTTTCCCGGTCAACACCTCGCCATGATCAGCAACCCGCTGTTTCGACTTTACCTGCTCTTCCATCGCTTCCTTATCTGTCGCTTCTGGGGTCTAACATAGATTATATCTTATGATATAATCTGTGC
>Ga0272444_10005613_pt1 | contig 10820 bp, 9 predicted proteins | sample SSMForm13_FD_201033 | JGI IMG/M metagenome (GOLD analysis project Ga0272444, IMG submission 201033) | Marine sediment archaeal communities from Little Sippewissett salt marsh, Falmouth, MA, United States - SSM-Form-13 | ecosystem: Environmental > Aquatic > Marine > Wetlands > Sediment ... | reverse complement strand
CCCGGACAGGGTCCGAGTGTTCCCCCGGGCGGAACGGGTCCCGGCATGGGTCCCGGAGCGGGCCCCGGTGCGGGTCAGGGTATGGGGCGCGGCGGTGGTGGCGGCCGCGGCGGCGGTGGTGGTGGTGGTCGTGGCGGCGGCCGTGGCGGCGGCGGTGGCGGCGGTGGTGGTCGCGGCAGATGTGGCGGTTTCGGTATGGGCGGCGGTGGTTTTGGAATGGGACGAGGCCTGGCCCCTTTTGGTCCGGGGGTGCCCGGGGCACCCGCCGGCGATGAGAGGGAGGCCCTGCGAAGCGAGGCCGAGCTGCTCTCGCGGAGCCTCGAGGAGATCCAGCGCAGGATCGCGGAACTCGAAAAGGATGGTAAAGTGTGAAGTCATATAAGGTAGCGGTGGCCAGTGGAAAGGGCGGTACGGGCAAGACTACGGTCGCAGTCTCCCTCATTCTTGCTCTGGAAGGCTTGCCAGGACAAACCCAGTTCATCGACTGCGATGTGGAGGAACCCGATGCCGCCCTCTTCCTGAAGCCGGCCATAGAGGCTACCTGCGATGTAACGGTTCCTATACCGGTTATTGATCCGGAAAGGTGCACCAGCTGCGGCAAGTGTGCAGAGTTGTGCCAGTATAATGCACTGGCGATGATATCGGGGAAGGTGTTGAGCTTTAAGAGTCTGTGCCATAGCTGCGGCGGGTGCACCTATATTTGTCCCGCCCAGGCGATCAAAGAGGAGCCAAGAAAGGTCGGTGTCGTCGAGCGCGGTTCGATTGGAAACGTCGAGTTCATGAGCGGCCGCCTCGATGTGGGCGAGCCCAGGGCGGTTCCCCTCATCCGCAATCTCAAGTCCATGGTGAAGCCCGGGACCATGACCATATTCGACTCCCCGCCGGGGACGGCCTGCACTGTCGTCGAAACCGTGAAGGACTGCGATTACTGCCTGCTCGTCACCGAGCCCACGCCTTTCGGGCTCTATGATCTGGACCTGATGGTGCAGGTACTCGAAGTCCTCGGTGTCCCCTCGGGAATAGTCATCAACCGCGACGATGGTTCGACCCGCATCATCGACGACTATGCCTCCGGCAAGGGCATACCCGTGCTCCTGCGCATACCGCTCAGGAGGGAATTCGCCGAGCCGCTGTCCCGTGGGATACCTCTGGTTGAAGCGGATGAATCGTATAAGCAAAAATTCTTGGATTTGGCCGAGAAGGTGGAGAGTTCGATATGAAGCTTCCGGTTGAAGTCACGGTTGTGAGTGGGAAGGGCGGTACCGGTAAGACGGTTCTCGTATCGTCGCTGGCCAGGCTGCTCGATAGCAAGGTAATGGCCGACTGCGATGTCGACGCGCCCGACCTGCATCTATTGCTCAAGCCCCGTGTTTTGCGCGCGGTGGCCTTCAGCGGGGGCAAGATCGCCTCCATAGACGAGGATAGGTGCACGGGCTGCGGGCAGTGCGCTGAGCACTGCCGTTTCGACGCCGTACACCAGGTGCCGGGGAGCCGGTATTACAGAGTCGACAGAATAGGTTGCGAGGGCTGCGGCGTCTGCTTCTATGTGTGCCCTGAAGCCGCGGTTGAGCTCGACGACAATCAGAACGGGACCTGGTACGTCTCGGATACGGATTTCGGCCCCCTCGTACACGCCTGTCTCGATCCCGCCGAGGAGAACTCCGGCAAGCTCGTCAGCATTGTCAGAAAAGAGGCGCGGAACCTGGCGGAAAGAGAAGGCCTAAGGTATATCATCGTGGACGGCCCGCCCGGCATCGGCTGCCCGGTTATATCGTCCATCACGGGAACCGAGCTGGTGGTCATCGTCACCGAACCCACCGTCTCGGGTTTTCACGACTGCGAGAGGGTGGTTTCGCTTGCCCGGCATTTCGGGGTCCCGGCGGCGGCCGTGATAAATAAGTACGACCTCAATCTCGAGGCCACGGTGCGTGCCGAAGCGTTCTTCGAGAAGGAGAGTATTGCATTGCTCGGCAAGATTCCCTATGGTCTCGAAGTGAGCCGCGCCATCGCGGATGCGAAGCTCGTAGTCGACATGGAGGACAGCCCGGTGGCGACAGAACTCAGGGCGGTTGGTGACGCCCTCCGGGGTCTGCTTGAGAAGATCGGCTGCGAGGCGGCAGCATCAGAGCAAGGGAAAACCTAAAACCATAACAGGAGACCGGCAAGATGAACGAAGCTGCGGACAGATCCAGGAAGATCGAGGAGAGGCGCAAGCGCGTTACCGCGCGCATGGGCAATGTAAAACACAAGTTCATTGTCCTGAGCGGCAAGGGAGGAGTCGGCAAGAGCACGGTTGCCGCCTATCTGGCGTCGGCCCTGGCGGCCAGGGGCAACAAGGTCGGGCTCCTGGATACAGATATACACGGGCCGAGTATACCCAAAATGCTGGGGGTGGACGGGAAGCGCGTAGAGGTTGCAGGTGACGCCATTTTGCCCATAGCGGCGGGTCCGAATCTCAAGGTGATGTCGGTAGCTTTCCTGCTCAGTTCCAAGAGTGACGCCATTATCTGGCGCGGCCCCCTCAAGATGACCATGATCGAGGAATTCCTGGGAAATGTGGACTGGGGCGAGCTCGACTACCTCATAATCGACTCTCCGCCGGGAACCGGTGACGAGCCGCTCTCGGTATGCCAGTTCCTTCCCGACCTGGACGGGGCCATAGTTGTGGCAACGCCGCAGGTGATAGCGCTTAATGACGTCGAAAAGTCCATAACCTTCTGCCGGCAGGTCAAAATACCGGTGGCCGGCGTGATCGAGAACATGTCGGGTTATGTCTGCCCCCACTGCAATGAGCGGGTGGACATCTTCAAGGCGGGCGGCGCCCGGAAGCTGGCCCAGGAAATGGGAGTGCCGTTTCTCGGCGGGATCCCCCTGATTCCGAGTATCGTGACGGCATGCGACGAGGGCCAATGCTCCTACGCCGACGTCGAATCGGCCGGCCTCAGAGAGAGCCTGGATGAGATAACATCCAATATCATTGCCTTCGGGGGCGCCGTCTCGGGCGGTGCCGCGGAGGCCCGCGAAGAGACATCCGCGGCAGCGGATAGTGAGAGCGGCTCCGCCGAACCGACGGGCCCAAGCCGCAAAATCGCCCTGCCCATGGACGGAGAGAGCGTAAGCGCGCACTTCGGCCACAGCCCGGAGTTTGCAATTTTCGACGTCAGGGGCAGTTCAATCGCCGGGAGCGGGAAGATGACTCCGCCCCCTCATTCCCCGGGAGCCCTGCCTGCCTGGCTCAAAGAGACGGGAGTCGACGTGGTCATCGCCGGTGGAATAGGCAACACGGCAGTGGGCATGCTCGAGTCTTCAGGCATAGAAGTCGTGAGCGGAGCGCCCGCCGGGAGCGCAGAGGACCTGGTCATGGCGTATCTCGCCGGAACGCTCAAGGCCGGCGAGAACGCATGCGATCACTGAGCCCGCATCCCGCAACCTTCCGCATTCTCATGGGAGAGAGAAAAACCTTGCGGACCGGGGCCGGAGCGAGGATACTAGGACGATAGTTTCGGCGGAAGAAGGGCAATGTGCCCGCTCCGTCCTATCTTCGACCGGTCTGACATGAATCGGGGGCGGGATGCCAGTTACGCTGGACCAGATGAAGAAAGGCAGCAGGGGGAGAATAGTGAGTGTGGTTGGCGGGAAGAGCGCCGCTCTTAAGCTGTCGGCCCAGGGCATCAGCCCCGGCATGATGGTCGAGAAGATAAGCACGCTTCGTGGCGGGCCGGTAGTTCTCAGAGTCGGGAGGAGCCAGGTCGCCATCGGCATCGGTCTGGCCAAGAAAGTGCTCGTGGAGGTGGATGGGGATTGAAGCGAATCCTCCTCGTCGGAAATCCCAATGTCGGTAAAAGTGTCATCTTCTCCAATCTCACAGGCATAAACGTCGCCTGCTCCAATTACCCGGGGACCACGGTCGAGTTCTGCGCCGGCCTGCGCAGGATCGGCAGCGAGCAGGTCGAGATAATCGATGTCCCCGGTTCCTACAGCCTCGAGCCGACCAGCAAGGCCGAAGAAGTCGCCACAGAGATGATCGGCGGCGGCGACATTATCGTCAATGTCGTGGACGCCACCAATCTCGAGCGCAACCTCTATCTCACGCTGCAGCTCCTGGAAGTGGACAAGCCCGTCATAGTCGCGCTCAACATATGGGATGAGACCAAGCACAAAGGCATAGAAATAGACGTCGACGCTCTCTCGGAGATGCTGGGCGTTCCGGTGATACCGACGGCGGGGAGAAGCGGCTACGGGCTCGACAGGCTTCTCGCGGGGCTCGCTACGGCAAGATCGGCGAACCTCAATAAGATGAACGCGGACGAGCGCTGGAAGAGCATCGGTAAGATCATTGCGGGAACGCAGCGGCTCACCCATCGCCACCACACTTTCCTCGAGCGCCTGGAGGATGCCAGCATTCATCCGGTGGGCGGTTTCTTCGTGGCCGCCGCGGTTCTAATTCTCTCCTTCTCGCTCATACGCCTGATCGGGGAGTCGCTCATAAACTATATTCTCAACCCGTTCTTCTATAAGATCTATTTGCCGCTGGTTGACACGGTGAGCCAGCAGACGATTTCCCATGATTTTATTCACAGCATACTCATAGGCAAGCTCGTCGACGGCCAGGTCGACTTCATCCAGTCCTTCGGCCTCCTGACGACAGCGCTCTACGTGCCCGTCGGCATGGTGTTGCCCTACGTGGTGGCTTTCTACTTCATCCTGGGGATCTTAGAAGACATCGGATATCTTCCGCGCCTGGCCGTGCTCCTCGACGGCTTCATGCATAAGATAGGGCTGCATGGATACACGGTCATCCCGACGCTGCTGGGCCTGGGCTGCAACGTGCCCGCTCTGCTCGCGACGCGCATCCTGGACAGCAAGCGCGAGCGCTTCATCGTGGCGACGCTCATATCGATAGCCGTCCCATGCGTGTCGCTGCAGGCCATGATCGTGGGGTTGCTGGGGCATTACGGCATGCGCTACGTGGCCTTCGTCTACGGCGTGCTGTTCGTGGTGTGGATCGTGCTGGGGCTTCTCATGAAGACGGTCGCGAGGGGCATACTGCCGGCCCTTCTCATAGAGATACCGCCTTACCGGCCGCCGCATCTCCGCTCGCTTCTCGTGAAGTTCAGGATGAGGACGCTGGGTTTCCTCAAGGAGGCCCTGCCGGTGGTGCTTGTCGGCGTTGTGGTCATCAACCTCTTCTATGCCCTGGGTATCCTGGACTCCATGGCCAACCTGACGGCGCCGGTGGTGACCAAGGTGCTGGGGCTTCCCAAGGAAGCCGTGCTGGCCATGATTGTGGGATTCTTAAGAAAAGACATAGGCATAGGCATGCTGGCTCCGTTGGGGCTCAGCGTGAAACAACTCATCATAGGCTGTACGACGCTGGCCATGTTTTTTCCGTGCATAGCGACATTTGTCATCCTGTTTAAGGAACTTGGCACGCTGGACACGGTAAAATCAATGGGCGTCATGGTGGCGACTTCTCTTGTTGTAGGAGGTATACTCAATCTTGTACTCTAGGGATTGAGCTGGAGATACTCTATGGACGTGCGAGTAAAAACCGCGGCGATTTCGATTGTGATCAACATCGTTCTCGTCGTCTTCAAGTTCTACCTCTCGAGAGTGTCGGGGAGCGCGTCGCTGAACGCCGACGCCTGGCATTCCATATCCGACCTCTGCGTTTCGGTGTTCGTCCTGGCCGGCCTCCGCGTATCGGCGGGGGGCGGCAAGAAGGCCATCGTCAACTGGCGCGGTTTCGAGGACGTCGTCGCTCTCGGCGTCGGGGGATTCATCCTCTACACGGGCGTCCGCATCTTCGGCCAGTCCGTGAGCCAGGTCCCGCAGGGGATCACGAATGTGGGCTTCGCGATAACCGGCGCCCTCGTATGCGTACTCATCTCGTATCTCCTGGCGACCATGAAAATAAATATCGGCAGGCTGCATAACTCGCCGAGCCTGGTCGCCGACGGCTATCACTCGCGAATGGACATGTACTCGACCGTCGCCGTGACGGTGGGCCTCTTCGGGGCCATGATCGGCGTCGGCCTCGACAGGGTGGCGGCGGCTTTCGTGGCTGTCATCATCGTGCTTACGGGCCTGGAGATCATAGTGAGCTCCATTCGGGCCATAGCCGGTGGGGAGAATGTCAGCGGCTACTTCATCTCGCTCATATTCGAGCGAGGGCGGCGCCGGGGGCCCTGGGGCCGCGTGGCGAACGGCGTCCTGAGGGTTCGCGACTGGTTGAGGAAGGACAGGAGATACGCCTACGTCCTTCCCGCGGCAGTCATCGGCATATGGGCGTTGTCGGGCGTTTACGCGCTCGAGTTCGGTGAGGAGGGGCTCGTCTTCAGGTTCGGCAAGCTCTGCCGCTACGAGCTCTCGGCGGGGATACACTATCACACTCCCGCGCCCTTCGAGAAAGTCATCAAGGTGCCCGTGGCCACCATATCACGCGTCGAGCTGGGCTTCAGGAGCGGGGGGCGCGGAACGGCCAGCGTGCGCGCTTACCAGTGGGAGAGCCGGCACATGGCGGGGAGTTATGAGAAGCGGCTCGCCGAGTCGCTTATCTTCACGGGTGACGAGAACATAATAGACGTCAACACGGTCATTCAGTACCGCGTGCGCGAGCCGGTGAGATTTATTCTCAGCGTCGAAAATCCCGATGCTGTGGTGCGCGCGGGGGCCGAAGCGGCGCTCAGGAGGATCATCAGCAAGAGCCCCATCGACGACCTTCTGACCACGCAGAGAAAGCATGTCGAGGATCAGGTTCTCACGCTGCTTCAGCTTATTCTGGACGAGACGGCGCCGGGGATAGACGTCATCGCCGTGAGACTTCAGGATGTCCACCCTCCGTATGAAGTCGTCAGCGCCTTCAGGGAGGTGGCGAGCGCGCGGGAGGACAAGAACCGCATGATCAACCAGGCCCTGGCCTATCGTGACAGCCTCATCCCCGAGGTGAGGGGCCTGGGCGGGAAGCTCGTGGCCGAGGCGCACGCGGAGACCACGGAGGCCATACATCACGCGCGGGGCGAGGCCGGCAGGTTCGTACAGGTGCTCGCCGAATACGAGAAAGCAAAAGAAGTGACCGAGCTCCGTCTCTATCTCGAGACGATGGAGCGGGTTCTTCCCAGGCTCGAGAAGTTCGTGGTGGAACCGGATGCGGGCGCCGAGCCGCTCGACTTGAGGTTCTTCGACGAATCGGCCATGGGGATAAAGTGGGACTGACAGGAGGCAGGTAAGATGAAGAGACGAGTAATAACCTTTATCGTGGGGATCATCATCGGTCTCCTCGTTTTGAGCTCGGTTTTCTTCGAAGTTAAGGAAACCGAGCACGTCGTCATCACGCAATTCGGGAAACCGGTTCGGGTCATCGAGGACGCGGGGCTCTACGCCAAGCTTCCGGATCCGTTCCAGTCGGTGCGGAGGTTCGATAGCAGGCTGCTTCTCTACGACGTCAAGTCGGCGGAGTTCGTGACTGCCGACAAGAAGAATCTCATCCTCGATATGTATCTAACATGGAAGATAGTCGACCCGTTGAGATTCCTGGCGTCGGTGCGCGAGAGAAACATCGCGGAGTTCCTGCTGGCCGATGTCGCGGGCTCGGAAGTGGGTGCCGCCATAGGAAAGGTGCCGCTCTCGGCTCTCGTCTCCGTCGATCCGGCCGCGGTGATGGTGGACACGATCATGGGCCAGGTGACGCAGAACTGCCTGGCGCGGACTCTGCCGGACTACGGTATCGAAGTGCAGTACGTCAAGCTTAAGCGCATTCGCCTGCCCGAGCAGAACCTCGAGAGCGTGTTCCAGAGAATGCGCACCGACAGGCAGCGTATTGCCAAGAAGTACCGCTCGGAGGGTGAGGAGGAAGCCATCAAGATCCGTGCAGACGCCGACAAGGAGAAACGCGACATACTCGCCCGCGCCTACAGGGACGCAGAGATGATACGGGGCGAGGGCGAGGCGGAGGCCGCCGGGCTCTACGCCGCGGCTTTCAGCCGCGACCCGCGTTTCTACAAACTCACCCGCACGCTCCAGGCGTATGAGAAGTTCCTGAATGAAAAGACGACGGTTGTGCTCTCGACGGACTCGGAGCTTCTGAAGCTCTTCAAAGAGAGATAGGGAAGAAACAGGGGAGATACGGGCATGAACATGGGTGCCGGGCCAGAAAAACCGGAAGAGACAGCCGGGCCGACGCCGGCTGGCGCGTCCACTTCGGAGATCATTATGGCCGGCTTGAGGGCGCTGCCCTTAAGGAACAGGAAGTTCCTCATGGGCCTCGTCATCGTGGCCGTGGTCGCGTATTTTCTCTCGGGCATTTTCGTGGTCGAGACCGACGAGCTGGGCGTGGTCGTCCGTTTCGGCAGGGTAGTGGCCGATGACGTTCCCCCGGGCATCCACTATCACATACCATGGCCGGTGGACCGCGTTCACAGGCCCAAGACCGCTGAGATCAAGAAGATGCTCGTGGGGCTGGGCGAGGAGGGCCAGTCGGCCACTGTCGGCGGACTCGAGACGCTGACCGGGGACACCAATGTCATCCTTGTCCAGGTCATGATACAGTACGCGATCAGCGACCCGAGAACTTATCTCTTCACCTCCGATAACCCGACGCGGCTCGTGGAAGTTGCATCCGAGGAAGTTGTCGCGAGCGTCGTGGGCCGCATGGGCGTCGACGCGCTGCTGACGACCGAGAAGCTCCAGGCCCAGGCCCTCATCAAGGCCGGCGTGCAGAAAGTGGTCGATGAGTACAATATAGGCATAACTGTTATTGGCGCTTATTTCCAGGACATCACGCCACCCGTGGAAGTCGCCTATGCTTTCAGGGACGTGGCCAGCGCCAGGGAGGACAGGAGCAGGCTCGTAAACGAGGCCGAGGGCTATAAGAACACCATCATACCCACCACGCGCGGCAGGGCCACCAGCATGGTGCGCGAGGCGGAAGCGTACAGGGATGAGAGAGTCGAGATGGCCCGTGGCGAGGCCGAGCGCTTCCTATCGCTTCTGGCCGAGTATTCGAGGAACAGGGACATCACGGCGTCCCGTATATACATCGAGAAGATGGAAAAGATACTCCCTCGGCTCAAAGTCTACATGGTGGACCGCTCCGGCGACGAGGGCGCCGCCAACCTCCGCCTCATTCTCCCCACCCCCAAACGCTAGGGATCCGTCGGGGTCACCCATCGGGGTCAGGTCTCAAACTGCACAACCACCTGGGGTCAGGTCTCAAGTTGCACAACGCCCGGGGCCAGGTCTTAAGTCGTGTGGTGCCTAGGGGTCCGTGATCTCGAAATCGAGTTCGTAGTCTATGTCGCTCACCCACCACCGGACCTGGACGTAATGCGTTCCGTCCATGAACGCCGTTCTCTCCAGGGAACACGGATTGCCGTATCCATTGTATCGGCCCATTTCCGTCCCGCTCGGGGAGATGATCCACATGCGGCGGAGAGTGCCCTCGGTGCCCGGAGCGTCCAGCGTAACATCGAGCGTCTGTCCGATGCTGAGGTCTATGGCGTAATAGTCATCGTCGATATAGCATGCGCGAAGACCTGCAAAGGGACCGGCGACCACGGGCGTAGCCTCGTCCGGGAAATCATTGTCTTCATACGCATCGTCCGCGCATGCCTCCGAGGCCATGAAGACTATCTCGTATACAGCCGTGTGACCGGTATAGTCCCTCTTGCCCGTCTTGACGTAATACGTTCCCGCCAGGAAAGAACGCCGGAATTCGTATTCGTAGTGATCTGCAACTGTGATGCCCGCACCCTGGCCGGGGTATTCCTTCCCATCGGCCCGCAGGAAGTTGGTCACCCAGCTGAGATTGGCCGTGTCCGCATCGACGATCTTGTACCGGATGGTGATCATGGTGTCCTCTGTCAGGACGAGCTTGAAGTGATGCATATTGGCGTCGCCCCCGCAGCCGGGAAGGAGCTTATACCTGATATCCCAATCGACCAGGGCTGCGGTCCCGATGGATTTACTGTTCTCGAACGGGTCCTCCAGCTCATCGCATCCGAATACGCCCGTCGTGAACGCGAACTCGTAATCGGCGGCGATGTTGTTGCCGTTCTTGTCCATGCAATAGGATGAGACCCTGACGTCGTGCGCGGTCTCGGGAGCCAGCAGGCTGTCGAGGTACGCCGTCACCTTCTTGTCTCCATTGTTGTAAGAGGTGCGGTACACGGCTCGCCCATCCACGTAGATCGAATCCAGGGACGATTCATCCATCTCCCTGGAGAACGTCACGGAGATCGAGGTATTGAGGCTCACGCCGGTTGCCCCGTCCGCCGGGTACGTGATGGTGACGCTGGGTGTCGTTACACCGACCCCTCCGTCATCACCCCCACAGCCCGGGATGCATGCCGCGCCCAGCGCCAGAAGGGCGAGAACTGCACAGTATCGCTTCATCGAAACTCCCCCCGGTTGAGGTCATTGTCAGTGCGACAAGAAGTAGCACAAATGCTGGCGAGTGTCAAGGCGGGAGCAGCCGGACACAGCCCCCGGGTGCCTCGCAGAGCCCCTGGGAGGGCGTGCAGGGCCACAGTCGGGCCCGTCGCGCCCCGGGAGCCCAACCGGCATTTCAGATGCCTCCCCGGGCCCGAATGCACGGGTTATTAACATCCCCAATCCTTTGATATACCATAAGTTATGCGATATACAGGGGTATCTACCCCATCGGTTATTGCGAGGCGGCAAGCTGCTTGAGCTAAAGCTCCTTTTTGTGGTATAATTCAAAGGTAGAGATATATTTGGCTGGTGATCGGCTGAGCGGGAAACTCAGTTGCCGGGGCTGGAAAGGGGCGGTGCTTTGAGATCAACCGCTATAGGGGTAGTCT
>Ga0272444_10005609_pt1 | contig 10826 bp, 7 predicted proteins | sample SSMForm13_FD_201033 | JGI IMG/M metagenome (GOLD analysis project Ga0272444, IMG submission 201033) | Marine sediment archaeal communities from Little Sippewissett salt marsh, Falmouth, MA, United States - SSM-Form-13 | ecosystem: Environmental > Aquatic > Marine > Wetlands > Sediment ... | reverse complement strand
GACTGCGATTTCAGGATGAATGTCCCCGTCCAGTACGTTATCGATTTCCAGTGAAAAGGCGGGTTTTTCCTTTTCCCGGTAGATGAAATCGCCTTCCGGGCTTTTGAATGTCATCCCGATCCGATCCCATGGAAACACTGGTTTGATAAAGACGGGACCCGGATGGATGCCCAGATTCCCCCCGAAATCGATCACCTTCACGGTGACCACGTTCGGTTTTCCGGATTTCACAAAATCCGCGGGGATGGTGAAACGGTTCGTTTCCTCGATATGCCTGGATTCCCCGAATTTCCTGCCGTTGAAAAAGCAAACGGCAGCATCGTCCACACGGCCAAGATCAATCGTGAGATCGAATCCCTTCCAATCTTTGGGAACATCGATCTTTTTCCGAACCCAGACCTCCCCATCGTAATCCTCGAGCCCGACCTCCTGGTTGTCCCATTCCCCGGGGACCTTTACCTCTCCCCAGCTCTGATCGTCATGGTACGGATTCGCGAAACCGGATTCTTCCCCCGTTCCTTTCGGATCGGTTTTGAATTTCCACGTTCCGGAAAGATCGATGCGGGCGATCCCGATCGGGGGGAACCGGTAGTCTCCCGCAATGGAAGAGAATAGAAAAAGGGGAAATATCCCCAGGAACAGAAAATATTTCATCCTCATAAATGAACCGATCCTTTGAACGAGATTTCAAGAATTCACCGGGCAATTCTTCTTGTAGTCAATATGTAAAACATATAGAAAAAGCAACTGATATTACGAGGGTTCTTCAATAAATCAATCATGGAGCAAAATGTTGAACAATACTCTTTCCCCCACGGTTCAAATGCAGTACATGAGGCCCCGGCTTCTTCAAGAGGCCCTTGGAAGGGAGGCGAGACGGCTCCTCCTGTCTCTTCCCGAAAAAGAACGCAGCTCAACTCTCTCTGAAATCAATCCGGAAAGCTGGTGGATGATATAGGGAAGAAAAGCCTTTTCTCGAGACGGTTTCATCTTCCGAAACGCACTCGAGTGCGATTAAGGATATCGTCATCTATACCGGAACATCGATATCCAGCATATCCGCTGCGGCCTGGATGTGATCGGGAGTTGTTCCGCAACACCCCCCGAGGATGTTCGCTCCGGCTGAAAGGCATAGCAGAATGCCGTTCGCAAATTCCTCCGGGCCCATTTCGAAAACGTTCCGATTGTCCTCGTAACGCGGCCTTCCAGCATTGGGTTGGGCAACAATGGGAAGATCGGTGATCCTGGCCACGTGGGAAATGATAATCGCCATTTGATGAGGGTCGAGATCCCCGCAATTGGCCCCAATGGCATCCGCTCCCGCATCGATCAGTTTCAGGGAGCAATCCACCGCCGCATCCCCCATGATGGTCCGTCCGCCGTTTTTTTCGGTATGAAATGCGATGGTGACGATCACAGGCATTTCGCCCAATTCCCGGCATGCCCTGAGTGCGCAAAGCGCCTCCCTCAGATCGAACATGGTTTCAATCAGGAACCCGTCCACCCCGCCCTCGATCAGGTAAAGGGCCTGTTCCCGGAAGTTCGCGATGAAATCCTCCTCGGTGTAAGTACCATACGGTTCCAGCATCTGGCCCGTGGAGCTGATGTTGCCCAGAACGGGGAGGTCCCGGGCGGCCTTTCTCGCCAGACGCACCCCGGCAAGGTTGACATCCCGAAGGTCAACATCCATGGGATGCCTCTCCATGTAAATACGGTTCATGGTGAGGGTGTTGGTGGTCAGGGCATGGCAACCGCACCGGATATAATCCCGGTGAACCTCGTAAACCATGTCAGGGGCATGGAGGTTATTCATGCCGGATCCCGGAAAACCCCTCCTGAGAAGCTCCGTTCCCATGGAGCCGTCCAGAAGTATCGGATAGTCTGATTCCAATAAGCGGTCTAATTTCATTTCCGGTTCCCGTTCAGCTATTCACCCCATGCATGAAAAGGGGGAATCCCACGGAAAGACCAATCCTTTCTTGCTCTCTCCGGGTTCTATTTATCGGTAATAAACCACCAGATGTTGCCTGACAGGTCAAGGAAATAGTTTACACAACCACACCCTGTTCCGTATGAAGATAATCAGTTGTGAACATGGAACAAAAAATGAAGAAAATCCCGTTAATCATACTTTCTGTTGCCGCGTTCATGGTGTCTTTCCTCCCCTACTCAACCAGGGGAGATCGAGTATCGAGTCGCGACACCATTGCCCACCGGATCCTGGACCTCGAGGCGGAACCGGGCGAGAGGATCAATTACGCCGCCCTGGATAACGTCATCCTCGAGGCGAAAACACGGATCGGCATCGGGAAAAACGCATCCGAGAAACAGGCCCTCGCCGCTCTCCAGGCCATCGACGATATCCTGCTGGAAAATAACTTCCTCTACAAAAGCGGCACCCTTCTTTTAACCGAAGCCCTCACACCGCAAAAACTCGATTCGAAAACCCTTTCCTCCATCCGGAAATTCACCCCCGAAATGAGGGAAAAATTATGCAACCAGCGACGACTCGAGCTGGGACAGATCATCGTATCGGAAAGGCAGAAAAGGCGCGCCCTTTCCCGAACCGGGGAAGACTTCTTTTTCGCCGATTGCGATACCTTCTGCCATATCTATCTCGGAATCGCCGATGCACTGGATCTCCCCTTGAGGGAGGTCCGGGTCCCGGGGCACATCTTCCTCAGATGGCACTTTTCTCCAAAACATTACTTCAACTGGGACGTGACCTCCGCATCCCCCTGTCCGGACGATGAATACATCAAGGATTACCGGATCGCCCGGGAGGATATCCAATCCGGGATATACATGAAAAGCCTTTCAAGGAACGAAACCCTGGCCCTGGTTCACAGGAACATCGCGGTGCGGCTCCATGAAAGGGGACTGACCGACAGGGCCCTTCATCACGCCGGAACGGCCGTTACCCTGGATGCCCGGTGCCCGCCCGCATACAACATACGGGGTATGATATGGAGGCAAAAGGGAGAATTGGATAAGGCGCTTCTCGATTTCAACCAGGCCGCTCTTCTCTCTCCCCGTTCCCCGGATATTTTCGTCAACCGGGGGGCTCTCTGGAGCAACCTCGGAAAACAGGAAAAGGCCCTCGAGGACCTCAGCCGCGCCCTTATCCTCGAGCCCGATTCCGTGGATGCCCTGATCAATCGCGGGATCACCCTCAGCAGGCTGGGAGATCAGAATCGCGCCCTGGACGATCTCAAAAGGGCTCTCAAACTCCGTCCCGGATCCGCACGCGTCTATGACAATCGCGGCATCATCTGGATCATAAAAGGCAAACCCCAAAAGGCCATTGACGACCTTACCAGGGCCATCCGGATCGATCCCTCTCACGCCGACTCCTACATCAACCGCGGGATGGCACACGATTCCCTGGGAAAACACAAAGAGGCTGTTACCGATTTTACCAGCGCCATCCTCCTCGATCCCCGGGATCCCTCCGGTTACTACAACCGCGGGAATGTCTTTTCCTCCCTGGGAAAAAGCACCGATGCGATCAGGGATTTTACCGCCGCCATCGAGCGAGATCCTTCGGATGCCCGGCTTAGGAGCGCCCGGGCCTTCGAATGGCTCAAGCTGGGAAAGCCCGGAGAGGCAGTCCGGGATTATTCCCTGGCCCTCGAGCTTGCCCCCGGCAATCCCAACTGGCACCACAACCGCGGTGTTGCCTGGCAGAAACTGGGGGAATGGAAAAAGGCGGAACTGGACTTCGATAAAGAGAAACAACTCAAAAATCAATGACCGGCAAATTTTGAATCACAAAATTTGGGGTCAGACGCCTTAGTTAAGTCAGTTAAGAAACCCCCGAGGTTCATTTATAAAACTATTCGATATCTCACATTGTCTGATTACCTATTGGGTTTTATATAGAACAAATAGTGGCGTCTGACCCCAATCGCGTGACCCCAATCGCGTCTCAGTACTTTACTTCGTAGAGGTACATGGTTCTTTTGTAAACTCTCGAATCGCCGCTGTTCATTATCCTGTCGTACAGCGACTCCGAAACCCCCGGGAAATCCCTTTTAAGATGGAGATAAGGACTCTTTACAGGATTGGCGCTCAATACGTAACATTTCTCCAGGGGAACCCCCAGCTTTTTCGCGGCTGCCGTAAGATTGAACTGTTTGCCCGGCTCGTAAAATCGGTTCCCCGTATCCGTGGGACGATAACTCATGATCGGGAGGTTGAGGTAAAAGATGCTCGATTCCCGGATGTTCCCGGCGATATAATCCCGCGCCCTGTCGGAGGCGATGATGAAGCTTGGAAAGTCGTTTCTCATCCGGAATGTTTGATATCCTTGAAAGAGAATCTGTATAGATAACAGCGACCAGAGAAAAACCCTCACAGCCTTCCGTTTCTCCGAAACAATTGATCCCGCCCCCCTTTCGATGACCACCAGTACCAGAGGCAGAAGCGGGATCAACACACTGATCGCGTAACGGGATCGGAAATGAGGGGGCAACGTTGGGTAGGATGCGAGCGATACGATATTCACCGTCCCCCAGCAAAAGAGGAAAAGAATCACTCTTCCCCCCGGGCTTTTCCTGAACTCCCTCCACTTTTTCATCGCACCCGCCGCCAGATTTTTCTCCGGGAGAAACCGGTAAAAGATTATCCCGCAACCGGCAATGGCGGAATATACCAGTGGAAATCCAAGAATGGCCAGGATGCTGATCGGGGGATGATCTTTATACCCGAGCGAAAGCATTTTGAAATCGCGGCCGAAAAGGAGCCAGAATTTGCCTGATGCGGCCGGCTGCCAGGAATAAACATCCGTCATTTTCCGGGGATCCGCGATAAAGGGCGGGATCGGATTTTTCAGCACCACCTTCCAGGGCACGAGGATGAATATCATGAAAACCAGCAGAATCCCGTACCGCTTCAGTTTCCTTATATCCGTGAGGAAAATGTAAAAGAGGAGGATGCCCGGGATGAGCTTGCCGTTGGCCTTTGTGCGATCGCAGAAAAGGGTGAGAAGAAGCATCCCGGCAAGGATCAAAAGCAACGCCGGTTTCGGGATCTCCCCCTCCCTCGTTTCCAGGTAAAGGAAAAGGAAAAACACCAGGAGGGCGAGAAGCTCGGAGAGGATCACGAAATCGCTCACCCAGTAAAGGGAGGTAAAGGTCGAACAGGAAACAAGAAGAATGATTGGAGAGGCAAAGGCCGCGAATCCGCTCCTTAGATAACGCCCCAAAAATAAAAAATAAACCGCACAAAGGAGACCGAGGATCACGGATTTGAAATAGTAGTACCCCGAGGCATGATACCCCAAAACCGGAAACAGAACCTGAAAAATGAGCACCTGGAAGGGACGGAAATTGACGTTCCAACCGGAGAGGATGGGATTCAACGTCTCCCCCAGGGTTTTTGCAAAAGGATCCTCCCGCGCCCTCCGGATCCAGAAATTATAGTCGTTGTCGAAAAGTCGAAGTCCCTGAAGAAAAAAGGAAGACCACAAAAAGGCCACGAGAAAAATCCCCACGGCAAGGACGATTCTTCTCGAATGACTTCCTCTCCCTCTCATATCACCGCTTTCCCACGAACCGTTTATCCAGAGCAAATTCGATGGGCTCGCCCGCTTTTCCCGCAACCCGCCAGCCGCCAGCCGCCAGCCGCAAGCCGCAAGCCGCAAGCCGCAAGCCGCCAGCCGCAACCCGCCCCTACGGATCCATATTCTCCAGCTCCCGGGTTTCGAAGTTCAGCCTCCTGTAGTAGCAGTTGCGGGATTCGCCCTTTTGGTTTTTCGTGTGACAGATCCCCCCACGTCGGGGTCTGACCATGTAGAGAAGGGAGTTCTGTTCACAGTTCACCCGCACTTCCACGAGGTCGAACATATCGCCCGAGGTCTTGCCCTTTTCCCACAGCTCGTTTCGCGACGTGCTCCAGAACACGGCCGTTTTTGTTTCCAACGCCCTTTCGAGAGCCTCCTTATTCACGTATGCAACCAGGATCAGTTCCCGGGTATCGGCATTCTGAACCGCAACGGGAATGATACCGGGAGAGGAGGCGACTGCCTTCTCGAGCTTTGTGAAATCGAGCGTCAGTTTTTTTCCTTCTTCCAGTTCGTTCACTTTATTTCACTCCTTTGATTTTCGATTCCTGCTTTTCGCCCAGTTCGAACCGGTCCCTGTAAAATGCCGCGATCCCGGCGTCGAGCCGGTTGTAAAATCTTTTTGCCTCTTCCAGCTGAAAGCCTTCCCTCCTCCAGCTCGAGAGAAGCTCGAGGGCGTCCGATACGTTCCTTCGATCCTCGGGAAGGATCTTCTGTAAAATGCCGTCCCCTTTTTTGTTCAACACCGCGGCGAGGTTCAGGTAATCCTTACCCTCCCAAACCCCAAGGGGAAAACACCTTTTTTTGAGTTCGAGGGACATCCGGGAAAGGGGCGCCGGTTGATCATCCGTTGTGGTAACCATGCGGGGGAGCCGGTCCCCGGCACCCACCCAAACCGGAACCGTGAGGCAGCTCAGGGGAAAGGAGGTCATGGACCAGAGTGTGGTCAATCGCGGATCCTCGCCCTTTTTCACACCCTGCACCACCATCACGGAAACCGAGCTGAACCGCACCACGTAATCGCGAAAGGGAATCATGCGGGTTTGGGAGGAATTTTCAGGAAGATCCCCGGTATAAAGGTCCGTTTTCAAAACCGCGTGCTCGAGGCACCTCGTTGCCTCGAAAAGGAGGAATTCGAGGGAGAGCCGGTTTTTCTTTTCCGACCAGAAAAAGATCTCCTCGAGGGTCAGGTACCGGATGTATCCACCGCCTCGAGGCCCCTTGCCGCTGTGAGCGAAATTGGTCCGGATCAGGTATCCGGCCGGAGCGGTTTTGGGATCATTGACGTCGAACTTTTCAAAGGAGAAGGGATCGGCCTCGAAATAGGCTGCCCCCCCTTTCGCATCGATAACCCCGAAGCAGGCCATCACCCCCCGTTTCCCGTTCGTCTCCTCGAGGTACTTTTCGAAATCGTCGATCGTCTCGCACCGTTCCAGGGCCGCCTTCATGAAATAGCCGTCCTGGTCCATGGGATCCTCGTACCCCTCCTTGTTCAAGTTATATGCGTTTGTGTTCATGATGGAAAACCCGGCGTCGTTGGATCCCATCCACACTTGGGTTCCTTTGGTGTCCTTCGTGTTCACCATCCCGATGAAATCGTGTTTTTCCCCGTGAAAGAACCGCAGCTGGTTTTCCTGTTCACGTGCGTCGCGGTGTTTCCAGAGAAGGGGTCGACCGTCCGGGGTGGCCTTTCCGGAAATAATGGCCGAGTTGCATGCAAAAACCGAGCTGCAGCAACATACAAACAGTAAAACAATCATAATGATATTTTTCATGAAGAGCCGCCTTTCAATAATTCATACCAGGTGAGGCATGATCTGTTCAAGGGCATCCACCACGGGGCACCCGCAATCTTCCAGACGCCGGCGGATCTGGTAACCGCTGTTGACAAGGATGCAGTCCGTGCCAGTGGCGTTCGCCGCCTCGAAATCGTGATCCGTATCCCCGATGATGACAACATGTTCCGGGGAGAGTTTCGCACTTTCCATGTATTGCCGGGCCCGATCGATCTTGGATCCCCCGGAATGATCGTTCCGACCCACCACGTCCGTGAAAAAATCCCGGATTCCGAAGCTGTCGATCAGGATCTCGAGGGGTTTCTGTTCGGATGCGGAAAGGATCGACTGTGCAACTCCCGCCTGTTTCAGGGATTGGAGGATTTCGCGTGCCCCGGAGCGGAGTTTGCAATCGGTGGCGCGGTTGTAATATTCCCTCCCGAAATCGATGCAGATCTGTTTATAGGAAACCTTCTCGAGATCGAATCCCATCTTTTTATAATATTCTTTTACTGGAAACCCGAAGATTTCCCCGCGTTCCCGGTCCGTGAGAACCGGCAGTCCGTAACGCTCGAGGAAGCCGTTCACGATCTCCCGGAGAAGCCGGATATCATCCAGCAGGGTTCCGTTCCAGTCCCAAATCACGTGAGCGAATTTTTTCATGAAAATCTGATGTGTCCCTTATAAAAGATAAGAAACGGGTTAACGCGATGGAACGATTACGTAAAGGATTATTTCGGTTACAGGCTTTCCAGCCAGTCTAGGCGCTGGACCAGGGCCATCGTGATGGTTTTTCACACAGCCCCGCTTTCACCGGGTTCATATCGATATATTGCCTTATACGAAGGTATTCTCTTCTATCCCTAACCCAATGATCGAAACTCTCATCCTGCCAGAACTTCCCAGATCTCCCGAGAAATCGATTTGCCTTCCTGGCCGTGTATCCCTTGATTCCCTGCATTATTTTTCCCAAAGAAAACGGGTTCCCATTCTCTTCTTTGGTAAGTGGCTCTATCAAGAGATGTACGTGATTCGGCATGATCACATAACGATGCAGAATGTATCTCTTTTCATCCCAGTGCACGATTGCATCTTCTATCATACTCGCCAGGAGTGGCTTTTTAAGATAATTGTTCCCCGCCGATTTGGAAACCAATGCCTCGTCCATGAGGGCAAACATCTTCTTTGATTCTCTCAACGCCTTTTCACCCGGAGATTCATCCGGCCGGGGAGGCTCCGATTTCAAGGCATCACGTTTTCTCTTCAACTTCTCGATGACCTGCTTGGGAAGAGATCCATAAACCCGAAAGGTCACAAAGAAAATCTGCCCCTCCGGATGCCAGTGTGGAAGGTGTCTACGGTAAAAAGACTTCATTGATTTCTCCAGTGGGATAGACAGCCTGGAAAGGCTGTCCAAACCACGAAACAACAAATTGATCACAGTAGGACAGGCTTTCCAGCCTGTCTCGATTTCCCCAAAAACGTCGCTCTCTCTCGAACAGGGAGACAGCCTCGAAAGGCTGTCCTACTGCCGTTTTCGAGCGGACTTACGGTTTTCATCGCATTGCAGAAAAAACCACGCAACATCCGATCGAACCACGTAGGACAGGCTTTCCAGCCTGTCTCGAGGTTCACAAAAACGTCGATCACACTCGAACAGGGAGACAGCCTCGAAAGGCTGTCCTACTGCCGGTGTTGTATTAATTTACGGTTTTTGTCGCATTGCAAAAAATCTAGTTGATCCTTATTGTTTATCCGACAAATTCTCATTCAGATAACGACTGTATTTCTGCCACTTCATTTCATCTTCCGGTTTTGTGTAAAAACCCGCGGCTTTCAGCCAGATCCGTCCTTTGACATCGATTTCGATTTCGAGGGATTCCCCCTTTTCGAGTATGCGGTAAACATTGTCTTTTCCCCGAATCACGCGGTTCGGTAACGGAATTTCATCGAACTTAACAATTCCCGGTCCCGGTTTCTCTTCCCTTACAAGGGCCACATAGTCCAGGTAATCAGTCTCCTCTTTCATGTTGGAGATCCGGATGGAGATATGGTTGCGGGCCTCTCCGAGAAAACTGATTCCGTCGAAGATGTTTCCGTTTGCGTTTTTGATGATTTCCCCCATGCATTTCCAATCCCTGCCGTCGATCCGGAAAAACACCACTGGGCAGGCCCCGCTGCACTCCGCCTCGAGACCGGCATAGGGACGATACCCGATCTCTCCCGTGGATGTATCCACCACCACGCAATTGCACACCGACTTGAGCTGGAGGTTGGTGAACTCCGGATCGTCGTCCTTCACCTCGAAATCGTCCGTAGAGGCATCACCGCATGTGACGGAACCTGTCACATTCAGATCGTCAGTAATATCCACCGTTCCCCCGCCGTCAATATCGTTGTCATTGATCACGATACTGTCGATCATTGCCTTTGTAGCTGTGATTTCTCGGGAGGAGTTGATTACGGATATCTCATCTATCTTTAACTCGGCACATTCTAAATTTCCAAATAATGATGATTGGGATACGGTAATTCCACCCCATATTACTGTATCTCCACTAATGTCCATATCACCGTTTATATCCACATCACCATAATTACTCATTTCAGTTTTAAGAGTATTAAACGTTCCACTACCACCTTGAAAAAAATCAGACGATATCATCCCACAATGATCAAACTCCAATTCATCACATCCGGAGCAATCCACCACATACGATCCGGTGTCGAAGTAGGTGTATCGAAATCGACAATCTCCCGTGGTGGCGAGGTTGGGACCGCTTCCGGTTCCTTTTACGATGATTTTTCCATACTCGAATGTGAGGCTGGAGGAATTGCATACCCATATCAGGTGAGAGGCATTCGAACCGGTGTTGTATTGTTCCACTTGAACGTTCCGACACGTTACATCCGCAGTGTTCAATATGCTGAAAATGTCACGTCCTCCGTTTCCTCCTATGTAAACATTTGTAATACTGACCTCTCCCGAAGAGCATATTACGGCAGGGGTGGTGTTGGAACCACTGCCGGATCCTGTGTTTCTTATGATGAGGTTTGCAATACTGGTATGGGAAGCGGTTACGTTTACAATCCCGTCCGTGTATCCCATGGAACCGGTGACGACACGGGCATCCTCGATCACAACCATCCTGTCCTTCAATGAGGGACTAACGCCCACTATGGAAACGTAGGCTTCATTGAGAGTGACCCTTTCATTGTAGATCCCAGGAAAAACCATGATGATGTAAGGTTTGACGGAAGAGGAATCCGTAATCGAATCCACGGCCTCCTGGATGGTTTCATAATCGCCTCCGTCTTTTGCCACCACAACAACCTGGCCCTTTCCCAGTCCCTTCATCTTGCCCTGGGTGTTTAAGTATCCGTTTACCACCAGCTCTCCGTCGATGTACACGTCGTTCAGGAAATCCCACTTGCCCGAGACGTCCTCGTCCTCTGATTTGTCCAGGAGATTCTCCGACTCGATCCCC
>Ga0272444_10005607_pt1 | contig 10828 bp, 9 predicted proteins | sample SSMForm13_FD_201033 | JGI IMG/M metagenome (GOLD analysis project Ga0272444, IMG submission 201033) | Marine sediment archaeal communities from Little Sippewissett salt marsh, Falmouth, MA, United States - SSM-Form-13 | ecosystem: Environmental > Aquatic > Marine > Wetlands > Sediment ... | reverse complement strand
GGCATGGACAAACCTTCCACGTGCTTTCTGATCTTGCGGGAGACATCCTGCAAGGACTCCAAGTCAGCCGTATCCGTGCCGGCAAGCATGGCGTCGATTTTCTTCGCAGCTCCGGTGTCTTTCAAAAAAACCTGGTAGGCGTGGGCTGAAACGGCGAACCCATTGGGTACAGGAACGCCAATCTGACCCAACAGTTCACCCAGGTTGGCGCACTTGCCACCCACGTGTGGAATGTCATCCCTCCGCAGATCCTTGAACCACAGCACGACATCGCCTTTCTTCATAGCCTCACCATCCCCTTTCTTTAGACAATATGGTTTGCAATCTCCTCTATTGAGCTGTTTGTCACGTCCACAACCTGCAGACCCTCTATCTGTTCGAATATCCCATGACTGTGGGCCAGTTCTTTTCTAATCGACCTCATGTCCGTGTAGTCGGTTGCCCCGGCGTACCCCAGCCTCTTTTGCCTGATAAATGCCAGTCTTTCGGAAGCAATGGTCAATCCCACCTTTCGCCTCTTTAGGGTAAAGATCTTTTTGGGTGGCTCCACATTGGGAATGATAGGCACGTTCGCCACCTTCAGACCGTGGTTACACGAAAGATAAAGGCTCGTGGGTGTTTTCGAAGTCCTCGAAACGCCAAGGATGACTAGATCCGCCTTGCCAAGGGTTTCTATCCCATGACCGTCATCGTGTTTCAGCGTAAAATCGATGGATTCAGCCAGACGGATGGACTCCTCTCCCAACCCCTCAAGCAGTCCGGGGCGAAAGTCGGGTATCATGTTCCAGAGTTTTCCCATCCGTTTCAAAAGAGGGCCGAGGAGATCTATGGCATGGATGTCCCTCTTTCTTTTCTCTGCCCGAATCCATGTCCGGAGTTTCTGCGAGACCAAGGAATATATGACGACGGCTTCAAGGTTTTCAGCCCTGGCTAGGATGTCTTCTATCTGCTCCTTTGTCTTGATGTAGGGATATCGTTGGAACATTGGACTGACTAATTTGAATTGCACCAAGACAGCGCTGATGACCCTTTCAGCCGTCAGGCCTGTGGCGTCAGAGACGATGAAGACATGCACTCTCTTCTTGGGCGGGTTCATGGGCACACCTTGCCTCGCCAATGAGGGCGTCCCAGTTCATTTCAGTAAGGACATCCTGACGAAACGTAGTCACGAAGACAGGATTACCGGTAAGGTGAGGAAGACATCCTCCTATAACATAATGGTGAATTGTTATCAACCACTTTAGGCGCTCTTGCTTAAACCAGGACCCCTTTTCGCCGTTCATTGAAGGAAAAAGGGCTTCAGTCAACAGCCCGCCTAGGGCAAACCCTTGGCGGGGTCAGATGATGCCGTCTTCTTGTTGGCGGTGCCGGTGCCGTTGTCTGGGTTTCCTCAAAGGCTTCAAGGCTTCTTAGAGCTTGATTTGCTACCGGTCGTGTGGTAACGAAACAAATTCGGATTCTGCGTCAACCCCAGTTGAGTCCCACGGTTGTCAGTGCCCCAATTCTTTCAAGAAAGGAGCGTCGTTCATGCAAAGAGGTCGGAAGTATGTTTATTTCTTTGGTGATGGTAAAGCAGATGGCAATGCCGCTATGAAGAATCTCCTTGGTGGCAAGGGTGCCAACATCGCTGAAATGGTAAAACTGGGCATGCCAGTGCCCCCGGGATTTACCATTACGACAGAAGCCTGCAACGAGTTTTATAAAAGGAAGCGGACCTATCCTCCAGGCGTTAAGAAGCAAGTGATGGTAAATCTTGCGAGAGTCGAGAAACTGATGAAACAGAAATTCGGGGATCCAGAGAACCCACTCCTTTTCAGCGTCCGCTCTGGTGCCCGAGCCTCCATGCCTGGCATGATGGAAACGGTCCTGAATATCGGGCTGACCTCCAAGACCATCCCCACGCTGATTAAGAAAACCGGCAACCCCCGATTTGTTTACGATGCCTACCGTCGTCTCATTGCCATGTACGCGGATGTGGTCATGGAAAAGTCCGCTGGCATTGAAACTGAAGAAGGCAGGGGAATCAGGGCACGACTGGAAGCCCTCATCGATAAGGTCAAAGCAAAAAAGGGGTACGAGACAGACTTGGACCTCACCGCAGACGACTGGAAATCACTCACGGTGGAATTCAAGAAGACGGTGAAAAAGGTCCTTGGCAAACCTTTTCCAGATGATCCTATGCAACAGCTTTGGGGCGCCATCGATGCCGTGTTTCTGTCCTGGTTCGGCAAGCGCGCCGTGTCCTACCGCCGGATTGAGAAACTCCCCGATGATTGGGGAACCGCCGTGAATGTCCAAACCATGGTCTTTGGGAACATGGGCGATGATTGCGCCACAGGCGTCGCCTTTACCCGCAACCCGGCCACGGGCGATAACGACTTTTACGGAGAATGGCTGATTAACGCCCAAGGAGAAGACGTGGTCGCCGGGATCCGAACCCCTTTTGCCATCAATAGCGTGTCCAAGGTGGCCACGAATCGCCACCTGCCAACCCTTCAGAAGGATATGCCGAAGCTTTACAAGCAGCTGGACGGCTTTAGACGTAAGCTGGACAAACATTACAGGGACATGCAAGATATCGAGTTCACCATTCAAGACGGCGTGCTGTATATGCTGCAAACCCGCGTTGGAAAACGGAACGGGCCAGCGGCCATCAAAATGGCGGTCGACATGGTGAAAGAAGGTCTCATCTCCAAAGAAACGGCTGTCGCCCGTGTCAAGCCAGAACAATTGGAAGAACTGCTCCACCCCATGATCGATGTCAAGGCCGAGAAAACAGCGAAAAAAATTGGCACCGGCCTGCCGGCGGGACCAGGCGGCGGCGTAGGCCAGATTGTCCTCACGGCAGATAAGGCCGAAGAGTTCGGCTCAAAGGGCGAAAAGGTTATTTTGGTCCGCGAAGAGACGTCTCCCGAAGATGTCCACGGTATGAAACCTGCCCAAGCCATTCTCACATCCAAGGGTGGTATGACCAGTCATGCTGCGTTGGTCGCCAGGGGGTGGGGCAAGTGCTGCATTGTAGGCTGCGGTGATATTGGCCATATTGATCTTAAGAAAAAGACCGTGAAGTTTGGCAGCAAGGTTTTGAAGGAAGGCGACTGGATCAGCATGAACGGGACCAAGGGCGTCATCTATGAGGGTAAGCTGCCACTGGTCGCTACGGGCCCGGAGAAGAACCCCAGCTACAAGAAACTGATGCCGTGGGCGGATCGAATACGACGCCTCAAAGTTCGAACCAATGCTGATACCCCTGAAGACGCCAAGACTGCTATCGCCCTGGGTGCTGAAGGAATCGGTTTAACCAGGACGGAACACATGTTCTTTGGAGACCGCATCTGGGCCGTGCGGGAAATGATCATGGCCGACGATGCCAAGGGCCGTGAAAAGGCCCTGGCCAAACTCCTACCCATGCAGCGTAAGGACTTCTATGGCATATTCAAGGCCATGAGAGGTCGACCTGTCACCATCAGGCTGCTGGACCCGCCTCTGCATGAGTTCGTCCCCCACGAAAAGGCGACGCAGAAAGAGATGGCCACTCGCCTCGGTGTTTCTGTCAAAGCCGTGGCTGCCAAGGCCGACTTCTTGTCTGAGTTCAACCCCATGCTGGGCCATCGGGGCTGCCGACTGGGCATTACCCATCCTCAAATTACGGCCATGCAGGCCCGAGCGATCTTTGAAGCGGTCGTCAAGTGTCGTAAAGGAAAAATCAAGGTCTCGCCGGAAATCATGGTCCCTTTGGTGGGGACGCCGGAAGAATTCAATGATCAAAAGGCAATCATTGACGGCGTCGCTCACGAAGTCATGAAGAAGAGCAAGGTAAAATTTAAGTACATGGTCGGCACCATGATCGAGATCCCCCGAGCGGCCCTGGCAGCCGGCGAGATTGCCCAGGAGGCCGAGTTTTTCTCCTTCGGCACCAACGACATGACTCAGATGACCTTTGGTTATTCCCGAGACGACGCCGGTACCTTTCTACCGGACTACGTGCAGAGAAAGATCCTGCCGGATGATCCCTTTCAGGTCATCGATGAAACCGGCGTTGGGGAGCTCATGAAACTCGGTGTGGAAAGGGGACGTGCTACACGTAAGAATCTTAAGATAGGCATCTGCGGAGAGCACGGTGGAGAACCGGGTTCGGTGGCCTTCTGTCATCGGATCGGGCTTGATTACGTGAGTTGTTCACCTTTCCGCGTGCCCATCGCCAGGCTCGCAGCGGCCCACGTAGCCCTGGCTGACAAAAAGAAATAGCTGGTCCTTTCAGGATGACTGGCTTAGGCATAAGGCCCCGTGTGTCATGGCGGGGTCTTATGCGTTGGACATGGCTTCTGTTTTCTCTTTTGAGATCTCGGAATCATACATGATTTATCTCGACCACAATGCGACCACCCCCGTAGCCCCAGAAGTGGTAGAGGCCATGAAGCCCTATCTCGGCGGACGATACGGCAATCCCAGCAGCAGCCATGGCCTGGGGCGTCTTGCCAAACAGGACCTCCAAGAGGCTCGAGGTCAGGTTTCAGAGTTTTTGGGTTGCCTGCCAGAAGAGGTGGTTTTTACCAGTGGCGGCACCGAATCGAACAACATGGTGATCAAGGGGGTGGCTGAGAGCCTTGCAAAAAAGGGACGCCACATCATCACCACGGCTGTCGAACATCCAGCGGTCATTAATCCCTGTCTTTTCTTAATGTATCAGGGATACAACCTGACCTTCTTGCCCGTGGACGCAACGGGATTGGTGGACCCTGCCTCGGTCAAGGAGGCCCTTCAACCCACCACCATATTGATCTCCGTCATGCATGCCAATAACGAAACCGGAACCGTAGAGCCGATTGAACAAATCGGGGTGCTGGCCCGGGAGGCTGGCGTATTTTTTCACACGGATGCCGCCCAATCGGCAGGCAAAATCCCGGTGAATGTCTCAGACCTGAATGTGGACTTTCTCTCCCTTGCTGGTCATAAGATGTATGCCCCTAAAGGCGTGGGGGCTATTTTCATAAAAAAAGGGGTGAAAATAGAGCCTTTCATGCATGGGGCCGGCCAAGAATCAGGCCGCAGAGCCGGCACAGAAAACGTGATGTTGGCAGCGGCCTTGGGCAGGGCCAGTTTTTTGGCCCGGCAACACATGTTAGAAGAGGCCGGGCGCATTCGACATCTCCGAGACCGACTTCATGAGATTCTTGCCACCAACATACCGGACCTTGTCTTGAACGGACACCCCCAAGCTCGCCTGCCCAACACCCTCAACCTATCCCTGACCGGGGTGGAGGGTGGAAGGCTGCTGGAGGCCCTACCCGAAATCTGTGCCTCTACCGGTGCCGCATGCCACGACCGCTCAGTCAAGCTTTCCCATGTGCTGGCGGCCATGAAAGTCACCGAAGAGGTGGGACGCGGCGCCGTTCGTTTGACCCTGGGGCGGCAGAACACGGAAGCAGAAATCGAAACCGCCGCGAAAATGATTGTCCGTGCCTATGGCAATTTGCGTGATTGATCGTGTCACTAAGCAGATTGTGGAAGGGTTCCCGGAATGGAGACAAGACCTCTCCAAGACAAATATGAACTCGAGCTAAATCCCATCGCCATAGGTGGAAAAAGGCTTCATCTTTACAGCATAGGAAACTGGGACGTCTTTGTGAATCATCTTGCGCAGGCGGGAGAAGAATACATTAAGCACTTCCCTTTCTGGGTCAGGATCTGGGAAGCCTCGATCGTGTTAGCTGATCATTTAATCCGCATTGGACTAGGACTTGAAAAGGAAATACTCGAAATCGGTGCGGGGATGGGAGTCACAGGCCTATTCCTTGCCGCCTTCGGGCACAGGGTAACGATCACGGACCACGAAGAAGATGCCCTTGAACTGCTCCGAATGAATGCGGAACTCAACGGGTTGGATCATGTATCTGTAAAAAGATTGGATTGGAATGACCCGGATCTAACAGGAACCTACGATGTTATCTGCGGCTCGGAATTGGTTTACAACGAGACCTGTATAAAACCGATCATCCATCTGTTTCGAACATATCTTCGACCTGAAGCTACTGTCTTCCTTGCCCATGATTTGAGGCGCAGTTGTATAGTCAAGTTTATTGGCATGGTGCTAGGGCGATTCGAGATTGAACATGTGGTCAGGACAATGAAAGGTAAGAACGAAGTTCATAAGATACTCATCCACTCTCTCCGCCTCAAACCATGAACAAGGGGGCGGGGTTGCGGTGCTACCTTGACAATGGCGGTTTGAATTGTATAGAGTCTTTAGTATCGTGGAGTGGACCCGCCTTGGCGAGAGACTCTTGAACAGCCCATGCAGACGACCATGATGAAGCTTTTGGGACACCCCTCCGGGAGAAGTCCGGCTCGTGTCTTTGAGCCCATTGGAGGAGGATTCTGGTGGACAGAAAACCTACCTATGAGGAATTAGAAAAAAGGTTACAGCAGCTGGGAAAAGAAGCTGTTGAATGCCAGAGGCGACTGGAAGCCACGTCTACAGAGTTGACCTTGGGCTTATCTGAGGTCTTGCAAGCGTTAAAGCAGATTGCTTCAGGAGACCCTGAAATAAGAATGCCCGAGACGGCGAACCTTGAGTTGATGACGAGATTAAGACAGATGGTCAACCTGAACGCCGAGAACCTCGCAGAGATGGTTCATCTGTCTCATGAGTTTGCCATAGGCCTTGCTGAGCACTTCGATGTATTGAACAGGGTTTCAAAGGGCGACCTGACGGCCCGGGTGCATGGAACTTCGGAAGTAGAACTGATGGAGGCATTGAAGAAGCTCACAAATCAGATGATTCAGAGTGTATCGGAAGAAATCACTGAGCGAAAGTTGGCGGAGGAGGCGCTCAGAAAGGCCGGTAACGAACTGGAGCAACGGGTTGAGGAACGAACGGCACAGCTCTCACATGCCAACCAAGAGTTGGAAGCGGAGATTAGCGAGCGCAAGCGCGCGGAGGAGGAACTTAGAAAGGCACACGAGGAACTCAAGGGCTTCCTCGACGTCGTCGCCCATGACCTGAAGAACCCGATCCTGGGCATCCAAGGTTTTTCTGTTCTCCTTCTCAAGAACTATCAAGAGAGGTTAGGAGACAGAGGCCGAAAGTATGTTGATCAAATCGAGGCCAATGCCCTCCAAATGGGTCGATTGGTCTCCGACCTTCTGTCGTTGTCAAGAATCGGCAAAATGCCTCCTCACTTAAGACATGTCCCCTCGGGTGAAATCGTCAATAAGCTGTCAACGAGCCTCCAGGATAGACTGCAAGCAAACGGCATAGAGCTTGTGATCAGGGAGGACCTTCCCACCATATACTGCGATGCAACCAGGATCTATCAAGTCTTCGAAAACCTGCTTGTTAACGCTGTCAAGTTCACCGGGCGCAACAAGAAGCCCAAGATCGAGATCGGGTGCACAGATCGTGGAGATTCCTATGAATTCTATGTTAAGGACAACGGCATTGGCATTGATCCGAAATACCATGGGAAAATATTTGAGATGTTCCAGCGGCTCAAACAAACAGAAGATGAAGAGGGAACAGGGCTAGGGCTTGCCATTGTTGACAAAATCGTAAAGAACCACGGGGGAGAGGTTTGGGTCGAATCTGAAAAGGGCGGCGGCGCGACCTTCCATTTTACCTTGCCCAAGCCGTTTTAGCCCAAAGATCGGTCGCCCGGCGTCTGTCCCCCCTGTTGGCCCGAGCCGGGAACAAGCCAGAGAGGAAATTTCACCTCACTTCAGCAACACGCGGAACGCCGGAGGGCTCACCATCCTTTCCGTGGGTGCCCTTGCTATCGATTCCCCTCTGGGAAAAGGAACCACCCCACCTCTTGCCCTACCCTCCTGTGTCGGGGCAAAATACATTGTTTGCCACCCACATATACAGTGTTTACCCCATATACCATCCCGTTACAGCCCTGTAAGATACATCGTCACTCTGGCTACCGATCTTGTTCCTTTTGAACCTGCGTGGATCTCCCTGCCTCATGGCCGGGCCGCCATGGGCGACGTGGGAGTGCACACTGATGGGCATCGCCACGGATCAATCACCATGTTAAAGACATTGATCGTTGAGGACAATGCTGTTTTCCGAAAGGCATTCAAAGAGGCCATGTGTAGCCGATTCCCATTCATGACAGTTGAAGAGGCCTTGGATGGGAAGGAGGCCTTGGAAAAGGTCACCACCTTTCTCCCTGAACTTGTCTTTATGGACATACGATTGCCCGGACAAAACGGTCTTGAGCTGACCAGAACAATCAAGAAAACGCATCCCAATATCGCCATCATCATTCTTACAGACCACGATTTGCCGGAGTACAGGGAGGCCGCCACCCTTGGCGGAGCCGACGGTTTTGTTCCAAAGGGAGAACTGAATCTGGCAGAGATAGGGACATTGATTCAAACCATTTTTCCAGGTGGGGATTTTGATCTTGAGGACCCGGCCAAGAAAACACCATGTTGAGGATCAGGGTGACAACCCGGGAGCATTTTCCCTTCATTAACCCCTTACAAAGGAGGTCAACACATGGAAATCAAAAAAATTCTGTGGCCAACGGACTTTTCAGATAACGCTAATGCAGCCTTGCCGTACGTCTTGTCCCTCACCCAGAAATACGGCGCTGAGATATACTTGCTCTACGTGGCCGAGGACATGGCCGACTATGCCTCTTGGTATGGGGAAATGACACCATCGCACATCGAAAAACTTCACGAGTGGGAGTTGCCCAAGGCGGAAAAGAAGCTGGAGCAAGTCTGCCGAAATGACCTGGCCGGCTGCCCCATGTTCCACAAACTGGTCCTCGTAGGCGACCCTGCCGAGGAGATCCTAAAGACCATTAAGAAGGAGGGGACGGATGTGGTGGTCATGGCCACCCACGGCAGAAAGGGCCGTTTCGAGTTCGGCAGCGTTACAGAAAGAGTCGTGAAGAATTCACCGGTTCCCGTGTGGACGGTCCATCCCTTTAAACGCAAAAAAGACTGAGCCGTCATTGGACGTCATCAAATACGCGGCTCCACTCAAAAACCTCGAGCGTCCTACGGTCGAAAATTACCTGTCTCGGCGAGTCGGCACTGGAGGAATCGTCTATGTCTCGTGGCTAGACCCGTTTAAGGCCTGAGCCACCTTGGGCAAACTGCAGAGGGGGTGAATAGGATGACACAAGATGACAAGAAAGGACCCAAAGAAAAAGGAAAAAAAGAAAAACGGAAGAAAACCGATGGGCCTTTGCCGTTCTGCACCACAGCACCCAGCGCAGAGCATGCAAGAGGGACGGACGAAGATGAACCCTGCGACGACTCTCGAGGAGAAAAACAGGATTGAAACTGCGGGAAAATAGGCCCATGGCCGAACCACACCGTGCTTCCTGCGGTCAATGGTCGATTTCATGAGAGACCATAGCATGAACATCCTCATCGGCGGCGAGGCAGGTCAAGGATTGCTCACCGTCGGACAGTCGCTGGCCAGAAGTCTGGAGCCCAGTGGCTATTCCATCCTTGTGACACAGACCGACCAGTCCCGTATTCGAGGAGGACACAATAGCTTTGCCATTCGCGTGGGCGAGGATGAGGTCATCGCCCCTGTGCAGTCGGCGGATCTATGGGTGGCTGTCGATGCGGAGACCGTCGTTTGGAATCGGGGGGATCTGACTCTAGATGGAATGGTTGTCGTTGACGGTGCCCTGGAGGTTGTTGGCGAGGGCCTTTTAAAGGTGCTTTTCAAGGAGATAGGATCCCCATCGGGATCATCTATCGAAACGACCGGGCACCATTTGAGTACCAGATTTCGGTTTTGAACCGATTAAGTGAGCGCATTTCCCTGAGCTTGACTTCGACGAGCTCAGTCGAGTCGCTGCAGGGTCTTCAATCAAGGACCTTTGGTAGGTCGCCAAGTGGACCGGGCGATGCTCAGAGAGATGATGAACGAATTTGGATAGAGGTGACGTCGTGGCGTGTCTCAGAAATAGGTTGGACAAGTGTAAACCAGACAATGGCGATCGTCCCACCAAGGCAAAGTCTGGGACCCGACACCGGCAGGCATGACCAAACGATTCTAAGCAAAGGAGGAAAAACGATGTACGACAAAAAGGAATTGTGTGAGAAGATCAAGGGGCTCTATCCTGACATCGGCGAATGCGGCATTGACGTAGACGTTGAATACGATGAGGCAAAAAAGGCATGGATTGTAGACCTGAAGAAGGAAAAGCACGAGCTCAAGACCCATCTGGAGCCTGATGAAGCCAATCAATGCATGGAAGGCAAGCAGTGTGTCTCCCTTGGGCTGCAGGTGGCACAACTGAAGGCAAATATAGAAAGAATGCCCGATTAGGTGGTGGCAGCGCATATTGTGGTGAAAAAGCAGGCCCCCTGGGCTGACGGAAATGGCTAGGCGACCTGCAAACAACCTTGTGCTCCCCGTAGTCAGTCGAAACTCGATGGGTCGTCAGGTCCAGGCAAGATGATGGGCTGCTGCGAAAAGCACACTGGAACGAAAATCATTGAGTGTGCGGATCTGCACAATCGAACCAGAGTCTTTCGGGACCGTCAGCACGCCGGCAAAGTCGTCGGCCAAATGTTGCAAGAATACCGCCAGGCCCCGGCAATTGTTCTGGCTATCCCTGCCGGTGGGGTTCCCGTGGCGGCTCAGATGGCAGAGCAGTTAGGGCTGCCTCTGGATGTGGCCGTGGTGAGCAAGGTGACGCTGCCATGGAATAGGGAAGTCGGGTACGGTGCGGTAGCCTTTGACGGTACCGTGCGACTCAACGATGAGCTGATGGCACAACTGAGTTTAACGGACCAACAAGTGAAGGAAGGCATCCTGGAAACCGCGAACAAGGTTCGTCGACGCAAT
>Ga0272444_10005606_pt1 | contig 10831 bp, 9 predicted proteins | sample SSMForm13_FD_201033 | JGI IMG/M metagenome (GOLD analysis project Ga0272444, IMG submission 201033) | Marine sediment archaeal communities from Little Sippewissett salt marsh, Falmouth, MA, United States - SSM-Form-13 | ecosystem: Environmental > Aquatic > Marine > Wetlands > Sediment ... | reverse complement strand
ATATCAGAAAGGATAAGGGCAAGAAATGTTTAAGCACATGCCCCGGGAACAGTTCAGGGTGAAAAATCGCCGCCAGGTCCGCCACAATCTCATCGGTGCGGTCCAGGGCCTGCCACCACCAGGGCTGAAAGCACCAGAGGGCTCCGACCCGGACGGCCTTGAACTCGGCCAGGGTGTTGTGCTGGGAGGTAATTGCCCGGATGGAGGTAATACCAAAATTCGGTGTGCTGGGGACGATAAAAACATCCGCTGCCTTGCCCTTGGCATACAAAGTCTCGAAAGTGATCGGCATGTTGCCGGTCACTTTCAGGTTCTTGAAGACAAAATCCCCACCGGCCATGCTGATCATACGACAGACATACGAATCGCCGCCGGCCGCCGAGGTGGTTCCATCATAAACATAGGCCCACAGTACCTTGGGAACCGTCCGCGCCGTGGCGGTTTTGCGCCTGATGGTATCAAGCTTGTGTTTGATTCGATCGATGTAAGCTTGGGCGACCTGCTCCTTATTATAAAAGGCGGCCACAAATTTTATCCATTCCAGCTGTCCCAGCGGATCTTTCTCCAGGTAGCCGCTATAAAAAGCGACGGGCAAGCCGGTGACATCGAGTTTGGCCCCTGCGGCATAACTCCCGATAAAGACAATCTCCGGATCAAGGGTCATCATTTTCTCATAATCCATATGGATTTCGCCGAGATATGCGATTCTGCCTTCATCCATGCCCATGACAATCTCGTCAATGAACCAGTGTGTTTCAGGTTGACTGACCCCCACGATACTGTCTGTTTCTCCTAAAACACGCAATAAACTGGCCAGCGGTGTTGAGCACATGATAGCCCGCTTGACGGGAATCTCAATGATCAGTGAATCTTCATTTTCACGATCCACTGCCACGCCTTTCGGCACCAGCAACAACTGTCGCCCCGCACCATCGGTCAAGCGTTTACAGCCATTTTCCAGATACGTCAGCTTAAACTGTGTTGCATGCTCGACGCTCAACGGTGGGGATCCCCAAGCCGTTGCCCATGAGCATGTGACGGACACAAGGAGCAAGATTATATAGCATCGGATACGGATCCTTGTGCGATTGATCGTAATTGGTGTTCTCATTTCATCTTGCTTAACGGTTGTCCTCAATAAATTCAATCAACTTTTGGTTAAACGTATCCGTTTCCTCCAGAAAGGGGCAATGTCCACTCTTTGCAAAGGCAAAAAGCTGTGAGGACTTGATCTTCTTTTGCATGTATTCGCCAAGGGGGCTGTATTTTTCCTGTTTGAACCATGACCCCAAAAGGATCAGTGTCGGCACATCAATCTTTGTCAACAGCTCACGATAATCGCAGCTAAAAAGCTCCAGGATAAGCAGTGAACGGACATAGGCCGGCGCTTTTCCGCTCTCCGCTTGTAATTGATTCAGCAACAACGATCCGGGTTTGAGAACGAACATCTTTTCGACAAAATCGTTTTCCTGCGTTGCCGGATCCTGGTATACCATGGTCTGATTTCTGGTCAGTTCCAGGCGTTTTTCCCAATCCATGCCGCTGGGGTAATCCCCGTTTTTCCAGCTGTACGGGCCGATATCGACAATACAGATACGATTCAGATACTCATCGGCAAATTGCCGGTAGTATTCGAAAACAATGCTTCCCCCCATGGACCACCCCACCAGGGTGACATCCTTCAATTCCAGTTTTTCCATCACCTCATGAACGTCTTGAGCCAAACATTCTAATGTATAGCCGAATGCAGGCTTGTCTGATCGGCCGTGTCCTCTGAGGTCGATAGCTACCGTATAGTAGCGGGACGATAGCAGCCCCAGTTGCTTCTGCCAGTAGGCCGAGGAGCAGGACCAGCCGTGGATGAACAGAATGTGTGGAGACGTTGGATCTCCTCTGGTCTCAAAATGGATTTTCGTTTTATCGCGAAGCGTGACGATGCCCAGTTTGCTTGCCGCGTATCCGGTGCCCCCGCTAAACGAGAAGACCAGAAGGGACAAAACGACGATAAAAACAGATTTTATCAGGGTCAATTTTCTCATTTTTATCAACGACATGGGGTGCCTCCTTTTGGATGACCATGGCAATTGGCGAGTTTTCTCGATCCTGATGAACCCGTAAGAAATGCCTGACTCGTCATGCCGGGCTTGATCCGGCATCCAGAACATATCGAGAACACTGGATTCTGGTCTTCACCGGAATGACGCCAAATTGGACTTTTCAATTTTTCAAGCAACCATATTTTTTATGCAGCATTGCGGCTTATATTATACAAGCGGATAACAGGTTTCCGGCTTGAGAAATTCACCGAATTCATCGGCGCAGTGCGCTTTCAGATCGTTTCTTGCCTCGTGGCACAGATGACATTCATCGTAATAGGCCTTTTTGGCCTTTTTATGGTGTTGATACAACAGCATTGACAATCTCCTCGACCAGCGTCGGTACACCGCCAAAGCCCATGTAGGGCAAGGGCGTCAGGCATATCCTGGAGGTGCTGGGATAGGCAATGAGGATCAACGGAATCCGCTGCTCGCGGGCCATGCGCTGGTCAAGATCGGAGCCCAGCATCAATCGCACATCCATATTTTCCGTCAGGACGCCCAACCGTTCCCAGGATGTCTGTCGGACGACATTCGGACAACGGGTTTCCAACTCGTCCGACCCGGTTGCCGCATCCGGGGCGGAAGTGACATGAATACCGCCAATCTGCATGCCCAGCTCCCCGCTCAAAAAAACGGCCAGCCCCCGGGCCTGGAGCAAATCCGCAGCCAGCACCACGGGCAGCTCGTAAAGCGCGGGAAGATAGACCTGGGCCATTCTAAGGGCCTTTAATACCTTGGCCTCTTCCCGCTGGAGACGCTTGTTGGTCAACGGGTCGTCCATGCCGAGCACGATCGCGACATGTTGGAGAAAATCACGCGTCCCGGCAACGCCGTAAGGGTACTGCGGATACGGAATCCAACCGATGCCCCACTGTTCTTGCATGCGCCGGGCAAGCTGGGTGCCGTACCCGAAAACGATATTCAGGTTTGCCGCCGGCGCCTTTTTGAGCTCGGCCAGGCTTGTCGGCGGAATAACCGCGTTCACACCGATCCCGACCAGTTTCAGGATTCGCCGCAGTTCGTTGATATCCGCCTCGGCCCGGGCATAGTCCCACTGCACACCGATCAGGTTGACCGTTGGCCACGGTGGGGTCGTTAAATCGCCGGGATCCGTCATCCATGCACAGAGCTCGGCCAGGCAGGCATCGTATCCATTGCCCATTTTGCCTAAAAAACCGCCGCAATCGACGGTAATGGCGTTCAGATTGAATCCCACATCCTGGATTACCCCCTGCCAGTCCTCACCGACAATGGACGGGACATTACCGGCCAGCAGAACCAGGTAGCGGTGCTTGCGTTTTTTCAAGAGGATCTGGATGGTTTTCCGAAGGCTCTCTTCTCCACCGAAAATGACACTGCGCTCCCGCAATGCCGACAGGGTGGCGTTGGTTTTCATCGTGGACAAGCGCTCGATGAAATTCACCCCCCAGTGGCAACCCACCGGCGCATGGACCAGGACATCGACGCCCTTGATCCCGCAAACCGCCCGAAAGGCCCCTAAGAGCCTGTCCCCTTGAGCAGGATCGATAAATGCCGGGCAATGGGACAATGATTTTTCGTTCTTATACTCATCCGGATGCATCGTTTTTTTTCCATACCTGCTGCATGATTTTTTCCCATTTGCGTTCGTCGCTCACATCACTCATCAGGGAGGGAAACCGGTGAGGATGGTAGTGATAGCGAAAATACAGGAGGTTGCGATCGGGCACCCGCCGGTTCAGCCGAGCGGCGATCATGCGGCCCAGCCTGGCAATCTGCGAAAACGATATGCGAAACGAGGAGTACCCAAGGCAGTGGGGGCTCAGCGCGTTAATCCCGTGATTCTCGTAGTACATGGTTCGCGCAATATCCGAGACGATGACATCGCCAAGGGTCAGGTCGATCTCGTTTTGTTTGATTTTCTCGACTTCTTCATCAATGGTCAGGTCGATGTGGATGCAAAGGTTCAATTTTAAAGCCTTGAGCTCGGATTTGAGCTGCTCGATCAATGGGTCCATGGCCTGTTTGGACATGCCCCACCGACGCCACCAGTGGGTGTTGATGCACAGCATCTTGACCTCGAGCCCAAACATTTCAAGCAGCGTTAAAAACATCGGTGTGGTAAAAATCGGCGTACTGATATAGGCGATGGTTTTCCCCTTGATTTCCCTGCGGATCGATTCGATCTCATGTTGAAGGTCCCTTTCCCGGGCACCTAAAACCTCCCGGGCCTCAGCTTGTCGATCAAACCGCTCGGCAATATCCATATAGAACTGCCTGGCTCCCTCGAAACCGATATAGCGGTTGCCGAAGAAGTCAAAGATATAGTCCATGCCGAACTTGGCCTTCAAAAACTTGGCGCTCTTTTCGCTGCGCCGCATCACATTGAGCCTGGCGCGGGCCATGCTCTTGATGGCTTTCACCGAGCAACCGGGAAAAACCGTATTGACTCCGATGCCGATATTCTTGAGCATGGTTTTGATCTCGATGAGTTCTCCGGCCAGGTCCTCGAAAAAGTGAAACCGGCCATAGGTGTCGATATTGACGGTATTCTCCAGTTTTTCAACCGGGGCTTCGACCAGCTGCTCGATCAGGGAGTAAAGCGTATCGAGCCGGCCGCAGGTTTCAATTCCCCACTTGGGTTTTTCGTCGGGATTTTTCCAGATATTGATCAGGTCCTCGGCGTGCCGGTCCATATTCTCAACCCGTTCTTCATCGGCAAAACCGGCGGAGGACGGCGTATGAATGATATCGGCATGAACCCTGTCCCGCACGCTGCCGACAATGTCCACGACATCATCTCCGATGATGGCGGCCGGACAGGAGATAATCACGCCGATTAAATCAGGGCGGTAATGGTTATCCACCTTGATGATGGCATCCCTTAATTTATCCGCCCCGCCGTAAACGATGTCCCGCTCATCCATGTCGGTGCAGGGAAAGGCGGGCGGATCGCCGATGCCGAGCAGTTGGGTCCGGATGGCGTCCGGCGGAACCAGCTTGGGAAAAAAGGCGCACCCCACCGGCCCGTGCAGCAGCGGTATGGTACCGCGGATTTCCGACAGGTAGCAGTAGGCGCCGAACATTTTGCAGTCCACGCTGAAACGGCAGGCATGCATGAGCTTCGCGGTGCGGACCGTTTCCTTTTCCATTGAACTTTCCATATGCGACGCTTTCTTCTGCTTAAAATGTAAGATTAAAGCCGCCGTAAAAGCCGATTCCCGGCGCCGTGTACCCATACATGGATTGATAGGACAAGTCGGTTAAATTGCTGATTCGGGCGGTCAGCTCGAGCCATTTCGTTACGTCATAAGAAGCGGCTGTGCCCAGCACTAACTGCTCCGAAACGATCGGATACCGGTTCCCCAGCTGCGCTGCGTACCGTTCCCCCATGTACTGCGCAGACACGTTCCAGTTGAATTTGTCCGTAGGGCTGTAATTGATCGATCCACCTCCGGTGTGATAGGGGATGTGCGTTCTCTGTTGCTTGATAGACTCGTCTTTTGAGTCCTGATAGGTGTAATGAAGGTTGAGGCTCACTTGACGAAGCGGACGCCAGCTCAAGGTCGTCTCCACCCCTGTCGTTTTAACGGAGGCGACATTATAAAACCGCGTCACCCCGCCAACATTGTCCGTACCGATCATGTCTTCAATATCGTTGTGGAAATATGTGACCGACAGGGTCAGCATGTCATTGAAAAGGTTCTGATCGATACCGATGTCAAACCCCTCGCTCTCTTCCGGTTGCAAATCCTGATTTCCGTATACGGGATAATAGAGTTGCAGGACGCTGGGGGCGCGGAACCCCGTGCCGTAGCTGCCCCGGATCTTCGTTCCCAGGGTCTCGAAGAGGTAGGCGGCCCCGGCCCGGTAGGTCGTATGCGAGCCGAAGTTCTGGTGATCGTCGTAGCGCAATCCGACGGAGATATTCACATTTTCCAGCGGCATCCAAAGGTTATGGATGAAGAGGCTCTTTGTGCGGGCCTGTATATCGTTGAGAACCGCCGACGTACCCCGCTCATACGAGCCGGTCTCATGCAGATAGTCAAAGCCTGCCGTCAGCGTATCCGTGTCACCCAAGAAAAAATCGTTCTGCCATGAAGCAGTCTTTGTGTTGCCGGTATAACGGTACAAGAACTCCTTTATTTCCGGGGCTTCTGTGAAATAGTCCCGATCTGCGTCGGTGTTGCCGACTTTCACGGAGGTATTCCACCAGTCGGTCACTTCCTGATCCAGGTGCGCGGTCAACAGGAGCATATCGCTATACAAAGCAGGATAGGCGTCCCTGCCCTGACCGGTATCCGGGTCGGGTGATTCATCGTAATCCATATTCGAATGGACATAGTAGGCGGTAATGCCGGCCTCTGTCCGATCGGTGATCCGGCCGTTGAAATTTCCTGCGATGGTGGTGTTGTCGTAGTAGTCAATTTCCTGCGGATCCGGGCTGTCCGCCCTGGATAGGCCGCCAGTGTCCGTACGCGTCGCCTGAAGGCTATAATCGATTCGATTGGTGCCCCCGCTCAGCGCTGCGTTCTCTTTGAAGGTGCTGTACGAGCCGCCCTCGAATCCGGCTGACAGTTTGGGTTTTCCTTCCCCTCTTTTGGTAATGATGTTGACGACACCACCCATGGCGCTGGAACCGTATAAGACGCTCTTGGCGCCGCGAACCACTTCTATGCGCTCGATATTGTCCGTCCGCAGATTGGCAATGGAAAGCGCGTTGGTCGTCGAGCTGGGATCCTGCACCCGAACACCGTCGATCATGACAATGGTTTGGCCATTTCCGGCGCCGCGGATATAGAAATAGTCTGCACCGCCGGGGGGGCCGTAGGTGTTGATGACAACACCGGGCACGTCATTCAACACTTCGACAACGGTTTGCCGGCCCTTCTGTTTTATTTCCTCTCCCGTTATGACAGTCACCGAATCCGTCACCATACGCAGGGATTCCTCCATGCGGCTGGCCGTGACGACGACGTCCTCCATCTGCTCGGTTTCGCTGGTTGTCTCCTTTTTCTTTTCATCTTCTTCCTCGGCCGCCCATGCCGGAACTGCCAACAGCAAAAATGCCACCACCACCATCGCCAACCACTTCTTTCCAACCATTGATTTCATCTTCATTCTCCTTTAGTACTTGAACATTTGAACGTCTCTACCAATCCAGCTATATGGACCTTTCTTTCCGGCGGTCCTCCGGTTTCCAGAAAATCAATGCCTTTTTTGGAAAGAGGTCCCGAAAATCAGGCACAAATCATCGCTTGCATCGCGCAGGGCCTCATCCACGCTGAACAGATCACCCACGCCGTGATTGGCTTCCGGCGGTCCCGAGATGACTCCCGTATACCTCACGTCACAGCCCAATTCATTGAACAGAAAATCGCTCAAGGCACCAGCCCGGGCGACATCGCCTACTACGGCGACCGGCATGTCGTAGAACCGGTGAAGCATATAGTGAACCCGCTTGAGCGAAGCCATTACGTCTTCCTCGTAATCGGTGCCGTTTACCTGACGCAGGAATTCGCGGGTCAAATGAAATCCATAGGGTAGCGTTACGGACTCAAAGGGGACGCCGAACTGCGCCTCCATGGCCTGAGCCAGCTTCAGTCCGCAGCCGCCCAGGACAATGTTTTTCTCCACCGCGGCCATCTGCCGGACCTGTTCGAGACTCGCTCCCACGGAAAGCGCGGCGTTGACCCGGTATCCGCAGGCGTCAAGCAGACGCTCGATCTCCATCAGGTCGGCCTTTACTTTGGGAGAAATGGGATCCAGCCCCAAAAGGTTGACCGTTTTTGCCTGGCGCTCCTTTTTCTCGATAAAAGGCAGCAACGCGACCAGGGCATCCTCGTAGCCTTCGTATTCCCGGTCCTTGAACCCGGCGGCGTCGATATGGATGGTGGGCAGTGGCTCCTCGCAGCGCACGGCATCCACGTCATCGCCGATCAGGGCCGGTACGCAGCAGCCCAGGATGGCGATGACTTCCGGCGAGTAGTGCCGCTTGGCGGCCTCGATGGCCTGCGCCAGCCGCCGGTCGCTGCCATAGACCACGTCCCGGTCGTGCAGGGCGGTTGTCGCGCTTTTCAGATGACTGGCGTCATGGGCCAACTGGAAGAAAAGATTACTCCAGTAGCATCCCACGGGGCCGTGAATGACGGGCACAATCCCCTCGATGCCGGAATAGGCCTTGTAGGCACCGAAAACCCGGCATCCCACGGTTTGCCGCCAGCCGAATGGATAAGGAACCGTTACGTAAGGTACATCGAAGCGCTCTTCCATCATGCGGGCACAGTTCAGTCCGTCACCAGCGAGCACCACGTTCAAGGCGGCCCGGGGGGCCCTTTTTATCGCTTCGAATGAAGATGCCGTCAGCACGGCGTTGATGGTGATGCCCTGGTCCTGCAGGATGCGCCGGATTTCCTTTAAATTGGCAGCGCCGTGGGGTTCATCGGATTTAAACCCGATAAGGTTGACCGTGTTGTCGGCACAGGGACCGTCCTCCATGTAGGAGACCAGCTGGCCCAGGACCTCTTCGTATCCATCGGCCATGCGTCCCTGGTATCCGGCGCAGGGAAAACCGGCCAGCGTACAGGGTACTTCTTTTTGCATGGCCATGAGGGTCCCTTCCACGTCATCCCCCATCAAGGTGGGTACGCTGGCCACCATGACGGCGATCAAGGCCGGCGAAAATTGCTCGTAGGCCGAGCGGATGGCGATGGAAAGTTTGCGGTGACCGCCCACGGAGATGTCCTGCAGGCGCATGCCGCTGCCAAGCAGGCGGATATCGTCATTGGGAGAAGTCAACACATTGAACAGCAGGTTGTCGGCATGACAGCAGCTGCGGCCGTGCACAATGGCCACCGCATCCTTGATGCCGGTCACGGCCCGGATCGCACCGAGCAATTTGGTATCCGGAAAGGAATCATAAATAATCTCATCCATACAAACACCCCCCGTCGGCCCCTTCGGTCACCGCCCGCCAGACATTGCTCAATCGCACCCAGTGGGACGACAGGGTGGGTTGATGCTCTTCATAGTCCAGCATGCTCAGAAGCGGATGGTTTTGCACCGTCCGCTCAAGCTCTTTTTTTAAAATCGTCGCCAGCCGGATGGGGCATTCAAAGCCGATACTGGACACATCTGTAAAAAATTTGCTGGAATCAAAGGTCTTTATCCCCGCCTGGTGATACCGGAACAAATCCGCTCTTGAGGCAATAACGATTTCGGCCCCGGACGCCCTGATGGCGTCGATTTCTTCCTGGTGGGATGGATTGATCAGGGCCGCCGGATTCATGCCGTACCCCTCGGAGGTATTCCGGTCTCTGTCCACCATTTCAGTGATGGCGTCCTGGCCCATGCCATGGCTTTCCAGACCACGGGTCTTGTAGATCAACAGCTCTGCCTTCATTCCCAGATCCTTGACCATGATCAGTCCGACCATGCTCATGAGAAAACCGCCCACAACGGCAAATCGTTTTCCCTTCAAGGGCTCGGCCTCCGCTTTAAGCCGCTGTTCGGCATCCCTGATCCGGGGTTCCAAAACAGCGGCTGCCTTCTTCTTTTTGCCTAACAGCTGGGCAATACGGGTAAAGATCGAGGCGCTCTCCCTGATTCCCAGGGGCATCAACTCCGTTGCCTCGTCAAGTTTATCCACACTGCTGGTGACAAAAAAGTCCATGTCAAAACGGGCCTTCATCCGGTCAATCCATGGCATGGGAAATTCCGTGATATTCAGGCAAGCGCGGGGCAGTTCGTAAATGTCTTTCAAGGAGGAGTCATGAAAAAATATTTTGTTGATCCTGATATCCATCGCTTCCAGTATCTTTTTCATCTCCTGGTATTTTACGTTCTCGGTAAAGCCGATGCCATCCTCATAATCCTCATCGAAAAGGTTTTCGATGCGGCCGAACAGCTTCAGGTATCGGTTCAACTGTTAGGCGGCGGAAACATCCACGCGGGTGTATGCCTCCAGCTCGAAGTCCGGATCATAGGAAAGTCGGTCGCCCACGTAATAAATGTCTGTGGAAATTTGCAAATCGCCGGGCGTATAGGTCAGGTTGAAAGTCCAGTCATCCTTGGGAACAATGGTCAGCCCCCCATCGTTCTCTTCTCCATCCGTGTAGGTGTAGAAGATGGAAGCGTCGAGCTGATCCAAAAGGGTTAACCGAATGCCTGTTTCGACGCCGTAGCTTTCGCCTTCTTTACTATTGATGTAATGCGAAGTGCTATAATCGTATGCGATCAGGTTTTCGAATTCATTGTTAAAGATTGATTACACCCGAAACCGCGTCGGAGCCGTAAAGGGAACTCTGGGGGCCGCGAACGACCTCGATCCGTTCGATATCCTCTGGTTCCAGATAGCTCCAATAGCTCGCGAAACCGCCTTCACGCGGCTCTGAGGCTGACATACCGTTGATCAGCACCTTGATATGACCGTTATGCCCTCCTCTCATTTTTACTGATGTCCACTGCCCAGGACCGCCGCAGCGCTTCATGGATACGCCCGGCACATCGTTTAGGATATCGTAGAGATCATATTGCCCTTTCAGCTCGATATCCTCGCCGGTGATGACGGTGACTGAATCGGCGATGTGCTCGATGGACGTTTCGGTTCTTGTGGCGGTGACCACTATATCATCCAGCTTTTCATCAGGATCTTCGGTTTGCTCTGCATTTTGCGTACTATCTGTCTCTCCGGCTTCACCTTGCATAGCCAGTGCTCCATTAACCATGCATACGCACAAACTCAACACCAATCC
>Ga0272444_10005605_pt1 | contig 10835 bp, 9 predicted proteins | sample SSMForm13_FD_201033 | JGI IMG/M metagenome (GOLD analysis project Ga0272444, IMG submission 201033) | Marine sediment archaeal communities from Little Sippewissett salt marsh, Falmouth, MA, United States - SSM-Form-13 | ecosystem: Environmental > Aquatic > Marine > Wetlands > Sediment ... | reverse complement strand
GAACATGCGCTCGATCATCGACTGCGAACCGTATTGCTTCCGTTCGAGCAGATTGACGACGGTGCTCAGGCTTTCGGAGGGGTTGTTCTGATTGATGGCAGGATTCTGCGAGGCGCGGATGGGGAGATACAGATGCGACGAGTATCCAAGGATGGCGACGACAATGATCAACAGGGCGCTTCGCCACTGCCGCTGCTTGAAGGCGAGTCCGGCGATCAGAATAGCCGGAACCGCGACAGCCAGCGCCAGGGCGAACTGACGAACACCGATGATGACCAGCAGCACCGCTCCCAGCGCAAGTAGCGTCGGCCAATGAATATAACGCCGGGCCAGCAACAACACGCTCAGCGTGACAATTGCGCTGAGGATCAGAAAGGCGTGGTATCCCCTGATATTGCTCACCGTGATCAGGGCCATGAGCGCAGCCACCAGGACGAATACGGATGCCACGCCGTGCAAACGTGCGGCTTGGTCGCCCTGTTGAATGCCCTGTCGATTCCTCCAGAGTATCAGCACCGAGAATACGACCATTACGACAAGCACCGCGCCTCCCAGCCAATGAAGCACGGCCGGGGCGGCCGTCGACCCACTCCCGCCGCTTCGGATCATGGCGGCCAGATCGACGAACATGGGAGCCAGAGCCGCCAGGAACCCCGCTGCCAGCAAGAGCAAGCCCGAGGGCATACGCTCCAGGGAAAATACGAAGAAAGCATAGAATACGGCGACGACCGCTACCGGGATGTAGTACGGGATCTCGTCGGGCCGCGAAGACAAAGCGAAAATCAGGTATAACTCAAAAGCAAAAAAGGCCGCAATCAGAAACCAGTAGCCCGGGGGCGTGCCTTTTTTGAGAACGAACACGACGCCGCAGACCAGCAGGACCATGAAAGCCGTCAGGTGGACGCCGATTCCCAGGGTAGCGAGGTAGACGACAACAAGCATCAGGCGGTCGGTACCAAGCGAATCGCGGCGTTCGTAGTAGATCAGAGTCAACCAGAAACAGGCCATGAACAGAAGCATGGTCAACCCGTACACCTCCGCCTCGACGGAATTGTTCCACTGGGTGAGCCCGAAGGCCATAAGCAGTGCCCCGCAAGCGCCACCGGCGTAGATAAGCAAGCGCGTGTATTGCCTGAAATCATGGCCGTGCCAGAGCCGAAGTACTCTGACCAGCGTCAGGTAGCCGAACACGGCGGCCGCGGCGTTCGATGCAGCCGAAAGGAAATTTACACGGACGGCGATATCACCAAATATCGGCAGGATGGAAAACAGGCGACCGATCAGCGTGTAGACCGGATAGCCGGGCGGGTGAGGCACACCGAGGATGTAGCAGCTGGCTATAAACTCCCCGCAATCCCAGAAAGAGAGAGTCGGTGCTATGGTCGCCAGGTACACCGTCAGGGCAGCGCCGAATACGCCCAGCGCCATGACGGCATTGAGACGATCGAATTGTCTGCCGGAAGGCTCGTCCATAGGGAGTGCTGCTATCTCACGGGAGTTCAACCTGTTCAGTCCTTACCCTCGTACCTCAAGGCTACCGCAAAAGATGTAAATATATGCCATTGAATCGGCATGTCCAGCCTAAAGGCTCGAGCGGTACCGGGTCAGGCCTTCTCCCCCACTCCCGAATCGCGGACGTATTTATCGAGAATGCCGTTGATAAACGAGGAGGATTCGGCAGTCGAATACTGTTTGGCCAGTTCAATAGCCTCGTTGATGGCCACCTTGACGGGAGTATCCGGCATGTGCTCGATCTCCACCAGGGCCATTCGCAGAATGATCCGGTCTATCAGCGCCAGCCGGGACAGTTCCCAGTTCTGCGCCAGGGCCGAGACCACACCGTCGGCCCAGTCATGATGGCTGTGCACGAGAAGGAAGAACTGGCGGGCGAATTCCTCGGTCTTCGGACTCAGCGGCGACTCCTCTTCGACGACAGTCTCGATCACGCGGTCCGTGCTGTTCTCTTCGAACTCCGCTGCATATAGCCGCTTGAGCACCAGTTCGCGGGCTCGACGGCGCGGGGATGACGGCATGGTCTAACCGATCGCCTTGTAGAGCCGGACCATCTCGATAGCAGCTTCCGCCGCCTGCCAGCCCTTGTTGCCGGCTTTGGTGCCGGAGCGCTCGATTGCCTGCTCGAGCGTGTCGGCCGTCACCAGGCCGTAAATGACCGGGATACCGCTGTCCAGAGCCAGCTTCGCGATTCCCTTGGTGGCTTCGGTGGCGATGTAGTCGAAGTGCGGGGTGTCGCCGCGAACCAGCGCGCCGAGGCATATCACGGCATCATACTTGCCGGAACTCACCATCCGCTGGGCCGCATACGGAATCTCGAACGACCCCGGTACATAGGCAACGGCCACCTGATCGTCACTGCCGCCGTGGCGAACGAGACAATCAATAGCGCCATCGAGAAGCTTGTCGGTAAAGAAGTTGTTGAAACGCGCGACCACGATCCCGACCCGTATTCCGGTCGCGTCCAGTTTTCCTTCAAATCGCGTCATAGCCATGTGCATATCCTCAGCCGGTTTATAGATGCAGGATGTGACCCATCTTGTCACGCTTGGTTTTCAGGTAGAATCGATTATGTTCACAAGGCTGGACTTCGATCGCCACACGATCGACGATCTCCAGCCCGTAACCCTTCAGGCCGATTACCTTCTTGGGGTTATTGGTCATGAGCTTGATAGACGTCAACCCCAGGTCGACCAGAATCTGAGCGCCGATGCCGTAGTCACGAAGGTCCGCTTTGAATCCGAGTTCTTCGTTGGCCTCGACCGTATCCCGACCGTGATCCTGCAATTCATAGGCAAGAATCTTGTTGGCCAGGCCGATCCCCCGACCTTCCTGGCGCATGTACAGCACCACGCCGCGGCCGGCCTGCTCGATCATCTGCATCGCCCGGTGCAACTGGTCGCCGCAATCGCAACGCGCCGACCCGAGCACGTCGCCGGTCAAACACTGCGAGTGCACCCGCACCAAAACGTCCTTCTCTCCCGCAACGCCACCCTTGACAATAGCCAGGTGGTGCTGATTGTCGGTCTGGGATTGATACAAGTGAAGCTTGAATTGTCCGTAAGCCGTCGGCAGATCAACGCAGGATACGTGGCGGACCAGTTTCTCGGTGACATGGCGGTAAGCTATCAGGTCTCGAATGGTAATCAGTTTGAGATCGAACTGGCGCGCGATCTCGTAGAGCCTCGGCACCCGCGCCATGGAACCGTCGTCGTCCATGACTTCGCAAAGCACGCCGGCCGGTTTCAGTCCGGCCATGCGGGTGAGGTCCGTGGCAGCTTCCGTATGGCCCGCGCGCCGCAGCACGCCGCCGGACACCGCCTCGAGCGGGAATATGTGTCCCGGTCGGCCCAGGTCCTCGGGCCGGGCGTTGTCGTCCACCAGCGTTCTGATGGTGGTCGCCCGATCGAAGGCCGAAATACCCGTCGTCGTACCGTTCAGAGCATCTACCGAGACGGTAAACCGCGTGCCCAGCGGAGCCGTGTTGTTCTCGACCATGGGGTGAAGTTTGAGTTTGCGGATGCGCTCCTGATCGAGACTAACACAAACAAGCCCGCGACCGTTCTTGACCACGAAATTGATCGCCTCCGGCGTCACCTTCTCGGCCGCCATGATCAGATCGCCTTCGTTCTCCCGGTCCTCATCGTCGACAACGATAATGAATTTGCCCTGTCTGATATCCTCGATTGCTTCAGGGATCGTGTTGAACTTGATATCACCAGTCATGTCACCAACCACTTTCCAGAAGTTTATCTTTCGTAAGGCCGTCGGGATGCCCGCTCCGGGACATCCTCAGGATGTATTTTCCAATTAGATCGAATTCAAGGTTCAGTTTACCACCGGGCTTGAGATCGCCCAGGGTGGTGGCCTGCATCGTATGCGGGATGACGTTCACGCTCAGCCAACCGGAACGGCAGGTATTGACCGTCAGCGACACACCGTCGATAGCGATAGAGCCCTTTTCGATGACGAGCGGATCGAAACGGCGATCATACGTGACGGCGAACTCCCATGATTCGCCCACGCGGCGACCATATTCGAGGCTTCCGGTATCATCGATGTGTCCGGAGACAAAATGCCCGCCGAGCCGACTGCCCACTTCCAAAGCCCGTTCCAGATTCAGACGCGTCCCCACCGAAGAGTCAGCCAGGGTGGTTCGGGCGACCGTCTCCTGAGAGGCCTCGACCACGAAGATGTCTTTTTCGAATGCCACCACGGTCAGGCAGGGACCGCTGCAGGCAATGGATTCGCCGATCCGGAGTTCGTCCTCCGGCAACGCCGAGCGTATCGACAGCACGCGGTAGTTGCCCCGCTGCTTGAGGGCCGTCACCTCGCCTACGGTCTCTATCAGCCCGGTAAACATGATCAGGCGCTCCTTTTCGGGTAACCGACGAAAATCATGTCATCACCGGAGGGCTCGAATCGCTGCCGCTCGAACTCAACCGCCTCGGCAAGGCGGCGAATGCGAAGATCACCCACGGCCTCTATCCCAGAGCCGAGCACCTTCGGCGCAATGATAGCGATATACTTGTCCGCCAGACCGGCCTTGAGAAACGACGTCGCCAGGCGACCACCGCCCTCGACGAGTAGCGAAATCAGACCGAAGTCCCTGGCTTTGGCGACCAGGTCGTTCAGATCAACCAAGCCGTCTCGTGTTGCTTTGAGACACCAGAAGATCAGTGGATTCGGCCGTCGCCGTCGCGTGAAGCGTTCTATCGCCGGCTCTGATGCGGCGATGATTGTCCGACCGTCGGCGTTGTCGTCAATCAACCGGCATTGTGCGGGCAGTTTGAGCGAGTTGGAAACGATGACCCGATATGGGTTGCGCCCTTTCACGGCGCGCACCGTTAGTGACGGATTGTCCGCCCGGACCGTCCCGCCGCCGACCAGTACGGCATCCGTCTCAGCGCGAAGACGATGAGCGAACTTCTGCGATTGAGGTCCGCTGATCCACTGGGAGTCGCCGGTAACGGTGGCGATCCGGCCGTCAACGGTCTGAGCGGTTTTCAGCGTTATGAAGGGACGGTTGTTCCGGATGCCGGAGAAATAGGCCTCGTTCAGTTCGCTCGCCTCTTTTCGAAGCACACCGCCAGTGACAACGACACCGGCGCGGCGAAGCCTTGCCGCACCTCGCCCGTTGACCATGGGATTGGGGTCTTTCACGGCGAAGACAACTCGCGCAACCCCGGCGGCGATTATAGCCTCGGTGCAGGGCCCGGTGCGGCCACGATGACAGCACGGTTCGAGCGAGACGTAGAGAGTGGCGCCTTTCGCCTTCCGCCGCGCCTTCTTCAACGCGACGATCTCGGCGTGATCAGCACCGGCACGACGATGGTAGCCTTCGGCCACGACCTGTCCGGATTTGACGATAACAGCCCCCACCATCGGATTCGGCGATGTGTTGCCGGAGCCACGGCGTGCGAGTGAGAGAGCGCGCTGCATGTATGCGATGTCCGTCGCGTTGGCCATCAAAAAACCCCGATATTGACTTCGGGGTGGGGAGGAACCATTCCATGACAAAGAACCACGGCGGTCCCGACCGATCTTCTCCCATCCGGACTTTTACCGTCGGCGCCTGGATTTCACAGGCTCAGCCAAGTTTCTCCTCGGCTCGCGGGCTATAACCGCCGGTTGAGGAATTTCACCTCACCCCGAAGATTTCGGTCAATATAACGCCTTCGCCACAAAACGCAACCGCAAACTGAAGAAAAGCTTATTGAACTCCTTCACCTGAGGTAAAATAGAGCCGGCGTATCCATGCTTGGCTACGCCGGCCCGGGATTTCAGCCGTTGTATTGAAACGTTTATTCGACGGTCACGGTCTCCTCAGCGACACACTGCTGGATTCTCTGCGCCGAACGATCAATGATGCCCAGATGGCGCTCCACCGTGGCTTCGTCGGCCCCGGAGAGCGTCCTGAGCACCTCCACTGAGCCCATAAGACTCGTCAGGGGCGACTTGAGGCGATTGCGTATCGGCGGCGGGACTATCGCGGGCCTTCCTTTGTCGCCGACAGGCTGCTCGGAAGGACGGTGTCTCTCGAGCCAGAGTCGCCTGATCGTCAGGGCCAGGACACCGGCAACCGTCTGGGTCATTTCCCGAACGCTCTCGTCGAAAGCGAACCGCTCCGCTCCCCGCATCTCGGCGAGAGAGATGATGGCCACCACCTTGCCCCCTACCTTCACGGGAGTAAGCAGAGCGGACTGCAGCTCCTCCGTCAGGGACTGGGTAGCCTCCGCGGCGCTCATTTTGGGTCCGGCTCCCCTCTGATCGACCAGCACCTGGTGAGCGCTCTCGATAGCCTCGCGGTGACGGCCCATGAGCGAAAGCACCATGGTACCGTCTGCCGGGACTATGCCCGTTAGCGGACGTCGCGTAGCCATGGCTCGCGAATGTAGAAACGCGCCATCAGGCTCGACCATGGAGATCCGTACCAGCAAGGCCTCGGCTTCGTCCGACAGTAGTTGGGCTGCCTGTTCAAATGCCACCTTGAGAATCTTCGCTTGCCGCATGTCTTCGATGAATCGATTGATTTTCTTCTGACGGCCCAGCGCCCGATGTTGTCCCTGGCGAATGTGTTCGGCATGGACCATTCGCAGAACAACCTCGCCGCTACGAAGGAGCACTTCCTGTTGCCTGGGCGTGAAAGCGGCTTTGGCTTCTGCGGCGACAATCAGTGCCGCGGCACAGGTCGCGCCCTCGTTGACCGGAACGGCCAGCCACGAATGGAGTCTCGCGTTGGGCACCGCCTCCGACCATTGCCGACTGGAAATCGACATGTCGGCCACGCGAAGAGGAACCGATGCATGCAGCACGTAGCCCGCCAGCGAGTCTTTCCCCGCCAGAGGTAAGGCCCGCTCCTCGAGAACGCCGCCGCCGGTCGTGGTTACGGTGAATCGACTCATGCGCCGATTGAGCGGGTCAAACACCGCCAATGACAGCATGTCGAACGGGATTTCTTTCGCCAGCGTGGCGCAAAACGAGCGAAGGTTCTGCTTGAGATCCTGACGGGCATCGACGGCTTCGGCGAGCTGACGGCGGAGCCCGTCAACCTGTGACAGGAAGGCGCTCTTCAGGCGCAGCCGGTCGGTCTTGATCTTGCGGGCGATCGTATCACTCACGATCCTGAGTGTCTGATAATCTTCTTTTTCGAGAGCTTCCTCGGCACCCGTCCAGACGAGAATCAGGGCGGCCGGCAACCGGTCGACTATGATCGGTAGTATCATCCGCGGTTGTCCTACGTCATCGGGGAATCCGTCAACAACGTGCTTGCCAATATCGTCAGTATCGTTGAGTCCCTGCCAGAGCGCCTCGTTGAAAGTAATTCCGGATAGTGCCTCAACATCAATGCCCGATTCGAACTGACTCGCCGTGGGATATATCCTGCCCCGGGTTCGCGAGCACCTGAAAGCGGCTACACCGGCACACTGGTATGCATCTGCGATATGACGGACTGTCAGCGTCAGGATCCGCTCAAGCCGGCTTTCCACAGAAACCAGTTGCTCGGTGGTTCTGAGCAATTCAAGCCGCCGCAGCCTGATCTCGTTCAGACGCCGGCTTGTCTGCGCCAGAGGGAGCCAGACCGAAACACCGCTTATCAAACATGCCAAACCGGAGATAACGGCGATCCAGTGGACAAGATCATAGAAGGTCGCCTCCGAGAGAAACGGGACTGCCTCAAAGAAGCCCAACCCGTTGTAGATACGGCCCAGACCGGTAAGGGTCAGAATGATCGATCCCAGGGCGACATCCCGATAGGCACGCCTGTCGACGGTCCTGATTTGTTCGCGGAATTTGGCCACCAGAATCAATGCCAAAAAGAAAACCAGAAAAACTGCCCAATCTGTGGCGGGAAACTCCATCGTACCTCCTTCATCGGGTACAAGTGTATGTCTTCTAGCATTATCGGCATAATCCGGCGAGGGCTTAGCGAGTAGCGGGACGCACCCCATACTCTGGGGGGGTTGCCCCCCGCTTTGAGACCGGATGGCCGCTGCAGGCAACCTGGGAGGCCCGGAAAAACAGCGCCTCGGCAAGCTCTTAGACCGCTCCGGGCGGACCGGCACTCCGCTTGCGCTGTTTCACGGCAGCTTGAACCGCGTTTTGAACCACTATCTCCAGTTAAGGAGGGAGATACATGAGCAGACAAACGATAGTGCTTTTCCTAGCCGGAGCCATCGGCCTGATTTGTCTGACCCTGGCCGGATGTTCGGACGACTCGACATCCGCCGTGGCCCCCGATTCCGGCGGTGAGGATTATGCCGTCGCCTACTACTTCCCTGTTTCAGAAGGGTACACGACCACCTACCAGGTGTCGTATTCTGACGGATCCTCGGAAACCGTGACCTATGAGATCGGTGAGGAGGTTTCGTTCGGCATCCTTCCGGCTCGCGAATGGGCGATCACGGATGGTTCGGGGAATATTGACGTAGGCTTCTGCGTACTTGAGGACTCAGCCGTCTACTATTTCGAAAACACCCGATCGCTGGGCGAGAAGATACTGGCGCTGCCGCTCAGTCCGGGTGCAAGCTGGGATCGGTATTCGTCATCCACCGGCGATGACTCGACGTCGAGCAGCACCTACTATGACGTCACGTGGCCGGATAAATTCGGCGGACAGGACGGCGGACAGGAGCCCACCGGCGACGACGATGAACAGCCGTTCGTCCAGAAGTCCTACCCGACCTCCGGGTCCAACGAGGTCGTGGTCGAGGCCATCGAAAACGTGCAGGTCAACGGCCAGGTGATCGGCGGAGCGGCAAGAGTGAAGACCTCCGGCTCCGTGGGCAAGGCCAATTACTACTGGTATGCACCGGGGATCGGCCTGGTGAAGTACGTCCTGGGCGCTGACATCGGTGAGTACGACCAGGGTGCCGAGGTCGGCGAGTTGCTGGCCCACGGCGTCCATTGAACCTGATATATTTTCTGAGGAATGACGAAGGCCGGATGCAAGTCCGGCCTTTTGTCTTTCATACGCCCAGCGAGAGGTCGGTGGCTCGCTGATAGTTTCTGAAGTGAGTCTTGGCAACTTTTTCCAGCGTCTCAGCGCCCTGAGATTCAACCAGGCGCCGGGCCGCAAGGTCCACCTCGGCGCCGGCCCCCCGTGGCAGCGTGACGCCGACCTGCTCTGAGAGGCGCCGCATCTGCCCGACAAAACCGGCCCTGGCAAGTATCGAGGCCGCCGCCACCTGCGTGATGGCTTCGCCGCGCACCAATTGCTGGACCTCAATCGTCCGGCCCTTTTTGAGCAGCGCTTTTTCGATTAACTCCGGCTTGCCGAACTTGTCTGAGATGGCCAGGTCGGCCTCCTGGCGCAGCAGAAGGTTCTCGATAGCCCGGGCATGACCCCAGGCCAGCAGCTTATTGAGATTGCGGATTTGACTGTAGAGCTCGTTGTATTTCTCCGGTCCGATGACAACAAGTTCGTGGGGGTAGTTGTCCCGAAGCGAGGCCGCGATGCCCAGCAGTTTTTTTTCGGCAATGAGTTTGGAATCGCGGACGCCGAGAGAGACAAGGCCGTCACAGGCGGAATCAGGCGCCGAGAAGGCGGCTATAACCAGTGGGCCGAAAAAATCCCCCTTCCCGGATTCATCAACCCCGATAACGACTCGTGAGGCAGTCACGGCGGGTTAGTTGGCGCGCTCGATGTATTCGCCAGTGCGCGTATCCACTTTGACCTTGTCCCCTTCTTTCACGAAGGGCGGGACTTTCACTTCCAGACCGGTTTGAAGCTTGGCCGGTTTGGTGATATTCGTAACCGTGTCACCCTTTGCCGAGGGCTCGGTTTGGACTACCTCGAGAATCACTGACGCGGCCAAATCTACGGAAATGGCCTCGTTGTCGAGGAAGAGGACCGTATATTCTTCGTTGTCCAGAAGGTACCAGCGAGCATCGCCGATATTGTCAGCCGGAATACTGATCTGGTCAAACGTAGTCGAATCCATGAAAGCGTACTCGCCGCCGTTCTCATAGAGGAATTGCATTTTGCGGTTCTCGAGTTCCGGCCGTTTGAACGAATCGTTGGACCCGAAGACCTTCTCGATCACGGCGCCGGTCTTGATGTGCTTCATCTTGGTGCGAATATTGGCCTTGCCGCGGCCCATCTTGAAATGCTGATACTCAACCACGTAGTACGGCTGGTCATCGACAACAATCGGCAGTCCACGCCGGAAATCGGAAACGGTATACATCGAACCTCCATAAAGGGCTTGGAAAAATACGGAGCCAATATAGCAAAAAACGAACTGAACCCAAGCGATTTCTATGGCCGGGCGCCGGTAGTCTGAGATTCGTAGCAACAGCTGATCAACTGCGTGGATACCGATGAGGCGGGAGTATGGGCGACCTACGTGACGGCAGGCACGCCGTCCGGTTCGAGTGGCAAACTGAGGGCAAAGCAGGTTCCCCGGCCCTCCTGCGAGGTCACCTGGATGCGGCCCCCGTGCAGGTCGACGATACGTGCGGCCAACGGCAGGCCCAGACCGGTTCCGGAAGGTTTGAGGGAGAAAAACGGCGTAAAAATCTTATCGAGGTTTTCCTCGGAGATACCGCAACCGGAGTCCTCGATGGTGATTGAGTATTCCGCCCCGAGCGTGCGGGCTCGGACCACCACCGTGCCGCGTTGGTCGTCATAGGCATTGCAGGCGTTGTCGAGGATATTGGCCAGGGCCTGCTTGAGCAGCAGGGGGTCAATCGGCAGGTCGGCATCATCCTCGCAGTCGAGCTTGAAGTTGATCTCGGCGCACTGCCCACGCACCGAGAAGGAGCCGACCAACTCGGCCAGGAAATCCCGCACCGAGGTCGGCGTCGGGGCGAAATTGAAC
>Ga0272444_10005604_pt1 | contig 10838 bp, 9 predicted proteins | sample SSMForm13_FD_201033 | JGI IMG/M metagenome (GOLD analysis project Ga0272444, IMG submission 201033) | Marine sediment archaeal communities from Little Sippewissett salt marsh, Falmouth, MA, United States - SSM-Form-13 | ecosystem: Environmental > Aquatic > Marine > Wetlands > Sediment ... | reverse complement strand
ATTGCGACGCGTAGCGTTGCAACCCCGAAGGGGTGAGGGCGCAAGCCCGAATAACGCGCTCCGCTGCGGTGGCTCGAAGAGCCACTGGGCAAGCGCAGAGAATTTGGAGAGTTGGCCGAGCGGCTGAAGGCGCTCCCCTGCTAAGGGAGTATGGGGTTTATAGCTCCATCGAGGGTTCGAATCCCTCACTCTCCGCCATATGTCCAGATCGCCGAGCGCAAAATCGGTGATTGACAACAGGCGCGAAAACGCACAGAATTTGCGCCTTCCAATTAAGCGCCCGTAGCTCAGCTGGATAGAGTACCTGGCTACGAACCAGGCGGTCGCACGTTCGAATCGTGCCGGGCGCGCCATACAGACAAAAAGGGCTCACCGTGAGGTGGGCCCTTTTTGTTTATGCGTTCCCTGCCGGCAACAAGGCGAGCATGATAGGAAGCGTGGAAGGCGCCTTTTGTGGTGCTTCGGGAGGGGCTTATGAACAGGGTGTTCCTATTCGGCTTGCTTGCCGTCATATTGCTTGGCGGCTGCGTGAGCAACCCACCGAAGACTGAGCCGATCGCCTGGCAGGCGCTTGCCGGGGAAATCCCCGACGGCATGGCGCAAATTTATGTGGTGCGGCCCAGCGCCTATGTCGGGAGTGCCAATCGCTATCTTGTCGAAATCAACGGCGAGAAGATCGGTGTGATTCGAACCGGCTACTACATCGTCCACGAGGCTCGGGCAGGCGAGCTGCGGGTCAAGGCCAAGACGGAAGCCAATGTTGTTAATTTCGGTCTGGCCCTGGCCTTTATGGGTGAGCCAGAACTGCAGTTCCGGGTGGAAGCGGGCAAGCTGTATTTTGTGCGTGTCGATGTCGCCTTTTCCGGGGGACCTGCGCTGGAAGTCGTCGACCTTGAGACGGGTAAGCGCCTGGTCGAGGCGGCGCAACGAGAGCCGCTGGAAGAATCGGCGAACTAGCTTGCCCGGCAGAAAACGCTCTGCTGGTTCTCTGGTGTGAGCGCGCGGCCGGTTGTCAGTGCGAGAGCCCGGTCTGCAGCTTGATGTCGAGATCGCGCACGTCATCCCAATCGCTGTCACTGGCTGCCTCGATGCCCTCGAATCTGATCGCGGCGAGCAATGCGCGACCCTGGTCGCTGTCGTTCATCGCCAGCAAGGTCTCGCGGAGCTTTTCGATGACATGCTGGCTGATGCGCGGGTGGCAGGCGATCGCGTGCGGCGTGTACCCCTTGGTGGTCCACAACACCCGCAACTGCTCGCGCACCCTGGGGGCGAGGTTGTCGAAAGTGCGCTGGATGCCGCCGCCGGCAGGGAACAGGCCCTTGGCGACGCTGCGGTAGACCGAGTCATGCGACGATACGTACTGCGGGACGAAGTCGATCCCCTGCTGCTTGAGTTCCGAGCGCGGCAGCACGCTGGCGCCGAAGGCGGCGGGTGCGGGAAATGCCAGCAGTTGGCCGTTCAGTTCGCCGAGTTGGCTGATCGGGCTGTCCTTGCGTACCACCAGGATGCCCTTGATGCGTTTGTCGCTTTGCCGCGCCAGTGCCCGGTAGCCAGGCTTTTGCTTGAACACGGTGAAGTGATAGGGGTTCATGTAGGCGATGTCGTATTCGCCGGCCGCCAGGCGGGTCTCGAACTCGGGGATGCTGGGCGCGGTCTTGAACACGATGCGGTAACCGCTGAGCTCGCTGAGGTGCGCGATGACCGGCCCCCACAGGCGCGCCAGCTTGCTCGCTGCCTGTTGCGGCACGATGCCGAAGCTCAGTTCGAGGGGGGCGGCGGCGACGCTGCTGCCGGCGCCGGCCAGACAGGTGGCCAGCAACAAGTTTCTTATCAGTTGTCGCATTTTCTTATTGGGTGCTGCCTGGTTTGTCGGGGAAGCAAAGACCGGTGCTGCATGAGGCCGGCCGGACCTTGCAGGTGAGCGGTAAAACGGGCTCGCCGGGATGAACGGCATGGCGCGGGCCGGCATGTTCCACCGGCTTGCCGGCCTGGCCGGGCCCGGTCGCTTGCAGCTGCTCAACAAGGTGCTGCGCAAGCGCTCCGTGTCTGCCGCTTTCGGCACAGGGGGAATCCCGGAAGGCAATCCATTGCGGGTATCGATTCCCGCCCCACCCAGGGCGGAGCTGCTTTTTTATCAAATTACAGGCCTTGCTGTGAATCCCGCAGCCATGTGTCCGGTGCGCCTCGCCGCCGATGGATATGCTTCAGTTTCCCGCGCTCCAGTCGCTAGGCCTATAACGGCCGTAGACCGCAACCAGGTGCGCTTTCCGACGCGCGTCAAGACCACCACCTACGGCAAGGAAGCATTCGAGCGGGTATGGCAGGAGGCAGGGCCCGGGTCGGTGCGACGGAAACATGCCAGTGCGTCTGTCGTGAGCACTGGTCAGGCGAGTCGCTGGCGGCCTCGGAACTTTTTGCACTCAGAGGAAGCGCATGAACCCCGCACGCTGTGAACTCGATCCGCAACTGCGCCAGTACCGCATACTGACGATCGATGAGGACCGGCAGAACACCGCCAGGATCGGTGCCGCCCTGGGCGAGCGCTTCGAACTGCTGACCGCACACAATGTGCGCGACGGCCTGCAGATTGCGCGCAGCAGCCTGCCGGACCTGATCCTGCTGGAAGTGCAGATGCCGGACGCCGATGGTTTTTCGGCATGTCGCCAGCTCAAGCAGGATCCACTGACCCGCGATATCCCGGTGATCTTCCTCACCGATCTGGAATCGAAAGGCGACGAACTGGCCGGCCTGGAATCCGGTGCGGTGGATTTCGTCACCAAGCCGATCGAGCCGGTGATCCTGCGCGCGCGGGTACGCACCCAGGTGGAACTGGCGAAGACCCGCTGCCAGCTGAGCCACGCCAACAAGCAACTGGCCGGCGAGCGCGCGCTGATCAGCGACATCATCGCCTGCATGCGCAATGCGCAGGCCTTTTGCGAGCGCCATATCGACTGTGTCACGCGCTCCAACGACCAGGCGGGCGGTGACCTGGTGATGTCGGCCAGGCGCCCGAACGGTGACCAGCATGTGCTGCTCGGCGACTTCACCGGGCACGGCCTGCCGGCGGCAATCGGCACGCCGCTGGTATCGCACCTGTTTTATTCGATGACCGAGGCGGACCTGTGTCTGCCGCACATTCTCGCCACTATCAACAATGTGCTGGTTCGGCAGTTGCCGGCGAACCTGTTCATGGCCGCGCTGGCGGTGTGCCTGCCGGCGGATGACGGTGCGGTCAAGCTATGGAACTTCGGCTCGCCGGACGTGCTGCATCGCGATGCCTGCGGCCATTGGCGGCGTCTCGGTTCACAGGAGATGCCGATGGGTATCGTGCTGTATGAGAACGCATACGCCTACCGCACGCTGCGACTGCCCGCGGGGGAGAGCCTGTACCTGATGAGCGACGGCGTCACCGAAACCGTCTGTGACGATGGCCGCATGCTCGGCGTCGATCGCCTGATCGCCTGTCTCGATCGTCAGCAATTGCGGGTGGGACAGGTGCTCGAGCAGCTGTTGCAGTGCACTGCGCCGGGCATCGAGCTGGATGACATAGCACTACTGAAAATCCAGCGTGGCGCTCACGGGTGCACCCATGGCTGAACAGATGCAGGAACCGTCGCTAGCGGTGGTAAGACGTATGGCGACGGCGGCAGATCAATAGTCCGCCGGAATTTACTTGCTGCCAAGACCCGTCGCGGGTCACAATTGGTTCATTACATGGAGTTGGGTCGAGAAGCCGGTAGCCAGGCAGCATGCGTCGAATCAAGCTTTCAATCCTGTCGTTTTTCCTGTGCTGGCTGGCAGTCGCCGGGGCGGCGGAGGATCCCTGGCAGCACGTCCACCAGCACGGCCATCCGACCGACCACAGCACCTTTTTCGAGGGACCGTTCGCGGACGGGCCCTCGGTGACCCGCGCCTGCCTGGAGTGCCATCCCAAGGCCGCCAGCGAGGTGATGGAGACCGCGCACTGGAACCTGGCCGGCGACGAGGTGAAGGTCCCCGGGCACGACGAGCCCGTGCGCATCGGCAAGCGCAACCTGATCAACAATTTCTGCATCGGCATCAAGTCCAACTGGCCGGGTTGCACCAGCTGTCATATCGGCTTCGGCTGGAAGGACGATACCTTCGACCTCGCCGACGAGTCGCTGGTCGACTGCCTGGTGTGCCACGAGCAGACCGGTAACTATCACAAGGATGCGGGCGATGCCGGCCTGCCTGCCGCCGATGTGGACCTGCTCGCCTCGGCCAAGAGCGTCGGCCTGCCGACCCGCGCCAACTGCGGTGCCTGCCATTTCATGGCTGGCGGCGGCAATGCGGTCAAGCACGGCGACCTGGACGAAACCCTGCTGTTTCCCGAGCCCGAAATCGATGTGCACATGGGCAAGCTGGGCTTCCAGTGCATCGATTGCCACCAGGCCGAGGATCACCTGCCGCCCGGGCGGCTGCTGACTGTCAGCGTCGACGACAAGAACCGCCTGAACTGCACCCGCTGTCACCAGGGTGAGCAGATCCACGCGGACCGGCGCATCGACGGCCACACCGACCGGGTCGCCTGCCAGACCTGCCACATCCCGCTGATGGCGGTGCGTACCGGCACCAAGCTCAGCTGGGACTGGTCCGAAGCGGGCCAGGACCTGCCGATCACCAACGAGCACCTGTACCTGAAGATCAAGGGGCGTTTCACCTGGGTCAAGGGCGCGCAACCCGAGTACGCCTGGTACAACGGCAAGGGCAGCCGCTACCTGCTGGGCGACAAGATCGATCCCAAGGTGGTGACACAGATCGCCGCGCCGCTCGGCGATATCGACGACGAGAAGGCCAAGATCTATCCGTTCAAGATCCATCGCGGCAGGCAGGTCTACGACACCAAGCACTGGCATTTCATCCTGCCGCACGTGTTCGGCGACGAGGGTTTCTGGACCAAGTTCGACTGGGATCTGGCGCTGAGCATCGGCTCCGAGGTGACCGGCCTGCCGTTCAGTGGCGAGTACGATTTCGCGCCGACCGAGATGTACCTGCCGCAGAACCACATGGTGGCGCCCAAGCAGAAGGCCTTGCAATGCCCGGATTGCCACGGCGAGTCCGGGCGCATGGACTGGCAGGCACTTGGCTACGAAGAAGATCCGGTCGGACGCTATGTGCACGAGCACGAACCGGTACCGCTGCTGGATGCGGACGAGGACATGGTGGTCGAGTCGGGCAATCCCCTGTCCACCGTCACCACCTGCAGCCAGTGCCACGAGATCGAAGACGAGGACTTCATCGCCACCCATGCCTACCACTCGCAGGTGGACGATGCGCAACTGCCGCCACAGCGGGCTGCGCTGATGCAGCAGGGGCCGCGCATGGCCCGCGACGACGAGCAGCAGATGAATTGCTTCCTGTGTCACCTGGCAGAGCCGAATGTCGCCGAGTGGCAGAACGCGCTGCACTCGGGTTCTCCTGAGTGGGCGGTATCGGCCACCCTGATCGGCAGCGGTATATTGCAGCGCAGCGCCGACGGCTACGAATGGAATCACGATGCCCTGGACGAGGACGAGCTCACGCCGATCTCGATGGCCAAGCCGCGCCCGCAGCACTGCGGCAATTGCCACGGCCTGGTACACACCGGCGACAAGCCGCTGTTTCTGAAAATGGGGCTGGACAAGAACCGGGTCAGTGAAACCACCGGCCAGGTGTTCTCCGCCCAGCCGATGTACCTGTCGGCACTGAATCTGAAGAACAAGGACCAGCTGGGACGCGCCTGGGACATCCACGCGCAGCGCCTGGTCGAATGCGGCGATTGTCATTATGCGAAGAACCCGCCCGAGCACTTGGTGGGCGAGGGCGAGCCGCATGCCGGCGAACAACTGCGTTATTGCGACAGCTGCCATACCGATCTGTCCGGCCACGACTGGCTGCCCGAGGCGGAGACGCATTTCGAGGCGGTCGCCTGCGAGGCCTGCCATGCACCGCAGATGCACCTGCCGGCACTCAAGCAGGTGGATGCGAGCGTGTTGAAGTCCGACGGCCAGCACCCGGTCAGCTACCGCGGCCTGGAGGGGCAGCCGGACGAATTGGGCAGCGCCTATATCAGCGGTTATCGCCCACTGCTGATGCCGCGCAGCGATGACAAGTGGGGCCCGGTCAACCTGGTCAGCCGCTGGTACTGGGTGGATGCGGCAAACGGCGAGGAAGCGACCCGCGAACAGCTGGCACACGCCTGGCTGGCCGGTGAACGCTACCGCCCGGAGGTGCTGCAGTTGTTCGATGCCAACGGCAACGGCGATCTGGACGCGGCGGAACTGAAGCTTGACCGCGAGGACAAGGTGCAACGCATCGCCGAGCTGCTGCAGCAGCAGGGACTGGCCGAGCCGCAGCTGCAGGCCGAGGTGCGCGGCTATCACATCCACCATACCGTGGCCCTGGGTGATGCCAACCGTGACTGTGCCCGTTGCCACGGCAAGCAGGCGGCAGGCGAGTTCAGACTGGCCGACTATCTGCCGGGCAGCGTGCAGCCGAGCGTGTTCCTGGGTGTCGACGATTCGATCGGCGAACAATGGCGCAGCGCCGGGGACGGCGGCCTGGTGCTGCCGTATGCCGGCCCGGCAGCCGATGTCGACCCGGGTGAGACGGAGGAACGCTGAACATGTCACGCAAGATCACGCCACAGCGCTACTGGAATCCGTATGTCGCGGGTGCACTGCTCGGTTTGCTGTTGTTCCTGACCTTCTTCCTCACCGGTCATGGCCTGGGCTCGTCCGGCGGCGTGGACCGGATGCTGGTGGCGGTGCAGGACCTGATCGTGCCGCGGCATGTCGACACCACCCCCTACCTGGCGAGTATGGCCGGTGGCGAGCGTAATCCGCTCGATCACTGGGTGGTGTGGCAGGTGGTCGGCATTCTGCTCGGCGGTTTCGTCTCCGGCTGGTTGCGTGGCCGGGTGCGGCTGGAAACCCGGCACGGCCCGCAGATCACGCCGCGCACTCGCTGGGCGATGGCGTTTCTCGGCGGCGTGTTGATGGGCTATGGCGCACGCATGGCGCGTGGTTGCACCTCCGGCCAGGCGCTCAGCGGCGGTGCCGTGCTGTCGGTCGGCAGCTGGTTGTTCATGCTGGCGGTGTTCGTCGGCGGTTACGCGGTGGCCTGGTTGCTCAGGCGCCTGTGGCAGCCCGGGAGGAACGGCTGATGGCACCTTGGGACCTGGATATCGAACTGGGCAAGATCTTCGCCTCGGTGGTGTACCTGCTGATCGGTTTCGCCTTCGGTTTCATTCTCGAGTCGGCCGGTTTCGGTGACTCGCGTCGCCTCGCCGCACAGTTCTACTTCCGCAACCTGGCGGTGCTGAAGGTGATGTTCACCGCCATCCTGGTGGCGATGGTGGCGATCTTCTGGGCCAGTGGGATCGGCTGGCTGGATTACGAGGATGTCTGGGTCAACCCGACCTACCTGTGGCCGGGCATCCTCGGTGGCCTGATCATGGGGGTGGGTTTCGTGTTCGGCGGCTTCTGCCCGGGCACCTCGCTGGTCGGTGCGGCCACCCTGAAACTGGACGCGGTGTGGTTTGTCGCCGGCGCCGCGGTGGGGATCCACGGCTTTGGCGAGACAGTCGGCCTGTTCGAGGATTTCTGGTATTCCGGCGACCTGGGCCGTTTCACCCTGCAGGACTGGCTGGGCCAGCCGGTGGGCATGGTGGTACTCGGCCTGGTCGTCATCGGCGTGATCATGCTGTGGGCCGCCGGCCTGCTGCGCCGCTGGTTGTATGGTGATGCCGATGAGCGTTGATTTGCGCCCGAAGATCGGCGCAGCCGTGTTGCTGCTGCTGGCAGCCGGTCTGGCCTGGCATGGGCAGCCGGCGCCCGAAGAGAAGTGGCAGTTCATCGCCGCCGAACTGGAGCCGCGTCTGACCGAACGCCAGGTGCAGATCGATCCGGCGGAAATGCTGGAGCTGATGTACAACGATTACATCGACCTGCGCCTGATAGATGTGCGCAACGAACGCGACTGGAACCTGTTCCACCTGCGCGGTGCCCAGCACATCCCGCTGGACGGCTTACTCGAGTATCGACAGCGGTTCGCCAAGCTGCCGGAAAACGGCGTGATCGTTTTCGTCAGCAACGACGAGCGCGACGCCACCGAGGCGTGGAAGCTGGTGATGGCCAACGCCCAGCGGCCGAACGCCTACATCCTTGCCGGCGGTCTGAATCGTTGGCTTGGCGAGTATGCGCAGCCGCGCAGCGGTGCGAAAAGTGTTGAACAGGCCGGTGAGGAGGAGACCCTGCGCTACCCGATGACCTGGGCATTGGGGGCGCGCCACCCGGCATCCCTGCCGGACCAGCACGCGGTGCAGACCCACGAATTCACCAAACGGGTGAAGCTGCAGAAACGCGTGGTGAAGAAGGGCGGCTGTGGTTGAACGGGTTCACCCGTATCACTTGAGCGAGCTGTAAAAGGCGGCCAGGTCGGCGATGTCCTGGTCGGTCAGCGCTGCGGCCATCGGTGCCATGGATGGATCCTGGCGCTTGCCGTCACGGAAGGCCTGCAACTGGCGGACCAGGTACTCGGGTTTCTGACCGTTGAGGTTGGGAAACAGCGGAGACGTACCCCGCCCGTCCGCACCGTGGCAACCGGCACAGGCGGCGGACTTGGTCTTGCCGGCCGCGGCATCGCCGGCGCCGCCGGCAACTGCGGGCGCTGCCGCCGGGGCGGCCTCGGCGGGTGCTGCGGGCGCGCTGTCATCGCCGGTGTCGGGCGACTCGGTATCGCCCTCGACCGCGGATGCCGCCTTGGCCTGCTCACTGACCTCGGGGGTGGGCATGGGTTTCTCGACCGCCGGGCCGTGGAAGCTCTTGGAGTTCAGCACCCGGTTGAAGCTGGAGAAATAGGCGGCGAGGTTGACCAGGTCCTGGTCGCTCATGTTTTCCAGCATCGGCGTCATGATCGGGTCGCGGCGGTCGCCGTGGTCGCGGAACATGCGCATCTGGCGCAACAGGTAGGTCTGTCGCTGGCCGTGCAGGTGGGGGTAGTTGTCCTGCTGGCTGATGCCCTGCTCGCCGTGACAGGCGATGCAGACCTGGGCCTTGGCCTCGCCCTGGGCGATGTCCGGCGCTGCGGTTTCGGCAGCGGGCTCAAGCGGCGCATCGTGCGCGGCAAGCACCGCGGCGGACAAGGCAAACAGGGAAGGTGCTAGGATCGAGCGTAATTTCTGGTTTCGGGTCATTTCTTGGGTCACTCGTAAATTGATCAGAGCAGTTAGAGGCAGATTTTGTGCAAAGGTTTTCGCTTGGCGGCCGTTTTGACTGACCGATATCAACATAATCGAACCAAACGCATCTTTAATATAGTCCGTGCCTGCGGCCACGATTAATCAAAAAACAGCGGGCACTCGTAGTTAGGGGGGAGACTTGATGTTTTTACTCACACGTATCACTGCGCTTGCTTTGATGCTCGGCCTGTCGGCGGGCGTTTGCGCGGCTGAAGACCCGCACGGCCAGGCCGGCGGCGAGTTCGTCGGCTCGGATGTCTGCTCCGAGTGCCATGACGACAAGTTCGAGCAGATTCTGCCGTCGAAACATGCGCAGATGAACGATCTGCGAAGTCCGTTCGCGAAAAAGGGTTGCGAGACCTGCCACGGCCCGGGCGAGGTGCATGCCTTCTCCGAAGGCGAGAAATTCGACGGCCTTGTCATCTACGGCAAAGCGTCCAGCGTGCCGCCGGCCGAGCAGAACCAGCGTTGTCTGTCCTGTCACCAGGACACCGGACGCATGCACTGGCAGGGCAGTGCGCACGAGGCCGCGGACCTGGTCTGCACCAGCTGCCACCTGGTTCATCAGCCCGATGGCAGCCTGCGCAAGACCACCGAGAGCGAGGTGTGCACCGCCTGTCACCGCAAGGTGCGTGCGGATATGCACAAGGCCTCCGCCCACCCGATCCGCCAGGGGCGGATCACCTGTACTGACTGCCACAGTCCGCATGGCGCCGATGGCCCCAAGGCGCTGCGTACCTTCACCCTCAACCAGACCTGCTACAAGTGTCACGCGGAGAAGCGCGGCCCCTTCCTGTGGGAGCATGAGCCGGTCACCGAGGAGTGCACCGCCTGCCATACCCCACACGGATCCAACAACCCGGCGCTGCTCACCAAGCGCCCGCCGATGCTATGCCAGCAGTGCCACCAGTCGGTTGCCGGTGGTTCACATGCCGGGCACATCAATGCGGATCGCAGCTGGGGCGCCGCGGGCAATGCGCCTTTCGTCTTCGGGGCGAGTTGCCTGAACTGTCATTCGCAGGTGCATGGTACCAACCATCCATCCGGTGTGATGTTGCAGCGTTAAGGCCTGGGTAGGGGGAGAACACAATGAACAGAAACACTGTCACTCAACTGTCCCTGGCACTGCTGCTGGCGGCACCGGCCGCGGATGCGGCCTCCGAAGCTGAACCTGAGACCTCGGCGGCGGCAGATGCTGCTGCGGGGGATGTGATCGAAGTGGTCGAGGAGGCGGCAAGCGCGGTCACCGGTACGGTGGAATACGGCGTCGGTTATGTCACGGATGATTCCTATCGCTTCGGGCGTTTCTCCGGGCTCAACGAGCAAGGCCTGTTCCCGGTTGCCGGTCTGGAGGTGCAGTTCCGGCCCGGGCGCCCCGATTATCTGAACCTGCATGCCGGTGACCTGGGCCTGGATACACGCTGGTTCTCTCTGGAATACGGTCAGCAGGGCAGCTACGAGACCTTCTTCGAGTACCGCGAGACCCCGAACTACACCATGGACTCGGCGCAGACACCGTTTCTCGGTGCCGGCGGGCGCAACCTGACCGTCGCACCCGGCGCCTCCCCGACATCCCTGTTGCCCCTGGAACTGGATA
>Ga0272444_10005602_pt1 | contig 10838 bp, 5 predicted proteins | sample SSMForm13_FD_201033 | JGI IMG/M metagenome (GOLD analysis project Ga0272444, IMG submission 201033) | Marine sediment archaeal communities from Little Sippewissett salt marsh, Falmouth, MA, United States - SSM-Form-13 | ecosystem: Environmental > Aquatic > Marine > Wetlands > Sediment ... | reverse complement strand
AACAAATAGGAGTAGTCTTGAAGAAGCTAGCCCTTTTTACCCTGGCCACGATCCTGATGACTTCCCTCCCGCTCTGGTCACAAACCGATCAGGCGGCCAAACTTTCGGCCGAACGCGCCGGCCAGATCACCGACCCGGAAGGCCAGATCGCCTTCATTCGCGGCGGTGATCTGTGGATTATGAATTGGGACGGCAAAGATCAGCAGAAAATCGTCACTCTCGAAAACGCCGACGGAAGTATCTCCTGGTCACCCGACGGTCGGAAAATCGCCTTCGTCAGAAAAGGCAAAACCGAGTCCTCTCTTCCCGATTACAGCGGCGGCCGACATATGCTTTACGATATCTTCGTGGCTATGATGGATTCCGTCGAAGTCGGTAATCTCGCCTTCTGGTACCGGCTGACGACTTCCCTGGGCGGCCGATACCCCGACTGGATCGAACCCAATCGCATCATCTATACCAATGACTTCAACGCCCGCCTCGTCGATGCCGAACTGCCCAACTACCAGACCCGCGTCACCGATTCTCTCGGCGCCTCCTTCCGAACCTTCCGGGATGACTTCGAAAATGACGAGCTGACCGTAATTATGCCCTCGGTCAGCCCCGATGAACAACTGGCCTGCGTCATCTATCATAAGACCGAACCGCGCGGAATCGCCGTCTTCCCGCTGAATAAAAAGACACTCAGCATGACCGAGCTGGGCCAGTCGGTCAAAACCATTCCCGGCGGCACCGCCCCGGCCTGGTCACCCGATGGTAAGTGGATCGCTTACGTCAATGTGACCGATGTAAGCGAACAGGGTATCTTTATTACGACTCCGGACCTTTCGGAAAACTTCCTGGTCTATCGGCCCAATGTCGGGCAGAACCTGCAGACATATCCGCTCTCCTGGTCACCTGATTCAAAATGGCTGACCTTCGGGACCGGCGATGGCGCCCTGTGGATTATCGATATTACCGGGACCAAACTTAAACAGATCGTCGGCCCGGGATTGAATATGTGCCCGGCCTGGTCGAAAAATTAAAAAATCAGATCTTCCTTTATGGGCCCGTCCAAAAAAGGCGGGCCTTTTTTACAACCTTTTCCATTTTGATAAAAGCTCAACCAGAAGACGCAACCCGATGCCCGTGGTCCCCTTGGGAATATACGGCCGTCCCTCCGGTTCCACGTCAACATAAGCAATATCGATATGCGCCCAGGGCCAGTCGCCGATGAAATTTTCAAGAAAGGCCGCAGCCGTCATGGTCGCCGCCGGTTTCCCCCCGGAATTCTTCAAATCGGCCAGCGGAGACTTCATCCTCTCCCGAAAATCATCCCAGATCGGCATTTCCCAGACCCTTTCGGCCGTGGCCGAAGAGGCCTCCCTGATAGCGTCCATCAAACCGGCATGATTCCCTGTCACCGGCGCCCCGGAATATCCCAGAACATAAAGCGCGCCGCCGGTCAGGGTGGCGATATCAATGACCGCCTCCGGATTGAAGTTATTGGCATAATCGAGAGCATCGGCCAGAATCAGCCGCCCCTCGGCATCGGTGTTGATTATCTCGATCGTTTTGCCCTTGCGCGACTTGATGATATCGCCCGGGCGAATCGCCTTCGAGGAGGGCATGTTTTCGGCCAGCGGAATCAGGCCGACGATGCGCCGCCGCAAACCCAGCCGGGCCGCGGTGACGATTGCCGCCAGAACGATCGCCCCACCCTGCATATCACCCTTCATTTCGATCATACCGGCCGGCTGCTTCAGCGACAAACCACCGCTGTCGAAAGTCACTCCTTTTCCGACCAGGACAATCGGCTTCGACGCCGATCGTTTACCCTGATATTCCAGGATCAGAAAACGCGCCGGTTCCTTCGAGCCCTGAGCGACCGCCAGAAGCGCCCCCATCTTCTCCGACCTGATCTTCTTCTCGTCCAGAACGGTACACTCGAATCCGTGAGCCTGGGCCAGCTTCTTTGCCCGTGAGGCAAACATCGACGGCGTCAAACGATTGGCCGGATAAGCGGCCAACCCGCGCGCCGTCATGACCCCGTCGGCGATAATTTCTCCCCGCCCGGCCGACTTCATCAGTCGAGCCGTCCGGCGGCGGTTCCGCCCGAAAAATACGAGTGACTCCGTCCGGCCCTCATCATTGTCATGGCCGGTCATAAACTCCCGAAACTTATACCCCCCCAATAAAAATCCCTCGACAATCGCGGCCGCCATCTCGGGATCTTCATCATCGTCCATCCGCACCGCGACCGAAGTCGATCTTTTCAGGGCCCGGAGACCGGCCAGCGTTCCGGCCGCCTGACGGTAGCTGTCATGATCGATTTCGGAATCGGGACCAAGCCCGGCCAGAACCAGCCGGTCGAACGCCATGTCACCGGCGACATGAATAACCGCCGTCTGGTTCAACTTCCCCTCGAATTCGCCCGATTCGAAAACGACTCGCAACCGGTCGGCCGTCGACTGATCCAGCTCGTCGGCGACCACCCGGCGGTAATCATTACCCTCCGGGCAGAAAATTATCACCGACGAAGCCTCGATATCCTCGAATCCGGCGGTCTTGGCCGTTATCAACATGATCATTCTCCTTATTTTATGTATTCCTGATTATCGCATAAATACATCATACGAAGAATATCATGTGGATTTCAGTGATTCAAGTTTTTTATTACGACACCGGGCGGCGCCGGCAACTCAATCGGGATCGACCGTGACCTCACTCGGCTGGCCGAAAGGAAGAACTTTGTTCAGGCGCCGGTGGCGCTCGTTGATACGCTCGTCGATATTGATTATCTGGGACTTCTCAAAGAATACCACATCATCGTGAATATTCAGCTCGGAGAGCTCCTCCAGCACGGCGATTATCCTCCGGATCGATTCGTCGATCGTATCGAGCAGGCGCGGAATCATCGCGTGCACCTCGTCTTGACCCTTGTTCTTGAGAGACAGCCGCAAAACCTGGGACTGACCCGATATCACCATGGCGGCGTTGTTTATATAGTGCGACAGCGTGGAAAGCGCCACCTGCTTGGCCTCCTGCACCCCCCGGGCCTTTTCTTCATCGAGAATATGCCGGGTCAAATCGCGCCGCTCCCGGAAAAGCTTGATCACGTCGAGATAAATCCGGAAAATCTCCTGGTTGGTTCGTGTCAGTAACGCCTCATAATCATAGATGTCGACATCTATCATTTGCGCGAAATTGTACGTGTCACTGACTATCGAGGCGCTGATATCGCTCAAACGGGACAGCTCGATTCCCAGCCGACCGGAAATGGTGGTGATCTTGACAATCCTTTCCTCGAGACAACTGGCGCTGATCTCCGACTGGTAGTTGAGCGCTACGGCCAGCCGCATGATGTCATCGAGCGTTTCCGATTCCCGGAAGCCGCAGGTATGATGATTGCCGATCGCCTCGACTATATGCTCGGGGAGATTCCATTTCCGGGCCAGAAGTGACCCCGCCTCGGAATGCGAAATACCCAGCAGGCGATCTTCCTCTTGGGTGAGAACGCCTCCCTGCCTGGTCCGCCTTATTATCTCGCCGCATTTATCCGGATAATTCTGCATAAAATAGAGCCAGCCGATATCATGCAACAGCCCCGCTGTAAAAGCATCCTCCGGCAGATGGTAATCGCAGGCCACGGCCAGCTTGCGACAGGTGGTCGCGACCGAAATGATATTGCCGTACCAGGCCCTGATATCGATAACACCGTCGGCCGGGATCGTCTTCGGATCGAAAAGGCCGGCCGACAGGACCAGACACTTGACCGTGGTCGTACCGAGAATCATGATCGCCTGCTGAATGCTGCCGACCCTCTGGCTGAGCGCATAGAAAGATGAATTGACGATCTTGAGAAGCCGTCCGGCCAGGGCCGGATCCTTGCTGATGGCCACCGTCAACTGCCCGATACTGACATCCGCCTGCCCGGTCAGCGCCAGTATTCGCTGGGCCGCCTCCGGAAGCGCCAGCAGGTCGCGCCCGGACTCGATTTCCTCGCGGATATCGACCAACCGATTATTATCCGAGACCTTCGTCGTCATAATAATGTAATCGGAATTTATTGAGAAAACATGAAGCGTGATCAGCCGCTGATCCCGGACAATTTTACCTTCCCGATAACATCGGATAGCTGCTCCAGCCGAAACGGCTTGTGCAAAACGAAATCGATCCCGGCCTTTTTGATTTTCTCTTCCTCTATCGGCACCCCCCAGCCGGTGATCAATATAATCGGCGTCCGGGGCGACTGCGCCTTTATCCGGCCGGCCAGCTCCAGGCCGGAGATGCCCGGCATGGCCAGATCGGTGATGACGATATCCGGATGCGTGCTTTCGAATTTCTCCAGTCCCTCACGACCGTCGCGAGCGGTAAGAATCCGGTAGCCCAGCGACTGACACATGGCCGCCAGAAGCTCCAGAATGACCGCCTGATCATCCACCGCCAGAATCTTCAAAGCCCCGCCATCACCGGCCCGGCCCGCATCTGCGGTCTCTTTCTCCAGCGGCAGCCGGACAGAAAGATACGACGGCCTCTGACCATGTCGGTCGATGGCGACAGCGGCCTGCCATTCCTCCAAAATATCGCTCACCGCCGCCTCCTTGTATTCCCGCGGAAGGCGGCCGGGACGATCATACTGGCCGAATCCGAAAACCGGCTCGACCGGCGGGAAATTCTCCCGATGTTTGGAAAAGTCGATATAGACGAACCGCCCCTGACCGTAAGTGTGAATCGAAATCGTCTCGTCGGTGGCCGCCGTCGACACAAAAAGGCGTGTCATCGCCGTCATAAAACGCGAAAATGCAGCCGGCTCGATCGGGAGCTCCGGCGTCTCCTCGAGCTTCAGGCTAAGCGTCCATGGCCGTCCCTCGATTAAATAAAGATTGCCCGAAATACGGCTTTTCTCGAAAAGACGACCGATAGCCGTTCCGGGACTTACCGCCTCGGAAGACTCCGCCGGCGATTCCTGATTGACCGAATAAAGCTTCCGAAAACGCTCCGCCAGACCTTCGGTAATATTCAGAATCGATTCGAATCCCCCGGTCGCCGTCTCCGGCAAACCGGGCGTCCGCATCGATAGCTGACAATGACCCATCAAAGCCGAAAGATCATTGTTGATCTGGTTGTACTCATCGGCCGGTATTTCATGCGATATAATATCCGCCGGTTCCCGCTCATGAGAGATTCGAGCCCGGGCCGCCGCCAGGCGATCGTTTACAAGCCCGATCAACCTCTCCAGACGGCCGTGCCACTGGCGGCTTTCATTCCTGTCCCCGGAGAAACCGAACACCGTCACCATGAAAACCGTTTGTCCCGAGGCCCTGATGGGATAATCGCCGCGAAATGACGGTTTAGCCGAGTCGCCGAGAATATCCTCCAGCGCCCGGCGAGTCCGCTGATGATATTGCCTTAAATCGCCCCGAATACGACCGCCATCGTATTCGGCCCCCGCCGACTCCGAAGCAGCCGCCTTTCCGATCGCTCCCTCGCCCCGGGCCAGGTTAATATTGCGCCCACCGGCCCCGACTCCGGTTCGAGCCACCAGTCGATCACCCTCGACAGCGAAAAATAAAAACCGATAATCTCGAGGCAGGTTTTCATCTATCCGCCGGATAAGCCGAACGATATCTTTTTCGGGATTATCGGGCGCGATCGTTTCACCCATAATATCGGAGACCAGTTGCAATTCCGCTTTCTGCAGCTCGGCCACGGCCGCCGACCGGCTGTTGGCCACCACCACGGCCGCCATGGCGGCAATGACCTCGAGCATCTCGAGCTGAGCCGGAGTAACCTGCACCCGGCCGTTGTTGTTGCGGAGCAGAAGGGCCGCTCCCTTCACCCGCAGGGGAACCAGCAAGGCCGACCTGGCAATGAAGCTGTTTCCCTCGGAATCAGTCGCCTCCTGGTTGAGAATAACCGTTTTGCCCCGGGCCAGGGCACTCACCAGGGCCCGACGGAAGCTTTCGGAAAAATCGACCTTCCCCGCCGTACCACCGTAGAAATGCAGCCTGTCCCCCTTCAGACCAGCCAGGCGCACCTCGTCGCATCCGGCCAGACCGACACATCGTGATGCCAGCTCGCTCGGATCGGGAATCTTCCCGTCGCCGGCAATAACTCGCCTGAGACTGCTCAGGACAGTCTCCCATTGCTCTTTTTCGGTATCGCGTTCGCGGCGGACCCTGGTCAAATCACGCCCCAGCCGCATAACCTCGATTTTCTCGGCCAGCCACTCGGCGATCGGCCCGATCAGCGAGATAAACTCCCGGCCATAGCGACGATCATCGGGCGAAAACAGGAGCAGAGCCCCCAGTTTGCTGCTTCCCGAAATCAAAGGCACCACCAGGATCGAATGAAACCGCGACGCCGCCAGCTGCGCCTTGCCGCCCAGACTTCTGAAGTCGGATGACACGACCGCCCCCTCATCCTCGATCGCCTGCGTCACCACGTTGCGGCCGTACGGATAATACTCCAGAAGCGACACCTCGTCTTTGGTCAGTCCCACCGATGTCGCCAGAACGAATTTCCGCTGGCCTTTATTGAGCAAAAAGATCGCCCCCGAGCTCTCCTCGAATCCGCTCAGGATACTCTTCAGAACCCGGTCAAGCAACTCCATCATTGGATATGGCCGCCGCGATTCAACCTGAATCTCATCGAGCAGTCTCAGCTTCTCCAGGTGAGAACTGACCTCCAGATCACGGTCATATAGAAAACTGAAATGGTAAATCGTCCCGATCATGAAAACGAGCGCTCCCAGAATGAGCAGCGCGAATTCACCGATATCAATCACCGGGTAAACGCTGTCGAGAAACCACGAAGGATAAGCGCTCAGGCTCTGGACCAGGTTGACGACCGCCGCCGCCAGGATCATCACCATGCCGGCCAGAAGATACCCCCGGCCGCGAAACCGACCCGGACCGAACAATCCCAGCCGATAGATCAAAAATATCGACAGAACCAGAACCGCACCGGGATAACCGAATGAAATTACATCTTGCACCATTCTGTCAGGCCACCAATTCGCCGAACAGCGTCCAGCTGTCGGCTTCAAGTATTTTGACTCGTCTTATGGAACCGATCACCGACCGTTCGGCCGGAAACAGAATCGTCTTGTTACCCTCGGTCTTGCCCCTCAGGCGATCCCGTCCCCGACGAGCGAACCCATCGATCAAAACCGAGCAGATACGGCCGATCGCCCGCCGATTAACCTGATGAGCGATTTCTTTCTGAAGAGCGATCAGGCGGTTCAGACGATCGATCTTGACCTCCTCGGGAACATCATCGGCCATCCGCGCCGCCGCCGTCCCCTCCCGCACCGAATAACGAAACATGAAAGCCGAATCATACTTGATCCGACGCACCGCCGCCAGGGTCATTTCGTACTCCTCGTCGGTCTCCGACGGGAAACCGACGATCAGGTCGGTCGTAATCGATACCTCCGGAACGGCCCGGCGCATTTTCTCGATCAGCGAAAAATAAGACTCGAATGTATATCCGCGCCCCATTTTCCCCAGGATTCGATCCGAACCGGACTGAAGCGGCAGATGCACATGAGTCATCATTTTCGGCTCCGTGGCCAGGACATCGATCAGCCCTTCCGAGAGATCCTTGGGATGCGATGTCATAAATCGAATCCGGCGGATATCGGTCTCCCGCGCGATCGCTTTCAAAAGCCCCGGGAAATCGAGGTCGCCGTCACGATAGGAGTTGACATTCTGCCCCAGAAGCGTTACCTCGAGGGCGCCATCGGCCACCAGGGCCGACACCTGCCGGCTGATGATTCGGGCCGGGTATGATCTTTCCGGGCCTCGCAGATACGGCACGACACAATAACTGCAATAATTATCGCATCCCCGGGATATGGTCACGAAAGCCGACCAGCGGCTGGTCCGCGCGGGAATCGCCTCGATCGGCATCTCGCCGCCGAAAGCAACGTCGATTATCGGTGATGTTCGTTCCCGTTCAAGATAATCCGGCAAATCGAAAATACGATCGGTCCCCAGAATAATATCGACCGCCGGGGCGGCCTCGAGAATCCTCTCCCCGAGACGCTGGGCCATACAGCCGATAACCGCAATCAACGGCGGCCGCTCCGATCTCTTCAGCGCACTCAATTCGGCCAGCCGTCCGAAAACCCGCGTCTCCGCTTTCTGCCTGACCGAACAGGTGTTGAGAATAACTAAATCGGCCTCGGATTCGCTTCTGGCCGGACGATACCCCCGCGACTCCATGATGGAACCGAGAAGCCCCGAATCGGCCAGATTCATCTGACAGCCGAAAGTCAGTATTTTGTAGCTCTGTATCATTACCAATCAATACGTTCGGCAGTATTCACGAACATTCCCTCAACATGCCTTAAAATACTCATAAGAGCCGCCGATGCAAACTAAAATATCACCCCCAACGGCCTAAAAAGCCCTCCGGACCGGCAAAAAGGCGGCTTTCTCCAAAAGGAAGCCGCCGATTAATTATTATCTCCTGAAAACGATTCAGTCGCCGGCGCAGCCCCATACGGGACCGGGGCCACCCTTGTAGAGGAAATTTATCAAATAGGTAATGTCCAGAATATCGATTTCACACGAGGCGTCGGGATCGGATTGATTGCCGTTGGCCGGCGGCGGCCCGCCTTTATACAGGTAGTCGATAAGATATAAAATATCCAGGATATTTATCGAATCATCCTGATTGACATCACCGGCTGTGTAATCGGACGGTTCAACCAGCATCCGGTAGCCGCGCGTGTCTGAATACAAACCGTCTCTCTCCCAGACTGTTACCTCAAAGGCAAACTCCCCCGCTTCGGTGGGAATCCCTGAAATCCGCCCGGTCAGTGCCTCCAGGGTCAACCCGTCCGGAAATGATCCGCCGCTGACGGCGAAACTGTCCCCGTAGGCCGAACCGCGCGCCACGATCGAATCCAGGTAATAAGCGTACTGCCGGGCCGTATCCAGTGGAAACGGAATCAAATGATAGGTCCAGCCGGTAGCGAAATATTGCTTTAGAATCCAGTTGGCCGGATCAACCGAAATCAGAGCCGGCATCTCATCGGTCTTGATAATGTAAACCGAATCGCGGACATCATTATAGAGCACTACGGTGTCGGCCGGTCCCGAAAAATAATCGAACACCAGGTCGACCGGCATGACGAATACCTGGGGTGGCGATGATTGCGCCTGACGCAGATGCAAATAGTTGTAATAGCCGCCGGCCACCGAATCGATCTCGTGAAAATACGAAAGATAATACCGGGGGAAATAGGTGCCGTAAATCCACTGCTCGAAAAACTGATCCAGTTCCATCCCGGAAACACTCTCACAAATATTCTTGAAATCCTCGGTGGTGGCATCGGCGTACCCGTACTCACTGGCATAGTAGGTTTGCAAAATATCGAAAAAGACACTGTCGCCGACGACATGACGAAGCATGTGCAGAACCCAGGCCCCCTTGTCGTAAACACGCCGGCTGAAAATATTCCAGGTATCGGTGGTATCAATTATGTATATGGAACCGCCCGAGGTATAGGTCATATCCTCCATGTAATCATGATAGCTCGCCGGACCATCCTTGACTTCATAATAGAGCGCCTCGGAGTACGTCGCAAAACCCTCGTTGAGCCAGATCTCGTGCCAGTTGTTGAGCGTTATCATATCCCCCCACCATTGGTGAGCCAGCTCGTGAACCACGATCGACTCGAGAAAGCCGATCATTCCCCCGGACATCGAGGAAACCGTCTGGTGTTCCATGCAGCCGCTCCAGTTGAAATTGGCATGGCCGTACTTCTCCTCGACGAACGGGTATTCCCCGAACAGGTCCGCAAAAACACCGATCGCATAAGGCGTGATATCATAATGGTTGAGCGAATGACCATACCGGTCGGGAAAAACGTAATGGATTATTTCCATGGAATCGTTGTCCCCGTAGTAATACCAGTCATTCCAGATGGAGTAAACCGAAACCGCCACGGAAAACAAATAGGTGGCTATCGGATAACGCACCTCATAGTCGAAGGTCCAGGTGCCATCACCGTTGCGTACCGTGTCCACCAGAATCCCGTTGGAAGCGCAAAATAAAGCCGTATCACATGTAATGTGTATATCCAGCGAATCGGCCTTGTCGTCCGGGCGGTCCTTGCACGGCCACCATGACCGCGCCGATATCGGCTCCGACAGCGAGGAAACGACCGGATAACCGTATCTCTCCTCAAAGGTGAACCCCTCCAGCCCGGTTATAACCGGCGTCCCGCTGTAAGTGACATCCAGCTCAAAAAACTCATCGACGTCGTAAACCCGATCCAGCTCGATCACCAGCCTTCCCCCGGCCTGGTAGAAACCAAGCTGCCCCGAGGCATTATAAACCGAATCAACCGCCAGATTGCTCAGCAAATCGAGTTCCAGGGAATCCAGCCCGTCTATTGTCGATCGCGCCTGCAGACCGACATCGCCATGGATCGTCTCCGAGGGAACATCGATCATGAGAGCGATCCGGTAGTAATTGACATCGTACTCGGTTTGTTCATGATCGCGCGGCGCCTCAAGATAGCCCTCGGCGGCCGCCCGCAACAGATCCAGACGCTCGGCTTTCGCCCGCGCCAGTATTTCATGAAGCTCGCTCGGCCCATAGTCTTCCGAGACCGCCGTTTCCGGCGAAAAACCATAGATGGCCGCCGATAAAACGGCCAGAATAACCATCGTTGCCGTGATCAGTACTTTTTTCACTATTTTCATGACACCTCACATCTTACGGCCGAACATCCGGACGGTAAAAAAGGGGACACTGAAATAATACCCCATTTTTCCCCGGTGTCAACCACCTATTTAATTAATCGACAACAAACTCATCCCTATAACATTAATACGGTC
>Ga0272444_10005601_pt1 | contig 10843 bp, 8 predicted proteins | sample SSMForm13_FD_201033 | JGI IMG/M metagenome (GOLD analysis project Ga0272444, IMG submission 201033) | Marine sediment archaeal communities from Little Sippewissett salt marsh, Falmouth, MA, United States - SSM-Form-13 | ecosystem: Environmental > Aquatic > Marine > Wetlands > Sediment ... | reverse complement strand
ATTTTAATGTCATATATCCTATTAGTGTTTAAGGAGATAAAATGGCGGTTGTATCAATATTCAGTGGTTTGTATTGTCAGGCGGAAGAAGTCGCTGAAAAAACGGCTGAAAAATTAGGCTATAAACTTATCAGCGATGAACTTATAGAGAAAACCTCCGAGCAGTATAATATCCCGTCTGATAAACTTTTAAAAGTAATATCCGGCCCGACACCGTTTTTTAATAAAATCACACACGAAAAAGAGCGGTATATCACTTATGTCAAAACTGTTTTGGCCGAGATACTTCAACCGGATAATCTTGTTTATCATGGTTTCGCGACATTACTGCTTCCGACCAATATCTCACATATTCTGAAAGTCGGTATCAATGCCGAGCATCAGTACCGTATGAGTCTGGCGGTCAAGACAGATAATATCTCAGATAAAGAGGCGGATCACCGGGTACGCAAAGATGACAATCAAAAATTTCAATGGTCGCAATATTTAACCAATTTGTCGCCGTGGGATGAAGAGTTGTATGACATCGCTATTCCGATGCACAGCTATTCGGTTGATGAAGCGGTCGATATGATTGTCGAGAATTCGAAAAAACCGGCTGTGATTACGACTGCCGAATCGGAACAGGCGATGGCCGATTTTCTACTGGCGGCTCAAATCAATGTGGCATTGATTGAGAAAAGCCATGAGGCCGATGTGGTATGTGAGTCGGGAACGGCGACTGTTATTATCAACAAGTATGTCAAACGACTGGAGCATAAAAAGGATGAACTGCAGAAAATCGCGGAAACGGTGCCCGGGGTTAGTAAAGTTGATGTAAAAGTCGGGCCTAAATTCCGGATGCCGTCGATTTATCCTCCCGAAGAATTCGAAATGCCTCAAAAAGTACTTCTGGTTGATGACGAGAAGGAATTCGTGCATGCTCTGTCGGAACGCCTGCAGTCAAGGAATCTGGAGTCGGCTGTAGTTTATGACGGTGAGGAAGCATTGTCGTTTGCGGAGGGGGATCAGCCGGAGGTAATGGTTCTTGATTTAAAGATGCCGGGTATTGACGGTATTGAAGTTTTACGGCGGGTAAAACAGGATCATCCCGACACCGAGGTTATCATATTAACCGGTCATGGATCCGAGAAGGAGGAACGTCTGGCCGCCGAACTGGGTGCTTTTGCTTATCTTCATAAACCGGTTGATGTTGACAAGCTTTCGCAGACAATGAAAGAAGCTTATAAAAAAATACGTGAGTCAAAAGGCGATAAAGAATAAACCGATTTAAGGGATAATTGTTTGGCACAACAGAAATGGTTTATTGATTTAGTAATATGAACATCTTACGTAAAATCGTCCTGAGTTTTCTGCCGATTTCTTTCGGGGAGCAAGTGGCGCCGGAAGAAGATCCGGGGCGTTACCGAAAACTCTGGCTGAGAGTTGTATTTCTTACCGCTTTTGTTTCGCTCATGCCGCTGATAATTATGACCTTTATCAATTATTACCAGTATAAAAGAGTTTTTGAAGAGGAGATGATTTACCCTATCTCCCGGTTGACATCAAATACGAGGCGCTCGCTGTCGTCCTTTATTGATGAACGTCGCTCGGTGCTGGATATGATTATCCGCGATAAAAAGTACGAAGACTTGAGAAATCAGGAAAAATTAACGATTCTTTTCCGTAACCTGAAAGAGTCTTTCGGCGGATTTATCGATCTGGGTGTTATCGATGCCGAAGGTATTCAGGAAACGTATGTCGGGCCGTATGAACTGAGAGGGAAGAATTACCGGGAACAGGGGTGGTTTCAGGATGTACGTCTGCGCGGGATATATGTTAGTGAGGTTTTTCTCGGCTATCGTAAATATCCTCATTTTGTTATCGCGATGACGCATGAAATCGACGAGGGTGGTTTTTATGTTCTCCGTGCTACGCTCGACATGGAGACAGTCAGCCGGAATATTTTGTCATTGAGTCATCGTCCATCGAGCGATGCCTTCCTGATAAATCGAGAGGGTGTATTACAGACCGACTCGCGGTTTTACGGAAATACTTTCGACACGATTAAGATCGCGGTTCCTCCCATTTCCGATAAGACGGAAGTTGTCGAGCGATATGACGACAAGGGGCGCTTGTATATCCTCGGTTACGCGTATATTAATCAATCACCGTTTATATTAATGGAGGTTACCAAACCGGAAGAGCAGATGAAAAACTGGTTTTCCCTGCGCAACGATCTGCTGTGGTTTTTAGGTGTTAGTATTTTCCTTATTATCCTGGTGATTTTATGGGGCGCCAACTATCTTGTTAGGCACATTCTCGAGGCCGATCTGCGGCATGCAAAGGCGTTACATAATATTGAATATACCAGTAAGATGGCATCAATCGGACGACTGGCTGCCGGGGTGGCGCATGAGATAAATAATCCGTTGTCGATTATTAATGAGAATGCCGGATTACTCAAAGATATTATCGGTGCTACCCGGGATTTCCCGCGACCGGAGAAATTTTTAAAACATATCAATGCGGTAACAAAATCGGTCGAGCGGTGCAGTACTATTACTCACCGGCTGCTGGGATTTGCCAAACGAATAGATACGCAGATTGAAACCATCGACGTGAAACATCTTATTCAGGAGGTTGTCGGTTTTCTCGATAAAGAGGCCAAACATCGTAATATTACGGTTGATTATCATATCGATAATTACATCCCGACTATCGAAAGCGATCGAGGTCAGCTTCAACAGGTGTTTTTGAATATAATTAATAATTCATTCGATGCCCTGGATGAGGGAGGGAAACTTGATATAAATATCGGTCATAGTGAGGTTGACCGTGTATCCGTATCCATTAAAGATAATGGTCATGGAATCTCCGAGCATGATCTCCAGCATATTTTCGAACCGTTTTTCACTTCGGGAAAAGAGCATGGGACCGGATTGGGGCTTTCGATTACTTACGGAATTGTTCAAAAACTGGGTGGAGACATTTCGGTAAACAGCCAGGTTGGTGTGGGTACCAGTTTTACCGTATCGTTACCCATTAAAAACAAATAAGCCGGGGGAGAGGCAATGAGTAAAACACGTGTGTTATTAGTTGATGATGAAGAAGATCTTTCATTGGTTCTGGCCGAACGGCTGGAGATGAAAGGTTTTATCGCCCGGGGAGCGGTTAGTTCGGAGGAAGCTCTTAATCTGATAGAAAACGAAGAGTACGATATTATGATAATCGATATAAAGATGCCGGGTATCGGGGGGCTGGACTTGATGCAGCGCGTCAAACAAATAAGACCAAAGACACAGATTATTCTTTTTACCGGGCACGGTACCGAAAAGGAAGGGGCGGCAGCCATCAATGATGGTGCCTTCGATTATTTAATTAAGCCGATTAAAATAGACGATTTGATAGATAAAATTAATAAGGCGGTTAACAAGTAAGATTAACCGGGTAGTTATGCCGACGGATGGAAATATAAAACTGGAAGATCAGTCGCTGGTATTTTTGGGAAAAATCATGGCCAGCATCTCGCACGAGTTGAACAATACGGTCGCGATAATAAAGGAATATAACGGACTTTTGGAAGATATGTTGCTTGGTGTTCAACGCGGTAATCCAATCGATGATAAAAAAGTCGAACGGGTTTCGAAAAAGATTGCATCGCAGACAGAAAAAGGAACCGAGATTATAAAAAGATTCAATAAGTTCGCGCATAGTATGGATTATCCGGTAAACAGTATCAAGCTTGATGAGTTATTACCGCTTATTATTGGTCTGTCGCGGCGTTTGACAGAAATCAAGGGAATATATTTGACGTTTGACGGCATGGCCGAATCGATAACATTAAAAACCAATCCACTTTTATTACAACAGGCGGTTTTCCTTGGCCTTGAAATGTTTATGGCCGACGCCGATTCCAATTCGCAGTTGATCTTATCGGCCGGGAAAACCGACAATAAAGTTTATATCGAGATAACCGGTTCAAAAATCGCCGAAAATGACCTAATCGAATCGGCGATACAAACTCTTGAAATTGTTATGAAAAATCTTAATGGTGTTTTTGAGAAAAAAATCGAAGGTAAGGATAAACAGGCGGTTATACTGACACTGCAGGATTTGGAAACGGACCGCGCCTGACAAAAGCATCATGAAACATTATTCCATCAAAATAAATATATTCAACACCGGACGATATAAAAACATGTTGAAAGAATCTGACTGGTGCATGGCAGACGTCCTCGTCTGCCGTATCGAGGGGCAGACCAGGAGGTCTGCCGCCCACATTACAAATATATTCAACACCGGTCGTTTTATAAGTTCGCAAAATTTATCGGCGTTGTTAAAACTTTCATCGGGAAAGGTTAATTAGATTGTGAATTCGATATTGCTTCGTTTTATGCCGTTTCTGGCCTGGTTTAAAGGTTATCGTACACTTCATCTGCGTCTTGATTTTATCTCCGGGCTGACTGTAGCTCTGGTGCTGATTCCGCAATCGATGGCATATGCGCAGCTGGCCGGTTTACCCGCGTACTATGGATTGTACGCCGCTTTCCTGCCGCCGATGATTGCCGCGCTTTTCGGTTCAAGTTACCAGTTGGCCACCGGACCGGTGGCGATGGTATCGCTGATGACGGCGACCGCCCTGGAACCGCTGGCGACAGCGGGTAGTGAAGCGTTCATCGCCTATGCAATTGTCCTGGCGCTGCTGGTCGGAATATTCCAGTTTGCACTGGGGGCGCTTCGACTCGGATTGGTTATTAATCTTCTTTCACATCCGGTTGTGAACGGCTTTACTAATGCAGCGGCGTTGATTATTGCCACCTCGCAATTATCGAAAATATTCGGGGTGCATGTTGACAAGGCGGAACACCATTATCATACCGTTTATCTGGTTCTGAAAGCGGCTGTCAGTTACACGCACTGGCCGACACTGGTTATCGCCGCTTTGGCTTTTACTCTGATGATTGTAATCCGCTGGATAAATTATAAACTTCCCGGTGTTTTGATTGCAGTGATTATTACGACCGTGATATCGTGGGCGGTCGGGTTTGAGCGCAATGTAAAAATCGATATTTCTCGTATTAAAGATTATCAGGCAACTGATATTATCAAAAAATTCAATATCGAAATAGCCGCTATCGACAGTCTGACCGAAGAGCGGATTAAGACTAATGCTGAGATTCATAAGGCCGAAGAGTACAGCGATCCGCATTCGATTAAAATGCTTGATCTGCAGCATCAGGTCGATTTACTCAACGCCGAGATATCGGCATTCAGAGAAAATGTAGCCGATTTCCGTTTGAAGCTTCGCAATATGAGGTTTGTGGCGGTTAAAGATGGTGATTGTGGACTTGATTTTTATGGAAAGAAGGAGGTTCCGAAAGGAGCCAAAACGGAAGGGCGCGATTGGGAGCTTAAAGTAGGTAATACTCGTTTGAATGAGAGTGGTTTGGTTATTCTCGGCGGCGGTGATGTGGTCGGTAATATTCCGCGTGGTCTGCCCGGATTTAAAATGCCCAAAGCCGAGCTGTCGGATATTCTAACTTTGTTCCCGATGGCGATTATAATTTCTCTGCTGGGATTCATGGAGGCGATATCTATTGCCAAAGCGATGGCGGCCAAGACAGGTCAGCGTCTTGATCCCAATCAGGAACTTATCGGTCAGGGGCTGGCGAATATTTTCGGCTCGACCGTCCAGAGTTATGCGGTCTCCGGTTCATTTTCGCGATCGGCGGTTAATATCCAGGCCGGTGCCCGCACCGGTTTGTCGAGTGTCTTCAGCAGTGGTGTGGTAGCTATTACGCTTCTGCTCCTGACACCGTTATTGTATCATTTACCGCAGGCGGTGTTGGCGGCGATTATTATGATGGCTGTTTTCGGACTGTTAAATGTCCGCGGTTTTATTCATGCCTGGAAAGCGCAGTGGCATGACGGATTAATCGGGATTATTACTTTTGTTTGTACGCTTGCTTTTGCGCCGGATCTGGAGCTTGGGATTCTGATTGGTGTTGCCTTGTCACTGCTTCTGTATTTGCTGAGAGTAATGAAACCGCAAATCGCCATTTTGTCATTGGCCTCGGACGGCACATATCGCGCGTCGCGACGGCATAATCTGTCCAAATGCAAACATATTGCTGTGATCCGATATAACGGCTCGATATTCTTTACCAATGTTAATTATCTTGAGGAAAAGATTACACAGCAGATCGAAGCGATGCCGGAGTTGAGAGATATTATTATTGTCGGTAACGGTATCAATGAGCTGGATGCTTCGGGTGAAGATATGGTGTCGATGCTGGTTGATCGTATTCGTGAAAGCGGGTGTGATATTTCGTTCAGCGGTCTTAATGATCATGTAATCGATACTATGAAACGTACTTATCTATATGAGAAAATCGGTGAGAATCATCTTTTCCGTAATGCAACCCGGGCAATCGAAGCTGTTCATGAACGTGCCCATCTGAATTCAAAAGAAAAGAAATGCCCACTTAAGGAAGTCATTACGATAGATAAAACCGAATGATAGTTTGAAAGAATATTAATATTGATTTAATAAAGCCGCCGGATAATAAGGCGGCTTTTATTATTATTTTTCGTCGTCGTCGATATTAAGAAGCGCCCGGAGAATCCCCATCGGGCTGGAACCGGCGGCAAGAATTTCGATTTCTTCTTTACGCTTTTTATCGTATTCGAATTTCTTTTTTAATCTTGTCTGGTACGCCTGCCCGAGGGTTTCAAGAAGTTTATCCATATCGTATGGTTTCGGCATATAACCAAAGGCGCCCAGTTTGGTGCACTCGACGGCCGAATCCAGCGAATCATGTCCGGTCAGGATGATTACTTCGAGGAACTTGTGTTTCTTCTTTAAAATCTGAAGAACCTCGGTACCATCCATCCCCGGCATCTTTAAATCGATAAGGGCCAGATCGAATTTATTCTTCTTTGCGACTTTAATGGCATCCTTTCCGTTGCTGGCCGTCATAACATCAAAATCGCGGTCTCCCAGACGTTCCGCAATAACCTGCAGAAAATCAGGCTCGTCGTCAACGATAAGCAGCTTTATTTTTTTGGGTTCTGAGGGCATTTTTTATTTTTCCTTAAATTCTTCTTATTGAAAATTTATGTCCAAAATGGGCAATTGGCAAGAGGTTTTTTCAGTCGGTTTAAATGGATAAAGTATTTAAGAGTTGATATTCTGTTCGTAGCTGTATTAATATAACATATTGTTGTACAAATATAAGCGGGATTTACGAGACGACTTTCGCAACTGGATTATCGACAATGCGGCGTGAACATCCTAAATATGCAAAGAATTCAAACTTTTATGCGGTAAACTAAAGCAATAGTTAGTAATAAAACACCAGTTTATTAGCATTGTCCCGGATATTTAAATTATTCATTGCCAAATTTAGAAAAATGGTTAGATTACAGTAAGTTTATTTTGGGATAAAAACTACATTGGTTTACTGCACTATGATTAATAACAATATCCCTTCAATTAATGGCTTAATCGCTGAGATAACAGAAAGTTTTGCGAGGTGAGGAAACAATGGCTAATATGCTAAGATTAAGGTATTTATCATTTATTTTTGGATTTATGTTTCTGCTGATTGCGCAGTCTACATTGGGACAGTTATCAAGCTCCGATGTATCCGAGCTCAGTCAAATGGCCTTAGAAGAAGGCTGGACCTTTAAGGTCGGTGAGAACTCGGCAACAGAATACTCTCTTGATCAATTATGCGGACTCAAGGAGCCGGAGAATTGGCGCGATGAAGCGATCTTTATCGATATAACGCCATCAAGAGACATACCTGCGGCATTTGACTGGCGCGACTCCGGTGGTGTTACGATCGTAAAAAACCAGGGGGGATGCGGCTCCTGCTGGGCGTTCGCAACTGTCGGGCCCCTCGAATGTAATATAAAAATAAAGGATGGCCTCGAAGTTGATTTATCCGAACAATGGCTGGTAAGCTGCAACAGCAACGGCTGGGATTGTGGCGGCGGCTGGTTCGCACACGATTATTACTGGTTTCAAACTGATCCTTGCGGTGGAACAGGCGCGGTCTTGGAATCTGATTTCCCTTATACCGCCTCCAACGGAACCTGCGATTGTCCGTACGATCATTATTACGATATACTTTCGTGGGCATATATTGGTAGTTCCGGTTCTATTCCGTCTGTTGACGCCATGAAACAAGCTATTCTTGATTATGGACCGATTTCGGTAGCGGTCCATGCCAATAGCGCCATGCAGGCTTATAATGGTGGTATATTTAATGGTTGTAATAACGGGGAAATCAACCACGGCGTAACTCTTGTCGGGTGGGATGACAATCAAGGTTCCGATGGTGTCTGGATTATGCGGAATTCATGGGGAACTGGTTGGGGTGAAGAAGGCGGTTATATGCGAATGGAATACGATTGCTCTTACATTGGCTATGGCGCTTGTTTTATCGATTATCAGGGATCGGCACGGCTGAATTTCGAATACCCCGAAGGCTTACCAGATATGTTGATCCCGGATCAGGAAACCGAAATTAATGTTGTGGTCAGTGGATCAGGTGGGACTATACCGATCTCGGGTTCCGCGCGAATTCATTATTCCGTAGACGGTGCCCCTTATCAAACAGAACCTTTGACCGAATATAATGATAACAGATATTTTGCCGTTCTTCCGGGATTTTCATGCAGTTCGCGAATACACTATTTTTTTAGTTCTCAGGAACAGAATTCAATGGAATACTATTATGATCCCGATACCACTAATCCCTATATTGCCTATTCCGCTGATGAAAAGATTACTGTCTTTGCGGATGATTTTGAAATCGATAATGGTTGGACTGTCTCGGGAAGCGTTTCTGACGGCGCTTGGGATAGAGGAGTTCCGGTAGGTGGAGGAGACAGAGGCGATCCGTCGACTGATTTCGATGGGTCCGGTCAATGTTACCTTACTGACAATGTTGATGGTAACTCAGATGTTGATGACGGAACGACAGTGCTTATTTCACCCTTAATCGATTTATCTGATAAAGATGCCTCAATTCGCTATGCTCGATGGTATTCCAATAACTATGGCGCAGATCCTAATAATGATGAAATGCATGTCTATATTACCAATGATAATGGTAATACATGGAGTTTGGTGGAATCAGTCGGTCCGGTTAATCAGGCAAATGGTGGATGGTTCGAAAATGAATTTCAGGTTAGCGATTACGTGGCTCCAACAGCGCTGGTTAAAATGCGTTTTGATGTTTCCGATCTTAATAGCGGATCAGTTGTGGAAGCGGGAGTAGATGACCTTACTGTCGTTTCATATGAATGCGATGAATTTGTTTGTGGCGATGCTAACGCCGATTTGGAAATTAACATCTTTGATTTATCCTATTTGATTTCATTTCTATATTTAGAAGGTTCTCCTCCGCAGCCATTAGAAGCTGCAGATGTTAACAGTAGCGATGGTGTTAATCTTATAGACATATCGCATTTGATAAGTTATTTATACCTTGATGGTCCAGAACCGGTTTGCCCGTAGTTAAATAAGATATATTCGGCCCGATAAGTATTACTAACCTGCCTGTAAAGGCCGTTTCAAAAGTGTACAATTTGGCGGTCGAAAAGTGTACCGCCTGAGGTTTAAAAATAGCCCTCATTTTTGGGGGCGTCAAGTTTAATTCATAGTTTATTCTTTGTTTTTATTATTAATCATTTCTTTTTTTTCATTGGTTTGGTTTTTTAACTCTGAGGTTTTCTCCAAACGACGGACACTTTCTTTAAAACGATAACTTTCGCCATTCATCTCCAATATGTGAACTCGGTGGGTGAGACGGTCCAGAAGGGCGCCGGTGAGCCATTCACTACCCAGGATCTCGGTCCATTGGTCAAAGGGCAGATTGGTGGTAACAATAACACTTCCGCGCTCATACCGTTCGGCGAAAAACTCAAAAAGAAGTTCGGCTCCTGTCTTTGAGAAGGGGACATATCCGAACTCGTCAACAATCACCAAATTCTTGCGAGCCAGCTGCTTTTTAAATCTGAGCAAGGCTTTGTCGTCTCTGGCTTCAATCAATGTTGTCACCAGTCCGGCAGCCGTGAAGAATTTAACTTTGTGACCCTCTCGACAAGCCGCCAAGCCAAGAGCGGTGGCGATATGAGTTTTGCCAGTTCCACTGTTGCCCACCGCCAGAAGATTCTGTCGTTTCTTTATATATTCACATCGGGTCAGCTCAATCACAAGCCGTTTATTAAGAGTCGGAATAGCTTTAAAATCGAAGGTGTCGAGTGTTTTTATTACGGGAAAGCGGGCTTCACGTATTCGTCTTTCGGTGCCTTTCCTCTCCCGCTCAATCAATTCCAGCTCTGATAACTCCAAAAGAAACCGATCTGAATCTTTCTTCTCTTTGGCACAGCGGGCGGCGATCTTCTTATATTCGCGAAGAAACACCGGGAGTTTGAGCGCTTTAAGATGATGGGATAAAAGAATAGAAGCATCACCGCTACTCATGATTCACCTCCCGTCAATAACGCCTGATACTGACCGGTGTTGGCATCTTCTATATGAACTCGAGGAAGTCCCACAAGTCTCTCTTTTGAAAGAGAAACGGCTTTAAAGAGCGGTTCCCGGGATGTTATTGTCAACATTTTGATTGATTCGAAGTTGACACAATGATACTCCAGAGCTTTTTCAATGGCATTGGCAACCTCTCTTATTCCATAATGTCTAAGTAATTGCAATACCTGAACTGTTTCCCGTCAGAACCTTTTGGACAGATTAGTGGTTTAACTTAAGAGATGCTTTTGGTATTTTAATTGTTAAATGAGGAGTTATCAATGAGTCCAAAAGTATCGTCAGAATCAGTTGTTCGAGA
>Ga0272444_10005600_pt1 | contig 10844 bp, 6 predicted proteins | sample SSMForm13_FD_201033 | JGI IMG/M metagenome (GOLD analysis project Ga0272444, IMG submission 201033) | Marine sediment archaeal communities from Little Sippewissett salt marsh, Falmouth, MA, United States - SSM-Form-13 | ecosystem: Environmental > Aquatic > Marine > Wetlands > Sediment ... | reverse complement strand
GGTCTGCTCCGTATTGTGGGCGAGCAGCGCACGCTGCACCTGTTGGCCTCCGCCAGCGAGGTGGAGGCTTTTCTGGAGCGGCGTGGCCGTCGCGCTCCCCAGCAGGCGACCCTGCTTCGGCAGCTCCGCGATGCCGGAGGCGAACTGCCGCTGGAGGAGGTCGATGTCTCTTCCAGTGTACGCCGGGCGATGGAAAAGGCCGACTTTATTCGCCAGGAAAGCCGGCCGTCGCGCGTGCGGCTGACCGTCTTGCCCGCGGTCGCCCGGGAGCGGGCGGCGGCCCTGCGCCGTACAGTCCGCGACGTGCGGCAGCGGGCCCTGCTGATGCGTCTGGTCGATGCGCCGGACAGAGCGCTGCCCATCTCGCGCCTTTACCGTGAGGTGCCTGGGGCCGGCCGGAAGGATGTGCAGGCCCTCCTTGATGCTGGTGTCTGTCAGGAGGAGGAACGCGAGGTACTGCGCGATCCGCTGGCCGATCAAGAGGTTGCCCCGGAAGCGCCGCCGGCCCTGACCCCGGCGCAGGGCCGCGTCTGGCGCGAGATCTATGCCGCCTTTGGGCAGGAGGGGCCCCACGTCTTTCTTCTGCACGGCGTCACGGGCAGCGGCAAGACCGAGATCTATTTACGGGCCCTGGGGCGCTGCCTGCGCGAGGGCCGGCGGGCGCTGATGTTGGTACCCGAGATTGGGCTTACCCCTCAGACGGTGCGCCGCTTTGCGGCGCGGTTTCCGGGCCGGGTGGCGGTCCTGCACAGCGGGCTGACGATCGGCGAGCGTTACGACCAATGGCGGCGGGTGCGGGCCGGCCAGGCGGATGTGGTGATCGGGCCGCGTTCGGCGCTGCTGGCGCCGTTGCCCCGCTTGGGGTTGATTGTGCTCGACGAAGAGCACGATAGTTCCTATAAGCAGGATAACCTGGACCCCCGTTACCATGCCCGGGACACAGCCCTGGCGCTGGCGCGGATCACTGGGAGTGTGGTCCTTCTGGGCAGCGCGACGCCGGCGATAGAGTCGTACGCCCGCGCGCAGCGCGGGGTCTATCGCCTGCTGGAACTGCCCGAGCGCATCCGCGTGCGCGAGGTCGGCGGGAGCCGCCGCGCCCTGGTGGACACCTCCCTGCCAATTGTCCAATTGGTGGATATGCGAGAGGAACTGCAGACCGGCCACACGAGCATGTTCAGCCGGCCTCTGCTCAAAGGGCTGGGCGCCGTTTTGGCCGCCGGAGAGCAGGCCATCCTCTTTTTGAACCGTCGCGGCACGGCGACCTTTGTCATGTGCCGGGCCTGCGGCTACGTCGCGCGCTGCCCCCGCTGCGAGGTCTCTTTTGTCTATCACGCCGCGACCGAGCGTCTGCTCTGTCATCGTTGTGGCCGCCAGGCGCGCCCGCCTGTCGTTTGCCCCGAATGCGGCAGCAAGAAAATCCGCCACTTTGGTGCTGGGACCGAGCGTGTTGTATCCGAGGTCGAGCAGGCCTTTCCCCAGGCGCGGGTGCTGCGCTGGGACCGCGATGCCACGCGGGCGCGTGGGGCGCACGCGGCACTGCTCGATGCCTTTATCGCCCATCAAGCCGACATTCTGGTGGGGACGCAGATGGTGGCCAAGGGGTTGGATCTGCCGCTGGTGACGCTGGTCGGGGTGGTCAGCGCCGACACGGCGCTCCATCTGCCCGACCTGCGCTCCGGGGAACGGACCTTTCAGCTCTTGACACAGGTGATCGGCCGGGCCGGCCGGCGGGAGGAGCGCGGCCGGGCGATCATCCAGACCTATCGGCCGGACCACTATGCGGTCCAGGCTGCCGTGCGCCAGGACTATGCGGCCTTTTTCCGGCAGGAACTGGCCTATCGCCGGCGCTATGGCTATCCCCCATTCCGCCACATGGCCCGTTTGGTCTATAGCCACAGCGACGCGACACGCTGTGCACAAGTTACGCAGGATTTGGCCGACAACTTGGAGCGGCGGGTGGAGGCGGTCAAGGGCGCGCGATTGATCGGGCCGGCCCCGGCCTTTATCGCCCGCCGCCGAGGCAAGTATCGCTGGCAGATTCTCCTGCTGGCGCGAGACGTGCATGCGCTGCTCCGGGGATTGGATCTGTCGGCAGGATGGGAGGTTGATGTGGACCCGGTGAGTCTATTGACGTGAGGAGGTCCAGTGGTCGACAAGATGCGCTTGCAAATCCCTAACCGTTTTGAGACGGAGCGACTGTACCTGCGCCGCTACGAGCTGGAGGACAGTCCCTGGTTCTATACCATGAGCCAAGGCAATCGGGCTCACTTGGCACGTTACGAATCGGACAACATCCTGATGACGATCCAGGACGAGGTCGGGGCGGAAGAGGTGGTGCGCCAGTTGGTCGCCGAGTGGGATGCCCGGAATCACTTCTTCCTGGGCGTCTTTGACCGGGCTACCGACGAGTTTGTGGCCCAGATCTATGTGGGTCCGGTGAATTGGTCGCTGCCCGAGTTTCAGATTGGCTACATCGCGGATGTCGATCACCAGGGTCGCGGCTTTGTCACCGAGGCGGTCCGGGCAACCCTTGCTTTCATCTTTGAGCACTTTCAGGCTCACCGCGTTCGTTTGGAGTGCAGTGACACCAACGTGCGCAGCTATCGCCTGGCCGAACGCTGCGGTTTTGTGCGGGAGGGGCACTTTCGGGAGAACCGCCGCGAGCCCGATGGAACGTTCAGTGGAACCCTGTTTTATGGGATGTTGAAAAGCGAGTTTGAGCAGCGCTAGCTGCTTCATACCCGGACTTGCTTCCACTTCCCCCGGCGGAAGAGCACCCAGATCAGCGCTGTCCGGCCGGCCCAATCCACCGCTGTGCCCCACCACACCCCGGCCAGCCCCCAGTCCAGCACGACGGCCAAGAGATAGACTACCGCCAACCGCAGAAAGGCGGTGCCGGCGAGTGTCACCCACATCGGCGTGCGGGTGTCGCCGGCGCCGCGCAGGCCGCCGGCCAGCACCATCTGCGCCGAGAGAAAGGGCAGTTCAGCGGCCGAGATGCGCACCGCCATCCCCGCCAGGTCCAGTGTTTCCGGTGTGCTGCCAAAGATGCTCACGAGGGCCCGCCCAAAGACGGCAAAGACGACCGCGATCAGGCCGGCCAACCCCAACGCCAGGACGAGGGTGCGCTGTACGCTGGCCTCGGCCCGTTCCGTGTCGCCCGCGCCGAGAGCTTGGCCGGCCAGCGTCGCTGCGGCCACGCTCAACCCCCAGCCGGGCATAAAGGAGAGCGACTCCACCCGGAGGGCGATCTGGTGGGCGGCCAACGTGGTTGTGCCCAGACTAGTGACGATTGACGTAAAGATGGTATAGCCCAGGCGGGAGATGGCTGTCTCGCCCAGGTTGGGCAGCGCCAATCGTACCAGCTGCCAGAGCAGCGCGCCATCCCAGCGCAGGAGGGCCACTGGGGGTACCCGCAGGCGCGTCTTGCCTAGGAAGAGCGCGGCCAGGGCCAGGATGCCGCCTAGTGCGCGGGCCGTCGCCGTGGCCCAGCCGACCCCGGTCAGGCCCAGGGCGGGGGCCGGTCCCAGCCCAAACACCAGTACGCTGGCCACGGCCACGTTCCAGACGTTCATCACCAGTGTGAGCCACATTGGGGTACGCGTGTCGCCGGAACCGCGCATGATCCCGTTGGCCACCATCAGCGGGAAACTGAGCAGTGATGTGCTCAAGATCAGGCGGAGGTACAGCGCACCGGCCTGGACCACATCCGGCGCGGCTCCCAGGAGGGCGAGAAACTCGTCTACCAGGGGGATCAGTAGGGCCGTCATCGCGGCGGCGAGTAAAAAGGTCACCGTCAGGGATTTGGCCGCGGCGTGTACGGCCTTTTCCCGATCGCCTTCACCCCAGGCGCGTGCCACTAGCGCTGTGGCGCTTACCCCCAGGGCCTCGAAAAAACCGTTGGCAACAAACATGACCACGCTGCCCAGCCCCACGGCCGCAAGCGCCGTGTCGTCGCGCAGCCAGCCGATCAAGATGGCGTCGACAAAAAAGACGGCCATGACCAGGAGGTTCTCGCCGACGGCCGGCATCGCCAGCGCGACGACGGTGCGGGTGAGTTGGTCCCAGCGCAGTTTTGGACGAGCCATTTGACAAGATGCCCCTTTATAGATATACTAGGATCGGTCTGGAGAGGTGTCCGAGTGGTTGATGGTGCGGCTCTTGAAAAGCCGTGAGCGCAAGCTCCGTGGGTTCGAATCCCACCCTCTCCGCCAGCTGATCGGTCGTTTGTATTGGGGAGATGCCAGAGTGGCTGAATGGGGTCGCCTGCTAAGTGACTGTAGGGTGTAAGGCACTCTACCGTGGGTTCGAATCCCACTCTCCCCGCTCTTGCGAGACCTTGCCAGGGTCCAAGTGAACCGTAGGTTCACACGTGAACCGTAGGTTCACACGTGAACCGTAGGTTCACACGTGAACCGCAGGTTCACGCGACCTTTGCAAGGTCTCTTGGATTTAGCCATAGATACACGGATTGCACCGGGATGCAGTCCGTGTATCTGTTTTGCTTAAAAGGTACAGGGAAACCAGGGTGGTCGAGTTCTTTTCATAGGGCCCGGAAATATTTCGGCCCGACGCCGCAGACTGGGCACTGTTCAGGGGCCTGGCCCTCGGCGATGTGCCCGCAGACCTGGCAGACAAAGTAGCCTGGTATGGTGTCGGCCAGGAGATGGTCGAGCGCCCGCTTGTACAGGGCAGCGTGTTGTTCCTCTACATCACGGGCCTGGCTAAAGGCAACAGCGGCCGGCCGCTCTCCCTCTGCCTCGGCCTCTTGGATGAACTGGGGGTAAAAGACACCGCTGGCGCGCTCCTCGCGTTCGAAAGAGGCCTGCAGGTTCGTCTCCGAGTCTTGGACGACGACCTCACCCAGCAGTTCCAGGTTGCGTATGGCGTGGACGCGCTCGGCTTCGGCCACGGCGCGAAAGAGGGCGGCGATTTGGGGGAGCTCCTCCTGGGCTGCCTTTTCCGCATAGGCTAGCAGGCGGAAGTAGGCTTTGGCCTCGCCGACAAAGGCGGTGTACAGATTCCGTTGGGTTTGTTTACCCATTGCCGTATTCCTTCAAGCCGCCCTATGCCGGCCGGTCGGATCGGGGCAAGTCACAAGGGGCAAGGAGAAGCAGCCACGCAGGGTATGACGGTGTGCGCATCCTGGCCTGCAGCAGTGGCTTCACGGTGTCACCGTTGCGGTCACCGTCACCGTCACACTTGGCGCAGCCGTGGCGGTGATGATCGGCGTCGGTGTGCCCATGTCCAGCGAACTGCCCAGCGGGGTCGGCGTCGCTACCCCGGCGCGCATCGTCTCGAGCGCACCCACCGTTGGGGCAAGCTCAAGCGACTCGATCCCCTCCACCAGGCTGGAGTGCACCCAGCCATAGGCGCCGGTTTCCAAGATCTCGGACTGGGTGGTCGGATTGTTGATCTTGGCCAGGGTGATAAAATACCACCATGTGTTATCGCTGTCCATCCGTCCGCCGTGGATCAAAACCTCGTCGCCCTGATGCAGGACGCCCATGATCGTTGTCTCAGAGGTTGTGTCCGGCCGATCGCGCACGTTGGCCGTATCCCCGATCACTGCTGGGATGGGGATAAAGGTGGGCAGCGGGGTAGCTGTGGGCGTGTTGGTGGCGGTGGCCGTTGCCGTCGCCGTTGCCGTCGGCGTGGGGATGAAACTGGCGCGCTGCTCCAGGGCCTGGCGCACGATGTAAAAGGCGGCGTAGACGACGATGATGCAGAGGGCCATATAGAACAGGATTTGAAAGACGTGGATGAGGCGCGAGACCCACGTCTCGTCGATGCTGGCGACAGCGCGTTGTGCGGCCTCGGCGACGGTTTCGCCCCACGAAGTGCGGTTTTCATCGCTCTGCGCGCTACGCCGCAGGGCCCCCCGGGCCCAGCGGCTCTGGATACGGCCAAGGGCTTCGGCGACGCCCCAGCGCACGTTGCTGTTGGGGTGGCGGAGCAGGCGCGTTAGATGCCGGACGGCCCGGCGGTCGCCAATCAGGCCCAAGGCCTCAGTGGCCCGAAAAACCTGCACCCAGCTATCGGAGTGGAGGGCGGCGAGCAGTATGGGAACGGCCGGCTGGCCGATGACGACGAGTTCGTCCACCGCACGGCCGTGGGATGGATCCTCCGGTCGGGCGAGCAGGGCAACCCAGCGGGCAATCTCCTCTTCGCTGGCCGCGGGGGGCACCGGTTTCTGTGGTCGCGCCTCGCGCCATTCTTGCCAACGCTCGAGCCAGTCGATGACGGTGTCATAGGCTCGATCCCACCAGCGGAGCAGGATAAAGCGTTCTTCCTCTGGGCCAACACCCTCGAATTCTTCTGGCGGGCGATACTCCTCCATGCGCAACTCCTTGCTCGTGGCCATCAAGTCTCTAAAAACAGACAAAAAACTAACAGGTAGCGCTGTCTGGACGTACCACACAGCGCTGGATGATCGTGCGAACGGCAAGTAGTATACTACAACCTGCGCTATCCCGCAACATGGGTTTCTTTGCCACTTGACCCTTGTGCCCTGCTGCCGTATACTGTAGGTGGACGAGGATGATCCGATAAATGCCACAGGAGCTCGCTCAATGTCCCAAGCCGCTGGAGCACCCGAAAAAAACTTTCGCGCCGGGTTCGTCGCCCTGGTGGGCAAGCCGAACACGGGAAAATCTACCCTGATGAACGCTTACCTGGGGCAAAAGATCGCCATTGTCTCCCCCTTGCCGCAGACCACACGCGCCGTCATTCGTGGGGGGCTGACCCTGCCCGACGCCCAGGTCATTTTCCTGGACACGCCGGGTATTCATCAACCGGTGCACAGTTTGGGGGAAGCCATGGTGGAGATGGCCGGCCGGACCATTGTCGATGCTGATGTCATCGTTTGGGTGGTCGACCTCACCACTCCTCCCGACGCCGCCGACGAGGCAGTCGCCGAGCTGCTGCGCGAAAAGGCGGCGGTGCCCGTCCTACTGGCGCTGAACAAGGCCGACGTGGTGGACGACGCGCAGGCGGCTGGCCGGCTGTACACTGATCTCCTGCACGCGCCCGATGGCCGGCCCCTCTACGCCGCCGCGATCACGCTTTCCGCTACGGCTCGACTCGACCGGGGGCCGGGCGCTGGCCGGCAGGCTTTGTTGGAGGCCATCATTCGCTGTCTCCCCGAGTCGCCGCCCTACTACCCCGACGACTTTCTCACCGATCAGCCGCTGCGTGCCATTGCCGCCGAACTGGTCCGCGAGCAAGTCATGCGCTCGACGCATAACGAGATTCCCCACGCCGTTACCGTCCTGGTGGACGAGTTCAAGGAGCGCAGTGCCGAGATGACCTATATTGCGGCCACGATCTATGTCGAGCACAAGAGCCAGAAGGGGATCCTTTTGGGACACCAGGGGCGGATGGTGAAAAAGATTGGCCGCGCCGCCCGGCGGGAGATCGAAGCCCTCGTCGGGACCCGCGTCTACTTGGATCTGTGGGTCAAGGTACGTAAGAACTGGCGCAAGGACCCGCAGGCGCTGCGCTGGTTGGGGTATCGAGTGGAGTAGGGGTCGAAAAATCAAACGCTGCGAGCGTTCGAAAACGCTCGCAGCGTTTTTTGCGAACCCGTCTGGCCGCTACGGCCAGTTCCTGATCACCAGCGGCAGTTGGATGTAGTAGGCTTCCACGACATGTACCGGGCTGACCACCAGCGAGATGTTGGGCTGACCCCTGGGGCTCTCAGCCCGCGAGGTGGCGATGACTACGGTATTGGTTATCGCCGGCGGGTCTGGCCACACCAGCGTATGCCGTACCCAAGCTGTCAGCGTGAGGGTACCCGTTTCCCACTGGCTCAGGTTTTCCACGTCCCAGGTATAGTTCGTGCCCGGCCGCAGTGACACGGCTGCGCCAGCAGACTCTTGGTTTACGAGGATCAGTTGGGGCGGCCAGAAGTCTTCGATCGCCACGCCGGTCGCTTCCAGTGAACCGACGTTGGCGTAATCGAGAACATAGGTGATAAAGGTCCCACTGGTAATCACGCCGCTGGGGATGACTGCCTTAGAGATCGTCACATCGGCTGCCAGCACGGTGGTGGTGACGACATCCATGTTGTTTGTCGGGGTGATGTCGTAGCCGACGACGTTGGTGATCTCGATGGTGTTGGTCATTACCGTGCCATCAACATTCTCCGGGCGTATCCACACAGTCACGCGAATCCAGTTGTCTGCGCCGGCCGCCAAAGTGGGGACAGCCCAGCGAATCAGGCCTGGCATGCCTATGTCCGGTGGTGATCCACCTGCCGAGCTGGCATAGATAACCTGGGTCTCTAGCGGCAGCGTGTCGGTAAGGGTCACGCTGATGGCGTCGGCTGCACCGTCGTTGCCATAGTGAATCCAGTAGGAATAGTCGCCGAGAGGCTCGGGGACAATGGGTACGCCGCCCAACTCGGGCAGGAGCTTATCCACCCAGACATCGGCCCGTTCGTTGTCCGCATAAAGCGTCAGGGTGTATTGGTTGTCGATCGGGTTGACGTCGGTCAGCACGGCGCCAGTCAGGGTGATCTCGACGACGTTGGTCAAGGTAAAGCCGTCGGGCAGACTAGGTGAGATCCTTACGGTGACGTCCAAGTGCCCAGGATTCCAGGGATCGTTCTCCAAGGTGCCCACCTGCCAAATGAGCATGCCGTTGCTCCAGGTAAAGGGCATGGTTGCGGTGACGAACGCGACCCCCTGGGGCAGCGTGTCGGTGATGATCGCCCCCGGGGCAGGAACATTGCCGCTGTTAGCATAATCGATGCCATAGGTTAGCAGCGTGCCGGGTAACGGTCCACCGGCCGTCACGTCCTTGTTCACCCCCAGATCCAGCCAGGGGTTGGTAACCACGGTTGTGTAAGTGACGACGTTGTTTTCGAACGGCCCGCGCTCTGTAGAACCGGCCATCGAGGTCCACGCGGTGTTTATCAGCGTGGTCGGCACCGCGGTGGTTGTCGGCACCCGCAGCTCTACGTAAAAGGTGGCGCTGTCGCCCTCGTCCAGAGTTCCCAACGTCCAGGTGATGGTCTGCGTCGGCGTGATGACCGGGGCCGGGTAGACTGCCACCAACTCCAGTCCGGGCGGCAGGACCTCGGTGACCACGATGTCGCGGGCCTCGGCGCCGCAATCTCCCCCAGGCGTCACTCCGTTGGTCACGTCCACGGCATAGCGGAAGAGCCCCCCAGGTGCAGGGGGTACGTTGGGCGTCAGGCGCTTGTCGATCACCAGGTCGCGGTCGGCCACGCCGGCCCAAAAGGTGCTGGTGACGACGACCGACGGGTCCATTGTCGCCGAGAGGGTGATCCACACCTGGGCGCTGTCATCAAAGCCGGCGCTGGCTGGGATGGTGACGGTGAGCGGAAAGGTCAGCCCGGCACTGTTGCTGATTGGCCCCACAGTTGGGGGCACACTTACCGTCCAGGCCGGGGGCCAGATAGCATGAGCGACGTCAAAAGTTGTCGTGTAACCGGTCAGATTGAGCAGGTTGGCGTTGTACACGAGGTCCAGCCCGGCGTCCTCACACTGCGCGGCCGGTGCTACATCCAGGAAGGCAAAGTTATAGATGTCGGGGCCGGGGAGATAGAGGACGGCCAGCCCATTGTAGACCGTGTCGTCGGTGTCCACAAACCCGGTGGCATAGCCCAGGCCGAGGGTGGAAGTGACCGGATTGGGGCCTTCGATCCCGGAGGTGTAGCCGGCGTGTGGATTGGTGATGAACCGGACCAGCTGGTACTGCATCAACACACTGCCGTCCTGGTTGAGGACGATCTGAAAGGTATGAGGTGCGTTCAGGCCGCAGCACCACTGCAAGTCCAGGAACTCGATGATGCCGCGCCGGTTCGCTGCATCGTAACGGTAGTAGATGTGCGAGACATCAGGATAGAGATAGAGGTCAGCACTAAAGGGAACCAGCAGGCTGTTGGGGGCCTGCGGATCGGGCACAGGGGGCAGGGTAGCACCGCTTCCGGGGACATCCCCGGGGGCGATCAACTGCACGTAGCCGTTGGCATAAACGACAAACTGGCGGTAGATGCGGCCATAGTAGGGGAAGGAGAACCCCAGATCCAGGGGGCCCACGTAGCCATTATCGGGATCGCTGAAATCGCTGGCGACGAGGTCGATTGTGCTGTTGCCGCTGATCTCGATCCAGTTGTAGACCGGTCCATCGTCTTCGTCGCTGTCGATGTAGGTATAGCCCCAGGGATCGGGGCCGCCGGTTCGGGCCTCGGTGCGCGGGAGCAGCCCGAGGGTGAACAGGAACAGGACCAAGAGGGTGATAGGAATGACTCTCGATTTGCCGCGCATGGAGGACCTCCTCTTAACGCACCTGGCTGCGCCGGGACCGCCGCAGGAGCAGTCCGACGCCGACCAGGGCACCGGCGAAGCAGAGTATACCGAGTCCGACCCACGGGGTAGTGGTTGCCGTCGTGGGCAGGAGGGCTGGCCGGACGTGCAGGATGGCCTGGGCGCTCAGTCCATACTCCTGCACTTGGGCGGTGCTGACAACGTCGCCCGAGACCGCGGCGCCGACGGTGGCCGGGATGTCCACCCGGAAATCGCTGCCGGGGGCCAGGTCGCCCAAGGCGACCCAGAGGGTGTTGCCGGTCCAGGTGGCCGGCGCAGGGGGCTGGATGTCGATCTCTCCCGGGTCCAGGCCGAGTGGAATCTCAATGTCGACCACGACGTTGTGCGCCACGCCCGCCCCGGTATTGGTGACGGTGGTGTGGTAGACGACTGTTTCGTCAGGGGCAGCTGTGTCAGGGGCGACGGCATGGGCCAGCACCAGGTGGGCACTCGCCGGCGGTTCAGTAGGCTCAACCGGTGCGGGTGTGCGAGTGGGCCCGGGCGTTGGGG
>Ga0272444_10005599_pt1 | contig 10844 bp, 9 predicted proteins | sample SSMForm13_FD_201033 | JGI IMG/M metagenome (GOLD analysis project Ga0272444, IMG submission 201033) | Marine sediment archaeal communities from Little Sippewissett salt marsh, Falmouth, MA, United States - SSM-Form-13 | ecosystem: Environmental > Aquatic > Marine > Wetlands > Sediment ... | reverse complement strand
AACCCACACAGTCGGCATCATCCTGTTGACCGGTTACTCCTGAATAACGGAGCTCTTCGGGAATCAAGGCGTATCGTTCATTGTTGGTGAAACGAATGGGGGGAATTTCCAGATGTAAGGAATGCAAAACGAGAGGAGGAGTGTATGGACAGCGAGAAACTTCGTGCAGTTGCAGCAGCCATTGTGTCGAACGGAAAAGGTGTTCTGGCGGCTGATGAAAGTACCCCGACCATCAAAAAGCGGCTTGATTCGATCAATGTCGAGTCTACTGAGCCCACACGGCGTCGGTATCGTGAACTTCTTTTTACCACCGATGGCATCGAGAGCTACATTGGTGGTGTAATCTTTTTCGATGAAACCATTCGCCAATCCACCATTGATGGCGTTCCTTTCGCCAGATTGCTTGCAGAGCGGGGAATCGTGCCCGGTATCAAGGTTGACCGGGGGGCGAAAGCGCTGGCGCAGTTTCCCGGCGAAAAGGTGACCGAGGGGCTGGACGGCCTGCGTGACCGGCTGATCGAGTACCGGGAACTTGGCGCAGGATTTGCGAAGTGGCGGGCTGTGATCCAGATCGATGAGCACGATGTTCCGTCACCGTTCGGCATCCGTGCGAATGCCCATGCGCTGGCTCGTTACGCCGCGCTTTGCCAGGAGCAGGACCTTGTGCCGATCGTCGAGCCCGAGGTGCTCATGGACGGCGCTCATAGTATCGAGCGGTGCGAGGAGGTGACTTCAAGGGTGCTCGAAGCGGTGTTCACCGAACTCGATGCGCAGCGCGTGCTGTTCGAGGGGATGTTGCTGAAGCCGAATATGGTGATCGCCGGAAAAAAATGCGCTCGCCAGAACAGTCCGGAAGAGGTTGCCGAAGCTACGATCCGCTGCTTGAACCGTTACGTTCCGGCTGCCGTGCCGGGCATCGTGTTTCTTTCCGGCGGTCAGAGCGCCGAGGAGGCCACCGCCAACCTGAATGCCATGAACGCGATGGGACAGCATCCGTGGGAGGTCAGCTTCTCGTACGGACGCGCATTGCAGGCCCCCGTCCTTGCTGCCTGGCAAGGACAGGAGAGCAATGTCGCTGCCGCACAGAAGGCGCTCTTCAAACGCAGCCGCCTGAACGGTCTTGCCCGATATGGCAAGTATTCACAGGAGATGGAAGCTGAAGCGTGAACTTGTCTTTTGCCTTCAACTTCCTCCTTTCGGTTCAGCAATGATCTGATTTTACCAGCCCGCCTCCAGCCCGAACGAGCTGGTCGTGCCAAGGTCGAGGTTCCGGCTTACAGCAATCGTCGCTTTGATGGCGTCGGTTCCGAAGCTGACACCTCCCGAGATGAGCGACGGGTTTGTCGCCAGGCCGATCATGACGTTCATCATCGGTGCGACCACGAAATCTCCGGCTGCGAGCAGGCGGCTTGATCGGTCGGGGTCGGTCAGGGCGTTGACGGTCAGGAAGCTTCCGGTCGGAAAATGAAAAGCCAGGCCGGTGAGCGTGGTTCTTGGCAGGTGGGTGTTGGATTCGCCGATGGTCGGGGAGTTGAGACTCATCGAGCTGATGCCGAGGCTCACGATGGGAGTGAGCTCCGCCTGGAGGCCTGCGTTGATTCCCGTTGCCGAGTCGTCGCTGAAGCCATCGAACTTCTGAGTCATCCGGGAAATCGAGACGCCAAGCCGAACCGACGGTAGAATCTCCCGTCCGTACCCGACGATGCAGGTGGTCTCATGATAATCGTCAGCCGAATAACGGTTGAAGCCGACCGAAATGGTGCCTTTGGCATCGAAAGAGAGCCGGGAAAGGTTCAGCGCTCCGGCAACGTTGCTGAGATCCGAGTCGCCGTAGGGGATGGTATAACTGACTCCAGCACTGGTTCGTCCTCCGGATGCTGCCGATGCCGGATTGTAGAAAATACCCCAGGTTTCGCCGGGCAGTGCGGTCATGGCTCCAGACATGGCCGTGCCTTTCGGATCGACAGGCAAATAGTTGAAGGCTGCATAGAGAGGTGTGGCAAGCAAAAAACTGTACAGGCCTGCGATGATTAAGGTTTTGCGCATGGTGTTCAGGGGGCGTGGGATTTTAAGTATGATAGTACATATAATTAATCGTATTGGTGTTTGATAACCAAAGAAATATTTGTTGAAAAATACTTCGTATCGGTTGGGTGAGCGTGTTTGCATCGGGCAGGGGAATGTCCTATTTTGACAGGTGTTACCGGATTTATTAACCGAAGGAGAACTACAATGATCAGATACATTTCACGGGTCTTTCCTTTCCTGTTAGCGCTGGTGATGCTCAGCGGCTGCGGTTACAATACTATCCAGCAGAACGAAGAGGCCGTCAACCGCGCATGGGGTGATCTTGAGTCACAACTCCAGCGCCGGGGCGATCTTGTGCCCAATCTTGTCGCTACCGTCAAGGGTGCAGCCAATTTCGAGAAAGAGACGCTGCAGTCGGTCATCGAGGCTCGAGCCAAGGCTACTTCCGTGCAGCTCACGCCAGAAATGCTGAGCGATCCGAATGCCATGTCAAAATTTCAGGAAGCTCAGGGGCAGTTATCATCCTCTTTGTCCCGGCTTCTTGTTGCTGTCGAGCGTTATCCCGAGCTTAAAGCAAATCAGAACTTCAGGGATCTGCAGGTACAGCTCGAAGGCACGGAAAACCGTATCAACGTGGCACGTCAGCGTTATAACGAGTCAGTGGAGACATTCAACTACTCCATACGAGAATTCCCGAACTCCCTGACCAACAGTATTTTGCTCAAGCTCAAAGCCAAGGAGTATTTCAAGGCTGATGCGGCTTCCAAGGCTGTTCCGGCGGTGAAATTCTGATCACTCCTGCCATGAGTTCCGGCAAATGTTCCCGATGGCTGTTTGCGGCGCTACTTCTGCTGACAACCCTGTTGGCGAGTGCGCCGCTGCTGGCGGCATTTCCACCGGTACCGGCTCTTACGCAGCGGGTGAACGATTATGCGTCCATGATCTCGCCCCAGGCCCGGATGCAGATAGAGCAGAAACTGGCCGCTCTTGAAGCTGAAGATTCTACCCAGATAGCCGTTTTAACGGTCTCCTCCCTTGAAGGCGAGCCGATCGAAGAGTTTTCCATACGCGTTGCGGAGGCCTGGAAGCTGGGCGATGCAAAGCGTGATAACGGTATCCTTCTCATTGTATCGAAAGCTGATCGCAAGGTTCGCATTGAAGTCGGTTACGGGCTGGAAGGCCGCTTGACCGATCTCCAGTCAGGTCGCATTATTTACGACATCATCCGCCCGGCGTTTGCTCGCGGTGATTTTGACGCCGGCTTTATCGGGGCGACCGATGCGCTTGTTGCGGCTGTTAAAGGAGAGTTCGAAGCAGATGCGTTTTCGAAAGCGAAGGGTGATAACGAGGGCCCCTCGCTTCTGCTGATTCTTGTCATTCTGCTCGTGCTGTTCTTCTATCTTCGCCAGTTTGGCGGTCGCCATCGTCAAGGGCCGTTTATGACTGGTGACTGGTCCGGTCCCGGTGGTGGCGTATTCAGGTCGGGAGGCGGTTTCGGCGGAAGTGGTGGCGGTGGTTTCAGTGGTGGCGGCGGCGGCTTCGGAGGCGGCGGCGCTTCGGGCGACTGGTAATGGCCGCTGAAAAACCGGATAAGGTACGGTATGAAAAACAGAGTACAGAAATTTCTGACTGCGGAAGAGCGGCAGACGATTGAAACAACGGTGAAGGAGGCTGAAGCCTCCACATCGGGAGAGATCGTGGTTATGGCAGTCGGCGAGAGCAGCAACTACCCCGAGGCGAGCATTGCTGCCAGCGGCGCAATCGCTCTGCTTCTGGCCATTGTGGTTGCGTTATTGCTCCGGAACGAGAACATGTGGATATTTCTGGCTCTGTTTGCCGGATTTTTCATTGTTTCTCATGAAGTCGTCAAACGCATTGCTGTTCTGAAGCGTCTGTTCGTGAATCACCGGGAAATGGTTGAAGAGGTTGAAGATGCCGCGATAAGTGCCTTCTGCCGTCACAAGGTGCATGAAACAAAAGACCGCACCGGAATCCTCATCTACATTTCCCTGTTCGAGCATCAGGTGCATGTGCTGGCCGATACGGGGATCGATGCTTTAGTGGACAGGGCTGTCTGGCAGGAGCTTATCGATACGATTACCCAGGGTATTCATGATGGTCGTCAGTGTGAGTCCATCTGCGCGGCGGTGAAAAGGTGTGGTACTTTGTTGCAGGAGCGTTTTCCGCGGAAGCCTGAAGACCGGAACGAACTGAATGATGCCATGATTATCGGATAGCCGCTGTTCATGCCCAAAAGACGATTTGTTAGGCGTGAAAATCTTTTCCCCTCAGTGGGGATGTTTTGTTTTGAGCTGCCTGCGAAAAAGTGCTTTGATCTTTACGGCTAAATGTTTTTTTAAAGGCATTCCAACATATTCATCCAATCGGATAAAGGAGATTAATGAACAAGACAGCGCTCTCGGCCTGGCATGAAGGTGCCGGTGCGAAAATGATCGATTTCGGCGGCTTTCTGATGCCTGTGCAGTATTCCGGGATCATCGCCGAGCACAAGGCGGTACGTGAGGCTGCCGGACTGTTCGATGTTTCGCACATGGGGAATTTCTACGTCAGGGGTGAGCGGGCGCTGGAGTTTCTCCAGTACATGACCACCAACGATCTCGGCAAGATCGTGGACGGGCAGGCGCAGTATACGCTGATGCTCTACCCGGACGGCGGGATCGTCGATGACCTCATCATCTACCGTGTCAGCGCCGATACCTTTTTCCTGATCGTCAACGCGAGCAACTGCGAAAAGGATTACGACTGGCTGGCCAGCCATGTCGGCGAGTTCGAGGGCGTGGCGCTCGAAAACCACACCGCCGGACTGTCGCTCATTGCCTTGCAGGGGCCGAAGTCGTTCGACATTCTCGCGCGGGTTTTCCCCGGCGCGGGCCTCGACCGGCTCGGTTCGTTTCACTTCATGAAGCTGCCTTTCGGTGGTGCGGAGGCCATGGTAGCCCGCACCGGCTACACCGGTGAGGCTGGTGTGGAGATCTGCCTGCCGAACGAAGAGGCTGAGGCGCTGTGGACGGCTCTTATGGAGGCTGGAAAAAATGACGGCATCCAAGCCATCGGCCTCGGCGCGCGTGACACCCTTCGTCTTGAAATGGGCTATTCGCTCTACGGCCACGAGATCGACCAGACGGTGAACCCGCTCGAAGCGCGTTTGAAATGGGTGGTCAAGATGGACAAGCCCAACTTCATCGGCAAGCAGGCCTGCCAGCAAGTCGAGCTTGATCCGCGCAAGAGCGTGGTCGGTTTCAGCCTCGACGGCCGTGCCATTCCGCGCCAGCACTTCAAGGTCTATAACTCCGACAAGCAGGAGATCGGCGAGGTGTGCAGCGGCACGGTTTCGCCCACGCTTCAGGAACCCATCGGTACAGCCAGCCTTCTGCGCGATTATGCGAAAACCGGTACTCCGATCTTCGTTGAGATTCGCGGTACCTTTCAACCCGGCACGGTCAAGCGTCTTCCGTTCGTCCATGCCGACCGTTCCTGAACCGGCAAGTTGACGATGCCCAGATCGAAAAATAAAACGACGGCGAAGACTGTTCACAGGAATGGCTTTGGCCTGGAAATCGGGGGCATCGTCCTGATGCTTGTGGCGCTTTTCTGCATTGCTGCAGTGTTCGGTTTTCATGCTGCTGACGAGCCGTACATTGCGACCCTCCCTTGGTACGAGCTTTTTTCCAAAGGCGCCCAGGCGATTGCCGAGACTATCCAGAACCCCTTCGGACTGTTCGGCGCCAGAGTGTCGCGCTTTTTTGTGCGGCTGCTGCTTGGCTATCCGTCGGTGTTGCCGCTTTTCGGATTTTTCCTCCTGGGGTGGCGCCTTCTCAGGCGAGCACCCCTTAAGCCGGCGCTGCTTTTTCTCCTCTACAGCCTGCTGATTGCGCTTGACCTTTCGGCAATGTTCGGTCTGTCCACTGCATCGTTCGCTGATGTCATGTCAGGTGCGACCGGCCGAATGATGGCTTCGTTTCTCTCCACGGTCATCGGGTATGTCGGAGCCTGGGCGCTGACGGTGGTGCTTGGCGCAGTGCTCACTTTTTACATGGGCCGGAAATTTATCGTGGAGACGTTTGCCGGTGTTCATTCCTTCGTTGCAAAAGTCTCGTCAACCGTGCATGGCTTCCGGGATGAGCGGGCGAAGAATCGCCACGAAAAAGAGGAGGCCAAAGCCAGGAAAAAGGCGGAGCAGATAGCTGCATCGCTCGAGAAGAGACGGAAAAAGTCTGACAAGACCGAGGATTCAGAGCGCGAAAATGCTTCGGCTGAACCAGCTCCGGTTGAAAGACTGGTCGAGCCGGAGTTGGCAACTCCTCAGTCTGAACCGGAATCAGATCCCATGACGTTCTCTGAACCCGAGCAGCCAGTTGTTCCTGAGCAACTTGAACCTGTCTTCGAACCTTCGCTCGCCGAGAAGCCGGGAGTTGGCCCCGAGATGACTATCAGCAAAGGGGTGCAGGAGCGCGAGGCCGATCTGGACGAACGGAAGCTCAAGGTCAGGACGCACGACCATGTCAAGTACCGTTTTCCGTCAATCGACCTGTTGCAGCGCCCGAAGGACGATGATGAGAGCTTCGATGAACGGCACCTGGCTGAAACCAAGGATCGGCTGCTTGAAAAGCTTAAAATTTATAAGATCGATGTCGTGCGGATTGCCACGACCGTCGGCCCGCGAGTGGCGCTCTTCGAGCTGGAGCTTGCTCCGGAGGTGAAGATCAGCCGCATCAAGTCGCTCGAAAACGATCTGGCGATGGCGATGGCCGCACGCGGCATCAGGATCATCGCGCCCATTCCTGGCAAGAACGCGGTCGGCGTGGAGATTCCGGTCAACAAGCCGCGTCCGGTGCTGATGCGCCCGGTGCTGTCGGTCGAGAAGTTCAAGAACAGCACCATGAAGCTGCCGATCGTGCTCGGCAAAAGCATCTCCAACGAAGTTGTCGTCGATGACCTCACCACCATGCCTCACCTGCTCATCGCCGGTGCGACCGGTGCTGGCAAGTCGGTGGCGATCAACGTCATTCTTACAAGCCTGCTCTACTCGAAGCGCCCCGACGAGGTGAAGTTCGTGCTGATCGATCCGAAGCGGGTGGAGCTGTTCCAGTACCAGCACCTGAAGAACCACTTTCTCGCAAAATTTCCCGGCTTTGACGAACAGATCGTCACCGATCCACAGAAGGCGGTGATGGCGCTCAAGTCGGTGGTGCGTGAAATGGAGCACCGCTATGCCATGCTCGAACAGAATGGTGTGCGTAATATCGGGGACTACAACAAAAAGATGACCGACGAGCCGCTCTGCTACCTTGTGGTGGTGATTGACGAGCTTGCCGACCTGATGATCACCGCTGGTCGCGAGGTGGAGGAACCGATCATCAGACTCGCCCAGCTTGCGCGCGCGGTCGGTATTCATCTGATCGTGGCTACGCAGCGTCCATCGGTGGACATCATCACCGGTATCATCAAGGCCAACTTCCCGTCGCGCATCGCCTTTCAGGTGGCCAGCAAGGTCGATTCGCGCACCATCCTCGACGTGTCGGGCGCGGAGCAGTTGCTCGGCAATGGCGACATGCTTTTCCAGCCTGCCAACCTGCCCAAGCCGATCCGCATCCAGTGCCCCTTCGTCTCCACGCAGGAGGTCGAGGCGATTACTTCGTTCATCGGCGAGCAGCCCTCGCAGAAAGAGGAGTGTGTGCTGCCCGAGCCTCCGGCAGGCAACGGTGGTTCGTCGTCCGGTAACGGACAGGATCGGGAAAAGCGCGACAGTATGTTTGAAGAGGCAGCCCGTCTCGTTGTCGCGCACCAGCAGGCCAGTGTCTCGCTTCTGCAGCGCCGCCTCAGGCTCGGTTTCAGCCGTGCCGGACGGGTGATGGACCAGCTCGAACAAAACGGCATTGTCAGCCCTGCGGACGGCAGTAAGCCTCGCGAGGTACTCGTCAAAAATGATGATTCTCTGGAGCTGTTACTCAGGAATCTCGACTGAAGCGCAGGGTCAAGTTACAGCTACAAAACACAAACGGCTGCCTCGGTAACTTCCGGGCAGCCGTTTTGCATTTTGTGCTTTTCAGCGTCTCAGACCTGCTCGACGCGGGCGATTTCGGGGATGGCTTTTTTGATGGCCTGTTCCACGCCGGCGCGGAGGGTGAGGGTGCTCATTGGGCAGGAACCGCATGCGCCGAGGAGCTTCACATCGACCACCATATCCTTGGTGATGCCGATGAGCTGGCAGTCTCCACCATCAACCTGCAGGTAGGGACGGACGGTTTCAAGGGCGCTGATGACTCTGTCGTACAATGGGTCGCTGTTTGGCAGATAATCCTTCATGATACTTGAACTTGTTAGGGTGCGTTAAAAATAGACGGGTTGGCTGTGCCTTCCTGAACTAATCCTGAATATATGCAACGGAAGGATAACCCTGAAAAGTTCAAGGGCTATCCTTCGTTTCGTTGTTTCACTCGGTCGCGCAGGCCGCGTTGTGAATCGATACCTGCCGGGCGATTTCGCCTGCGACCTTGCTGGCGGCCACGGAGGTCGGTGCGTCCGGATTGGCGATGATCGATGGCGTACCGATGTCGCCGCCTTCGCGCACCTTGCTGCTGATCGGGATCGAGCCGAGGAACGGCAGGGCGTTGATCTTGGCGAACTTTTCACCGCCGCCTTTGCCGAAGATGTAGTCTTTCGAGCCGTCTGGCAGCTCGTACCAGCTCATGTTTTCCACGACGCCGAGGATCGACACGTCCACTTTCCGGAACATGGTGACCGCTTTGGCGACATCGGCCAGCGCCACGTCCTGCGGGGTGGTGACGACAACTGCGCCAGAGAGCGGCAGGGCCTGCACAAGCGTGAGCTGGATGTCGCCAGTGCCCGGAGGCAGGTCGAAGATCAGATAGTCGAGCTCCTGCCAGTCCACATCGCTGATGAGCTGGCGGATGGCGCTGGAGGCCATCGGGCCTCGCCAGATCAGTGCGGTCTCCGGATCGACGAGGAAGCCGATGGACATCAGCTTGACGCCGAACTTTTCGATTGGCATGATCTTGTTGTTCTTGACCTCGGGCTTGACGTTCTGCAAGCCGAACAGGGTCGGAATGCTCGGGCCGTACAGATCGGCGTCGATCAGGCCGACCTTCGCGCCCGAAGCGGCGAGGCTGACGGCGAGGTTCACCGAGACGGTGGACTTGCCGACACCGCCCTTGCCGGAAGCAACGGCGATGATGTTCTTGACGTTCGGCAGATCGATCTTCTGCGGCGCACCATGCCCACCATGGCCGCCGTGCGCGCCATTGCCACCATGCGCTCCGTGACTACCGTGTCCACCACCGTGGCTGCACGAGGAGGTCACCTTCGAGGTCATGTTCACGTTGATCGCGCCGACTTCAGGTACAGCCTGCTTGATGGCGTTGATGCAGGACTGTTTGATCGACTCCTTCATCGGGCAGGCCGGTGTGGTAAGCACCACGGTGAACGAGACGTTGCTAGCCTCATCGACTGCGATATCCTCAACCATGCCGAGCGTCATGAGGTCTCTGCCAAGATCGGGTTCCATAACCGTGCCGAGTGCGGCTTCGATCTGTGATTTCTGTATTGAAGACATAGTATTGATTTAAAAGTTATCAGATTCGACTGATCGGTCAGAGCTGATCGATCTTATTGTTAAAGCCGTTACAAGAACTGACTCGCACCTTCCGCCGTTCCCGCGCGTTACTTTCGCAAAAAACGCATGGTGATCGGCAGGCCTTCGAAATCGAAGCTCTCGCGCAGGCGCTTTTCGAGGAAGCGCTTGAAGTTGTTTTCAAGCAGCTGCGGGTCGTTGCAGAAAAACGCGAACACCGGATGGCCAGCTTCAATCTGCGTCATGTATTTGATCTTCAGCTCCTTGCCCGATTTGCTCGCCGGGTGCCGCATGGCGAGCGCCTCCTGAAGGAAGCGATTCAGGTTGCTGGTGCTGATTTTCTGCCGGCGGTTGATGGCGATCTGTGCTGCCGTGTCGATGGCGCGGTAGCAGTTCTTTTTGGTCAGCGCCGAGGTGAAGATAATCGGAATGTAACCGATGTTGCCGAGCTGCATTTGCAGATTGTCGGTGAACTTCTTGCTGGTTTTGGAGTCCTTTTCGACGAGGTCCCACTTGTTGACCAGAATCAGCACCCCCTTTTTGCGCTCGATTGCCATGTGGATGATCTTCATATCCTGGCTTTCGAGCCCCAGCTGGGCGTCGAGCAGCACGAGGGCGACCTGGCAGCGCTCGATGGCGCGCTCTGTGCGGAGTGAACTGTAATATTCAATACCGGGATCGATTTTGGTGCGCTTGCGGAGTCCGGCCGTGTCGATGAGGATGTACTCCTTGCCGTTGCGTTTCAGCACGGAGTCGATGGCATCGCGCGTGGTTCCGGGTACGTCCGAGACGATCTGCCGGTCGGTGCCGAGCAGTGCGTTGACCAGGCTCGATTTGCCGACGTTCGGGCGGCCGAGCACGGCGAGTTTGATCGAGTCGTCGTCGAGCTCCTCATCTTCGTTCTCCGGGCAGGGCAGGGTTTCCAGAATGTCGTCAAGCATATCAGCCACGCCGCCGCCGTCACGGGCCGAGATGAGGTACGGTTCGGTGAAACCGCTTCTGACCATTGCCGCGGCTTCGAGTGCAAGCTGCGGGTTGTCAACCTTGTTGATGGCAAAGAAAATTTTCTTGTCGCTGAAGGTCTGTTTCAGGATTTTAGCGATGTCGAGATCCAGATAGGTCAGCCCTGAACGTGCATCAACCATGAAGATGATCGCATCGGCATCTGCGATGGCGCGCATGGTCTGATCGAGCATGGCTACGC
>Ga0272444_10005598_pt1 | contig 10845 bp, 8 predicted proteins | sample SSMForm13_FD_201033 | JGI IMG/M metagenome (GOLD analysis project Ga0272444, IMG submission 201033) | Marine sediment archaeal communities from Little Sippewissett salt marsh, Falmouth, MA, United States - SSM-Form-13 | ecosystem: Environmental > Aquatic > Marine > Wetlands > Sediment ... | reverse complement strand
ATATAGATATAAAGATCGAGCCGGCCGGTAAAACAGCCGCTCAGCCGGTAAAAGAGATCAAAAGCCCCGAAGCGGCGAAAAATAACGTTGTGAAAACCCCTTCCTATTCATGGCTGAACAGGAAACGCCCGGTTAACAGCGCAAAGGTCTCCCAGCCGGCAAGACACACTTATAAAGACGAATTCGTCATCTTCGATTTTGAGAAAGACGAAGAAGGCTGGGGCATACCGGCGTGGGCTCTGGATAAACCGGATCACGTGGCGAAAACCCTGAAAAGGTCCCCCTACGTCGCGAGCAACGGAAAAGGGAGCATGGAGATCCTGGCGGATTTTCAGGGCGGCATGTGGACGGCCGCGCTCGCGGAAATAGACCAATACCTCGACGTCCGGGATTATGAGATGATATCCGTGGACATATATATCCCTCCCCATTCCCCCGGCACCCTCAGGGGGAAGATCATTCTGACCGTCGGCGAAGAATGGAAATTCACGGAAATGTCACGCAGCATACGTCTGTTCCCCGGAGAATGGACCACCGTCTCCGCGAAACTTACCGAAGACAGTATGGACTGGAAACGCACAAAAGTCGACGAAGCTTTCAAGACCGACGTCAGGAAGATCGCCATACGCATAGAATCCGACAGGGTCCCTTATTTCGGGCCCGTCTATATCGATAACTTCAGGCTCTCTTCCGACGAAATTATCAGTTAATACGAAAATGGACCGGAAAAGTTTTGAGAAACTGGTGATAAAAGCTCTCGAGGACCTCCCTCAGGTGTTCAGGGACAGCCTTGAGAACGTGGACGTGGTCATAGAAGACCGGCCCACCGCGCATCAGGCTTCTTCCGTGGACGCGTCGCACCGCAGGATGGTGCTCGGGCTCTACCAGGGCGTGCCTCTTTCAAGAAGAAGCCACTATTACGGCATGGTCATGCCGGACAAGATCTCCATTTTCCAGAAAAATATCGAGACGGTGTGCAAGACCGATGAGGATATTGTCCGCCTTGTAACGCATACGGTGCAGCATGAACTCGCGCATCATTTCGGGATATCGGACGAGCGGCTTAAGGACCTGGGCATCTACTGAGCGGCCTCGCCGGACCAGTCCTCGCCCTTTGCGTCCTTGATGTAATATTTCCTGTTCTTGATATAGACAAAATTGCTCCACACCTTGCCGCCCTCGCCTTCCGCTTTTTTGATCTCTTTCACGGCGTTGGCCTGTGAGACAAGTTCATCCGTCTGGTACACTATGGTCGCCTCAAGCGTCTTCGGCAGGACCGGTGACTGCTGTTCGTATTCGCCGTGGTGGCTTAAGACTATATGTTCCAGCCTCAGTTTAAGGTCTTTAGGGAAATCCGGCACTTCCGATATCTTTTCGTTGAGGATCCTGTAGCCGATGGTTATATGCCCCAGAAGCCCGCCTTCGACGGTGTATTCCATCTTTTTAGGGTCTATCTCGTACACTTTTCCTATGTCGTGAAGGAAAGCTCCGAAAACAGTGAGGTCCCTGTCGGCTTCCGGGTACAGGTCGCACATCTTATCCGCCACTAACATGACCTCCCATGTATGTTCCATGAGCCCGCCGATATAGGCGTTATGCCAGCTTTTGCCGCCCAGCCCGTCACCGAACATCTTCATCAGCCCCTCATCTGTCGTGAACCTGTCCGCGAGGGACCTTATCCATTTGTTATTTATCCTGCCCAGGGCCGAAAAGATGTCCTTCTGTATCTGGCCCAGGTTCTCCGCCACGCGGACCATATCCTCGTAGCGGAACGTTTTCTCCTCGGCCTTAGCCATGTAATCCACTTTGAACTGTTTTTCTTCCTTGAACTTGTCCACCACGCCCTTTATGTGGACCACGTCCCCCGTTTCGGCCACCATATGGAATTTTTCGGCGTCATCCCAGAGCCGCCCTTCCACGGCGCCCGTTTTGTCCATGAGCGTCATCTCTATGTACGGCTTGTCGTACTTGGTGAGTTTGAGGTTCTTCTTTTTAAGCAGAAAACATGAGTCCACCTGCTCATTGACCTTGAAATCGTTCACAAATTTTTTCTTCATCTCTCTCTCCTATACTCTCTCTCCTATACGCTACACGCTAAACGCTATACGCTGATTTTACCCCCAGCAGATCGAATCAAATGCGCATCTGGAGCACCGCTCCTTTTCATCCCTTTCGGGAAGCTTGTCAAATTTAAGCGCCTTTATATCGCGCCAGCATTCCAGGATGACCTTCTTAAGGTCGTCGACCATATCGTCCGTCAGTTCCACCGTTTCCTTCCTGTACGTGCCTTTTTCCAGGCCGTATTTTTTGACCGTATCCCCCACCGGTTCCAGGAACTGCAGCACGCCTTTGGTGACCGTGCCCTTTTTGCTGAAAGCTCGGGAAGACTCATAAAGCATCTTGTAGGCTATGAGCTGCCGGTAATATCCGTCGCATTCATACTTCGAAAGGTCCCTGCAGTTCGCTATCGCCTTGATATGCTTATCCGGCTTGCCCGTTTTGTAATCCACCACCCGGATCCTGCCGGGAGACTCCTCCTCTATCTTGTCGAACGTCCCCCTGAACGTGAGTTTTTCCGGAAGTTCTATCTCAAGCTTGTTCTCAAGCTCTATCGGCATCACGGGCGACTTTGATTCCGCCCTGTACCAATCCTCCAGTGTCTCCAGCTTATCAAGGCACCAGGTCTTTACCTCGTTGCTCACGCCCTGGTACTCAAGCTCTTTTTTGAACGAGTTTTTGAACGCCGTGAAAGACGGGAATTTTCCGCTTTCCACGAAAACAGCGTAGACCTCTTCCAGGGCCTTATGCGCGCAGTTCCCGAAGACAAGATGCTGGTTCTTCTTTCCGGGAAGCATCAGGACGTTATCGTAGAAAAAACGCCTCCTGCAGGCGATGTAATTATTGAGACTGGTGGGGTTCAGCGTAAGATTATCCACCATGTCCTTCACTGTTTCCATGGCGCCTTTTAGATCGTCGCCGCTGTCCCTGTTCTTAAGATAGTTCCCGAGGAACCCTATTTCATCCTTGGGCGAGGCGTTTTCCGGTTCTATGCCGACATAGCTCAGAAAGGGGCTTACTATGACCTTTTCAGCGGGCGTGGCGGTGTATATAAGGTGGGATTTGGCTCTGGTGGAAGCTACGTAAAACAAGCGCAGTTCGTCATAAAGCGCCAATTCCCGTACCTTGCCTTTTTCCTCCACCTTCTCCTTGCTTTTGTAGATATCCGGAGGCAGGGGGATCACATCGGCCTTTTTGCGCAGCGGCCAGCTTTTCTGCTGGAGGCAAAAAGGTATAAAGACCGAGTAGAACTCAAGCCCTTTGGCTTTATGCGCGGTATATATCCTGACCCCGTCCTGGCTCAGGGTCGCCAGTTTTCCCTGGAGCGGCATGTCGTGTATCTCCCTGAGCTCGAGTTCTTCCGTGAAGTCATCCAGGCCGAGCGCGGGGTTGGCGAGATCTGACTCTTTTATCTTGTTGATGAAAGATACCAGCGACCTCAGGTCGCGTATCTGCAGCACTCTGTCCTTTTCATATTTCTTCAGTATAAACCTGTAGAGCCCCGTATCCTCTATGTACCTCATCAACATGTCATGGACGGGACGGCTGGACGCGTCTTCCAGAAGCCTCGCGATGGCCCAGGCCGCTTTATGCATGGAATGGGGATCGCGCAAGCCGATCTCTTTGGCGATAGCGAGTTTTTTCGATCCTTCGGGTCCCGGGCGTTCGAGTTGTCCGTTTTTATCCCTTTGGAAATGACCGAAACGTTCCTGGAACTGCTGGAAAAGGTGCAGGGTCCTCCTGGCGTTGACAAAATCCACGAATTTCAGGACATCCGGCAAAAAGGCCCCGATATAGTCGGCTGTCAGCACTTTGTAAAGCGGCAGCGACTTTCTTGCTCCCCCGGCCGGTTCGTTGCCGGCGAGATCTATTACATCCAGCATCTGCCTGACGCGTTTTTCCCGGCGGATATCTTCTTCACCGTCCGTAGCGTAGGGTATCCCGGCTTTCAGGAAAGCGTCTATTACCTTAAGTATGTAATCCCTTTTCCTGACGAGTACGGCGATATTATTGAAAGGTTTTTCTCTTTCTTCGTCAGCAAGGGTCTTATCTTTTTCGATGACCGCGGCCTGTTTTTTGACCTCTTCCACCAGGTAGGCAAGCTCCTCTTCCTCCGTGAGGAACTCCATAAAACGTATGTCCCTTTTTTGATAATTGCGGCACGCTTTAAGGCTCTTTACCGCGATACGTTCTTTTTCGGGCAGCTGTCCGATTATCCTGTCCGAAAGGCCTATTATATCACCGGTCGAACGGTAATTTTCCCTGAGCGCTACCGTTTTAAGAGACGGGAGCCTTTCCTTAAGCACCCGGAAATTTGAGAGCGTCGCCCCCTGGAACCTGTATATCGCCTGGTCATCGTCGCCAACGCAGCATATGTTCGCGGAAGCGGGGTCGAGTATGGCGAACAAAAGTTCAAGCTGCGCGCCGTTGGTGTCCTGGTATTCATCGACCATGATATATCTGTATTGCCCGCGGAACATATCGCGCAGCTCTTTGTTCGAACGCAGGGCCTCGAGCGCTATGAGTATCATGTCGTCATAATCTATGCGCCCTCTTTCGTCAAAAAGAACGGCACAATCCTCGTCTTTAAGTTTTTCGTAATTTTCGTACACAAGCGATAACGCTTCCAGACGCGGGATATGCTTTTCTTCCAGGTTGATCCCGTCGGGCCGCAGTCCTTTAAGGCTCTTCTTGAAATCATCGGGCGTTATGCCCTCGTTCTTAAGATCGCTGATCCTTCTTTCTATCTCCTTGCGGTGTATGTAGGGCGCGCCGAAAGGTCTCAGCGCCTCCGCGCCTTTTACGTTGTCTATGATATGCTCCAACGCCTTCACTTTTTCCACTTCGCTCATCTCTATTTTGTCTTTGACGTATCTTATCGATTCCTCGGACTCCAGGACGATCGAATTGGCGAAACTGTGGAATGTCTCTACCTCCACGTTATACCCGTCATGGCCGATGATGGACGCCAGGCGTTCCCGCATGGTCCTGGCCGCGGCATTGGTAAAGGTAAGTATGAGGATGTTCCCGGGAGACGCTTTGCCCTGCCGGATGATATTGGCGGCGCGTATGGATAAAAGCTGCGTTTTCCCCGTGCCGGGACCCGCGAGGACCAGAAGCGGCCCGTCAACGGCATCAACGGCTTTTTTCTGCTCGTTGTTCAGTGACCCGTAACACTGCCGGAAGGCGTTTTTTGTCTGTGTTTTTGGCATGCTTTTGATGTTCAATATCAGGTCTTAGATATCTGGAATATCGCGTTAAGGGCGAACATGTTGGGCAATACCTTAACGATCCCCCTCTGGGACAGAAAGACCTTCTTTTCTATGGAGAACCCCTGTTCCCTGCAGAAGCTCTGAAAATCCTCGATGCTTAAAAAGTGAAGGTTTGGCGTATCGTACCAGGAATACGGAAGTGACGGCGTCACCGGCACATGCCCGCCGAAAAATATCTGTAGTCTCGCGTTTATGTAACAGAAGTTCGGAAATCCTATTATGACCTTTTTGCCTATCCTCAGGGCCTCTATGATGGCTTCCTTCGGCCGGTGCACCTGCTGCATCGTCTGGTTGAATATGACATAATCAAACATCTTGTCCGGGTATTCGGTAAGGCCCGAGTCTATGTCGCCATGGGACACATCCAGCCCCTTCTCCACGCACCTGTATATGGCCTCTTCGCTTATCTCCACACCATGGCCCTCGACGCCTTTATGGATCACCAGGTACTCAAGGAGGTCTCCGTCGCCGCACCCCATATCGAGCACCACGGAACCGGGCGTTATCATGTCCCCGATAACTTTGTGGTCCAGTCTTAATCTTTTTTTGTCCTTGCTTGTCATATCTATTTTTCCGTTTTCTTCTGCACGTTCTTAAGAAAATGCCCTATAAGTTTAGTCTGCTCCCCGAACTCCAGCAGGAACGCGTCATGCCCGTAATCCGAACTTACTTCGCAATACGTCACCGGTATGCCGTTCATCTTAAGGGCCTTCACTATCTCCTTTGACTGATACGGCGGATAGAGCCAGTCCGAGCTGAACGCGATCACGAGGAACCTCGTTTTGATGCCCCTGAAAGCCTGGTGCAGTTTTTTGTTCTTCCCCTGCAGGTCAAAATGATCCATGGCTTTCGTTACGTAAAGGTACGAATTCGCGTCAAATCTTTTGACAAAACTGTCCCCCCTGTAGCGCAGGTATCCCTCCACCTCGAATTCGGTAGTGAACTCGTAGCCCAGCTTCTCTTTTGTCAGGACCCTGCCGAACTTTTGTTCCATGGACTTGTCGCTCATATAAGTTATGTGGCCTACCATGCGCGCGACCGCCAGCCCCGAGGATGGATGCGCCTTCTCGTAATAATCGCCGCCGTTCCACGCGGGGTCCGCCATTATCGCCTGCCTGCCCACCTCGTCAAAGGCTATCTGCAAAGCGGTATGCTTATGCGTAGTCGCTACCGGTATACAGGAAAGGACCGCCTCCGGATACGAAACGGCCCATTGCAGCGCCTGCATACCGCCCATCGAACCGCCGCACACCGAAAGGAGCCTTTCGATGCCGAGGTGGTCCACCAGCTTCTTCTGCGCGCTCACCATGTCCTTTATCGAGACTATCGGGAAGCTCAGGCCGTAGGGTTTCCCGGTATCGGGGTTGATGGAATTCGGGCCGCTCGACCCTTTGCATCCCCCGATGATATTCGAGCATATCACGAAATATTTTTCCGTATCAAAGGCTTTCCCCGGGCCGATCATATCGTCCCACCAGCCGGGTTTCGAGCTGTCTTTGTGAGTACCCGCGGCGTTCGCGTCGCCCGAAAGCGCGTGACATATAAGAACGGCGTTGGTCTTTTCTTTGTTCAGCTTGCCGTAGGCCTCATAAGCGATCTTCAGGTCCGGTATCTTTATGCCGTTTTCCAGGATGAATTTCTCGCCTTTGGGGGCGTTGTAATATTCCGTCCTTACGGTCCCTAATTCACTTTTTTTCGTTCTCTCGTTCATATGTCCCGTTACCTCAGATAGTCCTCAAAAAGCCACGTGCTGAGGTACCTTTCGCCCGTGTCGCACAGTATCGTGACTATATTTTTGCCTTTGTTTTCCCCGCGGGAAGCCACTTTCACCGCGGCCGCCACGTTAGCCCCCGAAGAGATCCCGGCCAGGAGGCCCTCTTCCCGCGCGAGCCTTCTGGCGTGATCGCCCGCTTCCTCGTCGGTGATGGTTATTATCTCATCAATCAGTTTTCTTTTCAAGACTTCCGGCACAAAACCCGCGCCTATTCCCTGTATCTTGTGCGGGCCCGCGCTGCCCCCTGAAAGCACGGGCGATGCCGCCGGCTCAACGCCTATTATCCTGACGCCGTCTTTCTTTTCTTTGAGGACCTCTCCAACGCCCGTTATGGTGCCGCCGGTGCCTATACCCGCTACAAAGATGTCCACCTGCCCCTCGGTATCCGACCATATTTCCTGGGCGGTGGTCCTTTTATGCATCTCGGGATTGGCTTTGTTCCTGAACTGCTGCGGCAGAAAAGCCCCCGCGGTATGTTTCGCCAGTTCCTCGGCTTTCTCAACGGCGCCTTTCATGCCCTTTTTCCCCGGGGTGAGAACGACTTCGGCGCCCAGTATCTTAAGAAGGGCGCGCCGCTCGGCGCTCATCGTATCCGGCATCGTGAGTATAAGCTTGTACCCTTTGGCCGCCGCGACGAACGCGAGCGCTATTCCCGTATTACCGCTCGTGGGCTCGATTATGACCGAACCTTTTTTGATCTTTCCCTCGGCTTCGGCGGCCTCTATCATGGCGACGCCGATCCTGTCCTTGACACTGGAAAGCGGATTAAAAAATTCGGCTTTCACGATTATTTTCCCGGGAAGGCCCCTGCCGATCTTTCGCAGGCGCACCAGGGGCGTATTCCCGACCGTCTGTGTGATATCGTCGTATATTTTCATGCGCTCTTTGCTCTATGCCTTATCCAGAGCCTGACTGAGGTCCTCAATAAGGTCCTCCACGTCTTCAATGCCTATTGAAAGACGCACAAAGTCCTCTGTTACCCCCGCGGCTTCCTGCTCTTCGCGCGAAAGCTGCTGGTGCGTGGTGGAAGCCGGGTGTATGGCGAGGCTCTTCGCGTCGCCGATATTGGCCAGGTGGCTGAACAGCTCGAGCGAGTTGATGAATTTCTTGCCGGCTTTGAGCCCCCCTTTTATCCCGAAACCGACCAGTCCAGAGAACCATCCGCCCTTGAAATACCTGCACGCTATTTCATGCTGCGGATGCTCCACAAGGCCCGGGTAATTCACCCATGTCACCTTCTTGTGCTCTTTCAGGAACTGCGCCACCTTCAGCGCGTTCTCGCTGTGACGCGGCATCCTTAGATGCAGCGTCTCCAGCCCCAGAAGGAACAAAAAGGCGTTGAACGGGCTCATGCAGGACCCGATATCCCTCAAAAGGCTTACTCTGGCCTTTATCGCGAACGCTATGTTCCCGGCCTCCGGCACGTTTCCGAAGCTTTCCGCGAACTTTATGCCGTGATAACTCGGGTCCGGTTCGGTGAACTGGGGGAACTTTCCGCTGGCCCAGTCAAAGTTCCCGGAATCCACGATGATACCGCCTATAGAGGTCCCATATCCTCCTATATATTTTGTCGCGGAATGGATCACTATATCCGCCCCGTGGCGTATGGGATTTACCAGGAAAGGCGTACCCACCGTATTGTCGATTATAAGCGGGATACCGTTCTGGTGCGCTATTTCCGCGACCTTCTCGATATCCACGGCATCCAGTCTGGGGTTCCCCAGGGTCTCAGCATACAGAGCCCTGGTGCGTTTGGTTATAGCTTCCCTGAAATTATCGGGATTCGTGGAGTCCACGAAAACAACATTTATTCCCAGTTTTCTGAGAGTATAGTTGAACAGTGTGTGCGTCCCCCCGTAAAGGCTGCCTGACGATACTATTTCATCGCCGCTTGAAGCGAGATTGAGTATCGCGAGGGTAATGGCTGACATCCCTGAAGAAGTAGCCACCGCGGCGGCGCCCTCTTCCAGTTCCGCGACCCTTTTTTCCAGGACGTTCACCGTGGGGTTCATGAGCCGCGTATAGATGTTCCCGAATTTTTTAAGGGCGAAAAGGTCCGCCGCGTCCTGTGTATCCTTGAACACGTAGGACGTGGTCTGATATATCGGCACCGCCCGCGCTCCGGTAGTGGGCTCAGGGACATAACCCGCGTGAACTCCGCGTGTGCCCCGCCCCGGTTTTTTCTTTTTCATGACTCCCCCTTTACTTCCATATCCAGTACTCGCGGTCATTGACGCGAGGTTCCCTTAACTTTTCTATTTTCGTGTTCCTTCCCAGTATGTATCCCGACCCGTACAGGTTACGCGCCCAATACATGGCTTCTTTCCAGAAATAATAGCTCAGGTATTCCCATAAAGGCGGCGAGATCTTCCTCGTCTCATACGTCACATAATCGTTATTCACCATCACCCTTACATAGTGCAGGTAACCGCCGTCGGCTTCGGGTATCTCGATGATCATCCCTCCCCCGCCTGTGACTATATAATCCACCCCGTCAAACTCTTCATGCTTGAACATGTGCTTGTGCCCGGTAAAGACCATATCTGCGCCGTATTTGCCGCACAGCTTCCTGAAACGATACGCCCATGGGCTGTTGTCCTCGTTGTACCATTCCTGCTGGTACGGGTCGAACGGCGGCTTATGCATGGCTATGAATATATTATCGTACTGCTGCCCCTTTTTGAGCTCGCCTTCAAACCACTTGAACTGCGCTTCCGTGGGCTGGCCGTCTTCATTGTCCATGATAATAAAATACGAGTTCCTGTTCACGAAACTGAATTCTTTTTCGCCGCAGAACTCCTCAAAAAGCTCCCCATCATCATGGTTGCCGATCGCCGCGATCACGGGGAATTTTATAAGTTTCTGCATTTTCTTATACGCCTTGAAATGCGAACGTTTTCCGTCAAGGGTCACATCGCCCACGCTCAGGACAAAATCTATCGGCACTTTGCGGAACCTGTCCTCGCGGTTCATATGCCATATTTCCTTAAGTGTCGCCGCGTCATTAAAGATCAATCCGGCGTGGTTGTCCCCGAAAACGATAAAGGAAAAATAATTACCCTCATTGTTCTTGAGCTCTTCCACGCTGGCGGCATTGTTGCCGCTTATGCCCTTACCGTTCATAAGCCAGAACGGTATAAGCGGCAGGAAAGAATACACCACCATCGCCAGAAAAACAAAAACTACGATTTTTTTCCACGCCCTGCCGGATATCATCATCTGCCCCCTAAGTCCAGTATCCTGCCCCTTAACAGTTTATCCTGAGAATTTTGTATTTTATCACGCCGGCCGGCACTTTGACCTCAACAATATCCCCCGTTTTATGCCCAAAGAGGGCCTTGCCGACGGGAGAAGAGATCGATATTTTATTCAGGTCAAAATCCGATTCCTCTTCCGAAACAAGCATATAATCGAACTCTTCGCCGCTCGTTGGGTCCTTCACCCTCACGGTAGCGCCCAGGAGGGCTTCGTCTTTGGGCATAGCTTTGGTGTCTATGATCCGGGCGTGGGCCAGGATATCCTCCAGCTCGGATACTTTCCTCTCATTGGCGGCCTGCGCCTCCTTGGCGGCGTCGTATTCGGCGTTCTCGCTCAGGTCGCCGTGGGACCTGGCCTCGGCAAGCGCCCTGGAGATCTCCCGGCGCTTCGCGCCTTTATAATACTCCAATTCCTTACAGAGCTTTTCGCGCCCTTCCCTCGTAAGCTGCACTTTCTTCCGCGTCATCCGCTCCCCCTTAACAC
>Ga0272444_10005597_pt1 | contig 10845 bp, 9 predicted proteins | sample SSMForm13_FD_201033 | JGI IMG/M metagenome (GOLD analysis project Ga0272444, IMG submission 201033) | Marine sediment archaeal communities from Little Sippewissett salt marsh, Falmouth, MA, United States - SSM-Form-13 | ecosystem: Environmental > Aquatic > Marine > Wetlands > Sediment ... | reverse complement strand
CTGGACCATCTGGAGAATTGGGATAAGATTTCCTCTTTGCTTTTCATGGGATTCGAGTTTTAAGGCAACACGCTTCAGCGCCTCCTCGTCCTCCGGCGTTAACTCGTAATTCATAGAGCAATCCTTTCAATCTCTAATTCTTTTTATAGATATCCACTTCTTCTATATGAAGTTCTTCAGGACTTACAATGGTAAGCGGCGGATATTCACCGACATCCAGACCCGGCACATAACCAAACATGGAGCTAAGTTCCCTGTTTAGCATATGGTAAAGTCTGGTCAGCGGAATCTCCATGGGGCATGCATCCTGACACTGACCGCAATTCACGCAGGAATCTGCAACGTGAGCCAATCTGACCAATGGAAACATCAGATGCGGCGGTGTTTGTCCCCCCTGAACAAATTCTCTCGAAGGTTCAAGGTAACACTCCTGACAGTAACACAGCGGGCACACATCCCTGCATCCGAAACACTTGATGCACCGGTTAAAATACCCCATCCAGTACTGCAATCTGGTTTCATAAGAAAGTCCTTTCAGTCCATGGAAATCCCTTTGTTCCCATCTTTGGGCCAGTTCCATGGCCTGTTTGTCTTTTCTTTCCCTTTCTTTTAAGGTTTCCTCATCCGGTGTTTCTACAACAAGATCCCCCGTCTCTATGGCCTTTGCCATGAATTCGGAACCTTTTGTAGAACACACTTCGATAAAGGTCACTTTCCTGCCTTTTGTTCCCCACTTCCCGCAGGCCAAGTCTGCCATCCTAGGGATGTTAAAAGAACATCTCCTGCAATTCTCTCTCCTTCCGTATCCCTTTTTCTCCAGCTCTTCCAAATCTCTCTGTATTCTTACGCCGTCGGCTAATGTGATGATGAGCTTTCCGTTATCCAGTTCCTCTCCCACCACATCCTCGGGGTTGACATGGTATTCATCTTTTATCATTTTTTCGGCAACCACAGGCGACACCGTTCCGGTACAGTTCAATCCGATTAAGATGACATTGGCCCTATTGATTTGCCCCCTTTTGGCCAATTCAATGATCGCACGGCAATCACAAGGCTTGCAGGTAACGGCAATTTTCAAGTCTTTGGCGCCGTCCAAATACTTGTGTATCTCTTTGGCCACGTTTACAGGGGCAAAATGCAAGGCTCCGGCACTCTCAACCACTTCATCCGGATCAGTGATTAAAGATAACACCCCGTCATATCTGTTTCCATTTCTCTTTTTGACCGCCACTACGGCATCTACAAGTCTCATCTCAAGAGCAAACTTGAGTAAAGCGGTCACCGCACCGCCGGATTCTCCCATTTCCCGAATTTTGTCATCACATGACCACGCGAGATATAGATCACCCCTCATATCATCACACCTTTTCAATGCTCACTGCACAAAATTTAAATTCCGGCATCTTGGATGGGGGGCCTGCCGTGGGCCCGGTTAATAAATTGGGAGCGCATTCCGAAAAATGCCAGGGCATGAATATCAACCCCGGTCTTATGTCGTCCGTCACCCTGGCAACGGTCTTTATCTCTCCTCTCCTTGATTTCAATAAGACCTCATCTCCATCTTCTATGGCCAACTTCCGGGCATCCTCACGGTTTATTTCAGCAAATCCATTGGGCAATTCATTGTTCAGGCCTTTGGTTCGCCGGGTCATGGTCCCTGTGTGGAAATGAAATACCACCCGTCCATTGGTAAATATGTAAGGATAGGTATCATCGGGAACTTCCAAAGGCGGTTTATACTCTGCAATCTGGAAATGCCCGAGACCGTCCGGGGTAGGAAATTTCTCTACAAACATCACTTCAGTGCCCGGATGTTCCTCGGTTGGGCAGGGCCATTGAATACCGCCGGGGCTTTTTAGCCGTTCATAGGTAATACCCCGGTATTGGGGTACACATTTTCTGATCTCTTCGAATATTTGCTCCGGGCCGCCAAAACTAAATTGCTTTTCAAAACCCATGGTGCTGGCCAGCTCACAGAATATCACCCAGTCCGGCTTTGCATCACCCGGAGCCTGGACAGCCTTATGGATCCTCTGCACTCTTCTATCCAGGCAGGTAATGGTTCCATCCTTCTCCATAGCCGTTGCTGCAGGCAGCACAATATCGGCCATTTCTGCGGTTTCGGTCATAAAAATGTCCTGAACCACCAGAAGATCTTTTTCTTCCAGAGCCTTTCTCACACGATTTGTATCAGGGGCCGCAAGCATGGGGTTCGCCCCCACAACATACAGAAGCTTACACTTTTCCACCATGTCCATATAGGTCATGCCGGGCTGTGACGGTAGATCTTTTACCCCCCAAATCTCTTCGAATCGGCTGGCGGTTTCTTCATTAACAGCCTGAAATCCCGGGTAAAAAACAGGAAGTGGACCCATATCGCCAAACCCCTCTCCGTTGGCATGCCCCCTTAAAGGATTCACACCGGTTCCCGGCTTTCCATAGTTCCCGGTCAAAAGTGCCAAGTCGGCAAGGCCTTTGATATTCTCTATGCCGGCAGCATGCTGGGCAATACCGGAATTAAAAAGGATGCAGGCACGCTTTGCCGTTGCATAGATTCGTGCCGCCTCGCTGATCACATCAAGGGAAATGTTTGTTATTTTTTCTATTTCTTTGAGATCCAGGGTCATAACATAGTTTTTGAGTTCATCGAACCCCTGAGTCCTTTTTTCTATGAATTCTTTGTCTTCAAGTCCCCCATCCATAATGACCCGCATCATGCCGTTGATCAAAGCCAAGTCAGTCGCAGGATAGATTTGCATGTGAATGTCTGCGATGTTTTTCGCCGTCAGGGTATTCCTGGGATCCACAACGATGACACGGCCCCCCTTCCCTTTGGCCCGGATGACCCTCCGGGCAATGATAGGATACGTTTCCTGCAGGTTGGGACCGGCCACAAATATGCAATCCGCCTGCTCGATACTGGTGGTTGACGTTGTCATCACACCGGAACCCACCGTAGAAATCAGTGCGGGAACCGTGGGGGAATGGCAAAATCTGGAGGCATTATCCATGTTGTTCGTCTTCTGAACCACCCGGATAAACTTCTGAATGACATACAAATCCTCATTCGAGCATTTTGCAGAGTTGATAAACCCCACTGAACCGGCTGCCGCACCCTGAAACTTATCGGCAATCAACCCGAACGCCTCTTCCCAGGAAGCTTCCTGAAAAACGTTGTTCTTCTTTATCAGCGGCGTTTGCAACCGTTGATCACTGGTTGAATAGGCTTGAGCATTCCTTCCTTTTTGACAGTTTTTTCCTTCACATACCGGATGATCCTTCCAAGGCTCCATACCCACTATGTTTCTGTCTTTGACCACCAGGTATATGCCGCATCCACATCCACAATACGGGCAGATCGTGGGGATATGTTCAATGGATGTTATCAATTTATTGTCTTTCCTTCCCGGATTTGGTTAATATCCTTAAGTAAATTAGTGTGGCCTCCCCGCTCCTTCTTCCGGTGGAATAAGGGGTTTGGACCCATGTCTTTTACCTCTTTGACGAAGTCTCTGACCACTTGTGCAAATTTCGGGGCTTCTGAAGCTGATATCCACTCCAGGCGAATTCTATTCGGATCGATCCCAATGCATTCCAGCAGTTTTTTGGTCATCAAGACCCGCCTTCTGACATATAGATTACCTTCCAGGTAATGACATTCCCCGGGGTGTCACCCGCCGATGAGAACACCATCGATTCCCCTGGCTAAAGTCTCCAGAATAAGCACAGGATCAATCCTTCCGGTACACATCATCCGCACAACCCGGATATTCGGCGGATATTGGAATCTGGAAACCCCTGCCAGATCCGCGCCGGCGTATGAACACCAGTTACATAGAAAGGCCACTAATTTGGGTTCGAATTGATTTGACATATCAAAAATCCCCTAACGCGCTAAGGGTTCACGAAAAAATAAATTTACAATTTTGAGGGTTGAGGCGCCCGGCTGGCAAGGCACGAAAACTTAAGGAATATCAAGCATATTTCGAGTTTTCGTAACGCAGCCAGTCGGGATGCATCGGCATCCAAAATGTGAAGTTATTTTTGAGTGAGTCCTAAGCCAGGGCGCAAATTTGCGCCCTTATTTGATGTTGACTAAAATGGCACATATCCACCGCCTTGGATGGACAGCTTGCAGCGCATAGTCCGCATCCTTTACAGGATGCCGGTGTATTTTGAGCCTTTTTTACACCATCCATCTCTATCACATGAATGGCACCAAATGGACATACCCTTTCGCAAGTACCACAGCCCCTGCATATCTCCGGATTAACCACGGAAACGATGGGCTCGATCTCTATGGTATCTTTCATTAAGATGGTTGCTGCCCGTGCAGATGCCGCCTTGGCCTGCGCGATAGATTCCTCAATAGGTTTTGGATAGTGGCAAAGCCCGGCTAAAAAGATGCCGTCAGTCGCAAAATCAACCGGCCGTAGTTTCATGTGGGCCTCTAAGAAAAATCCCTCTTCGGTCGCGGACACTTTGTAAAGTTTGGTAAGGGGAATGTTGTCAGAGGGCAATATGCCCGTTGCCAGGCATATGATATCCGCGGATATCTCAAGAGGTCTTTGGAGAACATGGTCGGTAACCGTGACCTTAAGCCACTCATTTTCCTTTTCAACCCTGGGTTTGTTTTCTAGATCATAGCGAATGAACAGAATTCCTTTATCCCTGGCCTCTGAGTATAGGTCTTCCCTATCTCCAAAGGTCCTGATGTCCCGATAGAGGATATATATCTGCATATCCGGATGTAACCTTTTTAAGGTCAACGCCCTATGGATGGAGTGGGTGCAGCAGACTTTACTGCAATATGGCCTCTCAGGTATTCTGGATCCCACACATTGGATAAAGACTACGCTCCTTGCACCCCTGATCCTATCACTACCCTTCATAATTTCTTGATCGAGTTCCAAAGACAGCAACACATTGGTATCTTTCCCATATAGATATTCTTTGGGCCTATAGGGTTTGCCGCCGGTGGCCATAATGATTGCCCCGTGTTCCAATTTCTTTTTTTCACCTTTATCATCAATCAATGTCGATGCGAAACTTCCTACAAAACCCGAAGCGTCTTTAATGGTCGTGTTAAGATAAACGTGAATCAATGGGTGGTCATTAACGTTCTCAACAAGATCTTCAACATAAGGTTTTATCTTGTCCCCTTTATATGTGGCGTAGAGATTGAGGGCCTGGCCGCCCAATCTATCTCCTTTTTCAACCAGATCGATCTTGAAACCTTGTTCAGCCAGACTCAAGGCACTCTCCATGCCTGCCACCCCGCCTCCGATCACTAAACCATTATGATTTACCGGTACGGATATATCGGTGAGAGGCTTAATCAGCCTCGCCTTGGCCACAGCCATCCTTACCAAATCTTTTGCCTTATCCGTCGCCTTTTCCGGATCGTCCCTATGGACCCACGAACATTGATCGCGAATATTACACATCTCAAAGGTATATTTATTGAGAGCCCCTTCCCGGAGTGTCTCTCTGAACAACGGCTCATGGGTTCTTGGAGTGCAGGAGGCAACCACCACCCGGTTTAGGTCATATTCCCTAATATATTCTTTTATTTTTTCCTGGGTGTCCTGGGAACAGGTAAAGAGATTTCTGTCGGCCACCACCACATTTGGCAGGGTTTCCGCGTATGCTCTCACCTTCGGGACGTCAACGACGCCCCCAATGTTAATACCTCAATGGCAGACAAAAACGCCTATGCGAGGCTCCCCTCCAACGATCTCTTTTTCAACAGGATACTCTTTTTTCTTGACCCGGCTGTTTCTCACCGGCGACAGAAGGCCCATAGCGGTATTGGCCGCAGCGCTCGCCTCCATAACCGTCCCCGGGATGTCTTTAGGCCCTTGGAATGCGCCACATACGTATATCCCCGGTTTTGATGTCTCTATAGGGGAAAGGCATCGGGTAGCTGCAAAATGATGGCGATCGAGTTCTATATCCAATCGCCCAGCCAGATCTTTGGCATCGGCGGGAGGCATTAAACCAATGGAAAGCACTACCATATCGAATACTTCCTCTTTTTTCACTCCTCCTTCATTAACATAGACCAGTTTGAGGTCTCCAGTATTTCCTACCGGCTCTATGGTGTGTATCCTGGACCTGATAAACCTGACGCCGATTTCGTCCTTTGCCCGGTTATAATATTTTTCAAAATCCTTGCCGTAGGTTCGCATATCCATGAAAAAAATGGCCGTATCTAATGGCAGGGCGCTGTGCTCCTTGGCAATAACGGCCTCTTTGATGGCATACATGCAGCATACCGCAGAACAGTATCCCTGGTCACACGTGTTGATGTTCCTTGAACCCACACATTGGAGCCAGGCAATCTTTCCGGGCTCCTTTTCGTCAGATGGACGCACAAGGTGAGCCTCATAGGGACCTGAAGCGCTTAATATGCGCTCAAATTCCATGCTGGTGACCACGTTGGGAAAACGGCTATATTGATACGTGACATCACCTGAAGGATCGTAGGGTTCAAAACCAGGGGCAAGGATGATTGACCCCACGTTCAGTTCGACAGTTTCATCTTCTTGCGAGTGGTCAATGGCTTGGGCGCTGCAAAACTCAGTGCATATTTTACATCCGCCGGTCCTAAAGTGCATGCAAACCGTCCGGTCAATGGCCGGTACTTTGGGTATGGCTTGAGGATAGGGTATATAAATCGGTTTTCGTCCGATCAGCCCCATATCATATTCAGAGGGGATGGGTTGAATCGCATGTTTGGTAATGTCTTTAAGCTTGATATGTCCGGTTGGGCAAACCGAGGCGCAGGCACCGCAGGCCATACACAAATCGGTCTGAAGATGAAAGGGGGTATCCACCTTCATATCCGCACCCCGACCGATTAGGCTGATGGCACTGTTTCCCATTCTCTCGCAAATACGCACGCAAAGCCCGCAAAGGATACAATCCTCGTCTCTTTTCTTAAACCGAGTTTTATTGATCCCATAGGTTGCTGCCAATTTCTTGACCATAGGCACATTCGGACAACGGGCAAGGAGCAACTCCACGATCAGTTTACGACCCTCAAGAACCGCATCGGTTTCTGTCCTTACCTCCACACCTTCCCGTATGGGGTAGTTGCATGCCGTGACAAAGTCGGTCTTTCGACCATCAAAAACCTCCACCGTACACAAACGGCACATCCCTGCGGGCCCGAGGGCTGTATGGTAACACAGGGTCGGGATCTCGACCCCACATCGTTGAGCAACCTGAAGGATATATTCCCCTTCTTCCCCCCGAACTTCTTTCCCGTTAAGCTTAAAGGTTATCATAAGTGTGTTCCCTCTCCCTTAACTAGTGCCTGAACGAAAACTGTCTTTTTCGCCAATATCTGCGTCAGACTCAAATTTTAATCCTCGAAATACTCAATGTATGTCTGTGGTTAAAATTTTCGTCTTCCTTGATCTTAACGAAAAATCCTAGTTTTCGTTCGGGCACTAACTACTTGATAAGAATGGCATCAAACTTACAGGCATCGTAACAGATGCTACACTTGATACACTTATCCTGGTCTATATGATGGGTTTTCTTCTTTTCACCGGTGACGGCCTCCTGCGGGCATTTTAGTGCGCACAGATGACAGCCATTACACAGTTTTTCATCAACTTCATAATGGAAAAGGGCCTTACAGACGCCTGCCGGGCATTTCTTGCCGCTGATGTGTGCCTCGTACTCCTCCCGAAAATAGAGGATAGTGGTTAAGACCGAATTTGGGGCACTTTTTCCCAGTCCGCACAGGGAAAATCTTTTGATCATGGTGGCCAGTTCTTCAAGGAGTTCGATATCTCCTTCCTTACCGTTTCCCTCACAGATATCAGTCAGTATCTCTAGCATCTGTATGATCCCTTCACGGCAGGGAATGCATTGACCGCACGATTCGTCTTTAAGGAAATCCAAAAAATATCTGGCGATGTTCACCATACAGGTATCGTGGTCCATGACGATCATTCCGCCTGATCCCATGATGGCACCAAGCTCGGCCAGCTTCTGGTAATCTACGGGAGCATCAAGGAATTTATTGGGGATACATCCGCCGGAGGGCCCCCCTGTCTGAACAGCCTTGAATTTTTTCTTTTTGGGGATACCGCCGCCCACATCAAAAATGATTTCTCTGAGAGAAGTCCCCATGGGCACTTCTACTAAACCGGTATTCTTGACCTTTCCCACCAGACTGAAAACCTTGGTACCCTTGCTGTGCTCTGTGCCGATGTTGGCATACCATTGACCACCTTTCAACAAGATAGCGGGTATATTCGCATAGGTCTCAACGTTGTTCAGATTTGATGGTTTGTCCCTGAAACCTTTTTCCACAGTATGAACATACTTGGCCCTGGGTCTTCCCACTTTACCTTCCAGGGATGCCATCAAGGCCGTTGATTCACCACAAACAAAAGCACCTGCCCCGGTAGAAATTTTTATTTTAAAACTAAAATCAGAGCCGGCTATGTTTTCTCCAATCAACCCGTAATTCTCTGCCCGCTTGATCGCCGTAACCAACCGCTTTACGGCTAACGGGTATTCATGCCGAACATAAATGAAGCCTTGGTTGGAACCGATGGCCAATGCTGCGATCAACATCCCCTCAAGAACACTATGTGGATCTCCTTCCAGGATGCTTCTATCCATGTAAGCGCCGGGGTCGCCTTCATCGGCATTACAGATGACGTATCTTTCGCCGTCAAGTTTTGCACAGCTTTCCCATTTGGTCCCTGTTGGGAAACCGGCACCACCGCGGCCCCTTAATCCGGATTCCTTAACAATATTGATGATCTCAGTGGGTTCGATCTGTGAGAGGGATTGAATAAAGGCCAGGTATCCGCCTTTGGCCATATATTCTTCAATGCTGCCAGGGTCAATATAGCCACAATTGCGTAAGGCAATTTTTGTCTGTTTACTGTAAAAAGGAATATCCTCCAAGAAAGGAATTCCTTGTATCGGCTCAACCTCCGCCAGGGGGTTCTCGATGCTGTCCTCTAATAAAGAACGGGGATCGCGCAGTTGCGCCAGGATCCACTTCGTGTTGAAATCACCCTGGATATAGCCTTCAATGGCGTCCAGAATCTTATCTTCGGTAAGGTGCCTGTAAATGATTCTCGGTTTGCCGTTTCCGAGCATTTCAACTAAGGGTTCTTCCTGACATAAACCCAGACAACCGGTTTGAGAGATTTGAGTACCATTTCCCTGTGGGAATCTTTCCAGCGCTTTTTCAAAGGAAGCTTTAGCGCCGGCAGCAATGCCGCACGATGCCATCCCTATGTTCACCTTGATCCCACCCGGGTAGTATAGTTTCTTTCTATAATCTCTTGTGATTTTTTCCAAGTCTTTGAAGGACCTCACTTGCATAGCCCTAAAACCCCCTATTGATATCTATCCAAAACCTGTTGAATCTTTTCCCGGCCTATCCGGCTATGAATATCCTCATTAATCTTGACCACCGGTCCAAGACCACAGCATCCAACACAGCGCACAGGTTCTAGGGTGAAGCGCATATCTTCAGTGGTTTTCCCGGCGCCTACATTCAAAATCTCCTGGATCCTTTCCCATACCCTTGCCCCCCCCCTAACATAACAGGCAGTTCCCAGGCAGACAGAAATAATATTTCTGCCTCTTGGTTCCAGGCTGAAGGTGCTGTAAAACGTGCTTAAACCGTAAATCTGACTAAAAGGCACGCCGATCTTTTCGGAAAGATACAAAAGAGATGCTTGGGGCAAGTAGTTATACTGATGTTGAATAACCTGGAGAATCATAATAAGATTCTCTTTGTCATTTTTGAATTCTTGATCTATTATTCGATCAAGTTCCATATAATCGATTTCAACGCCTTGATTCGCGTTGGATATATCAGTTTCAATCATTTACCTGTCCCCTGAACGGTAACCGCCTGATTTGTTACCGGACAATTTTCCACGCACAGACCACAGCCAATACATCGGTCCAGGTCGACACTGCGCGCACGTTTCTTGACCTTTACCTTGAAATTTCCGGCAGACCCCTCCACGGATTCAATATCAGCATAGGTGATAATTTCGATATTCAGATGCCGGCCGCATTCCACGAGCTTTGGCGCCATAATGCACATGGAACAATCATTGGTAGGATATGTTTTATCCAATTGAGACATCTTGCCGCCAATGGCTGGTGATTTTTCAAGGAGATAGACATAGAACCCGGAATCTGCCAGGTTAAGGGCGGCCTGAATACCGCCAATGCCTGCACCCACCACCATAACCGCGCCTATCTTTTTTTTTTCTTTAAATCCTGCCATTGAGATAATTTCCTGTTAAATTTCATCAATTCTCCTCGTTTGTCTTGCCGTCAATGCGTATGATCTTTGCTCGTTAACAAATCGACCCAGAGGACCTATCCCTCAAGGGCCGATTTGTCATTAAGAAGGGGGTAATATGAAAATGGAGGTTGCCAAGTTAAACCCCGTTGAAGTAAGGCAGCAAATATTATGCCATAAATTAGTTGTAGTAATAATTTTTGTGCATTTTGTGACAAAAGATTTTTAAAGAAGGATTTGGAGCTTTTATGGATAAGATGCTGGTTTCCGGATGCCGAGCCTGAAAAAAAGAAGTTATGCTTATTTTATCCACCATCGAGCATTCAGTATCAGGTGGTTAAATTAGAAATATATCCTGTTTGCTTCCGGCCCGGCCGCCTTACTCCTCTTGGCAAAAGGGCGACCTTGTCCGGCTAGGTTTTATGCACTTTTTTTAAATTTAATATTGAATCGCTTCATCTGGTTCCAGACACTTGTTCTGGATATGCCCAGAATTCGTGACGCCTGGGACTGGTTGCCGCCGGATTGCTGCAAGGCATCTA
>Ga0272444_10005596_pt1 | contig 10847 bp, 7 predicted proteins | sample SSMForm13_FD_201033 | JGI IMG/M metagenome (GOLD analysis project Ga0272444, IMG submission 201033) | Marine sediment archaeal communities from Little Sippewissett salt marsh, Falmouth, MA, United States - SSM-Form-13 | ecosystem: Environmental > Aquatic > Marine > Wetlands > Sediment ... | reverse complement strand
ATGTTTGTAGAGGCGCCGCTTGCCGCACCCTTGATAGACGTTCGGTTACATCAGAGAAGGGCGGGGCAAGCGCCGCTCCTACGCGATCGCGCCGCTACAGACCCACAACTCACCCGTCGGACAGATTCTGGACATGAAACCACTAGCTGAAATCGACACCATCATATTCGACATGGACGGCACAATCGTGCTGTCACGCGACATTGCCATCGAATCCGTCCATCGAGGCGCGAGGGAGATGTTTGGGGAGCTTGGTATAGATGCCCCGCCGCCCGATAAAGAGCGAATACTGAAGAGCATCGGAATGCCCTCGCCAGTGTATTTCGCGGCCCTTTTCCCTGACCTTGAACCCTCTATCAGAGCCAAAATTCAACAACGCATTTACGAGCTCGAGGGGCAGCTATTGGCCGAGGGCGGCGGCTCGTTCGCGCCGGGCGCCCCGGGCGCTCTGGTTCAACTCCGTCAAATGGGCCTGAAGCTCGGCCTTGCGAGCAACTGCGGCATGGACTACTTCGAGAGCAACATCAAGGCGTTCGACCTCGGCAAATACTTCGACGCGATGCTCTGTAGCGGGATGCGCGGCTATCCAGAAAAGGCGGTACTGCTCAGAGAGCTTTTAGACAAGTTCGGAGCGCAGAAGTCGATGATGGTCGGCGACAGGTGCTACGACATTGAGGCGGCGATTCAGTGCGAAATGCTCCCCATCGGTTGCCTCTATGGCTATGGGACTGAGGAGGAGCTGAAAGGCGCCTCACTCATGATAGGGAGCCTTGATGAACTCATTGAAATCTGTGGGAGATAGGCGACATGCTGCGTTATGAAAAGCTGACTGTCGGCCCTTTGGACGTCAACTGCTACATCCTGTGGGACGAGCGGTCGAACGAGGCAATGATCATCGATCCCGGCGCGGAGCCCGAGCGCATTCTGGAAGCGGTGAGGCGGCTCGGTGTAACAGTCAAGATGATCGTCAACACCCACGGCCACATAGACCACATCGGCGCGAACAAAGAGGTGAAGGAGGCGCTTGGCTGCCCTCTCTTGATGCACCAAGAGGACATATTCCTGATGAACGACGACTGCGGTGTCCCGATCGCCCAGATGATCGGCGCTTCAATCTCTCCTCCCCCAGACCGCACGATCGCAGACAAGGACATCCTGCTTCTGGGCGAGAGTGAGGTCGAGGTTATCCACACGCCCGGGCACACGCCCGGCGGTGTCTGTCTCCTGTGCGACGGCACGCTATTTACGGGTGACACGCTCTTCGCCGGTGCTTTGGGCAGAACTGACCTGCCCGGCGGCTCACAGGAGCAACTGATCAGATCCATCGAGGAGCGCCTACTCGCCCTACCCGACGAGACTGCGGTTCTCCCCGGCCACGCCTACGGCCCTTCGAGCTCGACAATCGGCAACGAGAAAGCGACCAATCCATTCTTGAGCTGATGACATCTGCGGCAAGGCGGCCGATCGCTGTTCGAGGTGTGGCATCTCAAATGCTTCAATATGGGAGGTTGCTGTAAGACAAAAGGGGAGCAATCAACGCCAGCGGGGGGATTCGACGTTATCCCTGGCGAGCCCTGCCAGCACGTTACAACGAACTAGTCGTCCGCGTGGTCTTCGCTGTGTTCTGCGTTGTCGCCGTCTCGGCGTCCCTTTGTCCTCAGATGTGAGTAGTGCTTCTCCAGACATTCTGGGCACAAGCCATGAGTAAACGTGGCCTCGGAACGCTGCGCTATATAGCTTTCGACATTGTGCCAGAAGTCCTTGTCGTCCCTGACCCTCTTGCAGTGCATACAAATCGGGATTAGGCCACTGAGCTGCTTGACTTCAGCGAGTGCCTTTTCCAGGCTCTTCACCTTCGAGGCAAGTGCCTGCTCAAGCTGCAGCACGCGTTCGCCTACGTTGATCCGGCTTCGGAGCTCGGCATGGTCAAAGGGCTTCTTGACGTAATCATCCGCCCCGGATTCGAGCCCTTTGACAACGTCTTCGGCCTGCCCTTTAGCTGTCAGCAGAATCACATAAACATAGCGCTGTCCATCGCACTCACGAATTCTTCGGCAGACCTCTATCCCATCCGCCTCTGGCATCATCCAGTCAAGAACAGCAAGGTCCGGCTGCTCTCTTTGGAATGCTTCCCAGGCATCTCTCCCGTTTGATGTAACGACAACCTCATGCCCCCAACTGCTGAGCATACGTTCAAGCATCACGCGGGAAATAGCATCGTCCTCTGCGATCAGAATCCTCAAAACGTAGGCTCCTCGAGCCCATGCGAACATAGCGCCTTATGCGCGAATATCGCCGTCATGTTCGCTTCCTCTCTATGTCGTTTCAGGAACGGCGGCAGCCGGTCTCTCACCAGCCTCAGCACCTTTATGGCCAGATTCGCTTAGAAGTCCGAGCGTTTGCAGCTTCTCCAACAGCATATCCTTGCTGATCGGCTTGACAACATAGGCCTGGCAGTTGCCATAGGCGGCAGCCAATATGTGTTCGCGCTCACTGAGCGCCGTTATCATAATGACCTTCGCTCGGTCTTTCTCATCAATGCGATACTTGGCCTCAAGTCTGCGGATCTCTCTCAGCGCCTCATGTCCGTCCAGGCCGGGCATCATGATATCCAGGCAAATCAGATCGTAGGGATACTTCCCGGCATGGGCACATTTGAACGCCTCGAGCGCCTCCCAGCCGGATACCGCGGTGTCACATTCACCATACGGAGCAAGGAGCCGACGTAGTAAGAGCCGACTCGTGAAATCATCATCCACGATGAGGGTGCGCATGCTCCGCTTGTCCTTCAATGATATTCAGATTTGTTATATTTCGCTTGAGTGTCTCATATTCTCGCATCGTCGTCTCCAGAAGTTTCTGCGCCCGGTTCAGGTCGCCCTCTTTCCCGGTGATTTCCATCTGAGCGGCGAGCTCCTGCAACACGTTGGCGCCCACGTTAGCCGAGGCGCCTTTGAGCGTGTGGGCCAAGCGCTCAGCAAGAGTCGCATCACCTTTCTGAATTGCATCTTTCAGGGATAGCATCTGCTCGGGCGCGTCCTTAAGGAACACTTCAGCGATTTGACGCAACAGGTCTTCATCGCCGCCAAGCCGCTCAAGCAGCCCATCTCGGTCAAAGGCAGCCTTGCTCTCCACCTCGTGTTCATTCGCCCGGTCTTCACCGCCGCCGGCACCGAGCCATCTCTCAATCGCCTCAGCCAGTTTTTGGGGCTGGACCGGCTTGGCAACGTGATCGTCCATGCCAGCTTCAAAGCACATCTCCCTGTCATCCTTCATCGCATGAGCGGTCATAGCGATGATAGGGATGCGAGCGCCGGTGGCCTCTTCCTTTTTTCTGATGGCTGCGGTCGCCTCGAGTCCATCCATCTCCGGCATTTGGATGTCCATCAGCACAAGATCGTAGGGAACGGACTCAAGTGCTTCGATTGCCTCAAGACCGTTAGCGACCGCATCCGCACGGTAGCCCATTTTCTCCAGCATCTTGAGACCAATCTTCTGGTTAGTGATGTTGTCTTCCGCCAAAAGGATGCGGATTCTGAGCTTGCGGTCCTCCGCTATGGTGTGCCGTGTTATGATTCCGTCGCGCAGATTTCCCCGTGCTTTTCCCCGGCCCAACGCCATCGCGAGCGCACCAAAGAGCTGAGACTGTTTTACGGGTTTGGTCAGGTACCCTGCGAATCCGAGCTCCTCGAGCCTCTTGGCGTCACCTCGTTTGCCCAGGGAAGTCATCATTATCATAACGGTGTCTTTAAGTAACGGGTCATCCCTGATCATCTCGCCCAGCCTCTCGCCATCGATCTCCGGCATCCACACATCAATAACTGCAGCCTCGAATGGGTCCCCCGCTACTGCCGCTGCACGTAGCTTGTCCATCGCGGCCGAGGCGTCTGAAGCCTCCTCGTGGCGACACCCCCAACTCTCGAGTATCCCGGCGAGGACCCGGCGGCTAGTCTCGTTGTCGTCCACGCCCAGAATGTGGGTGCCACGGACGTCCTCGTAGGTTTGGGCCTCTTTTCTCTCGCCCGGCGGATGCTTCCCGAAACGGGCCGTGAACCAGAACATAGAGCCTTCACCCTCTTTGGTCTCCACTCCGATCTCGCCGCCCATCTTCTCAGCAAGCCGCTTCGAAATCGCCAGCCCGAGTCCGGTTCCACCATACTTGCGAGTGGTCGAGGCATCAACCTGAGTGAAGGCGCTAAAAAGTCGGTCGAGCTTGTCCTGTGGGATGCCGATGCCCGTGTCTTTCACTGCAAAGCGCAATGTCACGTCTTTGTTGGTCTCGCTGCCGAGGCTCACGTGCAAAGCCACCTCGCCCTCGGCGGTGAATTTAATCGCATTATCCATCAGGTTGGTCAGTATTTGACGGAGGCACCCTGGGTCGCCAATCACAAATGAGGGAACCTCAGGTTCAACCAGACAGGTCACTTCCAGGCCTTTTTCGTGAGCACGTAGCGCCAGCAAGTCGTTCATGTCTTCTAGGGTGATGCGAAGATCGAAATCAAGCGTCTCCAACTCGACTTTCCCGGCCTCTATCTTCGAGAAATCGAGAATGTCGTTGATAATCGCAAGCAGCGAGTCGGCGCTGTTCTTCACGGCATGGGCGTACTCACGCTGTTCCGATGTCAATTCCGTGTCCAGCAGAAGGCCTATCATGCCTACCACACCATTCATGGGCGTGCGAATCTCGTGGCTCATGTTCGCCAGGAACTCGCTCTTGGCCGCATTCGCCACCTCCGCCTCGACGGCCAACAGATTGGCGCGCTCAACGGCTTGTTGAAGCTGACGGTTGGCCTCGTCTGTCTTCTCCTTAGCTTGACGCAAGGCCTCCTCAGCCCGCTTACGATCGCTTATATCGACCAAACTCTCCAGCAGGTGCGTGCGATCACCAAGCACCACAGGAATCGAGGTCTTGATGACAGGCACTAAACTACCATCAGCCCTGAGAAGCTCGTGCTCCAACCTTTCCGTCCCCTGCCCAAGGTCCGTGGCCGGACATTTCTCTACCTCGGCCGGGCAAATGTGCTTGTGACAGGTTTGGCCTACGATCTCCTCCTTGGGCGCACCGATCATCTCCGCAGCCACGGGATTCACATCAACGATGATATTAGTATCCCAATCGAGGATCACGATCCCAGTCTGGAGGGAGTTCAAGATGGTCTTGAGTCGTTCCTCGCTCTCCCGGACCGCATCGTCCGCGCTCTTGCGCTCAGTGATGTCCCTAAAAAAGCCTATGTTGCACTCTCTTCCATCTACCGACGCGACACATGTGTTAATATCTACATATACTACTGATCCGTCCTTTCTGACGCACGGGATGTCGGCTGCCAGTGTTTTTTCTCTTCTTCCCTGAGCCTCGAAATCAGCGATGATATGTTCCAGTGATTCTTCGGGATGAATGCAATCTAAGCTCATCCCAGTCAATTCATCTTCGCCATATCCCAACATCTTGCATACAGCCGAATTGGCATACTTAAATGCCCTTGTCTCAATATCAGCGATGATGATTCCGTCCGCGCTCGCCTCGAATAAAGCCCTATATCTTGCCTCAGAGTCCCTCAGAGCCCGTTCCGCCTGCTTGCGCTCCGCGATTTCCTTCTTCTGTCCCACCACCGCTTGGCTGAGCCTTCGGTTGAGTCGAGTCACGTAAACCGCGAACAGGATGCTCGTGATTACAGAGACGGCGATCCCCACGAGCCACGGCCGATACTGTCGGATGACATCCCCGGCCCTAACCCTGCCATAGTCTTTGTAGGGGCCCACCTGAAGCTCTTTGAGGCAATCACGCACAGGTTGGTAGTTAAGCGGGATCGTCCAGCCGTTGCATCTCGCGGCCCTGGCAGCGAGGCAGTCCGGCGGCATCGAAAGCAGCGCCCCGGCGACCCTTTCCGCCAATCCCTCAGACGTGGACTGCAGTTTCGCCATAGGCCATTCCGGATACGGTCGCGTAGAATGCAGAAAGGGGAGATGAGCTCCCTCACGACCCCGGTGTTCGTGGATCACCCGAAAATCTTTTAGGCGTATCTTGCCTTCCATCGACATTCTTTCGAGCGTGTCTGTCCTGACGGTGCCGACTTCAACCACTCCGTCTCTAACCGCACACACGACTGCGTCATGCGTGCCACCGAAGCTCAGAGATGCGAAGTCGCGATACGGGTCGATACCTACCTCTTTCAGTTCGCGCCATGCCATCTGCCAACCGCCAAATGACGTCTCTTCGGCGGCCATACAGGTCTTGCCTCTGAGGTCGGCAAGGCGCTCGATGTCCGTTCGATCAGCTCTGTGGAAGATCACTCCGCCGAACTCTGTGAAAGCCCTGCCAAGTCGGAGGTTCTTGAGCGTGACGATACGGCTCGCCCCATGAAGCAGCTCCAGTCCTACGTAAAACGAGGGATTCACCAAAGCAAAATCTACCTCGCTTCGCTCGACAGCTGGGTAGATGTCATCAAATCCCAACGGCGCAATCGAGAAGGAATAGCCGGGTATTTCGTTTGTTAAATAATCAGCTGTCGGCCCCCATTTCTCCTGGCACCGCTTCGGTCCGCGTTTAGCCAGGACCCCGATTCTCACCACTAGCCGAGCACTTTGACTCCCAGATACCGTGGGGGATGCAAGCGAGTCATCGGCCTCATTGTCAGCAACGACGCCATAGGCGCCTTTCTCGAAATCCACTTCGGCTCGATCTGCCAGAGCGGCTATCGACATCAAACAAACAACCAAAGCTATCAGGACGAAGTGCCCCACAGAGCACTTACATCTCATCCGCCCCATGCTCGGTTGCAGCCTGTAAGACCCGGAATCTCCGCGTCGCGGCCATATCCGCATTCGCGAGCTCCCCTCTCCATTTAAGCCTGAACACCTAACCTGGCATTGCGTCCATCTGGCAACGCTGCCTCACCTATATGGCGCATATCAAAAACGCGATACCCATAGAGAATCTCCCCTCTAACGATTCGTATCCTGCCGTGTTTTCTTTAGCTTGCCTAAAGACCGAGGCTGCGATTGAGTCTGGCTTTTGGAAAGGTCTGCGCAGAAAAGGGAAAGGCGACGAGGCCTCGTGCGGCCCCGTCGCCGTGGATGTTATCGGACAATCATGGGCCTCATTGGCACAACGTCCACGACCTACAACGTCCGGGGTGAACCCTAAATGCGCTGGACTTCAGTCAACCATCTGCCAGTCGATTGAGGACAAAATATCGCCCAGCGGCTGGGTCGTGTCCGGATTACAGAACGAGGCGTGCCACCAGTAGCTGCCAAAGGGCAGCTCGGCAAGGGTCATCTCGACGATGACCTGCGGCTCCATTTCCCAGCCCATTGGCAACAGGTAACGCGTAAGCCAGGGTGTGGGCACGGTCGTGAACCATGGGTAGTAGAGTATGTCAGCGTTTGGTAGCTGAGCGGCGAGGTAGAAGTCAACGAAGATGTCGCCTCCTGGGTTTAGCCCTCTTATGTATAGCCTCATCGGGTCGCCCGCCCTGAAGAGCTTGGTCTCCATAATGAGTGTTGGTATGGGCCACGGGGGAATCGGGTTAACACTGGGGCCATAGTACGACGTGCCATCCGGGTACATTGTCCAACCTCCGAGGCCATCCGTAGCCGTGAAGTAATACCGGTGCGAGCCTTTTGCCACATTGGTGTCATATCTATAATCACCATCATAAGATATCCCATCGTAGAGAGACATCTCATGTGGCTCGTCATCGACCCATACCCTTATTCTCTCCGGGGCATCGCCATCCTCGTCGTAGAAGTGAATCGTAAACGCAAATACGGTCGTTGGATAGCCCAGACTGGGCGTCACAAGACCTTTGCTCAGGACCGGATTATGGTTCCCGACCGCCTCAGAACCCACGGCCACAACTCTACCGCTCAATGTCGAAACATAGATTGTGCCATCGAAGCCAATCGCCGGTGGCACGACCGAGCCGCCGGGAATCTCCAAAGCCCAATTGATGTCCCCATCTGGATTCAGTGAAACAACCAAACCATTCTCGGTTACTACGTGGATGTTCCCGTCCCCGGTTATAGCAGGCGAGGCCTGAAGACTGGCTCCTTCAAGGACGATGACCCATTTCTGCTGCCCGTCCCTGCCGATCGCATACACGTGACCGTTCTTCGTCGTCAGATACAACCGGCCATCGAAGCCGAGCGAGGGTGAGCCAGCAATCTCACCATAGGAACTCGAAAACGTCCAGCTTGAATCAAGGTCCGAGTCGTACGCCGTCAGGACCCACGGCGACGTGATATAAACCTGGTCCTTGTCCCCAATCACCGGCGGCTTGAACTCAGTCATCCCAAGATAACGAGGCCCCGCGACTTGATCGCCCTCTGAACTCAGCACCACAAGCTCTCGCGCGCCGTTACTTCTCCCCGCGATCACGTATATCCGGTTGTCAAACCCAATTGCCGGCGTTGTCTTGAACTCAGCATAATCACCCTTGAAATGCCACGCAAGAGTCCCGTTAGGCCTCATCGCGTAAAACGTCTCGCCCCCGAAGTAGATGTTTCCATCCGTCGCCACAATGGGCGAGAAGCTGTCGAACGCCTCGATATCGTACTTCCAGAGCTCGTTGCCAAGGATGTCGAGCGCCCTGGAATAGCCCGCGGAATCCACGAAGTAGATGTTGCCACCCCGATCGACGCACGGGGAAGACCTCATCATTGAGAGGGTCATGAACTCCCAGTTCGTAGCGCCCCAATAGGGTTCCAGGCTATAGAGATACATCGGGAAGCCAGCTACGATATTCCCCAATGGATCGATGACGGGCGCCGATTCGCCCACGCCCCGGGTCTGGAATGTCCAGAGCTCCACAGGGTCCTCGTATCTGGTCGCTTCCGTGCGGCCAGTAAGGCGGGCGTCGTGCTTGAAACAGGGCCATGGGCTCTGCTGTCCAAGAACCTGCTGAGACAGGATCACGAGTCCCAGGATGGTCAGTGCGGTGAGCGCGAGATATCTTCTGCGCATACCCAACTCCTCCTATTATTTGGTAGAGCGGCCAAGCTGCTCTACGTTAATGCCAGGCGGTTAGGCAAAAGCGTATATATCTTCCCACTGCGGCAAACCAAGAGTCAAGCGTTTTTTCAGAGGTTTCTGCAAGATGGAGACGGCCGAGGGCAGGAAAAGCGGGTTTGACTGAGGCTTTTCAGCCGGCAGTTGACAACGGAGGCCAAGTCACAATTTGATGCAGGGCATGACAGTGGCAGGTGATCGCTAGTGAGCCATCCAGTTGAAGCACGGGGTGCAGACATACGATTAGGCACAGAATCGTGAGCATCCACTTGCAAGAGGAACGGGGACTATGCTATTTTGACGCTGAGTTAGTGTGTGCCTAGCATGTCGGTATCAAATGGCAGCGTAACCCAGCTTCCGTGTGCTTGGCCCCCAACTAAAGGTCGGAAAAGGAAAGTCTCAGATGCTACGTCTCTATAATACGATGACCCGTCGCAAGGAGGAATTCGTTCCTCTGGATCCGCCCAACGTCGGACTCTATACGTGCGGACCAACCGTGTATAGCTACATCCACATCGGCAACCTGCGGACTTTCATGTTTGAGGACCTTCTGAGGCGCTACCTAAGTTACAAGGGATTCAGGGTAACGCAGGTTATGAACATCACCGACATCGATGACAAGACGATAAAGGGCGCGAAAGAGGAGGGGGTCCCGCTGGGAGAGTTCACTGCTCGCTTCACGGAAACATTCTTCGACGACATGAACTCGTTGAACATCGAGCCGGCCGAGCACTACCCCCGAGCGACCGAGCACATCAATGAGATGGCTGCGCTCGTAAAGCGGCTACTTGAGAGAGGTTACGCTTACAAGAGCGAGGGCTCCATCTACTTCAACGTGGCCAAATTCAAGCCCTACGGAGCACTCACGGGTCTGAAGCCAACGCTCTGCCAGCTGCGCTCCAGGGTGGACCACGACGAGTATGAGAAACAGGACATCAGGGACTTCGCTTTGTGGAAGACCTCTAAGGAGGGCGAGCCGTCTTGGGACACCGAGGTAGGCCCTGGCAGGCCGGGTTGGCACATCGAGTGCTCCGCGATGAGCATGAAGTATCTGGGAGAGACGTTCGACATTCACACCGGCGGCGTCGATAACATGTTCCCGCACCATGAGAATGAGATCGCGCAGTCCAAAGCAGCTACGGGGAAGCCGCTTGCCCGCTACTGGCTGCACTCGGAGCACCTTCTCCTCGATAAAAGCAAGATGGCGAAATCAGCCGGCAACATCTACACGCTACGCGAGATCGTCCAGATGGGCTACAAGCCTCGTCCGCTTCGGTATCTGCTGATTTCCTCTCACTATCGCAAGCAGCTGAACTTCAGCCTGGACGCGCTCGAGCAGGCCGCTGGGTCACTCGCAAGAATCGACGACTTCGTGAGAACCTTGCGGTCCATAAAATGCTCAAATGTTGACAATCCCGCGATCAAAAGCGCCGTGGCCGAATGCGAGCAGGAGTTTGAGGCCGCTCTGGACGACGACCTCAACATCTCAAGAGCGCTTGCGGCTTTGTTTGCCTTCATCCGCTCAGCAAACGAACAGATCAACGAACGTGAGATAAGCAAGACCGACAGCGACGCCATCGAGGGCTTGCTCAAGCGGCTGAACTCGGTTGTCGGCGTCATCGAGCTTGGGCACCACGACGAACTGCCGCCCGGCGTTGAGGAGCTCATCAACAAGCGACGACAGGCGCGGGAAAGTCAGGACTGGGCGCTGGCGGACAAGGTGCGAGACGAGCTGAAAGCAAAAGGGATAGTCGTTGAGGATACAAAGGACGGTGTCAGGATTAAACGTGAGTGATCAATTGGTCCTCGTAACTGCCTTCAAACGAACGAGTAGAAGGTG
>Ga0272444_10005595_pt1 | contig 10849 bp, 12 predicted proteins | sample SSMForm13_FD_201033 | JGI IMG/M metagenome (GOLD analysis project Ga0272444, IMG submission 201033) | Marine sediment archaeal communities from Little Sippewissett salt marsh, Falmouth, MA, United States - SSM-Form-13 | ecosystem: Environmental > Aquatic > Marine > Wetlands > Sediment ... | reverse complement strand
CAGCTTCCTCGCAGGCCATCTGATACGGGCTTTCTCCTTCACGAGAAGGACCTACAACTCATTGGAGGAGATCGTAAAGAGCCCGATAGCATTCTTTGGCTTCACTTGTCTGTTTGAGGGACTGAATGAGGGGTACTGGACAAGAATTGGGAACAAGCGAATAGAGAGTTCCTTCGAGCCTCCGATGTTCAAAACGACCGATGATACCAAGTACTACGTACAGAAGTCCTACAACTGGTACGTCTGGAAGGGTGACTTCGCGGAGGCAAAAAAGATTGGGGAGTTGACCGATGAGTACAAGGATCTGCCCTATTCCGTCTTCGTGCACCCAGAGCGAATCGTCGAGTGGCTGGAGGCCGGCCGGCAGATAGCAAAATACCTGCCGGACTAGTGGAGCGGCGGTGATCTTGTGTTGTGGTAGTGAATGATGAGATCAGACAGGGCAAGGTCATCCTCCGATCAGGCGATGTGTTCCAGTCTGATCTGAAGCGCGGCAGGAAGGGCTACTTCCAGTTCCTGTATCAGGATGACAGCTTCTTGTCAGGCCATCTGATACGGGCTTTCTCCTTCACAAGAAGGACCTACAGCTCATTAGAGGAGATCGTGAATGGCCCGGTAGCCTTCTTTGGTTTCACGTTCCTGTTCGAGGGATTAAAGGAGAGGTATTGGACGAGAATCGGGAGCATACCGGTGGAGCGCACCTTTGAACCCCCGATGTTCAAGACAACGGACGATACGAAGTATTATGTCCAGAAATCGTACGACTGGCACATCTGGAAGGGCAACTTCGCGGATGCCATACGGATCGGCGAGATGACTGACGAGTACAGAGACCTGCCGGACTCAGTACTTGTGACCCCAGAGACTCTTGTCGAGTGGCTTGAGGCAGGCCGACAGATAACAGACTACCTGCCGGACTAGTGGAGCGAAGGTGATCTTGTGTCATGGAACTAACCGGCGAGATCAATAATGGCAAAATCATCCTCAGATCGGGCGATGTGTTCCAGTCTGATCTGAAGCGCGGCAGGAAGGGTTACTTCCAGTTCCTGTACAAAGACGACAGTTACATGGCCGGTCACCTCATAAGAGCCTTCGCATTCACCAGCAAGGGTTACAGTGCACTAGGGGACATTGTCGGTAGCCCGATTGCCTTCTACGGCTTCACGCGCGTGTTCGAGGGTCTCAAGGAAGGATACTGGAGGAAGCTCGGTAATGTGCCCGTCGAGAGAACGTTCGTACCGCCCATGTTCAAGTGCACGAAAGACACGAGATTCTATGTGAAGAAGTCGTACGATTGGTATATCTGGAAAGGCGATTTCGATCGGGCAGTGAGGATAGGCGAGATGACAGACGAGTACAAGGACTTACCCTATTCCACGCTTGTTCCACCTGAGGATATTGTCGAGTGGCTGGAGGCTGGGAGACAAGTAATCGACTACCTGCCGGATTGATCATGTACGTAAGACGAATGATCTCAAAGGAAACGACCACCGCCGGTTACTGCTTTAGTAGATCATGACCACCGGTAAACTAAGGCAGCGTTGGCTGACGTCCGAAGGGCAGACTCGGCTTCAGCGAGTCATGAGATGTCTGCAGAGGAATCTGCCACTTTCGGAAGTACCCGGGCTTGGACGAATGTCCGGAAGATGGGACCTGAGGGGGGCGGTATTGTCCTCTCTCAAAAGAGAAAGCCGGATCGAGACTGAGGACCATGCCGTCATTCTCAGGGCCGGAACGATGACGCTGAATCGGCGAACGCTCCGCTCGATAGACTTCTCGTGCGCTGATATCAGCTATTCGGACTGGTGTGAATGTACGGTAGAAGATTGCCTGTTTGAGGAGACAGTAGCCCGCGAAGTGCGCATCACAGCCGGTCACTTCACCGACTGCACCTTCAGGGGAGCGCATCTCCGCGGTTCGTATATGAACAGGAACAAAGGGACAGACTCCGGATCGTTCAGGGGTGTTGACTTCGTTGCCTCAGATTTGTCTGGGTGCATCTTCTGCTTCCCTGAGATAGAAAGCTGCTCATTCGTAAATTGCAGGCTGATCGAGACAGACTTCGACGGGAGTCGATTCGAAGATTGTGCGTTCAAAGGCGATATCGAATCAGCTTGGTTCGGCGGCTATTCGGTCCACGCTGTCACTTCGTTTTTGAGAGTCTTTCGAAGAGTGAATCCAAAGGACTTCCGAAACCGCATGCAGAATATCGATTTCTCGGAATGCTGCTTAAAAGACGTGCTCTTCCAAAATGAGATTGACTTAAGTAGCTGTCGCCTGCCGAAAGGCCGTAATTACATTGTCGTGAGGAACCTACCGGCCGTCTATAACAAGATGAGAGAAACGATAGTGCGACAATGGAGCGGTGAGCACCGGCAAACTGCCATGTCATGGATTGACCGAGCCTTGTTTGGAGATCACAAGAAACATATGCCAATGGACATCATCAATCGCGATTCAACACCGGGTCATTATCCAGAGAATCTGTATGCCAGATTCTTCGATCTTCTTGAGCGCACCAACAGAGAAGTCAATGCTCAGTCTTGAGATGATGAGGTCTGAGGGGCAGAGCACTGTCGGTGTTGTGGTAAGGATTTGATTGTATGAACGCCACCCCGATGTATCCTGTTTTCGCTTTCCAGCGTGACGATAATATGATTTATGTCTTCTCGGAGGACCGCAGTCTAAAGAGCACCTCGGTGGATTTCCTGAAGAATAACGGCTACGAAGACAGTACCATTATCGACTCATCCGGCACGCTATACAGAATCAGGTCGGCGTACAAGGTGAAGTATCGCGGATTGTGGGGGTTCAATCCGCTCCTGAAGGGTCGCCAGATTCTGGTGGAATTCGACTATGAGCCGGAAACCGGAACCATATCCCTTGAGGAGTTCAAGAAGGATGTGATCAGGCGCATTCACAAAACAAAACACATCTGGCAGTCTGCCTGGGATATCAGCGAGTTGATCGACGAAGTGAAGGAGAGTGATTCGTTTGAGGCTATCGCGATGCTGCTCAAGTAGCTATTATGCTGCAGCAACCATGCCGCGCCCGAATATAAGGGGAGAGTCAAGAACATGAAACTGAAATGCACGACCATCTTGCTTGGCATCATCATCGTGGCCATATGCCACGGATGTTTTGCCGAGGAACGAGCCGAATCTCTCGATCGCGAGTCAACCGCTTCGACCAACTCCGCAGTGAACTCGAACCATACAGCAGTACAAGAGGCCGAGTCTATGAATGAAGACGCGTTCTGGGAAATCATTGAGCATTCCAAAGAAGAAAGCGACGACTTCGCCGGGCAGATCAGAGCACTGACGGTAAAGCTGAGCCGAAGAAACAGACAGGACATCGTGGATTTCGAGTATCGGTTCAGAGAGATGCTGGAAAAATCGTGTCACTACAATCTGCTGGCCGCTGCCAAGATTATTCTGGGCTGGGTAACCGATGACAGCTTTCTGTATTTCCAGTGCAGGTTGATTGCCGAGGGCAGGAGCACCTTCTATCAATCTATCGAAAACCCGGACTGCCTCGCCGAAGTAGATATTCCGAACCTGGCCTTTGACGGCGAGGATATGCTGGTTGTCGCGGATAATGCTTTTATGGAGAAGTTCGGACGAGACACGGACCAGGAGCTGCCCCGGGACGTCGCTACGGACTACCTGAGCTACGACTTCAGATGCGAGATTCTGGGTGAAGACTGGGAAGAGAAGGATCTTCCACAGAAATACCCCCGGCTGTGGGACAAGTACAGGTGAGAGAGTCGTGAGCGGGTTTTAATAGGGGAGAGGCCTGAACCGTGGCTATCTTGGCCAAATCAGATTCGAACAGTACTCAGCTAACCTTCCCGGGGAGTCCGGGCTGATGCAAATGGGGACACTATGAAAACGACACTACTACTGGTAACCGCAATCCTTCTTCTGCTATCCTGCTCGTCGGCAGATCAGGAAAAACAACCGGAGACTACAACTGTCACGGAGCAAATCGCCGACAGTACGACGTCCACGAGCGGTCTGGAAACCAGAACCGTTCTGGGCGGCCGGCTGTCCATTCTGGTGCCGTCGGACTTCACGCTGATGGACAAGGGAATGCTCGACCTCAAATACCCCATGCAGGCACACCGGCCGTCCGAAGTCTACACGAACTACGAGGGCAGTATCAATGTCGCCTTCAACTTCACGCAGAACAGAGGCGCCATGCGAGAGCTCCCGGCCTTCAGGGAGTTTCTCCAACACCAGTTTGACCGGCCGGGCGTCGAATTCCTGAACTCCGAGATTCGGTCAATCAACGGTCGCGACTTCGCCGTTCAGGAGTTCATAACCCAGGCGATCGACAGCCGGATCTATAATCACATGTTCGTCACAAGTCTTGACGGCCGATGGCTGATGTGTACCTTCAACTGCACGATTAACCATCTCGATGAGTGGCGACCCAAAGCCGCCGAAATAGTAAACTCAGTAAGAGTCCTGTAACGCGCAGGCCTCTCCCCACACACCGGAGCCGACTGCCCCGAATCCGGCCCCTCGGCGACTGCCAAACGAGCAATGCGGCCTGCTCGCGGTCACAACCGGGTGACCGGCGGCCAACCGGTGGAATCCGCCTGATTCATGGCCGTATCGCCGTGCCCAACGCAGAAACGCAGGCATTTCGCCTTTGAGTCTGAAACTGCCCGCTATTAATGAAGACAGGACCCAAAACAAGCGGACTGTATGGATACAAAAACAACAAAACGAACCCATTTAGGGGTTGTACTTGTGACCCGAAACCTGAAACCAACAAAACGAACCCATATGAGGGCTGTACCTATGACCCGAAACCTGAAACTGACGAAACGAACCCATTTGGGGTGCCCCATCCGCCCCCGCACCCCGTCCTTCCTGCGAAAGCAGGAAACCATGGTCACAGAACCTGCGATTGAGCCTCCTCAACGTCAAGCTCCGGATGCGCCGCCTCAACGAGGCGAAGCATCTGGGGTGGGATATGCCGGAGTCTGCCAGTGATGCCAGATGAGTGTGATCTGGAGGCGTCCAGGCGATCTCCAAAACTGACAAAACGAACCCATTTGGGGTGCCCCATCCGCCGTGGCGGATGGGTTCCTCGCGGAGAATGGCGCATCGCAAAAGGAACTCCAAGTGTGCCGTAGAAGGTTTTGGGTTGCGTGTGGGCGGCACGAGTGACTAGATTGCGGCTGGACACGGGTGGAAATCAGACGTCTCTAGTACGTATCACATGACATCAGTGCGGGGATTCTCCGGCGCAGTCGGAATCCGGTGACGGGAGAGACAGTATCGCGAATCAATAGCGGAGGGGCAAATATGGTCGGAAGAATCTCCGCGTACGTTGTGTGGGCTGCACTGGTAGTGTGCTCAGCCGCCGTGTGCCCGCAAGACACAAACGGGCAGTCAGATGACGGCCGCTCAATAGAGACGGCACGACAAGCGGTACGGCGGGCGTATGAATACACCGGGTTTGAGGAGATTGCGGAGGTCTCTGACTCAGCCGCGGAGATCGCGCGGCTTGAGATTGTGGAGAATGATGACACGCCGTTCTTGTACGAGTACGTCAATGGACGGACGGTGTGGAAGGTGAACCTGGATCAAGTCAGACTGAAACCTCCTCGTCGCAGTCCGGAGGCTATCGCCAATCAGACACCGAAGAACTTCGAAGCCTGGCTGGACGCAGAGACAGGTCAATTGCTGAAGATATTCTCAAAGATCGACGGCTACGATTCAACGCTGGCACCGGAGCCGCCGACTGAGAGCGCTATGGTGCAGCTTCGTCACACCAAGGAAGCCTTCACTGGCTTTGTGACTGAACCTCCCCCGATCACCCTGACTCAAGCTCTTGACAACGCCGGGGGGACAAGCCCGCTTGCGGCCAAGGAGCTGCTTGCCGTCTGCGTGATGTGGTCTCATCGGGACAAGGCTCCCGTACCGGTCTGGAGCATCACCGGCAGGGGAGTGAAACCATTGCGAATTGGCTCAGGAAAGGAGTCGGGCCCGATGTACACGCGAAACCGGAGACGCGCCGTCGTAGACGCCAGAACTGGCGAGCTTCTCTATGTGTCGAACTTGCCGCATGTGCTTCTGCGACCTGAGGACCGGCGGGAGCGTGGGAGGTGATCTCAAACGAAAACCAACGGGTATACACGGTGTGAGACAGCGTCAGCCGCGCTGGATGGGGTGCCGGAGCAGACGGAGCTTCCTTACAATGAAGCCCGGCCGGACTTGCATAGCCACGGCCATTACGTATCTTGGGCCACATGGGATCATGGCGAAAAACATGCCTGCTTTCGGTTCTGCTGCTGCTGGTCGTTGTAGCGTATGGCTATAGCCAGCCGCCGCCGGTGGAGCGCGAGCATTTCATCTACTATCTCGACAATCCCAATTACCTGAATCTTGCCGATACGCTGCTCAATCGGACACGTCGGCAACTGATAGATATGCTTCGTGACAGTCTGCCGTACAAGCCGGCCGTGCACCTGGTGAACACGCAGGATCGGTTCACCAAACTGGTAGGCGGGTATTTTCCGGATTGGGGTGCCGCTGCGGCCGCCCCGCCCCGCAAGCTGATCGCGGTCAAGTCGCCCGACCATTTCAATCTGAACAAGTCACTCCGGGAGCTGCTGGCGCATGAGTACTCGCACCTGGCGCTGGCCGAGCGGACGAAGCTCTGCGATCCACCGCGATGGTTCGACGAGGGCCTGGCGCAACTGGTGTCGATGGAATGGAGCTGGTCGGACAACCTGGCCATGAGCAAGGCGGCCATCACGGGGCAGCTCATACCGTTGAGGGAGATCGAGAATCTCAACCGGTTCAACCGGGGGGAGGCGCATGTCGCCTATGCCGAGTCCTACCTGACGGTGAATTATCTGTTTGACGAATACGGCCCGGATGCCGTTAATACGTTCCTCGATCAGATCGCCGCCTGCAAATCGGTGGACGAGGCGCTGATGGCTGCCACCGGTTCGGATTATGACGGCTTTCAGGCCGAGATACAGGCGATGCTGGTCGAACGCTTCAATGTGGTAAGCTTGCTTATGGATACCTACTTTTTGTGGATTGGCTTGGCTATTGTCGTTGTGATCGGTTTCGTGATTCAACACCGGCGGCGCAAGAAGTACTACCGGGATTGGGAGGAGCGCGAGAAATACGAGTCGACCGATTTCGACTACGGCGACCCGGACGATCCGGAACGCCTGGACGATGAGGACGAGCCGTGGCGTCGCTGAAGCATACCGCCGAGTACGTCCCGACTGCCGTGCTGGTCAAACTTGCCTGTCTGCTGCCTGACGGCGTGGCGGATAGGCTCGGAGCGGGGCTTGGTTCGCTGGCCCACGCCATCCTGACATCGCGCCGCCGTATCGCGATCGATAATCTCACGCGCGCCATGGGCGACACGCTCGGCCAGGAGGAGATTCGTCGTGTCACACGGGAAGTGTTTCGGGGAATCGGGCGGACGGTGATCGAGTTTGCGCGGTTCGGCCGGCTGGGTATTGAAGGCACCCGGCGGATCGTGTTCGATCCCGACGGTGGCCGAGAGGTGCTGCAGAAGGTGCTCGATGAGGGCAAGGGAGCGGTACTGATATGCCCTCATTTCGGCAACTGGGAACTGGCCGGAGCCTGGGCGGCCTCGGAGGGCTTTCCGATTGATTTTTGGGTTGGCACGCAGCATAATCAGAAAATCGACGAGTTGTTCAATCGCTTCCGGAGAGAGATGGGAGTAGGGATTATCCCTCTCGCGACCGGGCTCAAGCAGATATTCAAGGGGCTTCGAAGCGGCCGCTTCGGCTGTGTGGTGCCGGATCAGCACGCCCCGGCCGAGAGCATCATACTGGATTTTTTCGGGCGTCCGGCTTCGATGGCGAAGGGGCCGGCGCTGTTTGCGGTGCGATGCGTCTCGCCCGTGGTACCGTTTTTGCTCCGGCGGGAGCGGTATGATCGTCACATCCTCATGCCGGGCAAACCGATCTACCCGCCCGGAAGCGGCGATACGGAGGCGGATATCAGAACAATCACGGCCGCATACATGAAGTTTTTCGAGGACGGGATTCGGAAGCATCCCGAGCAATGGATGTGGACCCATCGTCGCTGGAAGGTTGACGCTCGCAGCAACAAAACGCTTGTATGAGCGTACAACTGTTGTGTGGCTTTGGTGGTCAGAGTATCTGAAAGATGATGACCGGCGCCTCACCCGGTGAGGAGACACGCGGTCGTTTTGGAAAGGTTTCGCTTTGCGCAAATATGTTATCGTCGCCATCATAATCCTGGTGGTGATTTTCGGCTATCTGGGGGTTAACGCACTCTTCACGACATCCTTCGAGATCCCTACGGCGACAGTCGGGCGGGGTGAGTTCGTTCTGTCGTTGAAGGCTAACGGTACGGTTGACGCCAAACGGAATTATACGATCAGCGCTCCTCGTATCCGGGGTTTGCAGATAACCTGGTTGGCGCCTGAAGGTTCGCATGTGAACGAGGGCGAGCCGGTGATCCGATTCGACGCCACGCAACAAATGGCGGATCTGGCCGAGCACGAGTCGAGCCTGAAGATTGCCCAGACGACGCTCTCACGGGCCAAGAAGGAACTGGATATCCAGGAGAAGCAGCTCACGCTCGATCTTCAGAAGGCTCAGCGCAACTACGATGAGAAGCGTCACGAGGCGCCGCAGTTGGCCGAGGAGGCCCGACTCGAGCTGGAACTGGCCAAGCTGAACATGCAGGCGAAGCTTGATCAGTCCAAAGCCGATCTGGAGAAGGCCGAACTGGAAGTCGCTCGCGCCGAGGACCGGGTTCAGCTGGCCCAGAAAGAGCTGGCCCAGATGACGGTGATGGCGCCCAAGCCGGGCATGGTGGTGTATCTGGAGATATGGAAAGGCGGCCAGATGGGCAAGGTGCAGGAAGGCGACTCGCCCTGGCCTGGCCAGGGGCTGGTGGCGCTACCGGACCTTTCGGAGATGATCGTCAAGGCTACGGTGTCCGAGGTCGACGCCGCCAAGGTCGATTCCGGTCAGCGGGTGATGATCTCGCTGGATGCGTTTCCTGATGTTACTTATGGAGGCGAGGTCACCAAGAAAAGCACCCTGGCCCGCCGCAAGGATTACAATTCGCTCATCAATGTCTTTGACGTCGAGGTGACGTTCCTCGATCAAGACGACAATCTCAAGCCGGGCATGTCGGCCTCGTGCCGAATAATCCAGGATGAACTCGATGACGTGGTCTCGGTGCCGATCGAGGCCGTTTTCGAGAGGGAAGGTCAGACGGTCGTGTTCCTGCGCAACAAGCACCGCAAGGAGGTTACGGTCGGCCGTCGCAGTGACATGTCGGTCGAGATTGTAGAAGGTTTGTCGGGGGGTGAAGAGATCTGCCTGGTCGATCCAACGCTGGAGGAGCAGCAGATGCCCGGCGAGAAAGCGACCGAACCGGAGTTGAACAAGGGGCGAGGTGAAGGCACGCAACGAAGCGGCCCGCCGTCGCGCCGGGGACGTCGCTAGTCACCTCCGGTGAAGGATAGACCGCAGATGGATTATGGCCGCATAGTAGAAGTCTCCTTTGAGTCGCTTCAAGCTCACAAGCTTCGTTCGTTTCTGACGATGCTGGGCATCATCATCGGTGTCGCCGCCGTTATCGCGATGCTCTCGATCGGTGAGGGCGCCAAACAGGAAACGCTCGAGCAGATATCGATTCTCGGGGTCAACAACATCATTATCAAGGCACGCGTGCCCGAGGAGGCGCTGGAGTCGGAGGAAGGTCTGCAGCGCTCGCCGGGTCTGGGCCTTGCCGACGGGGAGAACATTGCCTCGTTCGAAGAACTGGTCGGCAATGTCGTGCCGCAACGTTTCGAGCAGTTTGCGAGCATCTCTCACGGTTCGCAGGAAGCCCCGGTGCGGGTGGTTGCGACCACCCCGGAGTACATCTACTCGTCTTCGATCGACGTCGATGGTGGGCGGTTTCTCACCGACTCCGACAATGAGGCTTTCGCGCAAGTATGCGTCCTGGGCGCCAAAGCCAAGCGTAGCTTGTTTGCGTTCGAGGACGCCGTCGGCAAAAGCGTGCGAGTAGGTCGTCTCGATTTCACCGTAGTCGGTGTTATGATGGACAAGTATATCGGGCGGGGTAAGGTTGAGGGGCTGCAACTTCGCAATCTCAACGAAGACGTCTACATACCGTTCCGTACGGCCGTCAAGAAGTTCGACCGGGCGGTTGCTTCCGAGTCGCAAGTGGTGGTCCGATTCGGATCGTCGAACGGCGAGGATCAGCAGAAGTACAATACCCCGGAGATTGATCAGTTGACGATAACGGTCCGCGACCTGGCTTTTATCCCTGCTCTGACGGTGCTGATACGGCAGGTGCTGGATCGCCGCCACGGCGGTATCGAGGATTTCGAGATCGTCGTGCCCGAATCGCTCCTGAGGCAGACGGAGAAGACGCAGCAGATTTTCAACATCGTGATGGGCGCTATCGCCGGGCTGTCGCTTCTTGTGGGCGGTATCGGCATTATGAATATCATGCTGGCGACAGTGCTGGAGCGTACCCGGGAGATCGGCGTGCGCCGCGCGGTAGGCGCCACCCGCCAGGACATCATGCGGCAGTTTCTCATCGAGGCGGTGATGATATGCCTGCTGGGGTGTATCATCGGCCTGGCGTTGGGGCTGGTGATCTCCAAAGCGATTTCGTTCTACGCCGGTTGGGCGACAATCGTGTCGATTTTTTCGATCATCCTGGCGGTCGGAGTGTCGACGACGGTCGGCATCATTTTCGGGCTGTACCCGGCGGCCAAAGCGGCCAAGCTGGACGTGATCGATTCCCTTCGTTACGAATAGCAATCAATGCCATGCGGAGTGTGTATA
>Ga0272444_10005592_pt1 | contig 10851 bp, 7 predicted proteins | sample SSMForm13_FD_201033 | JGI IMG/M metagenome (GOLD analysis project Ga0272444, IMG submission 201033) | Marine sediment archaeal communities from Little Sippewissett salt marsh, Falmouth, MA, United States - SSM-Form-13 | ecosystem: Environmental > Aquatic > Marine > Wetlands > Sediment ... | reverse complement strand
GTATGTGAGAGACGCGCTCATCGAAACGACCATATCCAGGGATGTCCTCTTGATGAAGCGAGTGGATAAGCCGGCGCTGCTGCGCCGGCTGTTCGAGCTCGGGTGTACCTATTCCGGGCAGGTACTGTCGTACCACAAGATGCTGGGGCAGTTGCATGACGCCGGGAATACGACCACGCTCGCTCACTATCTGAACCTCCTTGAGTCCGCAGGGCTTGTCGCCGGGTTGCAGAAGTACTCCGGCCGGGCCGTGCGGCGGCGGGCATCCAGCCCGAAGCTCCAGGTCATGAATACTGCGCTCATGACCGCGTCCTCCGGGCTGACGTTCAAAGATGCGCGCGAGGACCCCCAGTATTGGGGGCGGCTTGTAGAGAGCGCCGTCGGGGCGAGCCTCGCAAACGGCCTGGCGGGGTCCAAGGCCGGCCTGTTCTACTGGTCTGGCCGCAATTTCGAGGTCGATTTCGTACTGGCTGGAGGAAAAGCAGTGGTTGCGATTGAGGTCAAAAGCGGGCGCCGAAAGAGTTCCTTGCCAGGGATAGATGCCTTCGCAAACAAGTTCAAGGTTACGAAGAAGTTGCTTGTGGGAGGCGGAGGAATCACGGTGGAGGCTTTCTTGGAGAGGCCTGCCCTCACGTGGTTGGATTAGGGTGAGATAGAAGACTGGCTCCCCGGGCAGGACTTGAACCTGCAACCCTCCGGTTAACAGCCGGATGCTCTACCATTGAGCTACCGAGGAGCAAGAGTTTATGGAAACCGCACAGCCTGGCGGTCATGTTGTGTAAATCTATCGGCAAGTATCTCAGGTATGATAGTGCAAAGCCCCAGTGGTGTCAAGGGGCTGCGGGCACCTGAGAATGAGCCTGTAGCCAGTTCCGGGTCTAATCCCTCCTCAGCGCATATTTCCAGTTAATCGCCCCGCCAGGGCCCGGGTTATGGGGCGGCAATGCATCAATCGTAGGAGGGCGATTCCGGCCTGTAAAGCAGAGTTTTGAAACAAAACGCGCTTGGCGGTCGTATTAGGAGTGGAGGGCGAGGCAATGCGCCCTTGCCGTGCCGCCGGTGGCTGCGACAATCCCCTGTAAGGAGACTTCTTATGAAAACCGCGATTCTGGCGCTGCTTTTTTTGCTCCTCGGCGCTCAGGCCGCTGCCGCTTACGCCATCGAGGCCAATCCCATAGACGAGCTCTTCACGTATCTTGGGGACAATAACCTCTTTAACGGGGTGGCCCTTGTGGTGGACGGGGGAGAGGTAGTCTGCGAGCGGACCATGGGCTACGCCAACTTCGAGTGGAATATCCCGAATACACTCGAAACGACCTTCAGGATAGGCTCCATATCCAAGCAGTTTACGGCTGTGCTTGCACTCAAGCTCGTGGAGGAGGGCAGGCTCTCGCTCTCTGACCCCGTGGGGAAGTACCTGCCCGAACTCGGGCGGCCCTGGGCGGACAGCGTGACCATACACCACATGTTGTGCCAGACCTCGGGCATACCTAATTACACGCTGCTCGAAGGGTATCTCGATAACATCTCCAAGGAGCGCTTCACGCGAGATGAGTTTCTCGAGCTCCTCGTCGCGGACTCTCTCATGAATTCGCTCCATTTCGAGCCCGGCAGCGCTTTCGATTACAGCAATACGAATTACCTCTTCACGGGAATCATCATTGAGAGGATAGTGGGGAGGCCGTTTGAAGAGGTGCTCCAGGAAGTGATACTGGATCCTCTAAAGATGAAGGACACCGGAGCCTTCGATGATCTGAGGCTGGTTCGGCACCGCGCCTACGGGTATGAGAAGGCTCCGGATGATACATATGAACCTACGATGCATCCGTCCGTATCCCCCAAGAGCGTTCCATCGGGAGGGCTCTACTCAACAGCCGGCGATCTTCTCAAGTGGCATAGAGCCCTCGAGGAGAACTCCCTGCTTGATGAGGACCCCATGGAGCAGTTCCTCACGCCGCATCACAAGTTCTCCGAGACCGAGGGTTACGCCTACGCGAATTACTGGACGGAGTACGCGGTAGATGAGGCCCGCTCGCTGGAGGTGTATGAGCACGGGGGCAGCACCTTCGGCACCACCTGCATGTTCTACCGGGTTCCGGAGGCCGACGCGTGCATCGTTCTCCTCGGCAATGGCGGCATAGGCCGGGAGATGTTCCTCTCCTCAATTGCGTATGCGGTGATAGACGCGCTCGAGGGCAAGCCGCTCGTGTTCCCCCGATGCGACCTGCTGGGGACCATCGGATATACGGCTATTGCCAAAAGCCCCGATGACGTAAGGGCGCATTACTCTTATCTTAAGGCGCACCGCCCCGAAGCTTACGAGTTTGGCCCGGACCAGCTTTCCACCCTCGGGCAGGTCATGCTGATGCTCTTCGACGACCGCGAGACAGCAGAGCTCGTGTATGTGATGAATGCCGAGGAGTATCCGGACGAGGCGTCGGTGTGGGTTGATCTGGGCACGCTTAGCCTGAGCGACAGGGAGCCCGGGAAGGCCCTGGAGTATTTCGAGAAAGCCCAGGCTCTCAGCCCGGAGGATGAGGATGTAATGAGTCTCGTGGAAAGCGCGAAAGAGGAACTTGAGAGGGGGACGAGCCCTTAGCTTCGCTTGATGTCCTCTCCGGTTGTGAAGCTCGCCCCCCAACGCATAGGCGTGATATTCACTTTTGATTCCCATTCGAAACGTTGATGAGCGCAGGCCGCTCGGGGCGATTGGACAATACTCCTCGGAAGATTCTGGCAGGGCCTTAATCAGGGTTACACCTTAAGATAATAAGTCCTGGCCCCAAGCGCAAATCGCGCGCCGTGGTTTCCGATGGACCCATACCGCGTTCCGCACCTTGACGCCCCGGGTTATTTGGCATATTTGTATATGAAAGGCCGATATGATGCTGAGACCGGAAGGAGACAACTGAATGGAGAGGACCTGCACTACGTACTTTGAGAAGCCGGGGGCGCAGAACACTGACGGGGTCATTGAGGCGGTAAAGAAGAGGGTGGAGGAACTGGGCACGGCGCACATCGTGGTGGCCTCAACCAAGGGCGCGACGGCGCTCAAATTCGCAGAGGCTTTCGACGGTCAGGATAAGGCTCTCGTCTGCGTGGGCGAACACTCGGGTTTCACCGGCGGCGACGAGCAGTTGATGCCCGACGATATGAGGCAGAAGCTTGAGGCTATGGGAGTGAAGGTACTCATCTGCTCCCATGCCCTGAGCGGGGTCGGGCGCTCGATATCGAGCAAGCTGGGCGGCATCACCGGCACCGAGATCATCGCCCACACGCTGAGGCGCTTCGGGACCGAGGGCGTGAAGGTCGCCGTGGAGGTTGCCATAATGGCTGCCGACGCCGGCCTCGTTCCCACGGACAGAGAAATAGTCGCGGTAGGCGGTACGCGCGGGGGGTGTGACACGGCCATTGTTCTCAAGGCTGCCCACATGAATAACTTCTTCGATATCGAGATAAGGGAGATAATCGCGAAGCCGCGGCAGTGGGATTAACTACAACGTCTTTGCGTGGAGGTTCTGAGTGATGGCTCTGTTCGATGCGGGGATAGCCTTCTGTTACACGCGGGATTTGAAGAGGACGGCACAGTTTTACGAAGAGACAATGGGGCTGCCGCTCGTTCTCGACCAGGGTGGATGCCGTATCTACGAGGTATCCCCAGGGGCCTATTTCGGGTTCTGCGAGCGGGAGGAGGTCGGAACCGGCAAGGGCCTCATTCTCACATTTGTTACGGATGACGTCGACGGCTGGTACGAGAGACTGTCCGGGCGCGGCGTGGAATTTGAGAAGAAGCCGGCCCGTAACCCGGAGTACAACATATACCACTGCTTCTTGAGAGACCCCAACGGCTACCTTCTGGAAATCCAGAGGTTCGAAGACCCGCGTTGGCCGTCTTGAGAAGCGCCTGAATCGGCGTCTTTGAAGGGGGAGCAATATGCAAAAGGGAAAGGTCAGTCGTGATGAGATAACCGCGGCCATAGCAGCCGCGCTGGAGCCGCTCGACTACGTACATGCCATGTGGGAGGGAGGGGCAGTCGCCTTCGACCGCGCCGACGAGTGGTCCGATATCGACATATGCATAAGCGCCGATGACGAGAGAATAGAGGAGCCGTTTGCGGTAGTTGAGAAGGCGCTGGAGTCCATCGCCCCGATTGAGCTCAAATACGAGGTCAAGGGCCCCAGGTTAGGCGAATACGTTCAGGCTTTCTATCGGCTGGAAGGGGCCGGGCCGTTCCTGCTCATCGACTTCGCCGTCTTCAAGCACAGCGCCGCCGACAAACTCCAGGAGCGTGAGCTTCACGGGAACTCCAGGTTTCACTTCAACAAGAACGGTGCGGTCACGGTGCCAGAGCTGGACCGGAAGGCATTCATGAAGAAGGTGAAGGCCGCGCTTGAAGACCTTCCCACCAAGATGGACATGTTTTTAGCGTTCATTCCCAAGGAGGTCTACCGCGGCAACCTCGCCGCCGGCGTGGACTTCTACCGGCGCTTCCTGCTCGTTGCGCTCGCACAGGTACTGCGGCTCAAGCATAACCCTGCGCGGTACGACTTCGGGCTGAGGTATGTATATCACGACCTCCCTGCGGATGAAGTCAAGCGCTTCGAGGAACTCTACATGGTACGGGACGGCGACGATCTCATGAAGAAGTACAAAGAGGCCAAGGCGTGGTTTGACGAGACGGTCGAATCACTTGATGCCGTGGAGATAGAGAAGCATCTCGGGTAGATTGTATCAGGCGGGAAGCTTCTGGACATCCTCGTCCGAGAAACCCATGCGGCTGAGGATATCTTTGAAGCGAGGGTCGTCGCGGACCGCCTCGAACGCCGGTGATATCCGAAGGAAGGTCATTTCCGCCTCTCTCCCCTCGAGACCTTTCTCGAGTAGGTCAAAGGCGAGATCATATTCCCCCAGCTTGGCAGAGATTTCTGCTGCTTCGGCCATCGGACTCCCGAACTCGCCGGGATTAGCAAGCAGGGTTTCCCTCCATGCGCGATAGACACCTTCCGACCCGCTGGTCTTGAAACATTCCTCGAGGGTCTGTGCGATTTGTCCGTACCCATAGCCGCGAAAGCCCCTTACCGCGTGGTCCACCGCCTCCTCATAGTTGCCTCTCATTTCGCAAATCCAGCTGAGTACAATTCGCGCCGGGGGGAAGTCCGGGTTCATCTCGAGGGCCTTCCTCACTTCCTTCTCGGCCTGATCCAGCCTGCCAGTATAGAGATTTACTATGCCAACGGCGGAGTTGATAATAATGGACAGTGGATCCAGCTGGCGCGCGCGTTCGATCTCTCGACGGGCCTCATCCTCTCTTCCAAGGACCATGAGGAAGAGGCTGTACCACTGATGACCGGTGGCATAGTTGGGGTTCAGTTCCAGGGCTTTCCGGAAGTTGTCCATCGCTGCCCTGAGGTCCCAGTCGTACTGGAAGGAGATCCAGCCAAGAGTGGCGTACGCCTCGGCAAGTCCGCTGTCAAGTTCCAGGGCCTTAAGCGCAGCTGTTCTGGCCTCCGGCATTGCCTCGCGGGACGGCTTGTTCTCGAGCATCACATAGCAGTCAGCGAGGCCGGCGTGGGCCGGGGCATAGCCCGGGTCGAGTTCGATTGCATTCTTGAAGTACTCGATGCTCTTCCGGAAATCGTCAAGGGACCGTTTGTTCCAGTAGTAGCGCCCCTTCAGGTAGAGGTTATAGACTTCCAGGTTCTCTGTGCGATGGTCACCAGGGCGCCTCTCTCCCGTGCCCGAGAACTGGAGGCGGAGGCTTCCGGCTATGGCCTCAGAAATCTCGTCCTGGATCAGGAACACATCCTCCATCTCGCGGTCGTAGCGCTCCGACCACATGTGATAGCCGTCGCTCACGCCCACGAGCTGGGCTGTGACGCGGAGCCTGCTCCCGGATTTTCTCACGCTGCCCTCGAGCACCGTGCCGACATTGAGCTGCTTGCCTATCTCGCGAATGTCCAGGTCCTTGCCCTTGAACTGGAAGCTCGACGTGAGCGCCGCAACGCGCAGGCCCTCCACTTTAACCAGGGCGCTGATGAGCTCCTCCGCCATGCCGTCACAGAAGTACTCCTGGTCCTTTTCCGGGCTCATGTCCCTGAAAGGCATGACGGCGATGGAGGCCCGGGTACTGGTGTCCTCATCGCGGCGGGAAGCCGGCGTGGGCGTGGCATGCTCGGCGGGCCTAATAGGTGTGGTAGGCGAGCCCGTCGCCTCGAGGGAGCGGAGGAAGTCGGCGGCGGACGCGTAACGTTCAGCGGGCTTCTTTCTCAGACATGTTAACACTATCTCATCGGTGCCGGCGGGGAGGCCCGGACTCAAGGCGGACGGGGGCCGGGGCTCTTCGGAGATGTGCTTATCCAGCATGGCCTGCGCGCCGTCGGCGGAGAACGGCCCGCGGCCCGTGAGCATTTCATACATGACGCAGCCCAGCGCGTATATGTCCGACCGCTCGTCTCCCGGCATGCCCCTGGCCTGTTCGGGGGAAATGTACTCGGGTGTTCCAACCACAACGCCACTGGCGATTGTGTCCTCGGCGCCCACCGCCCTGGCGATGCCGAAGTCCATGACCACGGCGTTTCCGGCGCGGTCGAGCATGATGTTCTGGGGCTTGAGGTCCCTGTGGATTACGCCCTGCTTGTGCGCGGCGTTGAGGGCGAGGCATACCTGCCCGGCAATGCGGACGGCCCTGTCGGCGTTGAGCCTCCCGGCGGCGCGAATGAGTTCCTTGAGGTTGCTGCCGTCTATGTACTTCATGGATATGAACTTGATTCCATCGGCCTCGCCGAGGTCGTGAATCCGGATCACGTTCTCATGGCTGATCTCCCGGGCCAGGAGGAGCTCCTGCTTGAACCGCTCCACTATCCCCGGGTCGCTGGTTAGTTCGGGCCGTATCATCTTGAGGGCGACAACCCGGCCGAGCTCACTGTCGATGGCCTTATAGACGACTCCCATGCCGCCGCAGCCTATCTCCTCGACGATCTTGTAGCGGGCGCCGAAACTGCTGCCCGGGTCGAAGCTGGGCGTGCATTTGCCCGGCATCTCCCGGGTCACGGCAGGAAGGGGAGTCGTCGGGGCAGCCTCGAGGGGCCCGCCGCAGCTGCTGCAGAACCTGCTCTCGCTCGGGTTATCGTTATTGCATTTGGGACATCTCATAATCACAGCCCTACCTTGACTTATGGGCACACATTCTAGCACAGCCTCTCCGGAAATACTACTCCGCGCGAGCAGAATTAATTCAAACACAGTCCCGAGAGACTGCTTTCCCACCGGCCCCCTGCGTGCTATGCTCATCCACTGGAATCTGCACTCAGCGATACATCTGCTATTATATGGCTACTACGCGGGGAGGGTAGCATGGCGAACGCGTCCGCATTTCGGAAGATCTCACTTTACCTCTTGATCCTTCTCAGCCTTGTCGCTGTCTCGCATGCGGCAGAGGGGATGTGGCCGCCCTATGGACTGCCGGAGGAAGTCCTCCGCGATATGCATGATATGGGGCTTGAGCTCACAGGAGAGGAGATCTGGAACGAAGACGGCACGGGTGTGGCCAATGCCGTCGTGAGCGTGGGCGCGACGGGCGCATTTGTATCTCCCGACGGGCTCATTCTCACCAATCACCACGTCGCCTACGGAGCCGTTCAGCGGATCAGCACTGCCGGGAAGAACTACATCGAGGAGGGTCACCTGGCCAAGACGCGTGAAGAGGAAGTCCCGGCCCATGGCTACCGCGCATATATCTTTCTCGGTGCCAGGGACGTTACCGGCGAGGTACTCTCGGCGGTCAGGGAATCAATGTCCCCCCTGGAGCGCTACAATGCCATCGAGCGGAGAACCAAGGAAATCATCGATGAGGCCGAGAGCGCGGGTGATGTCTACTGTGAGGTCAACGCCTTCTACGGCGGAGCGAAGTACGTTCTGGATACATATACCAGGTTGCCGGATGTCCGCGTGGTGTATGTTCCCGCGAGGTCCATCGGCGAATACGGCGGCGATGTCGATAACTGGATGTGGCCCAGGCACACAGCTGACTTCTCGTTCTTGAGGGTGTATGTGGGGCCGGACGGCAAGCCGGCCGACTATTCCGAAGACAACGTGCCCTACAAGCCCAAACGATACCTCAAGATCTCGAAGGAGGGGCTCGAAGAGGGGGACTTCGGCCTCATCGTGGGATTCCCCGGGAAGACGGCAAGATACCTCACCTCTTACGGACTGGCGGAGTATGAAAACTTCCTGCTGCCGCAGCAGATAAGACTCTACGAAGAGATGATACGTCTCCTCGAGTCGCGGTCGGCGTCCGACCCCGAAGCCGGGGTCAGAGTTGCGAGCAGGATGAAAAGCATAAATAACTGGCTCAAGAAGAACCGCGGCCTTCTCGAGGGCTTCAAGCGTTTCGATCTTACCGAGCACCAGCGCGAGATCGAAAGCCGGATCCTGGCCGAGCCGGGGGCGTCACCGGCGGAGCTCGCGGCAACGCGCGAGCTGCTCGAGAAATTCAGACAGGTCTACGTTGATAAGTCGATTTATGCCGAGAAGGACCTCCTCATGAATCTGATGCTCGGGCGCGGGTCGATGCTGGGCCACGCCCTCATGATCTACAAGTGGAGCGTCGAGAAAGCCAAGCCCGATATGGAGCGCGACCCGGACTACATGGACCGAGAGGTCGTGAACATGGAGCGCAAGATCCGTCTCTTCGGGATGGGCTATCATCCGGATGGTGACAAAGACCTCCTCGGGATGCTGATCCGTGAAGCGCTGGAACTTCCGGACAGCGAGCGCATGCGGGTATTCGATGACCTGGTGGGAGGCCGGACCGGGGAGGACCTGGATGCGTTTCTCGATGTCTTCCTGGACGAGCTTTACGCCAATACAAGCCTCCAGGATGCAGAAGGGAGCATGAGAATGTTCGCTCTCTCCCATGATGAGCTCCTGGAGGAGGAAGACTACTTCATCGCGTTGGCGGCGAAGTTTTATGAGGAGAACGAGGAGCGGCTCGAGCGCGAAAAAGTGTCCAAGGGTGCCCTGAACGCACTCGCTCCGGGGTGGATAGAGATAATGGCCGCCGAGAGAAGTGTCGAACCCTATTCAGACGCCAATGGAACCATGCGGCTCAACTATGGCGCGGTGGAGGGTTATTCGCCGCGCGATGCCGTGCACTATAATCCGGTCACGACCCTCAGGGGAATGAAGGAAAAGTGCAATGGTATATTCCCGTTCGACTGCCCGGAGAGGCTGCTTGAGCTGGCAGAGAGTGATTACCGGGGCCGCTACTATGACCCCGTCCTCGGGGACGTGCCCGTCAACCTGCTCACCAGCCACGATTCCACCAACGGCAACTCCGGCAGCCCCCTTATAAACGCAAGGGGAGAGATCGCAGGGTGCCTGTTCGACGGCAACTACGAAGCGCTGACGGCTGACTTCGTATTCCGGGAAGACATAACGCGCTCGATCCACGTCGACACCCGCTATGTCCTGTTTGTTACGAAAGAGGTCGACCACGCGGACAACGTGCTGCGGGAGCTCGGTATCAAGTAGAGAACGGGGAGGCTGAGGGGGGGAAGCCCCATCAGGCCAGGGCTCCGGGCCCGGTCAGTTCCGCCCGTAGACTATGTCCCGCTTGAGATCCTTGGCACCCTTGTGGTCGGGGTTGAGCTTGAGCGCCTCTTCGACTTCCCTGCTGGCAGCTTCTTTCTCACCCTTGAGATTGTAGACCATCGCGAGGCGGTAGTGAGCATCTGCCCTGGCCGGCCACCAGCCCTTGAGCCTGGGCTGGCTCAGGTAGAGAATGTAGTGGCGCTCGGCCTCATCGAGATTGGACTCGGCGAAAATGTATGTGCGGCCCAGCTGATAGACGGCCCGCATCTCGGTGGAGTCGGCTTCCAGGGACTTCGTGAACTCGGCCGCGGCCTTTTCCCACTCTTCACTGCCCTGGTACATGAAGCCAAGATCCATGTGGACACGCGTCCGGGTCGCGTCATCAATCCACTCCTTCTCGAGGAGTTCCATGGCAATGGACCTGGCCTTGTCGTCTTCACCCCGGCGCGAGCAGAAGTAAGCGTAAGCGAAATACGGACGGGGCTCATCGGGCTCGGCGCTGAGCGCCTTGAGATACTCGGCTTCGGCCGCCTCGTAGTTCTCGTCGGCATCTTCATAGATGAGGGCCCAGGCCATGTTGCCCTCGACGCCATCGATCTCTGCAATCTCCTCCGCCTGCACCCGGGCCTTGTCCTTGTCACCGCCGGCGAAGCCAGGCGCATAGACATAGTAGTTGAGAAGCCACTCCCTGGCTTCGATGTTGTCGGGGTCGATCGCGAGGGCGGATTCTATTGCCTTCCGGCCATCCTTGGCCCGGCCCATGGCCCTGAGCTTGTTGCCGCGCTGGGCCTCGATGCCCAGGATGTCCCCCAGGGTGATATAGTATGAGGCATTGGTCTTATCGAGCTCTACGGCCTTCTTGGCATACTTCTCCATATCGCCCCAGTCGACTTCCTGGCCGCGCGCCAGCCGGCTCAAATATATCTCGGCGAGATTGTTGTAGATCTCGGGATTGGACCTGTCCTCCTCGAGGAGTCCGAGGAGCAGCTCCTCGGCTTCATCCCACCAGCCCTCATCGGTGAGCTCCCGCGCCCTCTGTACCTGGTCCGCAGACACGCTGCACGCATGCACTACCAGTAATCCAATTACCAGAAGCGGTACCGCAACACCTGCGCTTACCCCCAATCGAAGCATGTCAGTTGTCCTCCTTGAAGAAAGGGGCAGGCACGTCGTGGAAGTTGCCTGCCGCCTTCGCTATCTGCCTTATGCCGCTTGTGTTGCCGCTAGCCGTAAAGCTTGCCGGCCGCATGCCTTTCCTT
>Ga0272444_10005591_pt1 | contig 10853 bp, 8 predicted proteins | sample SSMForm13_FD_201033 | JGI IMG/M metagenome (GOLD analysis project Ga0272444, IMG submission 201033) | Marine sediment archaeal communities from Little Sippewissett salt marsh, Falmouth, MA, United States - SSM-Form-13 | ecosystem: Environmental > Aquatic > Marine > Wetlands > Sediment ... | reverse complement strand
TATTTATTCATCTGAATAATCTTTCCTGTTGACCTTCGATGCTTTTAACTGCACACTATTTTCCGGTCGGTTTAATAAGAATTTGATTTTTCGAGAATATCACGCGAGCCGTTTTGGAAGGCCCTTTCGCAGGAATATAAACTCTCCAAGGCAGCGTACCATTGGTCTTCTATTTTGGCCAAATCAACGTTGGATGACATCACTATTCAATATTCAGGAGGTTAGGATGCGTCGAATTGTTTTTTACGTAATGATGGTTCTGTTCGGGTTAGCCATTTTCTCGCCCGTTTCGGGCATTGCGGCCGATGGCGAAACCCGGGCCGTGATCGACTGGACAAAAAGCGACGGAAAGGTCAACCGGGCCATCTTCAGTACCCAAGGCTTCATGCAGGTGTACGTCGAGCCGAATCCGATGGTCATGGAAACCTTCAAGCTGATCAATCCCTCGGGCACCCATACGCGCCTGGAGACCTACATTCACCGAATGGAGCCGGAGAACGACGACGGAGACCCGAATCATTTTAACTGGGACAAGCTCGAGCCCGAGAAGATGATTCGATTCATCGACGATCGAGCGCCGTTCGAGAAGACGCTGGATCGGCTGGGACTGGATCGCCTGATGCTCCTTTGCTATCAAGCGCCGTGGAATCGGTCCGGCGATCCCAACGACCCGATCAAGAGCAAGGATGAATGGGTGGAATTCGCCGCGGCGGTGGTTGAAACCTACAACGGCTCGGGTCACCAGGAGGAGTATCGACTGAACCTGCGCTACGTCGAGGTTTGGAATGAGCCGAACATGGAAATGTTCTATACAGGCACAATGGATTCCTATTTCGAGCTGTTCGACAAGACGGCGGATCGAATTCACCGCGACTACCCCGGCGTGATGGTGGGCGGCCCGGCGCTGACCCACGCCTATCACTGTGCTCCCGAAGAGTGGATGAAAGCGTTCCTGGAGCGATGCGCGCCGAAAGCGGATTACATCTCCTATCACCATTATGGCCCCGAAGGCGAGCCGGTCAACGTGCTGACCGACGACGTTCGCCGCTGGGCCAGTGAGTTTCGGAAAATCCCGGGCAAGGAGCAGGGAAAGGTCATGCTCACCGAGCTCGATGCCTGGTATCATGGCTGGCCGAAGGCGCAGCATATTCTGGAGCGCCAGTTTCGATTTTTGGATCTCAGCGACCTGATCCTTGGCATTCATCATTTCTGCTGTCTCGCCTATCGTGAGGCCGGGTCGTATACCTTCGGCATCGTGGACAAGGAGGGCGCGGTGCTCGGCGGCACGTTCTGGCCGTACTGGTTGTTTCGCAACCTCACGGGCGAGCAAGCCTATTTCATTCGACAGGGGCCGAACGCGGCTGATTTCGACCTGGCGGCCTCCCATAGTGAACAGGACGGCCGGTGGCTGGGCACGGCAGTGTTTCACAATCGAACGGACAAGCCGCTGCCCATCAAGACGGACCTCTTCTTCCCGCCGCACGATAAAGATCGCGTGCTGGCCTATAACCGCATTACGGAGAAGTCGAAAGGTATTTCCAAGGTGGAGAGGATTCCGGCTGGCGCGGAGCGGAAGCAAATCGACCTGGTGCTATCGCCGGGTGAGGGATTGGCGCTCAATCTTCAAGAGTCCGGAGAGCGGCATTACGCCTTTCGCGATATGAACTGCCAGGAGCAGCCGTGGGTCGAGCTGACGGCGGAAAAATCAAATATCGGTTTTCTTGAAACGTGCGAGCTGGAAGTCAGGGTGCTGAACACGAACTTCGGCCCCCTGTCCGGGATGATCGAAATCGCGGGGTTGCCCCAAGACTGGCGGGCGACGCTGATGGAAGGCGACCCGGTGATCGAGAGCCTGGATTTCGGCGAGAGCCGGACGTGTCGCTATCGTTTTCAGGCTTCCAGCCTGACCGAAAGCGGTCGCGTCGCGCCGTACGCGGTTTTCGTGACGGCGACGGGGCGTCGCGGCGCGGATTTGACGCGCACCGCGCATTCGATTCCCGTGTCCATTGAAGTGCAGAGTCCGATCCTGACTCAGGTGTTGCCCCTGCCGGTTCACGCCGTTCGCTGTGAGACGAATCAGGTGGCTCTTCAAATTGTAAGCCAGACGTCCAAGGCGCTGGAGGGAACCTTCGAGTTTGTTCCACCGAAGGGATGCAAGGCGGCCGCGGCGCCTGGAACGTTTCGTATCGAACCGAAAGCCCGAAAGCGGTTTCAATTTCCATTTGAAGTTGCGCGGGACGCTTCGCTTGGATCGGCCAAGGGCTCGATTACGTTGAGCTTTCTAGGAACCAAAGCCACACAGGAGTTCACGGTCGAGATCGGCGATGAGGGAATTGAAGACAATGCCATGGCCCTGGATCTGTCCGAGCATTTGAATTTTGACGCCGTGGCCTTCTTTTCCAATCGCACGGACTACGATAGTGATTCAATGGGCCTGTTCGTCTACCCGGCGGACTTCACGCCTTCGGACCGGATTGTAAACATTCGAGGCGTTGCCTACCGGCTTGCCTCGCTCGAGGATGGGAAGAAGAACACGATTCTTCCCCAGGGACAGAGGTTGCCCGTGCCCGGGGGGCAGTATCGAGGCGTGACCTTGATGGGCTTCGGCCACAGCGGCAAACATCCCGGTGCGTGGACGTTTCACTATACCGATGGCACGAAGCAACCGGTTGACTCGCAGATTCCCGAGTGGTGTACGCCTGCGCCGGAAGGATTCCAGGAGGCCTTCACTGCGCCGCATCGATACATTCCGGGCGGACCGGCGCCCCCGCCGTGCCAATTGTTTACCTGGACCCTCGAGACGGACCCGGAACGGGAGTTGAAGGCGATTGAACTACCCAAGATGGAGAACGCCTATCTTTTTGCGATCACGCTTCTGCGTTAGGAAAACTCTTTGAAAGGGAAAGATAAAAGCATTACCCCACCCCGCCTCCCCTTATAAAGGGGAGGAGAGGGGGCGGCGTTATGCTTATCGCATAAACTGCACAAGCATTGCGAGCAAGTCTCTCTCCCCCTTACGAAGGTCGTAGACGCGCCGCGGCGGGGGGAGCTAGAGGGGGTTGCTTTCAATTCGTTAGTATCCACGACAGAGGGTCTTCTCGAACGCCTTTCGCACTTGAAGCAGCGATGCGACGAACTCCTCAGACAGCCGGTCGCGCGGATGCGGCTGATCTATAAGGATCGCCTCGCTGGATTTTTCGGGCGGCGGGGCCATGACGAGAATGCGCTGCCCGAGATAGACCGCCTCCTCCACGTTGTGAGTGACAAAGACGATAGTCGCCCGCGTTTCCCGCCAAAGGTCGAGCAGGATGTTTTGGAGCGTGTGGCGGGTTCGCTCGTCAAGCGCGCCGAACGGTTCGTCCAGGAGTAAAAGCGACGGCTTGACGATCAACGCGCGGGCCAGGGCAATCCGTTGCGCCATTCCCCCGGAGAGCTCATGGGGGTAAGCCCGCTCGAATCCCGCCAATCCAACGCGGTCGAGCCAAAAGCGCGCCTGTTCATTACGGGCCTCTCGGCTCATGCCCTGCATTCGCAGGGCGAAGGCAACGTTGCCCAGCGCGCGAAGCCAGGGGAACAGCGCGCTTTGCTGGAAAACGTAGCCGGCCTTGGGATGAATGCCTTCGAGGGGCTGCCGGTCGATGAGTATGCGGCCTTCGGTGGGTTTGGCAAGCCCGGATAAAAGGCGGAGTAACGTGGTTTTGCCACACCCCGTCGGGCCGAGAATACAGAGAAAATCGCCGGGATTGCATTGAAACGACAAGTTCGAGATAGCCTGCACGGTATGGCCGTCGTCGGCGCTATAGCGTTTACCGAGGTTGTCGATGGTGATTGCAGCGCCCATCGTTTATCGCTCCTTCGCTTGCCAACGGCCGACTCGCAAGGACAGCGCGCGCAGCGCGGCGTTCATGCCAAATCCCAACACGCCGATGAGGATAATGCACGCAAAGGCGTATTCGTATTGGGCGACCTGGTGGGAGGTCGTAATCATGTAGCCAAGCCCCGAGCGGGTTCCCGGGAAAATTTCGGCGGCGATAATCACCATCCAGGCAAGACCCAGACCGACGCGCAGACCGGTGAGAACAGAAGGCAGCGCCGAAGGGAGAATGACGTGGCGGAATAGCTGTCTTCGCGTGGCTCGGAGCATCAAGGCGGCTTCGAGATACAAGGTTCGCGTTTGCTCCACGCCTTGAACGCTCGCCAGCAAAATGGGAAAGAAAGCCCCCCACCAGATGATGGCCACCATGGCAAACTGGATCTGGCCCAGGAAATCATGCCGCCACGCCTGGTGGCCCCACAGCGCGCTGCCGAGGCTGGAAAAGCCGAAGAGGATGATCGCCAGGGGCATCCAGGCGATGGGACAGATCGGACGGGCGAACTCCACCAGCGGCATCACGATGCGCCGCACGGCGTCGCTTCGAGCGACGGTCAATCCCAGGGGAACGGCGGAAAAAACCGCAAGGGCATAGCCGATCGCCACGCGCGCCAGGCTGATCGCGGTGCACGCGAACAGAGAAGGGCTGTCCAGGTTCGGCGGCTCGCGCAACGGATGCGCCAGCACGGCCCAAACCTCGCCTAGACTCGGGACGACGGTGGCGCTGCGGCTCGAGGCAAAATGCCAAAGTCCCAAAAGCAGCGCGGGCAGGATCAATCCCGCGATCAAACGATGCAACAGGCTTGCCGATTTTTTTTTCACGGCGTCTCTCTATTCAAGAGCAGGCTTGTCTTTCTCCTTCGATTCACGCTCTGCCTTCAACTCGTCCTGCGCCCGGGAAATCAAAGTAAAATCGCATAGCCGGTCCATAACTTTGTCGGCTTCAAGATCCGCGAAGCGTTCTTGAAACGTGTCCATTTCCTGCATCATCTCGATCCAGACCGTCATGCCGCGCCGCCATTCAGGCGAGGGCGTCGCGAGGTAGCGGATATGAGGTACGCTCCGGCTTTCCACCTCAAGAGGCGTCTTGGTCCATTGAGAAGCCATCTCGGCGGCTTGGACCTTATCGGTGTTGATCTGCTCGGTGGCGGCCACAATTGCCTTGAGCAAAGCCACGAGGATTTCGGAATGCTGCGTGATCGCTTCAGCGCGGGCGGCGACGCAGCAGCAGGGGTGATTGCGCCACTTGCCTTCGGGAGGAAGGTCGGCTAGATCGCAGACGACACGACCACAGCCAACCACCTCGGCGCGACTGGCTGCGGGTTCATTCGTGACAAAACCATCCACTGCGCCGGACGCCAGGCTTGGAATCATGTTCTTCTGCCCCTGAAGGTTCGTCAGGCGAATCTTCACGGCCGCCTTTGCGCCGGTTTGCTCCCGCGGCGCTCCGTACGCGATGCCTTCTGCCATGAGACCGCGTTCGAAAACCAGCTTCGCCACGGCGACGGGAGCCTTGTATCCGATGATGAGCGGCCTTTCGGCTTGTTTAACGAGGCGAACAAAGTCTTGCCAGTGAGCAGCCTCGAAATCGTTGCGCATGACGAGCATATCGCCATCGGTGTTCAACGGCGCGAGAATCTTGAAGTCATTGCCTCGGTCGACAAAAAAGGCCACCGCGGGAACGCCGCCGAGGCCGATATCCAGGTCCCCTCGCTCCATCGCCGCGGGCATGGCGCTGCCACCCTGCACTTTGATGAGGTGCAGTTCGGCCAGAGGCGTCTCGCGCTCGTGGAGAATGTAGACCTCGCGCGGTTTTAACTCTTGGAACCAGACGCCGCAGTCGGCCTGAAAATCCCGGCCTTTCAAGGCCGCCACGCCGAGGGCGATCTGGTGATCGTGCCCGACGTGGCCGACGCGAAGAACGGGCAGCTCGCCCGCGTCGGTCGCCGCCGTTGAGAAGCCGAATAGTCCGGTTGTTAATGCGAGACCGAGGCAGAAGGCCAGGGCCGTCGCGATTCGATGTTGTCGTCGATTCCTTCTCATGCTCGATCCTCCCTTTTCATCCCCTTAGTACCAGAGATAGAACGTGGTTTGAAAGCGGTTGTCCTCGGCGCGATCGCCGTCTTTGTAGTCGGTCACGAGGCGCATGTACTCCAGGCCGATCCAGGCGTTGCGCGTCAGCGAGCGACGAACGTTCACGAAGTACATCGCGTTTTGCTTCCGCTTGGAAACCGTGCTGTCGACCGGATCGTCGATGCCGAAACCGGCAAAAGCCTTCCAGTCTTTTGAAGGCGTAAACAGTAGTTGTGCGAAACCGCCTCGGGATTCCACCTCTTCGCCGTCCGAGGCGTTGAACCCTTGCAGGATGCCTCCCTGATACGCTTCGAGGAATTGGCCGGTCCAGAGCTCGCCCTCCAGGGCTAACATTTCGTGGAAAGGAATGTGCGCATCGAGCACGAGCGACCAGGAGTCGAAATCCTCATCGCCGAGGCCGTCGAGGTCCATCTCGCGCTGTCCCCAGTGGCCGCCTAATCCGAGCGTGATCGGTTTCCCGGCCGGACCGGGGAATTGGTAAGAAACCCGGGCTTGCAGATCGGGGATTCCCGCATCTTCCGCGTCATCATGAGTGTCCGCATCGTGGTCCGAGGCATAAGGTCGGGCGGCGGCCAGCTGCACCAGCAGGCGGCGGTCGCTGTCGCCGAATCCCTTTTCCAACCTCAGCTGGGGCCGGCGATAACCGAGATTGCCCGAGCCCCAGCCGATGGCGGTGTTGAGCGTCTTGGCGTTGGCCGGCGCATGGACGTCCCAGGTTTGACCGGCCAGGAGCGTCCAAGCGTCGGGAAATCGAAGCGTGAAATAGGCGTGTCGAAGGCGCAGGTTGTTCTGGAGTTCGTCGCCTTTGCCGTAAAAATCAACTTCGGCGCGGCCGTCAATCTTGATGCGATTCGTCTCGGGAACATTCAGGCGAAGTCCCAGCCGGGTATGGCGGGCCGTCATGTTGAACTCGTCGTCATCCTCGTCGGGGCCGGAGCGGGCGTATTTCGCCGTATTGCCTGAATTGGTGCGGGAATCGTCGTACGCGGTATCCAGGCGAAAGTGACCGTAGACCTCCAGGGGAAACTGGCCGGTGATCGGGAAAGAAGGCTTGCCCGGTTTTGAGGTCTCGGCAGACTTCGGCGCAGAAGCGTCTGCGTCCGACTTCACGTCCAAGGCCTGCATAACCACCTCCAGCTGCTGCTCCAATTGCTCCACGCGTCGGCGCAAATCCTCATTTTCCCGCGCCAGCTCTTCGTTGGTTTTGCAGGGCGCACTCCAGGGAAGACAGAGGAATGCAAAAACAAGCGATAGCCACAGAATCCTTTTCTTCATTTCTAGTCTCCTCCCATTCACGGGTGAAGGATCTTGTGAGCGGTATTCAAACCGGTCTGGTGTTCGAGCTTGATCGGGCAGGGGAGAGCGAGAGATCGGATCAGTTCACGAGGGAAGATCGATGAACGCAGTGACCGCCATTGTTGCCGGATTCCCCAACCAGACAGAAGGCAGAGATCGAGTCGCGACGCCGCCTTGGCGTCTGAATCTTGCGTCATGTATACGGCTGCCGCAGCACAAGAAGGTTCACGGGCATATGAAAAACGGCGATCACCCCCTTTGCAAAAGAAAGGAAATCTACTCTAGCATAGGCGAGACCTTGCTGTCATGAGAAAAGGTGCGTCGGGATCACAGAAACAACAAGTCGTAGCCGATGGCCATTAGTGCCAGATCCACGAGCAGGTGACTGACGTAACACGCGGCCAGGGACAGCCCGCGCATCCGCATCCAGGACCAGAGCCACCCCCCGACCGAGGTGCCCAGGGTGAACAAGAGCGCGGGTGCGAAGGGAAAGAAACTGCCCAGTAAAATCAAGTGGTGAACGCCGAAAAACAGTCCGTTCAGGGCGACAGCGGACCGCGGGCCGAACCGATCGGCCATCCCCCGAAGCCAAAAGCCGCGCCAGAAATACTCCTCGAGCAGACTGTTGCCCAGCGAAACGGCCAAAGCAGACAGCCAAAAGTGCTCCAACATGGGCGCCGGGAGCGTCGCGAGAATCCCGGAAGCCTCCAGCGTGCCTCGAAAGAGCGCCAGGTAAAGAAGCCAAAGGCCCGCCGAGATGAACAGGCCCGTGAGCAGGCCCCAGGCAAGATCGGCAGCCCGAAAGCGAAAGCCCCAACGCCGGGCGGCCTCTTGGACGGGAATCCGAAAACCCGCGATCCAGAGAACGGGAACGATGCCCATCAGTACTTTGCCCGCCGGATAGGCCAGATGGGGCAGGCGCGGCCATACAAACGCGAGAAAGGTCGTGAGCGCCGGTAGGGACGCGACGAGAAAAAGTAGGATCGGCTTCATTTTACTTGCCGAGGGGACCTTCGGCGTGCCTTCGCTGTGATTCATGAGGAGGATTTTCCTTCCTTAGACCTAAGCGTGGTTTGGTGAGTAAAAAGCAATCGAATGCGCCATACCAAATAGCCGGTTGCGGCCAGCGTCATCGCCCCACAGATTAAAAGCAGAGGCTGAACGGATAAGTGAAGAACGGCGCGCAGAAACCAGTAGAGCGCGCCTCCGGCGGCGATAAAGGAGAATCCGAGAAAGTTCGTCGTGCCGGTCACGCGCCCGCGCATCTTGGGCGGGGCCTTGGCCTGGATTAGCGCCTGGAGAGGCACGACGTAGAGTCCGCCGAAAATCCCCAGGCCGAACAGAAGAATGACGGTCCATGGAAGCGTCAGAGAAATCAGTCCCATGAAGACGAAAAACAGGGCGATGCCCGCCGCGCCGATCGGGATCAGTCCCGCCCGAATGCGCCCCTTCGATAGGATTCCCGCCAGCGCGCTTCCAAGCCCGACGCCGGCCAACAAGGGAAGGTTCAGCAGACTGGTTTCCTTGTCGGTCAGACCGAGCAGCAGCTTAAAATCAAGGATGGCCTGAAGGACCAGGACGCCAATGATATCGAAGAACGCCCAGCCAAGCGCGATCACCATCAAATAGCGCCGGCGGATCATCAAGCGCAACATGAGCCAATAAGGAGCGAAAGGATTTTTTGACAGGCGAACACTTGGATCGTACGCCGGCAACGGCGCGAGAAACTTCGACGCGGCGAATCCGGCGACGGCGACAAGAAGCAGAACCAGACCGGGCGCCATGCGGCTCGCCGGATAATGATCGCTCAAGACTCCGCCAAGGAAAGCGCCGAGAATGATGGCCGCGTAGGTAAACATGTTGATCGCTCCATTGGCGCGCCCCAGGTCGGACTCGGGAAATAGCTCGGGAAGCATTCCATACTTCGCCGGTCCGAACACCGTGCTTTGTAGCGCCAAAAAGAGAAGGACCAACATCGCCAACGTCAGACTTTGAATCCACAGCGCGACGATAGCCGCCAGCGCCAGGAAAATTTCAGCCAACTTCACCCATTTGGTCAGACGCGGTTTGCTGATCCGGTCAGCGATCTGCCCCGACCAACCCGAAAACAAAATAAAGGGAAGCGTGAAGATCACCGTGACGACACCTTGGCCGCCCTTTCCCAGCTCCTCTCTCCAGATTCCCGCCACAACCTGAAGCGCAATGATCTGCTTGAGCAGGTTGTCATTGCACGCGCCGAGAAACTGCGTGACCAGCAGCGCTTTGAATCCTCGCGTAAAGATCGTTTTTTTCATGATTGCTCCTCGGGCGCGTTAACAGGCGGCTTTCGAATCATGTTCGAGCGAAGTTGAACCATCGCTTCGTGCCACCGATCCATGACTTGCTGATAATCCGGCTGCGTGAAGTGGTCGCCGGGAGGCGGGGCAATCGGGTCGCCTACCCGAAGTCGAATCCGGCAAGGCCGAAAGCCCGGATGCCTCGGGGAAAGCGTTTTGTCGGCTCCATCGATGAGAACCGGCACGATGGAGACTCGGTTTTCGCAAGCCAGAATGCCCGCGCCTAAGCGCGGCTTTGCGATTTCGCCGTCATTCGAGCGGGAACCTTCCGGGAAGAGGCAAACGCTGAAGCCCCGCCGCAGCCCATCGGCCGAGAGGCGCAACGATTCGGCCAGCGTGTCCGCGCCTCCGGTCTGGATAATCCGGCCGACACCGCTCACCCAGGATAAAGGCGGTCGAGCGAAGATCTCTCCGAATGCAATAAACAGCAAACGCCGCACTTGGCGGGCAGGGAACAGGCCGTAAATCACAAGCGCGTCAAGATAGCTCTGATGGTTTGGGCAAATCAGGAAAGCGCCTTGCCGGGGAATTTTCTCCAGGCCATCGATCCGCGCGCGGAAAAGAATCCGCAGCAGGAGAGCCAGCACGAGCCGAACGCACTCGACTAAAAACTGCCGAAAGCCGCCGCGCTGAAGATTGAACAGGCGATCCAAGGGAACTTCGGGGAGCTCGGCAAGGCGCTGCGACCAGGACACTTCAGTGCGTTGCGCCATGGTGGCCGGTTCCGATTGTGTCACGTGCTTGAGCAGATCGCCAACGGTGCGAAGTTGTAAAAAAGCGTCATCGGGAATCTCGACTCCAAGCTCCTGCTCGAGGACGGCGGCAATCTGCACCTGGGTGAGCGAATCGACGCCAAGGTCCATTTCAAGATCCTGATCGGGGGTCGGCCGCTCGGATTGCCCGGTGACTTCCTGGAGGCGCGTCAGAAACGGGATCGCCGCCGGATGTTCCATCAGGGCCTTCATTTCAACCGACCACGCGGGGCGATCGGACGAACGGCCGGCGCTTTGCCGAGCCGTGGCGAGCTCGGCAACCTTGCTCCGGCGGAGTTTTCCGAGCCGGGTGCGGGGCAGGGGACCGTCGAGCAAGACAAGGTCGTTCAGGCGCATATAGCTGGGAAGATTGGACGCGACGCGCGTCAGCTCGAAGCGCAGGCGCTCGCGCGTGCTGGGTACCTTTCGAGCCGCCAGGGCCTCAGTGTCCGGTACGACCGCGGCGCGAAGCCCACCGGGCGAACCGTCGGGTTTATTGTGTTG
>Ga0272444_10005589_pt1 | contig 10856 bp, 7 predicted proteins | sample SSMForm13_FD_201033 | JGI IMG/M metagenome (GOLD analysis project Ga0272444, IMG submission 201033) | Marine sediment archaeal communities from Little Sippewissett salt marsh, Falmouth, MA, United States - SSM-Form-13 | ecosystem: Environmental > Aquatic > Marine > Wetlands > Sediment ... | reverse complement strand
ATGCTGCCTCATGTGGCGGATCGACTGGGCGCGCCCTGCATGAACATCTGGGGATTGGGCATTCAAAAGCAGCATAGGAGGAAGGGGATCGCCTCCGCCCTCGTCTCGCGGGTCATGTCACGCAGCTATGAGTTGGGAGCCAGATTCGCCTCAGTGGGTACGCAGTTGTGGAACGCGCCTGCCCATGCGACATACGCGAAGCTTGGTTTTACTCCCCACTGCCTGGTCGTGGGCAGAACTCTCAAACTGGACGCTGCCGAAGATGAAGGCTGAGTTCATCAGGGCCTATACGTGGAAATACCGTAGTGATTTGAGGGAAAAGATACAGAGAACTTCCTTATTCTCCGCGACTCTGCGGTGAGAGATTTGACAATATCGATACTATGCAAGGAGAAGAAAACTGATGAAAGTTCACATGATGACGGATCTGGAAGGCGTTGCGGGAGTAACGGAATTTGAGAATCGCAAGATTGACACACACGATAATCACGAAACGCGAATGCGGATGCGAAGACTGCTGACCGGCGAAGTGAACGCGGCCGTAGATGGTTTGTTCACCGGCGGTGCGACTCAGGTAATCGTCAACGACGGACACGGCGCAGGATATACCATTGACTTTGAGCAGATTGATCCCAGAGCGCAGGTGGTTCATGGGCATGACCGTCCGTTCTGGCTACCGCTGCTGAATGAGACGTGCTACGCTACCACGCTGGTTGGCGCACACGCCAAAGCAGAGTCAGCGCCGGCCACCAACTATCACACTATGTCGGGGGCTATAAAAGATTGGTCTATCAATGGTATATCCATAGGCGAAATGGGATTGCAAGCCCTCATTGCCGGACACTTCGACGTACCCATGATCTTCGTCAGCGGAGAGGCTTACGCCTGTAAGGAGATCGGTGAGCTTATACCCGGCATTGTAACCGTCGCGGTCAAACGGGGATTGTCGCGCCGCTCCGCACTTTCATGGCCGTCGCAGAAAGCCAGGGAGATGATCCGCGCCGGTGTGCAGGAAGCCCTGAAGCGACGAGACCAGATCGAGCCGCTGAAGATTGAGTCGCCGCTGCTTTTCAGGGATGAACGCTATGATGAGACATGGAAAGAGGACAGTGATAATCCTGATATATCCATCATCGATCCACGCCTCCGCGAGATCAAAGCAGACGATATTATGGATCTCCTGAGTAAGATCTATGGCTATTCCACAGACCACAGGGCCATGTCGTTGGCTGATGGTTAGAGCATAGCGATTCAGGAGGTGAATCTTATGAAAGGCTTTGAGCACCGCTCCCTTGTGGGATGGATCAGCGAGTTCAGTTCGCGCCCTATGCACGAACCCTGGCCGGTCATCACGCTGGGCAGTGAAATGATGAGCGATTTTCACGATATTTTCGATCTATGCAAGCAGGTGGGTTTTGATAGTATGGTGATATGGGGATTATTCGTATCACGACGCTGGCCTGTGCCTCTGGATCGGGCTGTGGACGCGCAAAGACGCAAGCAGATTCAGGAGCTTCTGGACGCCGCGCACAAACGCGGGATAAAGATCCTCAGCGGGCTGGGGATATATAGCTGGGGGTTTGAGGAAATCATTCAGAAATTCCCTGAGATCAGCAGGGATAACCCCAGGGCCATGTGCGGATCCGAGCCAGAGGCGGAGAAGTGGATGCAGCGGGTGGTGGATTATGTGCTGTCCGATTTCGACCTGGACGGCGTGCAGATGCAATCGGCGGATCAGGGACGATGCAACTGCTCCAGGTGTCAGAAAAAGGGCGATGTGGAATATCATGCTGCGCTTAACGACAACACCGCTCAATACATCCGTTCCAAATGGAAAGATAAGACCATCGTTATAAACAACTGGGGCTTACCATTTGCGGATCCGGATGATCTGCCTCATCTCCAGCGAATGACGAAAGCTGTAGACGTGCTGGTGGACTATAACAACTCCGCCGGAGCGCATCGCCAGCGGCTGATCAATAGCCTGAACTGCGCTTTTGGGACGTTAGCAGGGGTTTCCATCGGTCCGCCGCAGAGATGGGAGCGCATAAAGTGGTTCCTCCCTACAACGACCACCAACGTCCCATATCTGCGGGAGCTTCATGGGGACGGCGGAAAAGCGGCGGAGCAATTCACCGTAGCCCTCTCCAATCCCGGTGGAGAGGTAACACTCCGATTCAGCGGTAAGATGCTTTCCGATGTAAGCCGATCACCAAACACCGTCCTTCGGGAGGCCATCGAAGAATGCTTCAAGACCAGGGATTCCGGGACTACCGACGGTCTGGTGGAAGTGTTCCAGCGCGCCGAGAACGGCTATTTCCAGGTGGCAGAGCAGGATCGGGGCCCGGTTGGTCTGTTTTACGTAGATGGAGGGCTGTTCCCCGGTGAGGAAGGCGACCGTGAGAGGTATCTGATACGGATGTCAAAAGGCCAACTGGAAAGCTATAAAGGTGAGATAGAGGCGGCGCTGAGAGAACTGGAGGCCGTCAGGGCAGGAGTCATGGAAATGTGCAAGTGGGAACTTGTCCGACAGAGTTTGAATACCGTGCTGTCGGACATCAAGAAGAAGGAGTTAGCCCATTGAAAGTAAGAATAGTCCGCTGGTCTCCGCTGATTCCATAACGCTGATTTCCGCAGATCCTTTGCACTCCCTCATTTCCTGATCAGCGTCTATCTGCGTTGCGAAGTCAGCGTAGATCTGCGGGCTATTCTTCCGCAATAGGCTATTGGAGAAGATGAAATCATACAAAGAGTGGTATTCATGCGATGGGCTAATTACAGACAGACACGCAGGCAGGGAGATGGAAGGGCATCCTATGGCCAGCGCTGGATATATTTCAGTGCTGAATCCGAATCCGGTGGAAACTGCGGATGTAACCATCACGTTCTATCACCAGAATGTAGAGCCAACTTCTGTCAACCTGAAAGTGCCACCGGAGCGCACGGAGGTGGTGGAAGCCCATAACGTCGAAGCATCCGGCCACCGCAACAAATATTATGGGCTGAAAGTGGAAGGCAGTATCCCCATAGCTGTTCAGCATACAACCTGTGAGTATAAAGCGTGGGACAGAGTACCAGAGGGCATGATAAGTGTTGCCATGCACCCAGGGCCGCTCGATGGAGAGACGGAATGGTACTTCCCGGACGCGTGGATGGGTGGAGCGGGGAAAATGTCATGGTATGAGCGGGAGACTCTAACGATCCTGAACCCTAACCCCAATGACACGGAGGTTACGGTTACCTTCTATCTGGATGGGGAAACAGGGATCGAGAGATTCATCGTTCACGGTCAGCGGGTATATCCCATCTGGCTTTTCGACGTGGAACATCTGGGGTTGGTCAACAGGAAGCGCGGAATGGCTCAGTTCTCCCTGAAAATCGAGTCGGAATTGCCGGTGGTGGCCCAAAAAACGCGCAAAGCACGCCTCCAATTCGATCCTACCACACAGGGAATGTGGACATCCATAGGCATCCCTGCGCATCCGGCCCAGGGCGGGTATACAGAATGGTTTTACCCTGGTGGCTACGTTCAGGATATTGGCAACTATCCAAAGGACGACATGAACCAGTTAGGATGGGATTTATACTTCCTGTTTAATCCAAGTCCTGACAAAGTAGCTCATATAGACACTACGTTCTACTATGAATCCTCCGAACCTAAGCATCTGGAATCCACAGTAGAGCCGCGGCGTCATTCTCTTATGTGGCTGCACCATGATCAATACAAAGAGTATACCGGACGGAACAAGCCCTACGGCGTTAGAATATCCAGCGATATTCCGGTATTTCCGCACTGGACGCGTGGCGAATATGAGTCCTGGGGTGAACAGTGCCCTACGGCCATGTTTGGCGCGGTTCCATATCCAGGGCCTCTCACAAACGAAACGGAATGGTACTATGCAGATGGGTTTATACAGGACTCGGAATCGCATCCACTTATCCAGACAGAATGGGTGTCCATCCTGAACCCAAACAGCGAAAAAACGGATATTACAGTCGTTGTCTACACATCATCGGGCACTGTCGAGCATCGGACGGATGTAGCTGCTGAGAGCGTGAAGCTGATCAGGATGGAAGAACTGGAGATAGTGCCACAGGGAGAGATATATAGTGTTGGCGTAAAGAGCATACTGCCAGTCGTTGTTCACCAGACGCGCCGAAGCCTTGTAAAGGGCGGCACACCCAGCAGCAAAAGCACGTTTGGGACTATGGCTGCGGTGATAAAGAAATAGGTTAGGCAACTGACAACTCAATTGGTATGTTTCTGTAGCGTTCCCTCCGCGTCGACGTTATGGCAGGGCTGAGCCTGCCTCTACGGTTTCTTGTAGATAGCAGACATTAAGTTGCCAATGCTCTAGGCATCTGAGCTTTCTTCAGCGAGGCTTTGTATATCCCCACACATTGGGCGGCCGAGTCGTTCCAACTAAGGCTTTCTACTTCGGATCTGCCGTTTTTTCCCATAATACTTCGCAGTCTTTTGTGTCTCAGCAGCGCGACTATTCTTTTGGTAAGCGCATCAACGTCCCAGAAGTCAATTTTCAGCGCGTTTCTGATCACCTCCGATACGCCTGATTGTCTGGAAATTATTACGGGAAGACCGTGACTCATGGCCTCCAGAGGCGCTATCCCGAATGGCTCGGAAACCGAAGGCATAACGTATAAATCTGCCATTTCATACATGGTATCCACTGCTGGGCCTTTGAGGAACCCGGGGAAAAGCACTTTGTGACCGATTCCCAGATCAGCGGAGCGTTCTATCATTCTGTGCATCATATCCCCGTTTCCAGCCATTACAAATATGGTGTCAGGCTCTTTCTCCAGAACCCTGGCAGCCGCTTCCAGGAAGTAGTCAGGGCCCTTTTGCACCGTTATTCTTCCCAGGAACAGCACCATATTTTTCAGACCGCTGCGTGGAACTGCATTGTCGTCTGGTTCAGCAATATCTATGGCGTTATACACAACACTAACTTTGTTGGCCGGGATACCATAGTTCTTCACGATCGTCTTCTTGGTTTTATTGCTGACTGCTATAATACGATCCGCTTGATGTGCACCGGTCTGCTCAATGTCATAAATGGCAGGATTATGCCCAAGCCCGCCTGTTCTATCATATTCTGTGGAATGTACGTGTATGACCAGTGGTTTTCCAGAGACCTGCTTCGCCTCCATTCCTGCTTTAAAAGTCATCCAGTCGTGAGCATGTATTACATCGAATTCCTCCCGCGCGGCTATAGTTTTGGCTTTGTCGGCATAATCCTGCACGCCCCGGAAGAGATCGTTTCCGTAGAGATCCTCATTCTGGGGTGTGTTAGGGGGTGAGGTGTTCATCTCTCCTACGTCGCTACTTTCCGGGACGTCATCGGAGGGGATATTCCTTGCCGTATGCTCATACTTTTCCTGAACTTCATAATATTGAATCGGCCGGCTATATGGTGATAAGTGGACACCGGCATGTACCAATCTGACGTGGGAATAATCTTCCGCTTCTTCCTGACATGCACCGTTCCCATAGGCGTCAGCGTCCTCCATACCATCCAATGTCTCTGATAACTCGAAATGTACAGGATTTTCTATCTTCTCATGAGGCGTGTGGGATTCCAGCGCTCCCACAATTTTCACGTATTCCGCTGCCTTCATGTCTCCGGCTTTGGGAATGACGAAGGTCACATCAACGCCCATGTGTTTCAGGCCTCTGGTCAGACCATAACATGCTGTTCCCAGTCCGCCTGTTTTGAAAGGCGGGAACTCCCATCCGAACATCAATACTTTCATATATTGCAGTCCTCGCGAGGTTATTCAGGCACTATAGAAATTTCAGGAAAGAGTTGTCATCATGAGTCGTTTCCGTAGTCCAACCCCCTTGTGGGCGTCTTTTGTGACGGAGACAAGCCCCTATACTACGAATGTTATATCGCTAAAACCTCAACTCTTTTCTGAAATTTCTATAGCGCGCCTTTACTACATTTCTCTCAAGAGCAGAATATCCATAGTAATTCAGGAAAGGATATGTATCTTTTCTTTACGATGGTATAACTCCATGGAGCCGTTTTTATGGATTGCGCCGTACTTTTCTTTTTATATCGGCAGAAATTTTCCATGACTTGAGCTTTTCCTCAAAGATAACAATATGTTATCACATGACGGTGACACACATGCGTCACTCCTGGCAGGTTTTTTTGCTGATAACCTCTTTCCAGCGACAATTTCAGGCTTCCCAAAATCGGATTATGCGGATTTTTCTTGCAATCAGCGGCAATATGAATTATGATCTAGGACAGGCAGTTTATCCATCATAGACTGGTTGTGTTTTGGGCCTGACAAAGACAGGGAGTTTCTGGAGTGTAGCCAAATCTCCTGAAGAGCGGCCGAAGACGCACAGTTTGGGGAGAGATGAGGGGAAGCAGTCTGTATTTCAGGAGGTCTAGGGTATGCGGGATGAGGACAAAACAAGAGAGCAGCTTATGGACGAACTGGCGGAACTGCGTCGGAGAGTTGCCGAGTTGGAGGCGCCGAAGCCCAAAGGGAAGGTGATTAAGGAGAACTCAGGAGTAAAAATTGGTGAGATACTCATGGAAATGGGTTACCTCACGCGGTTGCAGTTGGAAAGGTCCCTTGAAAGGCAGGAAGCAAGGATAATCAATCATATGCTTAACACCAAGCACCAGCGATTGGGTGAAATCATGGTGGAATCTGGTATTATCACTCAAAAGCAGTTGCAGAATGCTCTCGCCAGGCAGATGGAAAGACTTAACGGACGGCGCGAGCAAAACACATAGCGCAGAATACTCGCATTATTGAAGAGCTGGAGTTTAGAAATGGCAAGCGTAAACATGGAACAAAGCGATTCAATAAGTGAAAGAATGAGAATACTGGAAAACATACTGAGAGATCCAGACGAAGGAGTGCGGCAGAAAGCTGCCGAATCTTTATCGCGGATTGAGGCTATGGTCAACTTCGATACCTACGTAAGTATGTTGGACAGCGATGATCGAGCAGCCAGAATACAGGCCATCTACCTCCTGGGTGAATTAGCCACGGAGGAAGCTGTCAAACTACTGCAATCCCAGATGGGCGATCCCTACGATGATGTCCGAGCCGCTGTGATACAGGCGTTGGGGGATAGCGCGAACAGCTATAGAGTTCGTGAAATCCGTGAGAAAGCTGTGGATATTGTCCTTGTAGGGTTGGGGGATCTGAACCTATCTATCAGAGCATCCGCAGCAGATGCGCTGGCCAGGTTTAAAGATCCGCGCTCTGCTATACCTCTGTTAGCAATCGCGAAAGACATGACGGATCATGAAGGTGAGGATGCTCAACTGATGATAAGCGTCATCCTGGCTCTGGGCGAGATAGGGGACAGGGGAGCAGTGCCGGATATGATTGAAAAGACCAGGACTGACAATCCGGATATAAAGGAGGCGGCTCTAAAAGCTCTGGGTATGATGGGTGATCCTAGCGCGGAAGGCTGTCTGATCGAATCGCTAACCAGTGATAATCCCAGAATCCGAATGCAGGCGGCGGAATCACTGGGTAGGATCTAAGGGCATAATGCACTTAGAGGAAGTTTGCTATGTTTACCCCTTTGGATATGGGATCCAGAACTTGCACGATGGATCTTTCATAGTTTCCGGTGTTCGTATCTTTATCTCTCAAATCCACTATCTTAACTGAATCCAGGCTTTGACCTTTAGAGTCTGTTATTACCTTCACTGTGGGTCTTTCGCCATCTTCCGTGTTGACACTATAGACCACAGCAAACTCATTTGTGTCCAACCTTACAAACGAACCTACAGGATATGTCCCGATCATCTCCACAAAGCGGTTCATCAGTCTGGGTTCAAAGTCCCTACCGATCAGCTCAAGCATGATTTTCAGAGCCTCAGCCGGCATCCTGGGTTTTTGGTATGGCCTTAACGTGGTCATCGCGTCATAGCAGTCGGCTATACCCACCACCAGGCTGTAAGAACTCAGTGGCCTTTGTTTAACCAGGCTGGGATAGCCTGTCAGATCGTATTTGATGTGATGCTCGAAAGCTACCACAGGGGCGCAGTTTGAGACTCCCGGTGTCTTTCGCAGAACTCTTGCCCCATCCACAGGATGACCGCGCATTATATCCCATTCATGATTGTTAAGCCTTCCCGGTTTATTCAAAATGCGCTCAGGAACAGAGATCTTGCCAATGTCGTGCAGAAGACCACCAACTCCCAATCCCTCCAGCATGTCCTTTTGTAGAGAGAGGTGAGAACCCAGAGCCAGAGCCAGGATACCTACGTTTACAGAATGATGAAACGTGTATTCATCATAGTTTTTTATGGAAGTCAGTCCCAGAAGAGCGGACTTCTTGTGTAATAGGCTTTCCATCATATCGTTGACTGCCTCTTTGACGCCTTCCACATTGGTAATGGCTTGCCCCAGTCGGACGCTTTCCATGGCCTCTCTAACCTGTGAAATGGTTCGGGTATATAGCTGCTTAGCCAGTTTCCTCGCTTCGTCTTCGCTGAGTTCGTCCTCCTGATCTGCCAGCTTCTCCACTGTGATGTGTGATACACCATGTAAGTTAAGCTCCTCCTGCATACCTCCCCTGTCCTGCAATTCCTCAGGGGACATATTCATAGTTCTCACGAATTCAGTGAGTTCCTCCACGCTGAGTCTTCTGGAGAAAGTGAATCCCTGAAACTGTCTGTTGAAGCACAACTGCACAAATCCTGATATGGCTCCACCTATTTCATACAGTGGAGTGCTGTGGAATACCACTTGATTCTCGAGGAATCTTATTACTATATCTTCTCGCTGTTCTATGTGTTTCCGCAAGATGGAAAACAGCTTGTCAAAAGACTCCTTAAGCCGGGGATGTCCCTGAGGGTATAATCGACTGTTTTTTACCGCGGCGTTCAACTGCAAAAGGATTCTGCGCACTTCTTCCGCGTCGTTCTGGGACGATATGATAGCTTCGTTTTCTGTGGGGGTTGACATCTGGCTATTCCCTTTCCTTGTGCATTTCCCCGGTTTAAGAGCTTTGATAACGGGAATGCAGAGCTTTTTCACATGCGAGTTTTATAGAGCCTTTCTTTTTCTCGCTCATCTCCTGCAACACTTCAAACGCTGGTCGCGTAGCCATCCGGCCCAGTGTCTCTATGGCATATAGTTGTAGTTCCTCAAGCCGTTTTCCCAATATTGCGCGTCTCTGCCTGAGTATATCCGACAGAAGCGACACTGACTTTTCTCCACCTATATTGCCCAAAGCGTATATAGCCTCTCGCCGAAGCCCGGGGTTTTTCCCCTTTGTAAGCTTCACGACATCCTCAGCCGTCTCCTCGTTTCCTACCTCACCCAGGATTGACACAGCAAATTCCCTTATGAATCCCTCTTCACTTTTATCCCCGATTTTTTCCCATATCATCTCTGCGGCTCTGGAACTTTCGCTTACTGCCAGATCCACGATGGCCGACCTGCGTACATTGGGATTTGGATGATTCAGCCTATCTGACAGGGAATCCGGATCTTTTGACCCGCCGATCTCCATAAGGATAGGTATAATCTCTTTGATGGACTCACCCCATTGATCCTTGCGCATCCATTGATGGAGTTCCGACGCGACTGACGCTCCCATTGATACTAATATGCTCCTGAGCATCTGCCGCCTGTGCTGGCTGGCTGTCTCCAGGAGGTTTCTGATCAAAGGTGTTGCAGCCTTTTCACCCATATGCTGGACAAAGCGTTCCAGCATTTCCTGTTCCGGATCTTTAGTTTCCAACAGAGCTGTCAGTATCTGGTCTGTAGCATCTTCCGTACATATAACGGCTATGGCCTTTCCTGCCCGTTCCCGCAATTCAGGCGGTTTACTGTCCCCGGTATTTGTGTGCATTGATAGCGTGTTTACTATCTGGAAGACCATGGCAAAATACTGACTCCGCATATCGGTCATGTCACGGGAGCCTGTGATCAGGGAATTCACCGTTCCCTCCAGTTGAGTGGATATTTCCGAGTAGCCATCCGAGTCGGTTTCAGATTCCAGCATTTCCAGTAATACGGACGCAGAGCTGAGAATCTCACCCTCAGCAGCAAAAAGGCCTATTCCCTGAAACACTTCGCTTTCCAGCATCTGCTGTTGTGATAGAGTCAGTTCGTCCAGCAGACGCTCCAGTTCAGACTGCTCACCTGCCAGCGTGCTGACCTCGAACTCGACGAATGCCTCTTCCAGAAGCGGAGCGATAGTATTACTGAATACTTCCTCCTGTCCCCTTTCTATTGATTCTGCCTGGATAGCTGCCTCCAGCTCTGCAAGTCGCTCTTCAGGTGGTTTGGGTCGCGGACTTTCACCAGAAGCCAGCAATTCGTCAAACATTCTTCGTAGCGGGATGGCCGGATCATCAGTTGTACTTTCCTCCATTATGGATTGGGCCATCTCGTCGATGGAAAGGCTGTTTATAAGGCTTTCCAGCATATTCTTGTCATCAGGCGCAGAGAACAGGGCATTCTTCACAGAGCCTTCCATTTTAAGGATGGCTTCCAGTATCTTTTTCTGGAAGGCTCGTTTTTCTGTTTCGGTGTATTGCCCGCCCAGGTCTATCAGATTGTCCATGCAGCGCAGCAGATCGGCAATATCGGGTTCACCAACGCCATCATAGTCTATGCAGTCTTCCAGCAGGTGGGCCATCTGACCTGGGTCATCCAGCAGGGACAAGAGGTACATATATGCTGAATGCTCCAAATCCTCGGAGCCGCCTCTGAGATATAGAACCAATATCTCCTCAGCCGTCATGGAGCTTTGCTCATCATCGTCGGTAGTGAACTCCAGGTCCTCATACTCGATATCCACAATCTCAATATGAGAGACATCGTCGTCAGTATTCAAA
>Ga0272444_10005585_pt1 | contig 10860 bp, 9 predicted proteins | sample SSMForm13_FD_201033 | JGI IMG/M metagenome (GOLD analysis project Ga0272444, IMG submission 201033) | Marine sediment archaeal communities from Little Sippewissett salt marsh, Falmouth, MA, United States - SSM-Form-13 | ecosystem: Environmental > Aquatic > Marine > Wetlands > Sediment ... | reverse complement strand
GACAAAGTACGCTAGGCTCACACAGCCACCCACCTACGGCGAAGGCTCCCTTGAGGAGGAGACCAAGGAACATCCACTGACAGAATCGCTTGCCAGTTCACCCTGACAGATTCGCTCAACGTCGACAGGCCCTGTTCACGGTTCATCCCCACGTGCGTGGGGACCACGTCACCCCTGTACAGGGCTACCTCGCCGGGATCGGTTCATCCCCACGTGCGTGGGGACCACGCTTCTGCTCTCGCGCATACTCCGGATGTTGGTCGGTTCATCCCCACGTGCGTGGGGACCACGATTACAGGAATCGCCGCAGCCAGCGTTTGACCGGTTCATCCCCACGTGCGTGGGGACCACGCCTTGTGCATCGGATCCGCGCCGGTCACTACCGGTTCATCCCCACGTGCGTGGGGACCACGACTCACGGGCCCAAGTCGACTTGGCAACGCTGCGGTTCATCCCCACGTGCGTGGGGACCACGCAATGGAATCCGCCCCAATGCCCCTCGCCGTTCGGTTCATCCCCACGTGCGTGGGGACCACGTGTATTTCGCGCCGACTATCGGCGCTGCCACGCGGTTCATCCCCACGTGCGTGGGGACCACGCCAACCGTGCCGAGCTATCGCATGTACTGCAACGGTTCATCCCCACGTGCGTGGGGACCACGTTTTCCCCCCTCCATCTCTGACCACCTAACTTCGGTTCATCCCCACGTGCGTGGGGACCACTCTTCAAGAATACTGCGTTTGCGATCCCTTCACCTGCGAGAGGTCTCCACGCATTCAGTCTTCAGTTGTCAAGGATCCTTCAGCCCATCCCTCTGACAGCATTTCCTTCCATCGTGCATTCTTGACACCAATGAGGCTTAGCCCATCCAAGTCGACCACATTCCGCGTCGTGTCTCCCTCGATCCGTATGGAAAACCCCTGCTCGGTGTTGGTTCGATACACTTGGCAGCATTGCCCTGCTGCCCGTTTCTTCGTGCATTTCTCCCAGAGAAGGTCCCGCACCAGTGCGCTCACCTTCCCGACGAACACGCCAGTCTGCACCTCAACCATCCAACGGGACAGCTCACCGCGCAAGCCCCTCGGCACCTTCTCCAGTACCATCACGACCATAGGCAACTCCTCCGCTCACATCGGCATCCGGATCCCACAAGCGCCCTGGCTTTGCGCCATCATCGGCAAAGGCATCTTCATCCGGCTCCACACCCAACAGACGACCTAGGTCTTCTACAATCCTCGCCAAGAGCTTCACTCTCTTCGAGGCCTGCCTGAGTGATGCGCGAACCCGGCGTTCGACTCCATCTTCGCTCTCACTCACGACATGGAAGGCAATCGGCACCAGGAGCTGCGTCTTGTAGAGATCGGCAATGTCATAGACAAACGAGAGCTGCTTGCCTGTGTGTATGAACCCAAGCGCAGGGCTATATCCAGAAGACATGATTCCTGCATGACATATGCCATACAGACAAGAAGACCCGGCTGAAAGTGCTCGGTTGATCGGATCTGCGTCTTTCCAGGCACCACGCTTATAGTTCCTTCCAGACCACGGAACGTGCGTCATCTTGCTCTCCTGGGCATACGCATCACGAACGCGGACACCTTCCATTCCCCGGATTTGCTGGAGTGTTAGGTTCTCAGGCAGGGGATGAGCGAATCGCATCCGATACATCGTCTCAACCACCTTCATGTGCCGCTGAGGGTCAGCCCAAGCCTCCACTTGGCGAATCAGGTTTCGTGTGTGTCGCGTCTCACCGGTCCCACTTGCGTAGAAGCGGAGGTTGTCCTCCCCCACCCAGCACACACTGCAACCGTTTTCTGCGAGCACCTTGATCGCTGCGTGGGTAACGGACGTTCCCGGCCCAAGGAACACTACGCCAAGTGCAGCGCATGGGACCGCAACCTCTCCTTCCTCTCCATACCACGCAATGGATTGGTGCCTCTGCTCAACCCGCCCGTGCTCGATGTAAAGGTAGGAGAGTCCGTCTCGGAACTTGGGCAGCTCTCGCAGGTTCTTCATGGCACTCGAGGAGGCGCGATGGATAGAAGACCGAAGCCGTAGGCCTTCGCGCTGCCCACCCCGCGAAGCAACGTTTCGCGGAAGGCGTCTGCATTGGTGATCCGAAGATGGCCGTCGAAACGCACTGCTAGGTGTGTCATCTTGTGTCTTTGCCCTCCGGTCCTCTTGCGTCCGGGCTGCTTGCCTTCTTGCCGCACTCGAACGCACGGCACGCGCTCCGACGCTCCATCCCGAGATGCGGCAGGTTGCATCAGGAGCTCGAAACCTCCGGACTTGCCGGAATCTCGTTTCTGACCCTTCCGCTTCAGCCACGCAATCTGTTCCTCTTCCTGCAGCAGGCCGACACGCTTGCCCTTCAATCCCGGCTTGTTGCCCACGACTTGACCGATCCGCTTTGTCGGATTGGCGCGTAGTCGGAAGGAGAGAATTTGCCCTTCGCGTAGTTGCTGATACGAGCCGGAGATATCTTTGCAAGCTGGATTGGGTGAGTCCGAGTGACCGAGCAAGTAATCGGGAAGCGCGGAGAGGAATGACCAGTCTGGCTCCACGATGGACTGGACATAGAGGATGATCTCATCGTGACTCTCTTCCATGTCAGCACGGAACAGCACGCCGGCCTTCTTTCTCGGACTGCGCTCTCCGCTGGCAAGATGTCCCTCAAAGGCGTGCATCAGCGTGCGATGCATCTCGTACGGGAAGGCCAGTTCGCTGCGGACTCGGCGGGACTCCTGATCGAGCAACAGGCGCGACAGATGAACTGGGTGGGGAGCGTCGTTGTTGATCATTCCGCTGCTCCTTCCCCGCTGAAGTGCGTCTGGATGGATCGCGGCCTGAACCGACGTTCCCCGAAACACACGGGCCAGTCGTTCTGAACTCGTTCTCCATTGCTGGTCTCAAGTACTACCCTCTTCCCTGGCTCGCCGGAAAGCAGGTGATCCTCCAAGCTGCCCGGTAGGAGGGCTTGCGAAGGGGCGATCGGCGGAACGGAAACGGGAAACGACTTCCGCCCGAGGAAGAGCGGCCAAGCAGGAGATTGCAGAGCATGCGAAACACCGCTCAATAGCTCACGATCTTCCGACTGCAGCCCCACAGTAAACGAAGCGTCCGCCAGGTAATCCCTCCACGACTGAACGTTGTCCGTTCCGCTGCCATCGGCCTTGACCACATCGAGCGCGGTGTGGTAGTCGCGTTCAGGTCTACCTGGAGTGTCAACTCGGACGCCCATCCGCAGTGCATCGAATCGTGAGATGTCCTCTCCTCGGGCGATTCCCATGGCGGCGCAGATCAGTCCGATGATGCCGCTGCGGGTTGGCTCCAGGGCTGTGTCTCGATAGTCGAAGCGACTTCTGTAGCCCCACGACTGCATCGGGCCCTCGATCTTCAGGAGCAGAGTGTAGTTGGCGCTCATTGTCCCTTTGTGTCCTCCAACACCGCATCGATCGCCTCTTGGACAGTTTCCTTGTCGGTATCGATGAGTTCTCCAAGCCGATCAGCTTGTCCGACGTGGAAGCAGGAGGTCACTGCCACGCCCTGCGTGCCATATGCCCGCCCGATCTCATTCCAGTGTCTGGTCAGTGCGGCGACCGAACGACCTACAAGATCGTCATCATCCCGAGTAGGGCGTACCGGTGTGGAGAATGCGTTTGCCAGGGAGATCGGAATGCCGCCTTGCCGCCGGACGAACAGACCGAAGGACGGCAGATTCTGCGCTGCAAACGAGCTCTGCTTGCCCGTTGGGATGGCATAGACCATGGCCTCAAGGAACGCCCGGATAACGCTGTCAGCCTCTGTGTAGTCTTCAGCGTTGAGGAAGTCCACCCATGCTCCGTTGGCTCGTTCCGTCTTGCGGGCCAGATTGCGAGCGAGTTGATCCCGGTCGACGAGCGCGTATCGGTAGTAGCAGGCGCTATTGAATCCAACGGCGCCAATCATGCCCGCACCGGTTTCGTCATCCGGGTTTAGGTCATCAACCGCCGTGAAGTAGTCCAGCTCCATGTCCACCCTGTGCGTGGAGATGGGGTGCGCGACCTGACAGGAGCCATCGGTATTCCTTCCGGGCTGCTCGGCGAGCATTCGTCCGAAGAGGGCTATATCCGCTGATACCTCGGCCTTGCCAAGCTTCGCAGAAGCATCTTTCGCCTCCTTGCCTTCGACCTTGTTGCCTGCCGAAAGCCGGTCCCAATGCAGGTCAACCAGTTCCTTGATCAGATCCATTTCCTGGCGACTGACCAAGACCAGAACGGCTGTCTTTGCGTTGTCTTTCCCGTCCATCTTGGAGAAAAACTGACCGAGGAACGTCTCGAGTGCTTTCTCGATCTGCCCTTCAGTACGGCCATTCCCTCTCAGATGAGGCGCAAGCTCCTGCTTCAGCAGCTTGGTCCGTTCACCTACTGAGGCAGACCCACGCTCCCTCCAGAGCTGGCGGGCACTGCGCTTGCTGCATTGGCTGGAGATCCGCGCGCGACGGAATCCTCCGAACGTTGCGCTCTTGGGCTGGCCTGTGTCGTCCCGATTCAGGTTCGATGGAGCGAAGTTCTGGATCAGATGGACCTCTATCTTGACGCCGGAGTCACTCATTGCCTTCCTCCTCACGGTTTGCCGTTGCTGCTTGATCGGTGTCGCTGTGAGCGTCAAATTGCTGTTGGCCTTGCCTGTAGAAGTCACGCGCCCAGCTCAACTGCACATGACCGACGGGATGATCCCACTGCAATAGGTCATCCAGCAGCCGGAAGAAGCCGATCGGCTGTTCGTTTGACTTCAGCAGGCTGACGACATGCCGAAGGTGTTCGGCAAGATCATCGGGATGCGCATTCAGCAGCGCGACGAAGCGCACCTCCATGCTGTCACTCCTAGTTCGAAGGGGGTTGAACGCCTTCCCCACGGAGCAATTGCTTCGATGGCTCGGGAAGAGGCCGAACAGCGTGGCCACAGTGTAGTACCACCGATCATCCCACTTCTGTTCCGGGAGGTAGGGAGCGACATACCGGTGGACCCGAGCCATGTCGCCTGGGTTCTTGCCGAGACCGCTGCGCAGGTCCGCCAATGCACCGCGATCTTCGTTTCCCACTTCGGCGAAGCGCAGCAGGTTTCCCACGAATGCCCTCTGTGTTGCGTTGAGGCTCATTCCTTCTTTCCTCCTTTCCGTGGCACTCCTCGCTTCTTCTTGGCGGTTGGTTCCAGATCTGCATCGCCAAAGGTGGTGCGGACACGGGCGATGGCCCGGATGGCGCGAGCGCTTGTGCCGAGAGTGTTGATGCTCTCCTCTAGAGCACGCTGGGCTTCTTGCTTGATGTGGGTGCGCCAGACCCTGGAGGCTGCGTCTCGGTCCTTGGATAACGATTCCAGGAGCACGTAGAAGTGCTGTTCTAGCCATGCCCAGTACATCGGGCTAGGATCAATCGCATCAACGAGATGACTGACTTCCTTCGGATCTGGCTGAGCACCTCCGGGAGACTCGCACTCAGGTGCAAGGAGCAATCTGCAGAGTCGTCTGACTCTTGTGTTGGCTACGATTGATGCCCCTTCCGCGTTCCGCAGAAGGAGACGAAGGCGGTCGATGAGATCAGCATCGGCAATCAAGGAGGCATGGACTGGTGTCCTTTCGTGACGCCAGATGAGGAACTTCCCGGCCTTCTTCGGGGCAGTTGCCAGCCCCGCGACGTGAACGGCGAATGGCTTCTCTTCTTCCAGAACACCGGCATCACGAGCCCGCGCAATGAGATTGAAGGCCTCAGGGCGCTTCTCCACACTTCGTGCACTTGGTATGGCCAGGATGGAATGGATATCTCGCCACGCTGCCCTTCCTGCACTCAGCGGCAGGGCTGCTATTCCGCCGCTCCTATCGAGGCGGTAGCTTTTCATGGGATCGGCAGCAGACTTGTCAGCGGAGCGGCCTTGCGTGTAGTAGATCCTCGAAACCCGCTCGCCATCCGAGATCAGGCGAACCAGTCGGCTTTGCCATGTCAGGAGATCAACTGTTCCGATTGCCGCCACAGTTCTTCGTTCCTTCTGCACTAAGCGGTCGCGATAGGTGTTCGGAGTCTTCGATTCCCACGGCGGAATGGACTCGTCCTCTGTCGGAGCAAGGTTGACAGATAGGGTTTCGAACAGACTGGCTCCTTGGAGCCAGATATTCATTCCGCGTAGCGCGATGGCATCAGCCGAATATGGTAGACGTTCTTCAATACCTTCAATCTTGGCATTGCCGCTCTTGCCAAACCCAAGTGCGAAGGCTTGGCAGGCTACGAGCTGTCTTGCTGCTTCAGCGTGCGTCCAGCTGGCTTCTCTGGCGTCTTCGCTGTGATCGAAGAGCGTGGCGTTGTTGCCGCTTGCGCACTCCGTGGCCAAGCGACGGACCGATACAGGGGCTCGGGTCTCAAGATTCGCCATCTGATAGAACGGATGCTCGCTACTGAGGATATCGAACCGCTCTCGCCAGGTATCTAGGTAAGAATCGACGGTTGTGCAGTCGAATCTCCGATGCGTGTACAGTGCTTTCCACTCAGCGAAACTCGATGGTCCGCCATGGGCACGATAGAGGATTGCGAGAAGAAGACGATGGATGGCCACGGTTGCCAGCGGGGAGTTGTCACAGATCTCGCGTAGCTCATGCGCTCGAAGCAGCGTTTCTCGAATTCCGTACTCGCCAGGTCCTCCGTCCTGGTCGATACACGGGATCCATCGCTCATCGATCAGGTTGAACTCACTCAATGTCCTTGACCTCCTTCTCGATCACCACGCCGAGCTCTCGGTCCACCGTGATGACATAGTCGCCGATCCGGGCTTCGTTCCGTCCATCCACTCTCAGCAGTCTGGCATGACGTAGGTGTGCACAGTTCGACCACTCCTTTGGTAGCTCGCCGCTCTCACGCAATGCATGGAACACGCCCGGATGGGTGATCTTGGCTGAGCGATCGAGGAGCCTGCGAACCTCTGGTAGCTCTGGCTCCTGTGACAGAATGCAATCCTCGGGTAGGAAGACGACGCTGATGGAGGGCCTCCCTTGGCGCGTTGCTGCCCTCAGCGCCTTGTGCACCTCGGGATCCTCGTCATCCACAAGAGCGATGTTGAAGTCCTCGATCAGGTCTTCGGGTGCACGCGGACTCTTCACCAGCAGCCGCGAGGCCGCCTTTCGGGATTCGGACTGTGAGTGTTCCATCGTATCTCTCGCATCAGAGAGGGCATTGGCCCAAGCATCACTTGAAGGGGTGACGTCCGGTTTGTAGACGGCCTCGACGAGATGCTCGACGTCTTTCGGGATTACGATCCGTTCCCGGTTGGACAGAGTCATCCACGTGCGGAGAAGGACGTAGCGATCGTAGATGAATTCGATTGGCCTGTCGAAAGAGTCTGGGGGCTCTCCATTGGGCGTAGCGTCACATAGGACGACGAATTGGGGCATGCTCAGACCCTCGGGGCGATGGCGTAGGTGTCGGTGAAGACGGCCGAGCCGCTGGAGCAGCAAGTCAATCGGCGCGATCTCCGAGACCATGATGTCGAAGTCCAGATCGAGGCTTTGCTCGATGACCTGTGTTGCGACGAGCACGGCGCGATGTGGGCGATGTGGGTTCAGGTACGTGCCGTCCTCCTGCTGATCGCCCTTCCCGAAGACACGAAGAACCTCCGCTTCTCTCTGGCGGCGCCATCCCTGCAGCGTACGCGCGTGGAAGAGCGAGCATTCAGTATTCTTCAAGCTGCTTCGGAGGTGCTTGTAGACCTCGATGGAGCGTTTCACTGTGTTGCAGATAACGGCGGCACAACCTCCATGCTCTAGCCGCTGAGCCAGACTCTTGGAGAGCGATTCCAGATCGGTTCCCGAAAGCTCCAGCAGGACGTCGCGTGGCTGTTCCATCGGAATTCGGATGCAGCTAGACGCCTTTTCTGATTTGCCGCTTGGATGATGACGAGGCTTGACGAGTGTAATCCGGGGGTAGCGCTCGATTTGGGAGTCATCCCTACCGGAATACGCGTAAGCAAGAGCCTGCCGCTTCACCTCAGGAAGCGTCGCCGAGAGGAGGATTACGGTGCAATCAAGCTCGGCAAGCCAGTGAAGGAGCCGTTCGAGGATTGCCCTCATGTAGTCGTCGTAGGCGTGGACCTCGTCGAAGATGACGACCTTGCGTGCGAGCCCGAACAGCCGGACGAACCAGTGTTTGGTTTGGAGCACACTCAGGAGGCTCTGATCGATGGTTCCCACACCGAACGGGGCCAGGAGTGGGCGCTTCCTTGCGGTGAACCAAGACTGGGCTTCGATATCACCGTCTTCTTCCGCGATGCTCGCTGGCATTACGCGTGAGATTTCGCCTTCTCGAACATCATCCCCTTTGGCAAGAAGCGCATTGCCATGGACAAGTTGCAGGTTCAGCCTCCCCCCGTGCCCCCTGGTCTTCAGATAGTCGTCCATCACCCGTCTGAACATGGCGTTGCCTGTTGCCTGGGTTGGCATAGCTACATACATTCCGCGTGCGAAGCCGCGGCACATGGCAAGATCGGCTGCATACAGCGCCGCCTCGGTCTTCCCGCTCCCTGTTGGAGCTTCCACGATCATGAGGTAGGGAGCCGTTTGCTTCGACGTGGTTTCGATTGCAACTGCCTGGAGTGCATTCGGAGTGAATTCGGGAAAGACAGCCTCGAAGGCTCCCTCATCGGCAAACGTCACGCTGGGCGACCAGCCCAACGCATCGAGAGCTCTCTCTGCCCTATCCTGTGCCATCCCCCAGTACTCATTAGAGCTTGCTTCGGTATCCTCCCCGTATCTCGCTGTACAGGGAAAGAAATCCTGATCCGATCCGATCCAGTCGGCAATAGAGATCAGGCCTGCAAGGACGGGAACCAAGAGCGGATCAACACATGAAGGAGGCAATTCCATCGCCGGGTCTTCTAGAAGGTCCAAGCCACGTGAAAGCCTAGTCAACAGGTTCCGCTGAGCTGTCCTCCAATCGGCTCTGCCAAGCGTATCGGTCCCGAATCTCAGATTGCCTGCGCGAGGGAAGATACCGTGGTGACCCCCTGCGATTTGGCTGAGCACGGCCGAGCGTTGCCCTCTGCTGAAGAACTCGTGCAGGACGTAGGCAGTGATCATTCCGTGGGGCCGAGCTCTGTCGAACTCGGACCTCGAGAGCGATAGACGTTCACGTAGTTCGGCACACTTCGTTTGGAAGCCTGGAGAGGCCTTTCCGATGTCATGTGCTCCGGCCAGGAACACGGTGAGCCCTCTCGGATTGGGATGGGTCAGCGAAGAGGCAAGACGATTGCGAAGGCTAGGGCCCAGATGGTGATCCCAAAGCTGGCCGGCGACAGCTGCCACATCGAGCATGTGCCAAAGCAACGGATGGTAGTGGGTGCTCCGATCGGTTTTTCCCCATAACCTGAGCAACTCTTGCTTAGGTGGCAATTACCTCCCCCCTAAGGATCAGGATATGCCAGTTCAGTAAGGCGTAACGCCGTGTGCCAGTAAGCGATCGCACCGCATCCGAAGATGCTAGGGTTTGCATCTTCACGCATTGCAGTCGACCTAAGCCGATCTTCTTGCAAGTACCGATTGCCGCCATGTCGTGTGTGCAAAAGCAATTCTCCCATGAGATACGAGAGACTCTACCAATATCGCCGGTGATTTCCAATGGGGATGACTCTGTCCGAGCGGATATCAAGGAGCCACGTACGAATCCCGGGGACGAAGCATGAAACTCTCGCCTTGCGCGAAGTGCGTAGCTCATGGCGAGTGGGGAGAATCTGCGGTATCTCAGCGGCTCGGTTGAGACGCCGTCGGCTGACGGGCCGCGGCCCCGGGGCCCTTGGACGGACGGAGCTAGAAGCCGTCGCTCCGCCACTCGATCTTCCCGTCGATCATCGTCAGGAGAACGTCGATGTCGGTCAGGGCGTACGGGTCGGTCGAGAGGGGATCGGCGGAGAGGACGATCAGATCGGCGAGCTTTCCGGCTTCGAGCGTTCCGATCTCGTCCTCGCGGTGGAGCATGTATGCAGCGTCGACGGTCATCGCACGAAGCCCCTGCCACGCGGTGAGGAGCTGATCCTCGGGGAGGAGGCCGCACGGTTCCCAGGCGTCGTACGACGCGCTCAGGTTCTCGGGCACTATCAGTGCCTGGAGCCGAAAGAGCGGGTCGATCGCCTCCTCGGCGCACCACGGCCAGTCGGAGTCCGCGGTGACGTGGGCACCGGATGCGACGAGGTCACCCCATCGCCGGACGATGTTCTTCAGCTCGAGCGGCATCAGGTCCCGGTAGAAGCGCGCGAAGCACGACGTCATCGATTCGATCGCGACGACGATCCCCAGGTCGGCGTACCGCGGCAGCAGGTCGTCGCGGACGAACAGGTTGTGCAGGATCGCGTGTCGCAGCGTGTTCGGTCGGCCGTCGAGTGCATCCTCGATGGCGTCGAGCGACCGTTGCACGCCGCCGTCGCCGATGGCGTGGATCGCGACGGGGAATCCACGGGCGTCGGCGTTCCGGATGACGTCGGCGAGGTCGTCCCGTTCGAACAGCGGACGGTGGCCGCCGTACCACGCCTTCCCGGCAAACTCCTGCTCCAGCGCGAGAAGGCTATCGCCGAAGATCAGGCGGTTGTCGAAGATGTCGTCTTCGCTGACGCGATGCGGTGCGTGATAGGAGAGCTCAGGATCCTCGATGAGAATGCGAGGCTCCAGCTTTGGCCGATTCTCCTTCCCAATCCACGTCAGCTCCGGCTTCGATCGTTTTGATATCTGCTATTCAGCCCTCAATCGGGAGTGCGTCTCTCCAATTCCCATACACTTCACGGCACGTTGTTGGCGGCATCTTCAGTGCAGCTAGAGATCTCATCCGTTCACCTACCTCCACTCTACAGGGC
>Ga0272444_10005584_pt1 | contig 10861 bp, 8 predicted proteins | sample SSMForm13_FD_201033 | JGI IMG/M metagenome (GOLD analysis project Ga0272444, IMG submission 201033) | Marine sediment archaeal communities from Little Sippewissett salt marsh, Falmouth, MA, United States - SSM-Form-13 | ecosystem: Environmental > Aquatic > Marine > Wetlands > Sediment ... | reverse complement strand
TTACAATCCATGAAGCCACAGTTGAGTCCATGAAACGGGTTATGTCTGATGCCGTTGAAATACAAAAAAGATCAATGAAGATTGGAGCCGAGACTAGGCTCAAGATACTTGCAGCCCTAGGTGAACTCTGGGCAGATCGGAACGCTTCTGGAGAATGGGATGAAGCCAAAGAGTTGCTCGCAGCCTCAACAGGTTATTCCCGGAGTCTAATCGATGAAGAGTTCAAACTTGTTGTAGAGGTGTTCAGTAGGGAAAACCTCAGGGCTATTCTGGATAATGGATTAATAGGTGGCGCTGAGTCTCTTGACGGGTTCAAAGCGATCAACGAGTCTGAGTCGATCCGATCCATGCCCACTGGACCATTGTTGATCATCAGTAGCGGAAACAGCGTCATCCCACCCCTTATCCCAACCGTGATGGGTCTTCTCACAGGTAACTTTGTGGTCTTGAAGCCTAGCCTATCGAACGTGGCTGGTCTGAGTATGATATTCAGTCTCTTGGAGGAGCTTGAAGGCTATGAGGCGCTCAAGGAATGTTTATTCGTCTCCTATCTCAGGCATGACTCGGCTGCCTATGAGTATCTGCTAAGGGAAGCCCCATTTGGTGTTGTTAATTTCTGGGGAGCCCAACCAGCTATGGGAATCATTGGCGCGAAGGTGGGTGAGAACCCCCATCATCCAAGGTATCTTGTAAACGGTCCGTTGACGGGTTTTGTGGTGGTGAAAGAGGAGCACATGGATATAGCGGTTCAAGGATTGGCGTTAAACATAGTGCTATATGATCAGCAACTCTGCAGCAGCCCAACGCAGGCAGCCTTCATAGGCTCAAAAGAAGCGCTAGATAGTTTTGTTGAGAAGGTTGGAGAGAGTCTTAACTTGATTGGGTCATCACAGCCCATAACCCTCTCAGAAGCATCAAACTATACGCTACAGGGAGTCCGACGCGGATTATTGATGAAGGGCAGCAAGGTAGTCTCCAGCCGAGACCAGTCCAACCCATGGACCATCGTAGTATCAGAGAGAACAAGCAGGCTGGGTGAAGCCGTCCAAACATTCCCCCAGTTCAACCTCTACAATAGGAAGCGATTCATAGAGCTAATCAGGGTCGAAGACTTCCGCGAAACCATTGAGCTTATCGAGAAGCTGCCCGATAACCCCGGCTGGGCAGAAGTCGAAAAGGTCCAGACCATCGGAGCCGTTGAACTCAGTGAGGAGGAGTATAACTTGTTGGCTGAGACCGGTGCCTACCGGATTGTCTCATTATCTGATATGTATATGAGAAGCCCCTCTGAGCCCTATGATGGCGTCAGCTTGCCAACTGCTTTCACTTACAGGGTTTATCGAAGAAAATAGGTGAACTATGTGAGGGTACTTGTAACTGGTGCATCGGGTTTCATAGGCAGCCACCTAGTACCAGCCCTACAGGAATCGGGACACACAGTCACCGCGTTAGTCCGTGGTAGCAGCGATACTACTCTGCTTGATGAGCTTGGTGTTGAGACACGGGTTGGAGACCTTGGTGACCCGGATTCTCTTTCAGGTGTGGCTGATGGCTTTGACGCCATAATACATCTAGCAGCATACTACAGGTTCTACGGTGAAAAAGAACAATACACAAGAATCAATGTCGAGGGAACCTTATCACTAGCAGAAGTCGCGAAAAAAGCCGGCGTGAATCATTTTATCTACTGTAGTAGTGCAGAGGCAATTGGTCCAGTTGAAGGTATAGGAGATGAAGAGAGTAAGCCTAACCCACAGTATGAGTATGGAGTCTCAAAGCTTACCGCAGAGAAAAAGCTCAATGAATTGCAAGGAAACAAGCCATGGATTACGGTCATCCGCCCCAGCGGCGTCTATGGCCCCAGAAATGTAGATGATGTCTCTTACTGGTTTGTCATGAGTCAAGCAAAAGGCGGTATTCTTAGCAAGTTTATAGTGGGTTCTGGTGAGACCTTGATCCAGTTTGTCCATGTCGCTGATATTGTTCAAGGCTTCATCAAAGCATTAGAAAATCCAAGTAATTCAAAGGGGGAGACCTTCATTATCTCTGAAAACCGAGCCTACACATACAAAGAGGTCTATAGCATCATCGCTGAGCTACTCGGTAAAACACCTCCCAAGATACACCTTCCTCCTTGGCTTGCGAAGCTAAGCATAGCCCCGGTGGAATTCTTCAATAGACTGACAGGTCGCGAGGATTTCATGTGGCATACCGCCACAGTAGACTCTGTGATGTCTAACCGGGCATATAGAATCGATAAAGCCGTAAAAAAGCTGGGCTACAAGCCTGAATATGATCTGAGAACTGGGTTAGCCGAGACTATAAAATGGTACCATAAAAACGGGTACCTCTAACGTTTAACCCGAAGAGTCTCGAAGCTTCCGTAGCCACCTCCAATATCGTCTATGGTGAACTCTCCGAAGCTCTGGGCTAGCACCGATAGCTTTCCTGATTTATCCATGAATGGGAGGGGCACTACTGGTCCAGCCTTTCCCTCCAGTATATGTTTCTCACCGTTCTTTGTAACAAGCTCAAGTTTACTGCTCACGGGGATTACTCCGTCTATGAACCTCTGGTCGAGAACACGCATCTCCACAATAGGATGGTTTTCGCCGTCTTTATAGATGAAGCCTCCCCAGCTTACTCTACCGTCCTCCATAATGATGGCTGCTGGGTTGGCTGCGAGCTGCTCATTGAACCAGACAACATAGTAGAGCCAGTCGCCTACCCCGGTCCAGTCCCTTACTCCATAGGTGTGGTCCCTCTGCCCAATCTGATTATGTATCTTGTAGGTGGTCTCTCCGAGACTGAGTGTTCCCTCAATGAGTCCAATCTGTTCCCAGTGCTCATCACCAGCCTTCTTTCCTATCAAAAGGCTCTCAGGTGTCATATGCTCGGAGTACTCGTATTCCTTGTGTATTGGATTGAAATGTATATCCATCCGTGTTGAAAGAACTGCCTTGATCAGCGATTTGTCCTGTGTTGCCATTGGGAAGTTGCTTGGTTTCTCTACCTGTATCATGGGTCCAGTGTAGCTGTACCGCCATGAGCCATCTTTTTGTGGCATAAACCTCATTCCTTTGGCTCTCCACTCGTGTTCTCCCCATTCGCCGTTGATGCCCTCAGTATCCCTGTAGCCGGCAACAGAGCCATCTGGTAGAAACACTAGGAAGAAGGTCATGGCCTCGTCCTTGTTTGGTTTTAACCCGAGCCGGGTCATGGCGTTTATCTTGTTTTCTCTGTCGCTGAAGCAGAAGTAGAATGACTCGTTCCACTCAGGGTGGCTGTTTGGTGTGTGCACTAGTTTCTCCATATTAATCATCCATGCTCACGGAGCCATTTGCTCCATTTATTGTCACTATCTGTCCTGTCTGGAATATTCGGCACGCGTTACTTATGTTTGTAACCGCTGGGACGCCGTACTCGCGGCTAACCACAGCCCCATGGCTTAATACGCCACCTGTCTCGGTGATCAATCCACCTATCTTGCTGAACACCGGCGTCCACCCCGGGTCTGTACGGGGCACAACGAGGATCTCCCCTGTCCGTACCCTCCAAATCTCTTTGATAGACTTCAATACTCTTACGGGTCCCGTTAATACACCTTGGCTGGCTGGTAACCCCTTGTAGGTTTTGGCGCTTGGCGGATATGGATCATTGTATTCTCTGTCGCCTTCGAGGAATTTGGGTGGGGTTATGTTCTCGTATCGTTGGTATTCTGTGCGTCTCTGCTCCATGAGCTTTGGGGGGAGTGTCTCGTTTCCATTTATTATGGTCTCTATCTCTTTTTTCCGTAGGAAGAATATGTCACTGGGCATAGATAGAATGCCTTTCTCGGTTAGGAGTTCCCCTATTTTCATGTAGAGGACCCTGTTCATGGATATCCATTTGTCAAGATTGTACCGCTGTTCCTCCCTGAACACTATGTATCGTCTAGCGGTACTTATCACGTAGCCTAGGAGCTTGTTTTTCAGGTATCCGAATCTCTGATTACCAATATTCTCTCTGAGTTCGTTCTCAACTCGTTCCCTCTCGATCCTGTTTTTCTCTTCTATTGAGGCTAGGTCGCTTCCCTCATCAGCTACAAGCGACTTCATGATATCGAAAACATACTCGGGGGCTTCACTCCATCTTGGGTAAAGAGGTTCACGGGTAAATCCTCTGCATCCATAATCGTATAGGAAGTTATTGAAAGCTTCAAGGAACCGCGTTGATTCCTCAGAGTTTAGACTACTTATTTTTTCCAGAATCAGTTTTGACTCTGCTTCAATCACGGTTAATCTTAGACTAGGTGAGCCTCGTATGACCTCGGCTAGCTCGAATAATCCATCATTGGTCTTGCTTGTGCTGTGTTTGAGACCAGAGACCAGTACAGGATAGGTTACCGCGGCTTTCTTCTCCCCGATAAAGCGTTTCAGCAGATACTGGCTCATGAGGTTCATGCCTATGTTGTGCACTGGGAGCCCATACCTGACGAGCCTGTAGTGGGTGATCATGATATCGTTGACCTCGTGGACGAAATAAAGGTACTCGTCAAGTCTTTTCCCCTCTAGTTGAGCCATGCGTTCATCGAATGAGCGCCAGAAAGGATTCAATACCTCATGTGTCCAACGGTCATAGGCATCGGCGGTCCTGCTGCTAGCCCCATCAGGGTCTCTCGTCCTTATCCTGTACTCAGCGTTGATTCGTTTGCTTAGTCGGAAGGGGAGGCGTTTCATAGTCTCTTTTCCGTATAGTCCTTCGCCTTCTGGGAAGTAGTTTAGTACATCATTGTTTCTGAGGAAGGTTGGTATCTCGTACTCGACTTTGCGTTTCAGTACCTCTAGGTTGAAGTATGCGTGGGCTTTATGGAGCCTGAGCAACTGATCCATCTCAGCATCCCCCTTCTCTGTGTAGCCCAGTAACTCGTTGAGTTCAACATTCACTATCTCCGAGATATGATCCCCCAGCAACTCAAAGAATAAGGGGGTCACATTATCGTTCCAGTAGTCATCAGAGTATCCGCGGGTCCACGGCGTCAAATCTCTACTACCATTGATGGTTGTGATAGGTCTCGACTGCAATAGATATGGGGTCTCGTCTGATATCGCCCACTCGATGTCCTGGGGAGAACCATAAGCGGCTTCAATTTTCTCTCCTAGGCTTACCAACTCGAATATCTCTTCATCTGTGAGACTGGATTGTTCTCTTCTATCGATGCCGGTCTCGGAATAGATTAATCCCCCGTTTGATGCCTTGACAGCCTCCAGTTCCTTGGTGCCTATCTCTCTCACTGTTATCTCCGGTACCGGTCCACGTCTCACAATAAACCGGTCGGGTGTAGCGCGCCCCGATACAACGGATTCCCCAAAGCCATAATTTGACTCAATAACTATACTATCCTCAGAAGTAACTGGGTCCTGTGTGAACATCACCCCAGCTTCATTAGGCTCAATGATCTCCTGAACCACTACGGCTATTGAAACACTCTGAGAATCTATACCATGTTTAGCCCTGTAGGAGATGGCTCTACTGGTCCAGAGAGACATATAGCAGCGTTTGATGTGCTGGATCACATCTTTCTGGGTGTTGATATTTAGGTAGGTATTCATCTGACCAGCGAATGATGCGTCTTGGAGATCCTCGCTTGTGGCACTTGATCGTACAGCTACCCCCTGCAATCCCAGATTGGTATATTGTTTGATTACTGCTTCTTGAACCTCAGTGGGTATTTTCCCAGTAGAAATTGCTTCCTGAATTAGTTGTGAGGCGTTTTCAGGTTCATCGGTGGACAGTATTCTTGTTATTGTGTCTTCTAGTTGATTTGTTTTGATGAACTGATTGTATGCTTCTGTTGTTACCACGAAACCGTTTGGTACATTAAACCCATTCTTTATCAGGAAACCGAGGTTTAGTGCCTTTCCACCGACACGGTTTATCTCATCAGTATTTATATCGAATAAGTTGATGACATAGTGTTCAGTGGACATATCTAATCACCATGAGCATCAATGCTTTAACTATTAACATAAAACAATAAACAGAGTTCGATGATTGACGTAACTGACTTCGACTGTGATCGATAGGGTTATATTCGGCGCTAAAGGCATGAAACGCTGAATACTATGGAGCACCTAAGAAAGATAACAAACATCGACAAAGTAACATTTGCTTTAATGCTTGAGGAAGGAAAAGCACGCATAAATGAGCTAGAATTTCACCTGACCCTCACCAAGATGCAGATTAAAAAGGCTTTAACCCAGCTAGTTGCACAGGGCCAAGTCATTTACACGGCGTCAACCAGCCAGTACATGCTACTCTAAGAATCAATAATATCAAGTGGTTCTGTTTTATCGCGTATAACCAGATAGCTGTACCCGGTGTTGAGAAACATCATCAGTGTAACCAGCCATACGGCTGAGTTGGCGCCAAAATTCTGATACAAATAACCAACAGTAGGAGTAGCTATTAGTCCTCCAATATTTTCTGCTTCTGAGTAGAGACCCATTGTTAGTCCGGATCTTTCCTTAGGCATGACGGATATGAGCTGTAACATCATGCTAGTGTCTGATGTTGCTTGGCAGACCCCACGAATCAAACCTATGATATACATGGGTACTAGTCCCCCAGTGAATATCAAGCCCAGATAGCTCAGCCCCATACCAGCGAGACTAGCACTAATCAAAGGCTTGTTACCAACCCTATCACAAATATCCCCTATTACTGACCGTGACGCAGCTCCAGCCAACCTAACGATGGTAAAGAATGCACCTATCTGGGACTCGGTAGCTGCAAACTGGGGGGCTTCATTTAGGAAAATAGATAGGAAACCTGCGAATCCAGCGTTGAAAAAGGACAACCCTCTTACAGAGAATATAGCTAGTACTGGCCTTGTTAATAACTCTTTGAACCCACTAGTGTTCGTTGTTTTTTCACCCAGTGTGGGTTCTTCGTATTTTATTGAAAACACAGCAAGTAACCCAAGCAGTCCTATTCCAGCAACCAGATAGAAGGGCAGAGAGAAACCAGCCACCTCAGAAACATATCCCCCAATTAAGGGACTTATCATTCCACCGAAGCTTATGATGGTCATGTATCTGCCGTAGGCTTTTCCCCGGTCTTGGGCTGGTAGGAGTTCTGCTGCTAGTGCCTTTACGGGTATACTGTATGCGGATAATATACTGGTCTTGGTGAATTCCAGTATGGCGAAAAAATAGAACCCATCCGCCAAAGGATACAACCAGTTTAGGATCGTTGTTAATATCAGGCTCCCAGCTAGCATCCACCGTTTATTGAACCTGTCAGCAACCACGCCCATTATTGGCTCCCAGATAAACCAGCCCAACATGGAAGCGGTTCCAATCAACCCTATCTGGGCCATGCTCAAGCCTTGGCTACGGACAAAAAGCCCTATAATAGGAGCGATTATCCCCATGCTAAAATTTGTGGATAGTTGCACGAGCATAAGCATTAGTAATGAACGCTGTTTGTGCTCGGGATTTTGCATAAACCCAGTTACGGGTATTGGTTAAAAAAGTATGGAAAACTAGGCTGCTTGGAGTACCAGGTCTTTTGGAACTGTATCCATCTGATCGAGGGCATGCTTAAGTCCCCTATACCTGTTACGTAGGGTTACCTCTGTTGTACCGGCTGCCTTAGCGATGACACGTTGTACACGTTTCTGCTTGGTCTCTTGGCATGCCATGTATAGTGCGGCTGCTGCTAGTCCTCTTGGGTCTTTTCCTGTTAGTTCTTTGATCTCGTCTGCTTTCTTTAGTATGTTGATGGCTAGCTGTTCTGTTGGTTGATTTATCTCCAGTTTTGCTGCTATGCTTGGGATGAACTTGAATGGTCCGTCTACTGGTGGTTTCAGGTTTAGCTCTTTGTGGATTAGCCTGTAGGTCATGGCTACCTCGCTGTGTAATCGTTTGCTTATCTTTGTTACGTCTTTCAAGGGGCGTGGTACTTTTAGTATCCTGCAAGCCGCGTATACGCTGGCTGCTACGAAGGCGTCGATGCTTCTTCCACGTATTAGGTCTTTCTTGAGTGCTTTTCTGTATATCATTGCAGCGTTTTCTTTCACATTTCTTGGTAGGTGTAGTTCTGATACCATTCTGTCGAGCTCAGCCATGGCGATGCTTAGGTTTCTGGCGTGGGTCTCGTTTACCTTGCTTCTATTGTCTTGTCTTTGTAGTCGGCGCATTCTTCGCTGGGTCTCGTAGTCCAGTCGTTTTCCTGAGGCGTCTTTGTCGCCTTTGATTACTGTGCTGAGTCCTTTGTCGTATATGCTCATGCTGTAGCCTGTTCCTGTTCGGCGTCTATCGTTTCCTTCCTGTAGATTGAATACCCTGTATTCGGGTCCCGTGTCCATTATAGTATCAGTTACCACTAGTCCACAAGTCCCACAGACTCTTTCTCCGGTCCTTCGATCACTTACTATTTTGCTGCCACCACAGTGGGGGCAGCTGGACGCATTGTCCGTTTGAGGATCGGCGTATTGTTTATTCATTTGATTTTCTCCAAAATTTTACCTATGGGTATTTTACCCATATTCACGGTATGTGCTCGTACATGAGTCCTTATAAAGGTTACTACTTTTCCCGCGAACCACCTCCAGAACGTTGTGAAGGCTTGAATACAGACTAATCCTTTAAAACCCCCAACCCGGACCAAAATATGATATTCTCATGACAGTCAAAGAAATAGCGGCGCGTATCAAAGCCTTAGAGATACAAGGAGCCACCAGTATCGCAGTACAAGCAGTCAAGGCGCTGGGGAAAGAGATCAGGAACCTTGAGTGGAACCAGCCACCAGAGGTACTGGAGGTGCTGAATGAGTCCATCTCACTGCTAGTAGAGTCAAGGGCAACCGAGCCTATGATGAGGAACGGGCTCAAGTACATCAAATCAAAGATTCATAGTACCCAATGGAGTTCTCAGGCTGTCTTGCGTTCACTGGTTCAAGACGCTGAGCGGGATATTTTGATGATGTTCAATGAGGCGAAAAACATCATGATTGATGTGGGTGCTCGCAGGATCGAGGATGGGGACACAGTGTTGACCCATTGTCGCAGTAGCGGTGTCACCAGTACATTGATCAGGGCTCATGAGCAGGGAAAGGAGTATAAGGTATTACAGACTGAGACGCGTCCCAAGTATCAGGGTAGGTTAACTGCGTATGAACTGGTTGAGGCTGGTATTGATACAACTATGATTGTTGATTCTGCTGCGCGTCATTATATGAAGGAGATTGATTTTGTCTTAGTGGGTGCTGATGCCATTACGAGTGAGGGAAATGTCATCAATAAGATTGGTACGAGCCAGATAGCTTCTGCAGCGTTGGAGTCAAGGGTTCCCTTCTATGTTGTGAGTAATTTGCTAAAGTTTGACCCTGTTACTATTCATGGTGCCTATGAGACTATTGAAGAGCGGCATACCGATGAGATATGGGAGGACGCGCCTGCTGGGTTGAAGATATTGAACCCTGCGTTTGATGTCACTAGGCGGGACTATATCCACGGCTTGATAACCGAAGAAGGCATAATCAGCCCCCACAGCATCCTAGAGGCAATCCACAGGCATTACCCGTGGATGCTATAGTACAGACCATTTTTCCAGGGCTTTCTCTAATTCTGGGTGTTCTTTGGCGTATTCCTTTAGTTTTACTCCTTTCATCGCTGCGTCTACTGCTTGGCGCATGGCTCTTGCCCCTATGATTGTGCCCCCTGGGTGTCCATGTATCCCGCCACCAGCTTGGATCACGGTTTCTTTGCCGAATATCTCGACTAGTTTTGGAACCATGCCGGGGTGTAATCCCCCTGAGGCGATAGGCAGCACGGGGTTGATACCATGCAGTGGACCAGTGCACGCCATAATGTTGTCTAAAACTTCTACACGAGTCTCAGCCATCTTACCAACAGCCGTACCAACGTGGAGCTGATCCACACCAATAAGCCTAGCAACTTTAGCGATAACCACCATATTGATGCCGTGTCGGTGACTCCTTGTGAAGGCGGCGTGCCCAGCCCGGTGAGCGTGAATCAACAGGTTATAGTCTTGGTCTCGCATGGCCTGAAGGCTGCTCCAGCCAGTAGTGAGAATATCAATCATCATGTAGCGTCCCCCATGGTCCTCCACGAATTGGGCTCGGCGCTTCATCTCCTCCATCTCAGCCGTTACATTGATGAGGTAGACCTTTTTCTCACCAGTCTCGGATTCTGCCCTGTCCCTAAGTTCTAGGGTCTGGATTACTCTGTCCTCGAACGGGTTGAATCGTTGACTGCTGAGGTTCTCATCGTCTTTCACCACATCGCAGCCGCCATACCATGCCTCATATGCTACCTGTGCATGGTCCTTGGTCACCAAGCCTAGTTTGGGTTTGATGATGGTGCCAACGAGGGGTCGGTCCGTTACTCCTGTGAGTGCTTTAACGCCTTCTATGCCATATTTTGGTCCCTTGAAGCTCTGGGTTATATCTTTGGGGAAAATGATGTTGTTGAGCCTGAGGTTCTCGATGTCCTCCAAGCCGAATACGTTACCCGCTATACTGCTCAAGATGTTGGGCATGTTTTCTGGCTCAAAGAGTTCTATGGGGTAGGCGATCTTGATTTCGTTTCCATTGATATAGTAAACCGTTGCCGCTTTCTCTTGGATATATGGTTTCTCTGTGGTGAGGTCGGTCCATGTGCCTACGCTGCTCTCAGCAGCCACCCCGCCTGCTATCACGTCTAGGGGCTGGTCTCTTGGCTCGACGTGGAACTCGCATATTAGGTCTGACTCCTTTGGCTTGTAGTTCTGGTTTACGAAGTCGATGTATCGCATAGAATCCACTATGGTTGATTATTATTCCACTATGTTTTTACCTTTACTGAACCATATTGAAA
>Ga0272444_10005583_pt1 | contig 10864 bp, 9 predicted proteins | sample SSMForm13_FD_201033 | JGI IMG/M metagenome (GOLD analysis project Ga0272444, IMG submission 201033) | Marine sediment archaeal communities from Little Sippewissett salt marsh, Falmouth, MA, United States - SSM-Form-13 | ecosystem: Environmental > Aquatic > Marine > Wetlands > Sediment ... | reverse complement strand
AGATTGACCTGACCTATATCGACGATGTGGTAGAAGCCTTTATTACTGAGTTGGAGCCGGGAACACCCGGTTTCAGGTATGCCCCGGAACTCCCCTCAAAACGGATACGGCTCGGAGAATTGGCTGATAAGATTCAATCGTTTCGGGAGATGCGTACCAGTTTGAATGTTCCGGATTTTAGAGACCCGTTTGAGAGGGCCCTGTATGGAACCTACCTCAGCTATTTAAATACCCGGGAATTTAAATATGATCTGGATATTAAAACAGATCAGCGCGGTAATCTCGCGGAATTTCTTAAATCGCCTTCCATGGGGCAACTTTTTGTCAGCCGAACAAAACCGGGCGTTACACGGGGCGATCACTATCATCATACAAAGACGGAGAAATTTCTGGTTCTGGAGGGAACAGCGATTATTTGTTTTCGGCATATTGAGGGGAATGAAATCCTGGAATATACAGTAAGCGGTGAGAAATATCAGGTGGTGGACATTCCGCCGGGATATACGCATTCCATCGAAAATGTGGGTAAAAATGAATTGGTGACGCTGTTTTGGGCAAGCGAGATGTTTGATCCGGACAACCCGGATACCTGTTTTGAAAAAGTGTAACTCCATGTATGAAGTAAACTGGCATATCAATCGGGTTGCTGATAAATTCCGACGGCAAATATCTGAGAAATGGTGCTAAGCAGTCGTTTGGGTGAACACTTATTTTCCCTCTTACTTCTTGTTCTGCAGAAAAAGAAAGGGTAACGATGAAGAAACTCAACGTTATGACGGTAGTAGGAACACGCCCTGAAATTATTCGTTTGTCCAGGGTGATGACCGCACTGGACCGCTCTATGGATCAGATAATAGTCCATACCGGTCAAAACTATGATTACGAGTTAAATCAGATCTTCTTTGATGATCTGGAGCTTCGCAAGCCTGATTACTTTCTTGGAGCGGCCGGCAAGACCGCTTGTGAAACTGTAGGGCAAATCATTGCCAGGGTTGATAGCGTATTACTCAAGGAAAAGCCGGATGCCCTTCTGGTGCTGGGTGATACCAACAGTTGTCTGGCGGCCTATCCGGCCAAACGCTTGAAGATCCCTGTTTTTCATATGGAGGCCGGGAACCGCTGCTTTGATGAACGTGTACCTGAAGAAATCAATCGAAAGATCATCGATCATATGAGCGATATCAATATGCCTTATAGCAGCATCGCCAGAGAATATCTGCTGCGCGAAGGGATTCTCTCTGATCGTATTATTAAAACCGGCAGCCCCCTGTACGAGGTGCTTCATTATTACATGCCGAAAATAACAACGTCGGATGTGCTGTCGCGTTTAAAGCTGCGCCCTTCTCAATATTTTGTTGTTAGCGCGCATCGGGAAGAGAATGTCGATTCACCGGAACAATTCAGAAAATTTATCGAGATGCTCAATCGGTTGGCTGAAAAATATGACCATCGCGTCATTGTTTCAACACATCCCCGTACCCGAAACCGGATTGATGCGGAAAAAGTCTATTTAAATGAGTTGGTTGAGTTAATGAATCCCTTCGGATTTACTGATTATATTAAGCTCCAGATTGATGCCAAAGCAGTGCTTTCAGATAGTGGAACCATTAGCGAGGAAAGCTCTATCCTGAATTTTCCCGCACTCAATATCCGCGACGTCCACGAACGGCCGGAGGCGATGGAAGAAGCTTCGGTTATGATGACAGGTCTGGAATGGAACCGGGTTGAAGAAGGGATTGAAATTCTCAAATCACAACCGGCAGGCGATGACCGGCTCTTGCGCTCGGTGTCGGACTACACCATACCGAATGTTTCGGAAAAAGTTGTTCGCGTTATTCTCAGCTACACGGATTATGTAAACAGGTTTGTGTGGCACAATGTGTAATGAAAAAGCAAAAATTGAATTATCTGCATGTGAGATTGTCTTAGCATGAAGATTTTACTGTTGACCCAACTGTTCCAGCCGGAGCCAAACCACCTGAAAGGACTGGCATTTGCAAAGGAACTCATCGCCCGCGGTCATGATGTTCAGGTCTTGACAGGATTTCCTAATTATCCTGGAGGAAAATTTTATAAAGGATATAAAATTCGACCGATTTTAAAAAAGAAAATCGAGGGCGTCACTGTTGTCCGGATTCCGCACTATCCGAGTCATGGTCGTTCAGGATTTAAAAGGATCGCTTCATATATCAGCTTTGCCGTCTGTGCGTCGATTTGGGGCATTTTTCATATCAAAAAACCGGACATTGTCCATGTATATCAGGGGCCCGGTACACTGGCCATCCCCGCAGTCATAATGACCTGGTTGTGGCGGGTTCCGTTTGTCTTGGACATTCAGGATATGTGGCCGGAAAGTGCACTATCCTCGGGCATGCTGCGGGTACCTTTTGCGTCTTCTATCCTGCATGCTTTATCTAACTGGACTTGTGTCCATGCCAGACGAATCATTGTTCTGTCCAACGGGTATAAACGGGTGTTGATGGAAAGAGGTGTGTCTGAATCTAAAATTGATGTGGTTTATAATTGGTGTCTGGAGAATCAGTCCAAGATTTTATCAACTCCGTTGGATGAAGTATTTCAAAAAGATAACAAGCTAAAAATTATCTATGCAGGGAACTTAGGGCCTTTTCAAGGGCTAGATACTGTCATCAAGGCAGCGCAGATACTTCATGAAACTGAAGCTCAAGCAACTTTTTATTTGATTGGCGATGGTGTCCAATCTGATGAATTGAAACAACTGGTATATAGATCAAATGTTTCTAATATCAAATTTATTCCCAGGCAAACCGTATCGGCCATAAACAGGCTGATGCAGCAGGCCGATGCATTGCTGCTACATTTAAAAAATGATCCCTTAACCTGCATCGGAATACCTCAGAAAACGCAGGCTTACCTGTTTGCCGGCCGCCCTGTTCTTGTAGGTGTAAACGGCGAGTGCGCCGAAATGGTGAAAGAGGCAGGTGCCGGGATCGCATTTGAGCCTGAAAAACCAATATCCTTGGTAAATGCAGTTAAAAAACTGTCGTTGATGTCTGAAGCCGATCGAAACAATATTGCCACCAACGGAAAAAATTTTTATCACAACAAATTGTCTTTCGCTGTAGGAGTAGCGCGTATCGAAGAGACTTTTCAAAGGGCCATTAACTCTGATTTTCAAGCACTCACAGCACAACGATCAGGCACTTTTCCCTCTCATAACAAGTAGCGTGATAAATATGAATAATGCTGTATGCGAAATAAATGAACAGTGCATAATCCGGCCTATGGCATTTGAAGATGTGTTACCAATCATCCACATCCACATGTCCAGCTTCACAAATTTTTTCCTTACCTTTCTAGGGCCGGCTTTTCTTAAACAATTATACACCGGAACGTTAAAGGATTCATCTGGGATCGCAATCGTTGCTGAAATTGAGAACAAAATTTGCGGTTTTGTCACTGGCACGACAAACCCATCGGGCTTTTATTCACGCTTGATAAAAGATCGCTGGTGGAAGTTCGGAATGGCATGTATGGTTCCTGTCATGCTTCGCCCGACAATTATTCCGCGTATTTTGCGTGCGTTGAGGAAGCCTGGGGAGACTGCTGATAAGAAGCAATGCGGCACATTGATGTCGCTTGCTGTGGCCCCGGAATGCCGGAGCAAAACAGTTGGACAGACACTCGTTTCGGCGTTTTTACGGGAATCAAAAAAACAAGGGCTCCATCAAGTGAATTTGACCACAGATAAAAACGGCAATGAGACGGTTAATCGCTTCTATGAAGATTTAGGATTTGATTGCGAACGAAAATACACCACACCTGAAGGACGAATAATGAATGTTTACGTGATTGATCTGAAAAATAAGAGACAAATTTGATATCAAAGAAAGAAAAGAGATGAAAGTTCCTTTTGCGATTCCTGAATGTGGGGATGATGAAATAAATAAAGTTATTGACGTTATTCGAAGCGGATGGCTCACGACAGCGTCCCAATGTGCTCAGTTTGAAAATGATTTTGCTGAATTTGTGGGCAGCAAACATGCACTGGCCGTAAATTCTGCAACGGCAGCCCTTCACTTGGGATTGGAAGCTTTAGGGGTAGTGGCCGGGGACAAGGTCATTGTACCGACGATGACATTTACATCCTCTGCTGAAGTAGTTCGTTATCTGCACGCTGACCCTATTTTCGTGGATTGCGATGCCGATACATTCTGTATTACTGCCGATTTGGCTTATAAAGCAATTAAATGTCAACAGAATTTGCGTAACAACCCCGAAAGGGAAAATGAGAAGCAAAAAATAAAGGCGATCATTCCAGTTCATTTTGGGGGACATGCCTGTGAGATGGACAGCCTTTGTACACTGGCAAAAGATTTCAAATTAAAAATCATGGAAGACGCGGCCCATGCGCTGCCAACACGGTATAATGATAAATTGATTGGCACTATTGGCGATGTAACCTGTTTTAGTTTTTATGCTAACAAAACCATTACAACTGCCGAAGGTGGTATGCTGTGCACGGACAATGAAAAAGTTGCCAATAGAGTCAAAACAATGCGCCTGCATGGGATCAATCGCGATATCTGGGACCGCTTTACCACCGGGGCATCTTGGGAATATGATGTAATAGCACCTGGATTTAAATACAATATGCCCGATCTCAACGCTGCCTTAGGAATTCAGCAATTAAAAAAAGCACATAAATTCAGGGAGAAACGGCAAGGAATTGCAGAGATTTATTACAAGGAATTGAAGGATATCCCCGGTCTGACCTTACCGCGCCTTCATTGCACCATGGAAGACCACTCCTGGTATCTTTTTGTGGTGTTGATTGATCCGAGCGAAACTATCCATAGCATAGATCGCAATCAATTTATTACGGAAATGACGAAACGTCAAATAGGCACAAGCGTTCACTACAAGCCGCTGCACCTCATGACCTACTATAAAAAACAGTATGACCTTGACCCGGACAATTTTCCCAATGCCAACCGGATTTTCAAACAATGCGTAAGCCTGCCCATGTTTTCCGCAATGACGGAAGATCAGCTTGGATATGTTATTGCGTCAATCAAAAAAATCCTGTTGTAAAATCGAATCTCTATTGATGGTGGTAAATGAAACGCTGTTTTGATTTTATTTTTTCGCTGGTGGGCCTCATCTTTTTACTGCCTGTTTTTATTGTTGTAACACTGGCGGTAAAAAAGGACGGTGGCCCTGCTTTTTTTCGTCAAGAAAGAGTTGGAAAATCTGGAAATATATTCAGAGTTTACAAATTTCGAAGTATGGTTATTGATGCGGATACGTTAGGCGCCAAGGTTACGGCCTTAAATGATCCGAGAATTACACAAATTGGTAGATTATTAAGAAAAACAAAAATAGACGAACTGCCCCAACTATTCAATGTTCTTGTCGGCGATATCAGCTTAGTTGGCCCACGCCCAGAAGTTCCTTATTATGTTTCTAAATGGTCTGATGCCTGCAGGAAAATAGTTCTTTCCGTAAAGCCGGGAATTACCGATTATGCAACTTTGTTTTATAGTGATGAGCAGGCCTTTTTGGCAAAAGCGGAAGATCCCGAAAAAACATATCTGGAAAAGGTCATGCCCCATAAACTTAAAATGTATCAACAGTATGTTAAAGATCAGAGTCTGTGGCTGGATATCAGAATAATCTTAGCAACTTTATTGAAAATATTTGGGTTTAATAGCTATATGCGCGTTTTGGATGAGATAAAAATCAGGAAATAAGAAGGTTCATTTTTTAAAAAGTTGTGCAAAGGTTTTTAGTTATTATCTAAAGAAGGGGTTTTGTATGTGAAGTTGCCCCTAATTGACCGGACACTGTTCTAACTTACGTTGGTTTCTTCTATACTCCCTGGGCGACTGCATTTTCAAGCCCTTATGGGGATGATATTCATTGTAATCCCGGAACCATTTCGGGATCATTTCTAACACTGTTTTTGCATCATGCAAAGGATTTATATGAACATAGTCCCGTTTGAAGGTCTTGACAAACGACTCCGCCATTCCATTAGACTGGGGACTGTAATAGGGAGTTGTACATACCTCCAGCCCCATCATCCGGGCAAAGGATCTCGTTTCACGGGCAATATATGCAGGACCATTATCACTGAGCCACTGGATTCGCTTCGGGACCCTGTCAACCGGTCCAAAACGGGCCTCTATCGATTCTGCTATGAGGTCCCGGATCATAGCGCCGCAGATACCTCCTGTGGTGGCAACATAGCTCATAACTTCACGATCACAACAGTCCATGCTGAAAGCTACCCGTACTCGTTCACCGTTCCAACAGGCAATCTCAAAGGCATCCGAACACCATCGCATGTCGCTGTGGATCATCCTGACAGTCCCCTCGTGAACCCTCACAGGTCTCCCGGTATGTCGCTGCTGATTTCTGTTCCGCTGTCTGTAGTTTGGATTGCAACCCGAATCGCGGGTGTTCTCTTCCCAAAGAAGAAGCAGTGGATACATTCCTGTTATGATAAGCTGGCCTCTGATCTGGTTTTTAATAATGGGAGAATGATAGAAACTGGATTTACGCCGGTCAATTCTCTTGAAACAATATTTCTGTCTGGCAAATAATTTCTTATGAAAAGGATCTTTGACCTGACCTTAGCTTGGTTTTTATTATTCTTTTTGGCTTTCCCGATTCTGATTATTCGATATTCAGGATGCCCAAGTTTCGGACGATGCGTGTTGATACTCCTGACGTTGCGACCCATCTCATGGAAAATCCTGATGTTTACCTTACGACGATCGGATCTTTTTTGCGAAAGTTCAGTTTGGACGAGTTGCCTCAATTGTACAGCATTATAAAGGGGGATATCAGTTTCGTGGGCCCCCGTCCGGCGCTGTATAATCAGGATGATTTAATCGGACTTCGAACCGGGAAAGGGATGCATAAGCTTATTCCAGGAATCACCGGTTGGGCGCAGGTCAACGGTAGGGATGAGTTGCCAATACCCGTGAAGGTCGAGTTTGATGAATATTATCTACAAAACAGGGCGTTTGCTTTCGACTTGAAAATATTGTGGATGACATTTGTGAAGGTTGTGAAGAGAGAAGGGGTAACGCATTAAAAAAAGGTGTTGATAGGCAATGCTTGGAAGATGCACCAGGTATATTCATGTCGGAGTATCGTTGCGGTTGTAAAGTGTCGGACCTCTATATTATCCCGATCCCCGGGGATGTAGAGCACTTCTTTACGCCTCGGAAATTTTGTCATAATGTAACCTTTTATGTTTTGGTTTAAGAAAATAGTATCTCCTTTCTTTACTCCGGTATCCCTTTGTCTCGGGTGTTTGTTGATCGGCATCGTGCTTCTGTGCTGTACACGCAAGCAAAGGATGGGAAAGGTGCTGACTTGTCTCGGTTTTGTTCTGCTGATTCTGTTTAGCTATCCCTTTTTCCCTGAGATGGCTCTCGAGCCCCTGGAACAACGATATGCTCCCCTTATCGAGATATCTGAATTCTCTGACGTGAAATGGGTAGTTGTGCTGGGCGGTGGCTATAGCTCAGATCCCGGGCTTCCAGTTACATCGCAACTGTCGGACTCTTCTCTCAGTCGTCTCGTTGAGGGGATTCGAATTCACAGGCTTTTGCCGGAGAGTCGGCTTGTGTTGTCAGGCGGTGCTGCTTTCGATCGGGTATCTGGAGCGGAGGTAATGGCACGTGCTGCCGCGGTTATGGATGTAAGGGGTGACAGCATTATCCTGGAAAAGTGTTCCAGAGATACCGCTGATCAGGCGCGGTTGGTCCACGAGATAGTCGGGACTGAAAGATGTATCCTGGTAACCTCGGCTTCACATATGCCCCGTTCGATGTTTCTTTTTCAGAAGTCCGGTATGAATCCGATACCGGCTCCAACCGATTATCGGGTAAAAAAGCGGCAGAAGATCAGCCCGGGTATTTTCTTTCCCTCAGCCGGCAACCTGCGCAAGATGGAGATAGCGTTTCATGAATATCTGGGCCTGGCGTGGGGGCGTTTTTTTGATAGCACCTTCTTTTGAAGGAAAGATCTTCAAATAATGATGGATCTGAGTCTTGTAAGCTAAAACGGATACAGTGTCTAATTTTTATGATAAAAAATTATGTTTATCATCTTGCACATTTTCCTCTACGTGTAATAGTTGTAACGACCAGGGGAAAGCAGGCATGTTTTTTGCTCCAATGATTTCCTGAACGGTCTTATAGGTCAATTCATTGGCACTAGCCGTGGAATGTTAAAGGAGAAAAGAACAGGGTCAATTAACGAAAGGGATATGTTTCCTGTCCGTCACGCATGAGTTATGAGGTTTCGTTAGTAGTTTGTCAGCGGTAATGACGGCAGTTTTTACCGCAAAGAAGAGTTTCGTATGATAACCATTTTACGTAGTAAAAATTTCTATCTGATGCTGCTTATGGATGCGGTTCTAGTCGCGCTGGCGTATGTAATAGCGCACTGGCTGCGTTTTGAAGGTAATATCTCCCGGTCCGACTTAGGGGCGATAATAAACGCTCTTTATTATCTGGTCCCCTTTAAGTTGATATGTTTCTATGTGTTGGGGCTGTATCGGGGGATGTGGCGATACACGGGCATTGCTGATTTGAGAAATCTGCTCGAGGCTGTCTGTTTGTCATCCGCGTTCATCTTTTTCTTTATCCTCTTCCGTTTTGAATTTCAGGGGTATTCCCGTGCTGTGTATTTTATTGATTGGATACTCACCTTCGTTCTTATAGGCGGGGTAAGAGTAACCATACGCATGGTGTTGGGCAGATCTTTTTCCCCTCATCTTGCGAGTAACGCGCACAGTGTTGGTTCCCCTGTCAAAAAGATGCTGATTGCCGGGGCGGGCGATGGAGGCGAAAAGGTCTTGAGAGAGATAATAGAGACACAGCAGCATAAATTCTTGCCTGTTGGTTTTGTCGATGATGATCCGGCGAAAAAGGGAAAGATGATTCATGATGTTCAGATCTTGGAAAGTCTTGATAATATAAATAAAATTAAGATAGAATTTGATGAGATTCTCATCGCGATGCCTTCCGTTCGAGGCGCGGCAATGCGGCGCATTGTTTCTCTGTGTGAAAAAACAGGGAAGCCGTTTCGGACCGTTCCCGGAATCTGGGAGCTTATCGAGGGGAAAATTAGTATACAATCTATCCGTAAGGTACACCTGGAAGATCTGATAGAACGACAGGAAATTCAGCTGGATACAAAGGAGATTCGTAACTACATAAAAGATAAAAAGATATTGATTACGGGAGCGGGGGGATCTATAGGCTCCGAGCTGGTAAATCAAGTTGGATCGTTTCACCCGCAGGCGATGGCGCTTCTCGATTTCAGTGAAGAAAAACTGTTTAATATAGAGAAGGCATGCCGCCAACGATTCGGTTTTATCCCGGTGTCCGAATTTCTGGTTGACCTGAAAAACCGCAACTCGTTGCGTCGAGCCGTTGATCGCTTTAAACCTGATGTTATCTTTCACGCCGCCGCTTACAAGCATGTTCCCATGCAGGAATTGCATCCGTGGGAGGCGGTAGCCAATAATATTGAGGGAACACGAAACCTTATAAAAGTAGCATTGGAGGGCAAGGTGGACCGCTTTGTTCTTGTTTCCACCGATAAGGCGGTACGGCCGGCCAATGTGATGGGCGCCACGAAACGGGTCGCCGAAATGATGGTAGAAAGTTGTAATGGAAAATGCGCGACACGCTTTATGGCTGTGCGTTTCGGAAATGTACTCTGGAGTTCCGGTTCGGCAATTCCGACGTTTCAGAAACAGATTTCCATGGGGATGCCTGTCACTGTTACACATCCGGAGATAACGCGGTATTTTATGAGTATTCCTGAAGCCGTGCAATTGATTCTCCAGGCAGGGGCTATGGGGAATGGGTGCGAGATATTCATTCTGAATATGGGCAAACCTATCCGTATCATCGATCTGGCCCGGGATTTGATACGCCTCAGCGGTTTTGAACCGGAGAAAGACATTCCCATTCAGTTTATCGGCCTTCGGCCGGGAGAAAAACTGTACGAGGAGTTGATTACCGAGGGGGAGGGGATTGTCCCTACCAATCATGAAAATATTCTTGTTTTGAAGGGCAATGGCTATCAATTCGATACCCTGAATGCGCAAATTGATGAATTGATCGCGGTCGCCCATACCTATGATACTGCCGCCATAAAAGAAAAACTTGTGGAGATTGTGCCGGAATACACGCCATATAAAGATTCATCACATTAAAAACAGGGACACTTCCCTATTTTATTCAGGAACTTCAGGGTTCCGAATTGCATCGGAGTGATAGATAAAAATACTGGATTCCTGCTTTCGCGGGTATAATAATGAAAGAAAAATCGGGGTGAGGGGCCGGAAGAATACAAGGGTACTCCCCCCATAGTGGCTTTAGTCGCGTTTATGTCTATTACAGGGCAACCGGTTGGATTCCGGTTGCCCTTTTTGTTTTTTCCGGTCCTGTGTCGGATGGGTTTGCGGAGGGGAAGGGATTGAAAGACAGGGGAGGGTCCCTTTTTCTCATTTGCCTTATTGAGTCAAAAGAATTAGTATGACTCTCTATTTAAATACTGTTGAAGGTGCAAGAAGACATGACTGACAAAAAGAAGCACGACGAATTATCATTTGAAGAACTTTTAAACGAAAGTGCGGTTGGGCCCGGACGGCTGGAGCCGGGGCAGCGCGTGGAGGCCCAGATTGTCGATATCGGCTCTGAGTGGGTTTTTCTGGGCCTTGGCGGGAAGAGCGAGGGGTTTCTGGATAAAAAGGAGCTGCTCGATGAGGATGGCACCTGCCCGCTGAAGATCGGCGATACGGTTACCGCGTATTTCCTGTCATCGAGCAAGGGTGAAATGCTCTTTACCA
>Ga0272444_10005581_pt1 | contig 10870 bp, 10 predicted proteins | sample SSMForm13_FD_201033 | JGI IMG/M metagenome (GOLD analysis project Ga0272444, IMG submission 201033) | Marine sediment archaeal communities from Little Sippewissett salt marsh, Falmouth, MA, United States - SSM-Form-13 | ecosystem: Environmental > Aquatic > Marine > Wetlands > Sediment ... | reverse complement strand
ATCCAGGCTCGTTTTCCCGATGCCCGGAAAGTGTTTGGCAACCGACATGATGCGGCCCCGCTGCAGCGTTTCGACAACGACGCCCCCCATGCGGGCGACCCATTGCGGATCGCTCCCGAAAGAGCGCTGGGCCATCACGCTGTCGACGCCGGAGGGTGCCACGTCCAGCACCGGCGCCATGTTCATGTTGATGCCAACGCTCCGCAGCTCTCCGGCCGTGATGTCGGCGAAATCGGCCGCCTCTTTCTCGTCGGCCATGGCCGCATTGCCGGCGAACTCGGAAAAAGGGTGCTTGAGCCGGGCCACCGGACCGCCCTCCTGGTCCACGGCAATAAAAAGCGGCGGCTGGCCGCAATGACGGGCAAAGGCCTGTATGTCCCTGCACAGCGTTTTCAGCTGCTCCGGCACGGCGATATTGCCTGCAAAAAGGATGACACCGCCGACCTTGAAATCGGCGATGAGCCGGCGAAGATCCGGATTGAACCGCCGACCCTCGAAACCGACCATCAACCGCTGCCCCGCCGCCTGTTCCTTGTTGAACCCGTTGATCAGATGCATGCGCTCCGTCTATCGTCTCAGCTGGTATTTTCTGACCGCCCGGTTGTGCTCCTTCAGATTTTTCGAAAAATAGTGCGTGCGGTCCTTTTTGGCAACAAAGTAGAGATACCCGGTGTCGGCCGGGTACAGCGCCGCCGTCAGTGATGCCAGTCCGGGGTTGGCAATGGGGCCCGGCGGCAGTCCTCTGATGCGGTAGGTGTTGTAGGGCGTCCAGGTTTTCAAGTGTTCTTTTGTCAGGTTGCCGTCGAACGCCTCCAGACCGTAGATGACCGTGGGGTCGCTGGCAAGACGCATCTTTTTTTTCAGACGATTGTGAAACACAGAAGAAATCAGCGGCCGTTCAAAGGGCGCCCCGGTTTCCTTTTCAATCATGGATGCCAGGGTCACCACTTGATGAACCGTCATGTCCAGCGCCCGGGCGCGTTTTTCCATGGCCGGTGTAAACACCTGGCGAAACCGCTCCAGCATGGTCTCAATCACCTTTTCGGCGCGGACGGGTTTGGTAAAATAATAGGTGTCCGGAAAAAGATAGCCCTCAAATGAATCCGCCGCAAGCCGGTGGTATGCCAGCAAACGGCTGTCGTGCGCCGCCGTCGCAAAAGCATCCCGCGCGACAAGCCCCTGGCCGTCCAGCAGGTCGGCGATCTGATCCAGCGCATATCCCTCCGGAATCGTCACCCGGTGCTGTTTGACCTTCCCGGTCACAAGCTGGTCAAGGATGGCCAGGGGGCTGGATTCCGGCGGCGGCACATATTCGCCGGCCTTGATTTTTTTGTCCCAGCCGAGAATGCGGGCCAAAATCCGAAAGCGCACCGGATGTTCGATGTATCCCTCGGCCGCCAGGTCCCGGGAAATGTCCGCCAATCCCTGGCCCGGCGACACAGTGAACAGGGTTTGTCCCTGCTGGCGGGCCACCGGCCGATGGGCATAGAAAAACAAATCAGCCGCCGCCAGCACGCCCAGCAGCAGAGCGGCGCCAACAATACACAGCCAGATAAGACCGGTGCCGAATTTGCGCATAGATATCTTATATTGACAACCTGCTATAAAATCAATATGGAAAGACAAGTTGCCCATCGTCGAGCCGAGGAAAATTCAATGCCGAAACCAAAATTGAAAGCGCACAAAATCAACCGGGAGTGGTGTAAGGGGTGCGGCATCTGCGTCCATTTCTGCCCGAAATCCGTTCTGGAACTCGACTCCCAGGAGAAGGCCGTCGCGGTCCGTCCGGAAGACTGCATCTGCTGCAAACTGTGTGAGATCCGCTGTCCCGATCTCGCTATTGAAGTCCTTACGGAATAACGTTTCAACAAGGAAGCCGCATGAACGAAAACATCAAATTTATCCAGGGGAACGAGGTCTGCGTCGAAGCCGCCCTGTACGCGGGGCTCAACTTTTTTGCCGGCTATCCGATCACGCCCTCCACCGAAATCGCGGAACACCTGTCCGCACGGCTGCCGCAAAGCGGCGGCAAGTTCATCCAGATGGAAGATGAAATCGCCTCCATGGCCGCCATCATCGGTGCATCCCTGACGGGCTTAAAGGTCATGACCGCCACCAGCGGGCCGGGATTTTCTCTGATGCAGGAAGCCCTGGGATACGCCATCATGACGGAAATTCCCTGTGTAATCGCAAATGTCCAGCGCGGCGGCCCGTCAACCGGCCTGCCGACCTGCGGCTCGCAGGGCGACGTCATGCAGGCCCGTTGGGGCACGCACGGGGATCATGCCATCATCGCCATGACCGCCTCAAACCACCAGGACATCTTTTCCATTACCGTGGAAGCCTTCAACCTGGCGGAAACCTACCGCACACCGGTGGTGCTGCTGTTCGATGAAGTGGTCGGCCACATGCGGGAAAAAGTCGTCATCCCGGAAGAAGGGGAAATTCCGCTGGTGGGACGGCTGCGGACATCCGTCCGCGGCGGTGTGGACTATCACCCCTATCTCCCCCGGGAGGATGGGCGGCTTCCCATGTCGGATTTCGGCGGTGTACACCGCTACAACGTCACCGGCCTGTATCACGACATGTGGGGTTTTCCTTCCAACAACCCCAGCGTGGTGCACGGCCTGATCCGGCACCTGATCGACAAAATCGTCAACAATGCCAACCAAATCGCCCGCTACAAGGAATACTACCTGGAGGACGCCGAGAGCATCCTCATTTCATATGGTTCTTCGGCCCGCTCCGCCCTGCACGTCGTGGAATCCCGCCGTCCGCGGGGGGAAAAAGTGGGCCTGCTGGAATTGCAGACGCTGTGGCCGTTTCCCTACCAGATCGTCCGTGAGAAATGTCACAACGCCCGCTACATCGCGGTCGTTGAAATGAACACGGGCCAGGTGATCCGCGCCGTCAAGCGGGCGGTCGCGGATCCGGAAAAAGTATTTCTCATCAATCGGGTGGACGGTGTTTTCATTACCGATCGCGACATCCGCAATATTTTACGATTCGTTCAAGGCAAAGGGGTCTAAAGGAAATGGCAGTCAAAGATTTTATCAGAGAACGCTTTTTCCCACACCTGTGGTGCCCGGGATGCGGCCACGGCATCGTGCTCAACAGCCTGATACGGGCCATCGAAAAGCTCGGCATGAGCAAAAACGAAATCGTCATGGTGTCGGGCATCGGCTGCTCATCGCGCATCACCGGCTACCTCGACTTTCACACGCTGCACACACTGCACGGCCGGGCGCTCGCCTTTGCCACGGGTGTCAAGCTGGGCCTGCCGGACCTCAATGTCATCGTTCCCATGGGCGACGGCGATGCACTGGCCATCGGCGGCAATCACTTCATCCATGCCGCCCGGCGCAATATCGATATGACGGCCATTGTCATGAACAACCGTATCTACGGCATGACCGGCGGCCAGTTTTCGCCCCTTTCCGGCTACGGCACCATGGCCACGACCGCGCCGTATGCCAACATTGACCAGGACTTTGACGTGGTCGAACTTTCCAAAGCGGCCGGCGCCTCCTTTGTGGCGCGGACCACCACCTATCATGCCAAGGAAATGACGGACATTCTCCGCCAGGCCATCCTTCACGAAGGCTTTTCCGTGGTGGAAGTCCTCTCCCAGTGCCCGACCTATTTCGGCCGCAAGAACAAGGTGGGCAGCGCCGCTCAGATGATGGAGCTGTACCGCCGCCGCACCACGCCCGTGGGATCCAGGGCCAAAGAGCAGCATCCGGATCTGCTCGAAAGGGGCATCTTCGTTCAAAAAGAGATACCTGAATACACACGGCAATACGACGCCATCGTCGAAAAGGCCACGAAGGGGAAATCGTAATGGAAAGATGCAGAATGGTATTTTCCGGATCCGGCGGCCAGGGGGTGATCACCGCAGCCATCATTCTGGCCGAGGCCGCTGTTCTTCACGAAGGTCTCAACGCCGTACAATCCCAATCCTACGGACCGGAAGCCCGGGGCGGCGCCACGCGCAGCGACGTCATCATTTCGGATTCCAACATCAACTACCCCAAGGTCATCCAGCCCAACGTTCTGGTGTGTCTCACCCAGGAGGCATACAACAAATTTTACACCATTATCCGTCCCGGCGGCATGCTGATTACCGACAGCCACTATGTGACCCCGCATCGTCAGGCGGACGCCGTGCAAAAGGAGATTCCCATATATGACACCGTGATGAAGGAAATCGGCAAGCCGATCGTTTTCAACATCTGCATGCTCGGTGCCCTGATCGCCCTCACCGAAATCGTTCGGCCGCAGTCCATCGGCAAGGTGATCGAGCGACGCATCCCGCCGGATTTTCTTGAATTGAACCGCCAGGCCCTCGAACGAGGGATTGCGCTTGGCAAACGCTACAACAGCTGAAGCTTCCCCTTCCGCGGCACCGAGGGGCCTCTACATCCACATCCCCTTCTGTGTCCGGAAATGTCCCTATTGCGACTTTTTTTCGACGCCCGACATTTCCCTTAAAAACCGCTTTCTGAATGCACTGCAGCAGGAAATGGCCCTGGCGGCGGCCGCCGCGCCCTCGGTCGACACCGTCTACATCGGCGGCGGCACGCCTTCCCTGCTCACCGCCGACGAGACAACCCGGATGTTCACCGCCATGAGACGCTGTTTTGACATTGCGGACACAGCGGAAATCACCATCGAGGTCAATCCCGGTACGATCGACACCGCCTTTTTAACCGCCTGCCGCCGAAACGGCGTCAACCGCATCAACATCGGCGTGCAGTCTTTTGTGCCCGCGCGCCTTAATTTCCTTGAACGCATTCATTCGGCCGCCGATGCCGTGGACGCCATCCTTTGCAGCCGCAAGGCCGGTTTCGACCGCATCGGTTTGGATCTGATCTACGGCACACCGGATCAAACCGCCGCCGCCTGGCGCAGGGAGCTCGCCACGGCCCTTTCCTATGAACCGGCGCATCTGTCGTGCTACCTGTTAAGCTACGAAAAGAATACGCCGTTTGCAAAAAGAAGCGCCAAAGGAACCATTACACCGCTTTGTGAAGACACAGCGGCCAAGTTGTTTGATGTCACCCACCGCGTACTGACGCAAGCCAACTACCTTCATTACGAAATTTCCAATTTCGCCCGCCGCTGCAGCGCTTCATCCATTTCTGAAAAAGGCGTGGACAACCGATCCCGGCACAACTGCAAGTACTGGTCGCTTAGGCCCTACATCGGGCTGGGACCCGCCGCCCACTCTTTTGTCGCGCCCGTTCGCTGGTGGAATGTTCCCGACATAAAGCGCTATATCGAACGCCTGGAAAAAGGCCGCCCGCCGCTGCAGCAACGGGAGCGCCTCACCGAACAGCAGCGCATGATGGAAGCCGTCTACCTCGGATTGCGGCAGCACACCGGTATTGACACCACCGCTTTCACGCAACGCTTCGCCGTGGATTTCCGGGTCCTCTTCGGCCCGGCCGTGGATGAACTCATGGCGCAGGGATTGCTGACCATGTCTGCAGGCTGCTGTGCCTTGACGCCTCAGGGCATGCGTTTTCTGGATGCCGTTGCCGGACAGCTGGTGGCACAGCTGTAGAGATCAGGTCGACAGGGTCTTGATCAACACCCCCAGATAAAAACGGGCGTGGCTGATGGGTGCCGCCATGTTGGCCCTGTGGTTGGCAAAAATGCTGCCTTTGCCGCTGTTCAGAATCAGCCATGGATCGATTTCCGTGGCTTTGCGGCAGGACGCGATGGCGTGGTGCAGCACTTCCATGCCGCCTTCACGGCTGACCATGATGTCGAAATCCTGCTGGATGGCCTCCAGGATGCCCAGCATGGCGCTGGCAATGCCTTTGGCGTAGAAAAAATAGTTGTCCGCCTTGAAATAACTGACCTTGCGGCCGTCTTCTTCGTGATCCTTGACCAGGTTTTCGTCGCAGCTTCCCAAAAGATCCTCATAGGCGGTGAGCAGGGGAATCAAATTGTCCGTTCGCGTGTAGAAGGCGGCCGACCCCGCTTCGAGCTTGTTGAAAAAAACGCGCATTTCTTTCAAGCCGGCCTTGTACTTGGACTCAGCCGACGGGAACCAGTAGCGGTCCGCCTTGATCATGAACCAGTTCATGGCATTTTGCAGGTTGGGATCGAGTGCAGCCGTACTCCCGGTGCGCGACAGCCGTTCTGTCAGAGCAACAGCCGTGCGGCGGGTGACCTCCAGTACCCCCAGCTGGAAGTTGTTGATGTTGTCCGTGAACTCGACAATGTCATTGGGGCGCCAGCCCCAGAAGCGTTCATTCAACTCATAGTCGAGCGGTGCAATGGCGGCATCCACAAAGGCCATGCCCACTTTTGGAAATGACCGAACCGCGTCCGTTTGGGTGCTGTGCGCCGCTGCAGCGGGCGTCTCTTCAAGGGTGGCGGTGGTGTGGTCGGTTGAGCGGTCTTTGGGCTGCTGCGCCGGCGCCTCGGCCGGGGCCGCAGCCTGCGCATCCGTGGCTGTCCGGGTGGCGGCAGCATCGGTTTCGGCGGTGGGGGTGGGGGACGCATCGGCTCCGCCCATGGCGATTTCCTTGATCGCAGCCGCCGCTTTATCGGACACAGCCGATTGATCTTCGGCCGCCGCTTCCACCGGTCCCTCGGCCTGCCGCACCGCCTGGTCGTAGCGGTCCAAAAGCGGCAGCGCGTAGGCAAGCAGACCGATCACGATGACGGCCAAAACCAGTCCAAGAATGATGCGGCTTGCCGCATACCGGACAAATCCGGTGAATTTTTTTGGGGTTGGGGATGTTTCGGTCATGATGCTCTGTTTCCCTCAGTTTCGTTGTCTGAGTTTGCGGCTGTCGCCGATGCGGATGGTTACATTGGTGGAATCAAAATGCTCCAGCAGCGGGATGACATATTTGCGGGAGGCCCCGGTCATTTCCTTGAACTGCGGCGTCGTTATCTCGCCCTTTTCCACCAGATAGTCCACCAGCCGCTGCTTCAAACCGTCGAACGTCTGTCTGTCAAAATAGAGATCGTCCTTGGTTTTGACAATGCGCTGCTCGTCGATAAGCAGGGAAAGCACATCACGGGCCCGGCCCGGGTCCAGGCCGAGCGTTTTGGCCACTTCCTTGAAATACGGCGGCTGTATGCCGGCCTTTTGATAAATGCCCAGCATCCGCTTCTTGATGTCCGCCTGATCCTTTTTCAGAGACACCGCGTGGCCCGCCAGACGCAGGGATTCTCCTTCCAAGACGACGACCCCGTCTTTTCTCAGCTGATTCAAAAGCAGAACAAACAGCTTGACACCGACATTCGGTGGGAACTTGGACTTGAGCTCCTCCTTGGGCATGCCTGTCTTGAGGGGATTTTCAGCATGATAGCGTTTGAGATAGCGCTGCAGATCCCGCCCGAGGGATGCAAAGTGGGACTGATGGATCAGCAGGTGATGTTCCTTGTCCACTTGCAGTACTTCCTGCCGGGACATCAGATCCTGTACGACCGCCGTCAATTGTTTGGCCGGCAGATTGGTCAGGGCCCCGAGTTTCATCAGGGTCACCCCCTGAATATCCGCATTTTTTACCTGGCTGGACACAACGGTGGCGGGATCCGTCTGCTGCAGGTTCCCAAGGCTTTCGATCACCTCCGGCCGAAAACGGCGGTGCTTGCGCGGCGCCGGATGCAGCACGGTGCCCCCGCCGATGGTGCGCACCGGCGAGTAGCTGCGGATGACAAAGTGATCGTCCTTGACCAGAGCGACCGGCGCATCCAGCCGCAGCTGGGCCACAGCGCTGTCTCCCGGGGAAAGATCGTCCTTTTCCAGCAGAATGAGATTGCCCAAAACCTCACTGGTGCCGGTGTGAAAACGGACCCGGGTGCGGTTTTTGAGGCGCTTTTTATTGCCCGCCAGATAGTGCAGGGATACATCCACCATGTAGCTCGGCATCAGAACGCCCGGTGCCGATATCACTTCACCGCGGCTGACGGCCGTTTTTTCCAGGCCTTGGAAGTTGATCGCCGTCCGCATGCCCGCATGCGCCTCGCCGACGCTTTGGCCGTGGGCCTGAATTCCCCTGACCCTGCTGGTGACCATGGATGGATACAGCATGACATTGTCGCCGACGGCGATCTGCCCGGACATCAGAGACCCCGTGATGACGGTGCCGAAGCCTCGCATGGTGAAGACCCGATCCACGGGCAGTCGGAAAATCGAACTTGGAGGACGATCCGGTACTTGTTCACACAGGGCGTTAAGCTCCCTGACAAGTGTCTGAACCCCATCGCCGGTGTAGGAGGATACCGGCACAATCGGGCGGTTTTCCAGGAAAGTACCGGCCACAAAGGTCTCGACATCGTCGATGACGAGCTCCAGCCACTCTTCATCCACCAGATCGGTTTTGGTCAACGCCACCAGTCCGTGTCGAATGTCCAGCAGCGTACAGATTTCCATGTGCTCGCGGGTCTGGGGCATGACGCCTTCATCGGCGGCAATCACCATCGCCACGATATCGATGCCGGTCGCGCCCGCCACCATGTTTTTCACAAACTTTTCGTGCCCGGGCACATCCACGATGCCCAGATGCCAGCCGCCGGGCAACGTCATGGCGGCAAAGCCCAGTTCGATGGTAATGCCGCGCTCTTTCTCCTCTTTCAACCGATCCGTGTTGATCCCGGTCAGCGCCTTGATCAAACTGGTTTTGCCGTGGTCTATGTGTCCCGCGGTTCCCAGTATAATCTGCTTCAAAAACATCTCCTAAATTTTCATGTTTGAGCGCCGGCGGCAATACATGCAACAGCGTTTGTCACCTCGTGAAGGAAGTCAGCCTAAACCAACGCGGCATGAAAATTTATCCGTTCTGGTTTTTTTTACGGTTGCGGAAATATTCGGTGACATAGGACATTCCCACCAGAAAAACAGCCAGCGCCGCCACATAAAAGATGTTGATCCGGCCGTGAAAAAAGCGGATGATGACCACAGCGAAAACGGTCCCCAGCACCACCCGCATCACCAGTATATTGAATCCACCCATGCCCTGCATCTCCTGTACCGGCTAGGCCGGCACCCGGCTGCTTTTTTCGTTGAATAGTATAGCAGTTGCCGGAAAGCGTCAATACCCAGTTTGGCTTCCAAAATTGTTTGGCTGGTGCTTTTTTCGCTTGAAAAACACCCGTTGTGTTGTTATAGGTATGTGTTCTACGAATTTAGAAACAGCGCGAACGGTCGTCAGCCCCGTTTGCGCCCGCATGGTGGGTGTAGCTCAGCTGGTAGAGCATCAGGTTGTGGCCCTGAGGGCCGTGGGTTCAAGTCCCATCACTCACCCCATCTTCATGCCGCAAGAACGGTGAAAAAAACCACACCGTCCTTGCGGCATCATTGTTTTCCGCCCAGCAGATTCTGAATACGACAGCATCTATCCGTTGTGGTTTTCATCATTTTTTGCTAATGGTAATTTTTATCCGGTCTGAAAAAATAGAATGTCGGTTTTATGACACCGGAAAGCCGCCAATCGATTGTTGGCAACGGGATCATTTCGCCGCAAACAGCCAACAGAGGACGTTGATGACGGCCGCTGCAGGACGCAATCTGAACATAAGGAGCAATCATGCGCATCGGGGTAATCGGTTCAGGCATTTCCGGTCTTGTCGCCGCCTACCTGCTCAGCGAGGAACATGCGGTCACCGTATTCGAGGCCAACGACTACATCGGCGGGCACACCCACACCCTCGATGTGCCCCTGCAGGGAAAGACATATGCCGTCGATACCGGATTTATCGTCTTCAACGAAAACACCTATCCGAATTTTATTAAACTGATGCAGCGGCTGAAGGTTGATGCGCAGCCTTCCAACATGAGCTTCAGCGTCCAATGCGGCAAAAGCGGCCTCTACTTCCGTCCCAGCACCCTGAACAGTCTGTTCGCCCAGCGCAAGAATATTTTCCGCCCCTTTTTCTACCGCATGCTCGCCGATGCGCTGCGTTTCCGCCGTGAAGCATTGGAACTTGTCGAAACGGACGACTATCGCCTCACCCTTCAAGCCTACCTGGAAAAAAAGAGATACAGTACCGGCTTCATTGAAAACTTCATCATACCCATGGGCGGGGCCATCTGGTCGGCCGATCCCGTAAAATTCAGGGAGTTCCCCGCGCGCTATCTGGTGGAGTTTTTTAACAACCACGGCATATTGAACATTCGCAACCAACCCCGGTGGATGGTGATCAGAGGCGGATCCCGCCAGTACATTGCCCCCCTCACCCGGCCTTTTCAGCGCAACATCCACCTGAACACACCCGTGGCATCGGTCAGACGTTTCGACGATCGGGTGGAGGTCGTCACATCAAAAGGCGAAACCGCCTCCTTCGACCAGGTCGTTCTGGCGGTTCACAGCGACCAGGCCTTGCAGATGCTGGCAGACCCGAGCGATCTGGAGCGTGATATTCTCGGCGTGATTCCTTATCAGGAAAACGCTGCCGTAGTGCATACGGATACGTCCCTTCTGCCCCCCAAAAAAATCGCATGGGCCAGCTGGAACTACCACATCCCAAAGACGGATATGGACCGGGTGGCCTTGACCTATGACATGAATATGCTGCAGACCCTGGATGCACCGGAGGAATTCTGCGTCACCCTCAACATGACAAAAGCAATTCAGCCGGACAAGGTGATTGCGCAACTCGTCTATCACCATCCGGTTTATGATCCCAAAAGCCTGAAGGCACGCCGCCGGCAGGAGGATTTGAACGGCCGCCACCGCACCTGGTACTGCGGCGCCTACTGGGGCTACGGTTTTCACGAAGACGGCGTGAACAGCGCCCTCGCCGTCTGCAAACACTTTGGAAAACATTTGGCATGAAACAAAGCTGCATCTATGAAGGCACCATCCGCCACCGACGTTTCCATCCCCGCGCCAATCAATTCCGC
>Ga0272444_10005580_pt1 | contig 10870 bp, 8 predicted proteins | sample SSMForm13_FD_201033 | JGI IMG/M metagenome (GOLD analysis project Ga0272444, IMG submission 201033) | Marine sediment archaeal communities from Little Sippewissett salt marsh, Falmouth, MA, United States - SSM-Form-13 | ecosystem: Environmental > Aquatic > Marine > Wetlands > Sediment ... | reverse complement strand
ACGCGTTCGCGTCGTTCTCCGCGCTGCGCGCTCCGTCGAACCTATCGGTTCGCTTCCCACCGCCAACCACACTACGTTACGCGATTGCTGAAGCAATCGTATCTAAAATGGCTGGGGCGGTAGGAATCGAACCTACGATGCCGGAGTCAAAGTCCGGTGCCTTAACCGCTTGGCCACGCCCCAGTTGTAATCGTCATCGGGCATTGCCCAATCAGTCGTTCAGCCGATCCAGCAATGGCGAACGATTCCTGCCTTGAGCCACAAAACCCTCGTAGCCGGCGGGCAGCTGGTCCAGCACCCCGAGGGCCTGCACCTCATCCTCAAAGGCGGCGAAGACGCAGGCGCCGGTACCGGTCAGCCTGGCCTGCCCAAACTGCCCCAACCAGGACAGTGCAGCGGCCACCTCAGGGTAACGTTTAACGACCACCGACAGGCAATCATTAGGCGCCAGCCCCGCAAGGAAGTCGCGTATTGTGCTGAGGGGTGAATTCCTTGTCAATTCCGCGTCTTGAAAAACTGCCGCGGTGGCCACCTCGCAAGGCGGCTTGACCACCACAAACCAGGGCTCGGGCAGCTCAACCGGGGTCAGCTGCTCGCCCACGCCCTCGGCCCAGGCGGCCCGTCCACGCACGAATACCGGCACATCCGCCCCCAATCGCAGCCCTAGCGCGGCCAGTCGGTCCTCATCCAGTTCGGTGCCCCACAGCTGATTGAGTCCGACCAGCACGCTGGCGGCATCGGAACTGCCGCCACCGAGGCCGCCGCCCATCGGCAACCGTTTGTGCACCCGGATATCGGCACCGAGCCGGCAACCGGTCTCTGCCTGCAGCAACCGGGCGGCGCGCACCACCAGGTCCTGCTCGGCGGGGACGCCAGCCAGGTCGTTGAGCCGCTTGATACGGCCGTCATCACGCACTGTCAGGTCCAGCTCGTCGCCGTAATCCAGGAACTGAAACACCGACTGCAACAAGTGGTAGCCATCCGCCCGGCGGCCGGTGATGCGCAACATCAGGTTCAGCTTGGCCGGCGCCGGCCAGGGACGTGCCGCGAACATCAGCCGCTCACTCCAGGCGCTCCATCACCTCGCGCAACTCCTTGCTGTCCGGCGTGGCCGCCAGGGCCTTGTGCCATACCGCACGCGCCCCGGCCCGGTCACCGGTCACCCACAGCACCTCGCCCAGGTGGGCGGCGATCTCAGGGTCATTCAGATCACCCAGGGCCTGGCGCAGGTACTTGATCGCCAGGTCATAGTCGCCCAGGCGATAGTGCACCCAGCCCATGCTGTCGAGGATGGCTGGATTGGTCGGCTCCAGCTCATAAGCACGGCGGATGTACCGAGACGCTTCAGCGAGACGCCGGGTGCGGTCGGCCAGGGTGTAGCCCAGTGCATTGAGCGCGTCCACGTGATCCGGATCGCGGGCGAGTATGTAGTTGAGATCCAGCTCCAGGGTTGCCAGGTCATCGGCCCGGGCCGCGTGCATGGCGCGACCGTAGCGCAGGTCGATATTGTCCGGCTGCGCGGCCACTGCCTGCCCCAGCAACTCGCTGGCCTGCGCCATTTCACCCGCCCTGCGCAGCAGTCGGGCCTCGGTCATGTAGGCATCCACCGCCCGGTCCGGCACCTGCTGCCGCAACTGCTGCAGTCGCTGTCGTGCCTGGGCCAACCTGCCCTGCTCGGCCTCCAGGGCCGCCAAGCGCAGCCCCGCATCCGCCCGCAATGGGCCGCTGCCCACGCTGGCATAGAGTCCGGCGGCCAACTCCGGCTTGCCCTCCATTTCTTCCACCTGAGCGAGAAAATAGCTGGCCTCGGCCAAGTGATCACCACCCTGGCTACGCAGTTGCTGCCAGACCTCGCGGGCCTCGTCCCAGTGTTCACCGTGCATGGCCAGCATGCCCACGGCGTAGAGATATTCGGGGTTAGCCGGCTCTTGCTCACGCAAGCGGCGAAAGTCCCGCAGCGCCCCCTCGTGGTCGCTCATGTCCACCAGCAGTCGCGCCCGGGTGGTGCGCAGCGGCAGGCTGCGGGGCTGAGCAAGCAGCGCCTTGCTGAGACCGGCCAAGGCCGCCGGCTTGTCACCCCGACCGATACGCACCCGCGCCAGCAGCACCTCGGCCTCCGCCCAGTCAGGCTGCCGCGCCAATGCCGCAATCAGCGCCTGCTCGGCCTGAGCCAAGGACTGGCTACCCAGCGCCACCATCGCTAGGCCGTACTGGGCGTGAGGGTCCTCGGGATGGGCGGCAGTCAGCGCTTGCATCAAGCCCAGGGAGTCGCCACCCCGCTCCTTCCCCAGCACCTGGGCAATCTGCACAAAGCCGTCCTGGCCCAGCGCGGCGGATATCCGCAGCAGGGCCTCAAGCTCGGCCAGGGCGCCGGGGCGATCACCGGAGCGGTCCAGCAGCAGGGCAAGGCTCATGCGGGCGTCCTGCCCATTTGGCGCCAGCGCCACCCAGCGACGCGCGGCCCGCTGGGCCCCATCGAGATCCTGCAGGTACACCGCGATGCGGGTGGCCCGCTCGGCGGAATAGACACTCCCTGCCACGATAGCCGCATGCAGATAGTGACGGAAAGCCAACTGCAACTCGCCGCGCTGAGCTGCCACCTCGGCCACCAGATAGCTGTACACCAGGTCCGCATCCAGTTCGGCCTCGACCGGGGCCGGCTCTTCAAAAGGCAGCCGGGGCGGCGTCGGCGCCGCCTCTGACGCGGCCTCACGAGGCGGCAGCAACTGACAGGCCGTCAGAGCCAGGGGAAGAATGCCCAGCAGGGCAAGACGATGGATCGGCATCAAGATGTTGCAGTCCTGTAGCAGCGGAGGGGCTGTCGGCGCAGTATAGGTGGCGCCCCGTCCGGCTCCAACGCGCGCGCCATTCCTTGCATTTAAGCCCTTGATCTTACAAAATTTCGCGCCTTACCTATTTAGGAACGCGCCAGGCTTCATGGCCCTCTTTGCACTCGGTCTCAACCATACCACGGCCCCGGTGGACATCCGGGAGCGGGTCACCTTTGGCCCGGATATCGTGGTGGCCGCCCTGCGCGCCCTGACCGACCAGGCCGGCGTCAGCGAGGCCGTGGTGCTGTCCACCTGCAACCGCACCGAGCTGTATGTCAGCGCCGAGCCCGACTGCGCCGACCGGCTGCGCCGCTGGATCGGCGAGTTCCACGGCATCGAACCCGGCGAGGTGGCGCCCTACCTGTACCTGCATCAGGATCACGCCGGTGTGCGGCATCTGCTGCGCGTGGCCAGTGGGCTGGATTCGCTGGTGCTGGGCGAGCCGCAGATCCTCGGCCAGGTGAAGCAGGCCTACCAGACCGCCTGCGACGCCGGCGCCACCAGCAAGATACTCGGCCGGCTGTTCCAGCACAGCTTCGCCGCCGCCAAGCAGGTGCGCACCGACACCGGCATCGGCGACAGTCCGGTGTCGGTGGCCTTCGCCGCGGTCAGCCTGGCGCGGCAGATCTTCGCCGACCTGTCCGAGCAGACCGCGCTGCTGATCGGCGCCGGCGAGACCGTCGAACTGGCCGCCCGCCACCTGCACCAGCACGGCATCGGCAGCCTGATCGTCGCCAACCGCACCGTGGCGCGTGCCCAGGAGCTGGCCGACCAGTTCGGTGCCCAGGCGGTGAGCCTGACCGAGATCCCCAACCAACTGGTCAAGGCCGACATCGTCATCGCCTCCACCGCCAGCCCGCTGCCGATACTCGGCAAGGGCACCGTGGAGCGGGCGCTCAAGCAGCGCCGCCACCGCCCCATCTTCATGGTCGACATCGCCGTGCCGCGCGACATCGAACCGGAGGTGGGCGAACTGGCCGACATCTACCTGTACACCGTGGACGACCTGCAGGAGGTCATCCAGGACAACATGCGCTCGCGCCAGCAGGCCGCCGAGCAGGCGGTGGAGATCATCGACTTCCAGGTCGAGGAGTTCATGGCCTGGCTGCGCTCGCTGGACGCAGTGGACCTGATCCAGGGCTACCGCGCCCACGCCCACGCCATCCGCGACGAGGTGCTGGACAAGGCCCGGCGCATGCTGGACAACGGCCGCCCCGCGGACGAGGTGATGAGCTTCCTGGCCAACACCCTGACCAACAAGCTGCTGCACACCCCCAGTGCCCAGCTGCGCGCCGCCGGCAGCGCCGGCCAGACCGAGCTGCTGGACGCGGCCAACGCCCTGCTGGGCCTAGGCGCCACGCACAAGCCCCAGTCCGACGATAACTAAAGGCCCTGCCCGGCCCCCGCCGGCCGTCCCATGAAAGACAGCATCCGCCGCAAACTTGACCACCTGGCCGAGCGCTTCGAGGAGATCACCGCGCTGCTCGCCGATCCCGAGGTGCAGGCCGACAACAACCGCTACCGCAGCCTGGGCCAGGAATATGCCCAGCTCGAACCGGTGGTGATGTGTTTCCGCGACTACCAGGCCGCCGAGCAGGACATCGCCGCCGCCAACGACATGCTGGCCGACCCGGAGATGGCCGAACTGGCCGAGGACGCCCTGGCCGAGGCACAGCAGAAACAGGCTGAACTGGAACCCGAACTGCAGCGACTGCTGCTACCGCGCGATCCCAACGACGAGCGCAACATCTTCCTCGAGGTGCGCGCCGGTACCGGCGGCGCCGAGGCGGCGCTGTTCGCCGGCGACCTGCTGCGCATGTACCTGCGCTACGCCGAGCAGCAGCGCTGGCGCACCGAGACCATCAGCGAATCGCCGGGCGAGCACGGCGGCTACAAGGAGGTGGTGGTGCGCATCACTGGCCAGGACGTGTACTCGCGGCTCAAGTTCGAGTCCGGCACCCACCGCGTGCAGCGGGTGCCCGAGACCGAGGCCCAGGGCCGCATCCACACCTCGGCCTGCACCGTGGCCATCCTGCCCGAGGCGGACGCGGTGGACGACATCCACATCAACCCGGCCGAGCTGCGCATCGACACCTACCGCTCTTCAGGGGCGGGCGGGCAGCACGTCAACACCACCGACTCGGCGGTGCGCATCACCCACCTGCCTACCGGGGTGGTGGTGGAATGCCAGGACGAGCGCTCGCAGCACAAGAACAAGGCCCGCGCCATGAGTCTGCTGTCGGCCAAGCTGCTGTCCGCCGCCCAGGCCGAGGCCCATGCCAGCCAGTCCGCCGACCGCAAGCTGCAGGTGGGCTCGGGCGACCGCTCCGAACGCATCCGCACCTACAACTTTCCGCAGAACCGCCTCACCGACCACCGCATCAACCTGACCCTGTACAAGCTGGACGAGGTGATGACCGGCGCGCTCGACCAAGTCATCGACCCGCTGCGCCAGGAACACCAGGCCGAACAGCTCGCGGCACTGGCCGCCGGCGAGGGATGAGCACCGTCAAACAGGCCCTGGCCGCGGCCCGTCAGCGCCTGGCCGGGCTGGCCGACGCCGATCCGGACCTGGATGCCAGGGTGCTGCTGTGCCATGTGCTGGGCAAGCCGCCGACATGGCTGTACGCCTGGCCCGACGCCGAACTGGGCGCCGACCGCCAGGCCGCCTTCGAAGAGCTGCTGGCACGCCGCGCCAGCGGGATGCCGGTAGCCCACCTGACCGGCCAACGCGAATTCTGGGGACTGGCGCTGCAGGTCAGCCCCGCCACCCTGATCCCCCGTCCGGACACCGAACTGCTGGTGGAGACCGCCCTGGCACTGGGCGGCGACCGCCCTGCCCTGCAGTTGCTGGACCTGGGCACCGGCAGCGGCGCCATAGCCCTGGCCATAGCCCACGAGCGGCCGGGCTGGCAGATCACCGCCAGCGACGCCTCGGCGGCCGCCCTGGCGCTGGCAACCGACAACGCCGCGGCCCTCGGCCTGCGGATCAGACTGCTGCCGGGCCACTGGTTCGACGCCCTGCCGACGGGAGAGCGCTTCGACCTGATCGTCAGCAACCCACCCTATGTCTGCGACACCGACCCGCACCTGGCCCAGGGCGACGTGGCCCACGAGCCGCTGTCCGCCCTGACCGCCGGCACCGACGGCCTGGACGACCTGCGCCAAATCGTCGCCCAGGCACCGGCCTGGCTGACAGCCGGCGGCTGGCTGGCGGTGGAGCACGGCCGGGACCAGGGCGAGGCCGTGCGGCGGTTGTTCCGTATCGCGGGCTTCAGCCAGATTGCGACCCGCCAGGATCTGGGCGACCGAGACCGGGTCACACTCGGCCAATTCCCTGAATAGATAACCTTGACGGGGCTGGGGTTAGAGACCAGCATTAGCTCCATGGGCAGCCGTAATGACGACCGCGTCAAGCGACGGGAGATTCAGTTCTCGACGTTGCACCCGGACCCCCGCCAGGCTGAAACCGCAGCCATCATCCTGGAGGGGGTGGAGGGCATCTTGCTCGCCGAGGCCCGCGATCCCGTCACCCTGTGGGTGCACTACCACATCGAGGTCATCTGCCTGACCCATGTCGAGGCGCTGCTCGGCAGCCACGGCCTGCACCTGGACAACAACCTGCTCGGCAAACTCAAGCGCGCCCTGGCCCACTACACGGAAGAGACCCAGCGCGACAACCTGGGCTGCCCACGCGGCGATTCCAACTGCACCACCAAGGTGTTCATCTCCAGCTACAGGAGACGCGAGCACGGCTGCCGCGACGAGCGTCCCAAGCACTGGCGGCGCTATCTCTAGCAGCGGCAGGCCGGACCAGCCATCAGCCTAGGCGATCTTTTCCGCCCTGAGCAAATCTGCCAGCGGGCGCGGCTTGGCAATGTGGTAGCCCTGCGCATAATCCACACCGATCTCGCGCAGGCGCTCGACGATCCCGGCGTCCTCCACGAACTCAGCAATGACCTGCATACCCAGCACATGTCCCATATCGCTGATGGAACGGACCATGGCGAACTGGATCGGGTCACGGTCAATGTCGCGCACGAAAATGCCATCGATCTTCAGCAGATCCACGGGTAGGTTGCGCAGGTAGGCGAATGAAGACAGACCGGTACCGAAATCGTCCAGGGCGAATACCGCCCCCTCCTGCTTGAGACGACTGATAAAGTGCTGGGCGCGCGCCAGGTTGCTGATGGCAGCGGTCTCGGTGATCTCGAAACAGACGCTGCCCGGCGTCAGGCCGCTGGTCGCCAGCTGTTCCAGCACGAAGGCCAGGAAATCCTCGTTGGCCAGCGAATGCCCGGACAGGTTGATGCCGCACTGGTAAGCGTGTCCCTGTCGGGCCTGCAGCCTGGCGATGCTGTCGAAGGCCGTCGCCACCACCCAACGGTCCACTCGGGTGGATAGGCTGTAGCGCTCGGCGGCGGGCAGAAAACGGCTCGGCATCACCAAGGCGCCTGACTCGTCCCGCAGACGGATCAACAGCTCCAGGTGACGACGCTCCGTCAAGCCCTCGTGCAACGGTTCAATGGGCTGATAGAACAGTTCGAAGCGCCCCTGCTCCAGCGCCTCCGGCAACCGGGTGGCCCACTCCATCTCGCTGCGGCGCTGGGCCAGCGTGGCATCGTCGGCACTGTAGACATGGATGCAATTGCGGCCCTCGTCCTTGGCCGTGTAACAGGCAGCATCGGCATCGGCCATCACGCCGATCACATCGCCGCTCAACTCGTTCAACTCGACCATGCCGATACTCGCACCGATGCGGAACACCCGGTCCTGCCATGGAAACTGGAAATCCTCAATGGCGGTCAGCAGTTCCTTGCCGGCCCGCCAGCCGGCGGAAATACTCCGGTTTTCCAGCAGCAAGCCGAATTCATCGCCACCGAGCCGAGCCAGGGTGTCGCCATCACCGATGTGATGCTGCAGGATGGCGGCTAGCTGCTTGAGCAATTCATCGCCGGCCGGGTGACCGCAGATATCGTTGATCAGCTTGAACTGATCCAGGTCGATGTAGCACAACACATGTTCGGAACGGTCCCGCTTGGCCTTGTTCAGCACCCATGCCAGCCGCCGCTCGAACTCCCAACGGTTGACCAGGTTGGTGAGCCGGTCATGGGTGCCCTGGTAGGCCAGTCGCTCCGACAGCTGATGGGTCTCGGTGATGTCCTCGCAGGCCAGCAGCATCACCGGGTGCTGGCCGTCGTTGATGGCCTGGCCTGTCTCGCGCAGCCAGATAACGTTGCCGTCCTTGTGGCTCTTGCGCAGGGTGCGCTGGTGGCGCGTGCCGGGCGACCGGACGCAGGCGTGGATCATGTTCATCGCATCCCGCCGATCCTCCTCCATCACCAGGTTCAGCACCGAGGAGCCAATCAGCTCGTTGGCGTCGAAGCCGATCTGGCTGGCCCCCTGACGATTGATGGACAGCACGATGCCTTCCTCGTCCACGGTGATGAGGATCAGCGGATTATCCTCGTACAGGGCGCGAAAACGTTCCTCGCTGCTGCGCAGCGCACGCTCCATATCGACCCGCCGGCCGATCTCCTGCTTGAGGTCGTCCTCCACCCGGTCCCGCTCAATCAGCGCCTCGCGGAATATCTCGATGGCCTGATCCACGGCACCGAATTCGTCACCACGGCCATGCTCCCTCTGCTCGACCGCGACATCTCCCTGCGCCAGGCGGGACAAGTGCTGGATGATCGATTTCAGGTCGGTGGTAAAGCGGTTGGCGAGCAGGGCGCTGAGCATCGCCACCAGGACGATGGCGACGCCAAGCACCAGAAAAAACTGCACCCGGTTGTACTCCACGGTGGACTGCACCAGGGCAAAGCCGTCCTGGGCGCCGGCTTCCACCGCGTCGCCGAACGCCAGGAATTCCCCGTTCGCCGCCTCGTAGGCGGTATTGGCGCGCAAGGTGAACTGGGTGATCAGCTGCAGTTCCACCGACGACATCAGCACCGTCGAGCCCATCTGGTCACGGTAGTCCACCAGCCGCTGCTGCAGACGCTCGAATATCTGCTGCTGGACAGCATCCAGGTGGTAGCTGGCGCTCAGGTCCTTCAGGGCCTGGATGGTGCGATTGACCGCAATGATGTTCTTGCGGCCCTGCACGTAGATATCGCCCTCACCGACGCCGTCACGCAAGGACGTGGCCAGCAGGCTGATGAACTTGACGTGATTGGTGGAGAATTCCGAGAACAGCCGGGACAGCTCGCGCATCTTGGGCACGTCCTGGCCGTTGATCTGCTCCAGCAGGCGCGTTTCGGACTGCTGCCCAGCCAGGAACAGGGCACCCAGCAGCAACATCAGCCCGCCGGCGATGGCCGGTAACAGCAGAAACTTTGCCCGGATGGGCAGGTTTTCCAGCCACTTCATGCCCATGCCTGATGTACCCTGATGCCCGTCAATGACGATGCCCGGCGCTCAACGCGGCGCAACCGGCGCTGCCGTCTGCAGCAGTGCCTGCCAGCGGTCCGGGGCGATGGTGGCGATGTAGCGGTAGCCGCCACCGGCCACCGGCTGGAACACCACGGCCACGCCCTCGGGCTTGGGCCAGATACCGGTGGCATCCTGCAGGTTTGCGGTATGGGCTGACAGCACGCTGTTGGTGCCCGGCTCGGGCGGCGGGGTGGCGAGCAGCTTGCGCAGGGCCTGGGCCTGTCGTGCCGCCGTCGCCTCGTCCGCAGTGACTGTGTGCTTCAGGTCAGCATCGACCACCATGTGGCCGAAGGCCTGGGTGGCGGTATCGATGGAGCGGCAGTAAGGACTGCTCAGCACCGTGGAGACCCGGATGCCCAGTTCGCCGATGGCCCGTCCGACGTCGCGCATCTGCGCCCGCCCTTCCTCGGACAACAGACGCTGGGTGGCGCAGTTCTGCAGGTTGTTTCGGTCACTGTCGTGGGTGGAATGATCGGTGATGCCGTGGCGGAAATAGAGCACGTAACCGCCGCCACGCAACGCCTGCACCAGTTCGGCGGGGCTCAGCAGGTCCGGTGGGCGGTCCGGCTTGTCCGCATTTTCGGCGGCCTGCACCGCCAGCGGTATAAACAGCGCGAGCAGCCAGGCCCGCAGCCACCGAGTACGCATCCACGCAGCATCCTGCATAACGACATCTCCTTTCATATGTCGACTCGTCTCTATAACTGACTGTCGAAACGAAACTTTAGCCGCCGTCCTGCAGACATGCCTTCGAGGTATGAGTCCTTGCCTACCAAGCCATTGAGTCAAAAACGGAAATTGCCACGACAGCTGTTACCCATTCAGAAATCGGGGAAAACGAAACATGTACAAACGGCACTGCGATTCGCACCTTTATTTCCCATGCTGTTGGCCGCTATGGTGAGCGGCATCCACCCCGGCGCCCATACCCATGCTCATCGACGACCTCGGCGATACCCAGACACTGTGGGCCGCCGCCATCCTGCTCCTCGCCTTCTTCATCCGCGGCATCGCCGGCTTCGGTTCCGGGCTGATCGCCATACCACTGCTGGCCCTGCTGCTGCCGCTGCCGCTGGTGGTGCCGGTGATGGCGCTGCTGGATTACTCGGCCGCCGCGGTGCACGGCATCAAGCACCGCGAATGCATCGTATGGCGTGACCTGCTGCCGATGCTGCCCTTTACCCTGGCAGGCTCTCTGACGGCGCTGTATCTGCTGCACCGGGTCGACACCGCCCAGCTGAATACCGCACTTGGGGTCTTTATCCTGAGCTATGCGCTGTACACGTTGAGCGGCCTGTTACCACAGCGGCAGCATGCACGCGGTTGGGCCATCCCGCTTGGCGGCATCGGCGGACTGATCAGCACCCTGTTCGGCACCGGCGGCCCCTTCTACGTGATCTACCTGCACCTGCGCGCGCTGGACAAGATGGCCTTCCGGGCCACGGTTGCGGCGGTGTTTCTGATCGATGGCGGCATCCGCATCGCCGGCTACCTGGTCACCGGCCTGCTGGACTGGCATGCCCTGCTGCTGACCGCCGCCGGCCTGCCCATCATGCTGGTCGCCATGTACGCGGGCGGCCATCTGCACACCAACATCAGCCAGCGCA
>Ga0272444_10005579_pt1 | contig 10872 bp, 8 predicted proteins | sample SSMForm13_FD_201033 | JGI IMG/M metagenome (GOLD analysis project Ga0272444, IMG submission 201033) | Marine sediment archaeal communities from Little Sippewissett salt marsh, Falmouth, MA, United States - SSM-Form-13 | ecosystem: Environmental > Aquatic > Marine > Wetlands > Sediment ... | reverse complement strand
GGAGTATCCTGTCCAACCAGGTTCTCCTTCTAAACTTGAAGCCCCAGACCCGCCCAGTAGAAACGGATCATCAGAATGAGAATGCCTATCGCGACGAGTTTGAGAATCATGCCGAGAAAGAAGGAGTCGCGGATCCGATAGTAGCCCGCGGAGAAGGCGATCGCGTTCGGGGGGGTGCCCATCGGAAGCGCAAAGGCGAGTCCCGCCGGCACCGCGACGGCGTAGACCACCGGGATCGGAGCGATTCCGCACCGGTCCGCGATCCCGAAGCAGATCGGTAGCAGGAGCGCCACGGCCGCGACATTGCTGATGGCCTCCGTCAGCAGCGTCGCGACGACGGCGAAGACAATCAGAATCCAGAAGGACGGGAGCATCAGGATGCGATCCATCGCGAGGTCGGCCAGCCACCGCGCGCCGCCGGTCTCGTGCAGGGCCGCAGCGATCGCGATCGCGCCCCCGTACATCAGAATGACGCCCCAGTTGACGTACTCCTCGACGCTCTTCCAATCGATCAGATTGAAGACGAACAGAGAGACCGCGGCGAGCAGCGAGACCGACGCCAACCCGATGTTCCTTCCGGCGGCGATCCATGCCGCGATCGTCAGGATCATGATGATCGCCACACCCCGCTCACGGCCACTCGGGGGACCCATCTGAGCTGCCTTTTCATCGAGCGCGACCACCGCCTTCGTGACATCCTCGATGTCCATCCGGAAGAAGCGCGACAGCAGAAGGAACCCGACGAACATGAGGATGATCGAGAACGGCGCGACGGTTACCATCCAGTCGAGGAACTCGATCGAGACGTCGTAGTGATCGCGGAGGATTCCCAGAGCCAGTGGCGTCCTCGCTCCTCCGAGGAAGGTCGCGACACCGCCGATCACGGCACCCCATGCGAGCGCGAGGAAGAGGGCCTTGCCGTACTGGCTCCGCCTGGGCGTCAGCTCGAGCGCGTGAGCGATCTCGAGGATGATCGGGAAGAGCAGCGCGGCGACGGCGTGCTCCGGCATCCAGAACGCCAGGAACCCACCGGAGAAGACGACTCCTGCCAGAAGCGACCGCGGACTCCTGCCGAATCGTCTCAGGAACGCAACCGCCAGTCGCGTCGAAAGCCCCGACTGCATCATCGCGGCGGCAAGAATGAAGGCGCCCAGAATGAAGAAGACGACGGGGCTCCCGAAGAGCGCGAACGAACGCGACGCCGGAAGAACCTTGAGTGTCGGAAGGAGAACGATGGCGAAGAGGCTCGTGACCGAAAGGGGCAGCGCGTTTCCGACCCACAGAACGAAGCAGAGAGCGAAAATCGCGATCGCGTTCTGCCCCTCCCTGCTCAGCCCGTCGGGGCTCGGGGCGAGCACGATGCTCGCGCACAGGATGAACGCGATGATGATGCTGGCGATCTTCCGTCTTGTCACTGAAGAGGCCTCCGCGGGCGCGATTCTCACATCACTGACACGACTGCGTCAAGCCGATTCCGCCGGTGCGGATGTACGAAGGCGCCGGGGCGGCTCGGAATGAGCCGCCCCGGTCGTCCAGACGCATTCGTTCCGCGCCTACTTCAGCAGGACCATCTTGCCTGATGCCTCTTCGCCCGCGGCCTTCACTCTGACGAAGTAGATCCCCGCGGCGACGTCGAGGCGGTTCTCGTCGGTCCCGTCCCACGAAACCTCGTGCGGCCCGGCCTCGCGCGAAGCGGAGTCGACGAGCGTTCGTACCAACCGTCCCGCGGCGTCGTAGATCGACACGACGACCGATCCGCGCTTCGGAATCTGGTACCGGATGGTCGTCCGAGGGTTGAACGGATTCGGGTAATTCGCGACAGAGGCCTTCCGAACGGTGAGTTCGTCCTCGACTCCGCTCAGGGAGAGATCACCGAAGATCCTGACGTCGTCGAGGTACCAGCCGTCCCCGGTGATCCAGCCGTCGGAGTCGAGCACGAAGCGGACTTTGAGCTGGCTCGTCCCGACGTAGGGTGTGAGGTCGATCTCCTCCTCGACCCACGATGACTGAGCTCCGTTGTAGGACGCAACCTGCGTCCAGTTCGAGCCGCCGTCGGTGCTGACGCTCACGTAACAGAAATCGTACGCCGCCTCCGTATCATAGCGATGCCAGAACGACAGGGTCGCCTCGGAGCGCCCCGACAGATCGACGGGACTCGAGAGTGCGATCTCCGTGTAGGCGCCGTTGCCGTAGTCACCGCCGGGGCTGTCCGTGATCGAGGCGCTCGGACTGTGAGATTCTGAGGTTGTCAGCGCCCAGTCACCCACCCAGCCTCCAGACCCCGATTCGAAATCGTCGAAGAACATCGGACTCGCCAGGACGAAGCTCTCGGACGAGGTCGCGCCCTCGGTGACCGTGACGTTCTGACGTTCCTCAGTCCGGTGGCCTGGATGACTGACCCTGAGACCGTGGTCGCCGACCGGGATATAGAGGATCTCGTAGTAGCCGGTAGCGCTGTCCGCTGTACCGGAGTAGCCGCCGATGTCCGTGACCTCGACCAGGGCCGGGATCGGGTCGAGGTTCTCGTCGTAGACGTATCCGCCGATCGAGCCGCGCGGGGCGCCCTGGAGCTGGAAGTCGACGACAACGAACGTGTCGAGGCTCGCCGAAACGTTGTAGGTCGTCTGCGACTGGAATCCTTCCGATGTGCACACCACCGTGTACGTACCCGACTCGACCATGCGCTGATAGTCCCCGACGTCCGGATCGGTGTAGACATCCTTCCCGATCTCGGGAACGCTGATCGTCGCCGAAACCGGGTCGCCCGTGAGGGCGTCGGTCACGACGCCGCGAATCCCCCTCCCCGACATCCTCGCCTGGTAGAGCATCGCAGGGATGTTATCAGCGACGATCGGATCGATCTGAGATGCGGGGGGGTCCTTCGTGACCGAAACCTCGATCGTTGTATCGATCTCACCGCGTGTGTCGTAGCACCAGTCCTGGCAGGTGCCGTGCGCCACATACCAGTCGGCACCGTTCGTCACCGGGAGGCCGCTCAAAGCGCCGTAGGCGTTCGAGATCGTGATGATCATCGGCTCGTCCGGGGTCGGATCGTAGCTGTAGTCCCACAGGTAGTTGACATACACCGCGCCGGAGTGAAACGTCAGCGACGTCACCGGGTTCCTGCCGATGTCGAACGACCTGAGCGCCTGCGTCTCCGGCTCGCTGAACGATGAGCCGCCGTTGCACCCGCACGGACAGAGGTAGTTCCGGTTCAGGTCGGTACCGTTCCCGTTGTACCTCGATCCGGCCTCGAAGCCGTCGGGATTGAACATCGGAATGATCCAGATCTCGCGCTCGTTGACGAGCCACGTCACCTGAGGATCGCTGCCGTAGTTCTCGAGCAGGTATTCGGCCATGCAATAGCAGACCTCGGAGCTGATCGTCTCGTCCCCATGGTGGGCGCCGATCCACTGGATCTCCGGCTCGGCCTCCTCGACCTCAGGATTGTCCGTGATCTTGATGGCCCAGATGTCTCTGCCCAGGACGCTCGTCCCGATCGAGACCAGTTCGGTGATGTCGGAGTATGTCGAGGCCCATGCCGCCATGTCCGAGGTCAGCTCGCCGTAACTGTGGTACTCGCCGCGGTCGGCGAGCGCGAGCGACTTCACGGCATCCCGCATGTTCGCAAGAACGATCGTCGGGCTGTAGCCGTTGGCCCAGAGGACGTCGATCTCCTCAGGAATGGCGGCGATCTCGACGACGCCGTCCCGGACCGACATGATGTCGAGCCCGAGCTCATCCAGGCGGTGGACGTCCTCCCGCGAGAACACCTCCACCTCCACGACGCTCGCGTTGTCCCGCGGGTAGGCGAACCCCACCGAGGGCACGAGGAGTGACGTGGCGAGCATCGCCGCCCAGATCAGCAGCCTGGCGCGCACTCCGGAGCTCCTTCCGTGTGGCAACGTCGACGGGCCGCCGGACGAACGTCCGGCGGCCCGCGTGGTAGGAGAATCTACTTAAGCAGTGCCATCTTCATCCGGCGAACGTCGCCGCCGGCCTCGATCCGGCAGAAATAGACGCCCGATGCTACCGAGCGGCCTCCTCCATCGGTGCCGTCCCACGTCACGGCGTGCGGCCCGGCCGCGAGGGGCGAATCGACGAGCGTCTTGACAACTCGCCCGTTCACGTTGTGGATCGTCAGGCGCACGTTCGGCGCGCCGGACGGGACACTGAAGCGAATGGTCGTCGTCGGGTTGAACGGGTTCGGGTAGTTCTGCCCGAGGGCGAGCTTCGTCTCGACGGCCGCCGGGTCATCGTCGACGCCGGTGTACGGCACGAACCACTCCATCACCCGGTGAACGAGCGACTTCTGGTTGCTCGGCGGCGTGTTGACGACCTTGACGTTCTCGAACGGGAAGGCCAGGAGAACTGCCTGGTATCCGTCCGCGGCGACCTTCAGACCCTTCGGGCCGTACGGGCAGTAGAAGATGGAGTCCGCGGGCGCGAGCGGGTAGACCGTATCGCTGTCGTCGGCCGGGAACGGACCTCCCAGCAGCCCCAGCGTCATGCCGTCCGATATCGCGTCGCCCGGGACGCCCGTCATGATGTATCCGGGAGTGTTGTTCTGCCAGGAATCGATGTGCAGATAGTCGGTCGTGAACGTCGTGGGGCCCGCCCGGCTGCTCAGGTAGTCGCGGCTCGCCAGAAGAAGCGTGCCGCCCTGGTCGAGATAGCCGCCCAGGTTGGCCTCGTCGCCGGCGTCGATCTGCGTGGCGTCTGAGTCGCCGGTCGTCCAGACGACCGTGCGATACGACGACAGGTGCGCCAGACTGGGCCGTCCCTCCGTGGACGCGTCCCAGACCACCGGCGGGTACCCGGTATCGACGAGGGCGGTCTCCATGTATGTCTCCAGCGAGTCTCCTCCGTCATCGTCGACGAGCAGTACGGAGTGCATATCGCCGAACACGGCGTAGGTCTCGCTGGCCGACTTCGTGGGATCGCCCTCACTCGTTGCGCTGAAGGTCACGTAGCCGATGTCCCGGTGCGTCCCAACGAGGTCCCAGATCCTGACGTAGACGCTCTCGACCTGCCCGGGTTCCATGTGGATGGGATGAGGATCCCACCAGCACTCGCCCGAGCCCATGATGCAGTACTCGTAGAACCAATCCCACTGCGCCCCGGGGAAATCGACGGAGATATCGAGAAGCACCGTGTCGGCAACCATGCCCGTGTGCTTGACCGACGTGTAGAAGCGGACCTCCTGCAGCAGGGGCATCTCGGCGGCGTACCGGTCGCTCTCTCTGATGACGACATCGTACATGTCAGGGATGAGCTGTGCGTTCAGCACGTACGGATCGCCTGTCTTCGTCTCGAGGATCACCGCCAGATTCAGATTCTCACCCCACCCCGCATCGACCGTGAAGTTCTTCGTGATTTCGACCGAATCGCCGGGGGCCGACATGACAACATCCGCACCCGGGAGCATATCCCTGACAGTCGCCGGTGCGTCCTCGTCGATGTCCTCGTAGATCACGAACTGCGCCCGCAGCGTGCCGTAGTCGAGCGTGTCCTCCGCAACGAACTGCGCGGTCACCCATCCGTCGGTCTCCCCGATCACACCGGCCGTATGGATCCTGACCGGCGAAGGGATGTTGTGGTGAGCCTCGACGATCGGCGCATAGATGTCGTATACGTTCGGGGGCCCGCCGACGTATTCCTCAAACCCGTCGAAGACGGTGTGCGGGGTCCCACCGACCCCGTACTTGGCGGCCCGACTCGAGGCCTCGGGGATGTAGTACGGGTCGGCCGGATGGATTCGGTAGTAGAGGAAGAACATCTGGTCCGTCCCCCACTCCCCGCGGAGCTGGGTAAGGGCGTCCGAGGCCGGCGGGCAGTAGCCGCAGAACTTGTGCCCGAACATCTCCGCCAGGACGGTTCTCTGGGCGGACCAGGCCGGCGCCGCGGCCGCCAGAAGGAACATGGCGGCAAGAAAGACAATCGCCGCACGCTTGCTCATGATGTACTCCTTTCGGCGATGGAGCTACCTCTATGATCAGGCTCCTGCCGCCAGACGCTTGTGGCAGCAGCGCTCCTGTCTCTCCTCTCACTCTCTACTCAATCGTGCCGACTGCATTACTTCCTTGGACGAGTCGTTCTGGACGAACGCAATGACGTCGATGTTCTCGTCATCCCAGGCCGGGTCGAGCGTGAAGCTCGTCGTCACGACCGCCGAATCACCGACGGCCGAGACGTCGAGCTCCTGATCGTCGAGGATGTCCCGCGTGACGAACTCATATATCTTGCCGTCTGAGAACACGTCATTCTCGAACACGACGACGCGCAGCACGTTCGGACCCGCGCCCAGCGGCTCGCGGACACGAACCCGGGCGGTCACCTCGCCGCGGGTCGCACGCACGCCTCCCGTCAGGGACAACGTCACGGGTGACGGCTGCGCTCGCCTCAGATCGATCTCGGCGCGGTAGTTCGCCTTGGCCTCCGTCACACTCGGCGCCCCGCTCACGTAGCGAAGCCCGTCGAATGTCGCCCTCGGGAATCCCGGAGTGCCGCCCGTGTACCACTCGATGCGCTCCGTGGTCTCCTCGGTCGCCAGCGGATCGGGCGGGCTGTAGCCCTCTCTCCAGTAGTGGTACCCCACCACACAGAGTTCGCTCGATCCGTACTCATCGAGCAGCTCCATGAGCGCCGTCTCGGCTTCCGGGCAGAACGTACAGAATTTCGTCGTGAACAGCTCGACGAGGACGACCCTCGTTGCCCTGGTGACCACAATCTTGCACTCGGCCGGCGTCGCGTCCCGGTCTCCGCCATCGTCGACGGCGCTCACGGTGAACGTGTGGCTTCCCTCGACGACATCCTCGATTGTCAGCGACTCGGAGGTCGTCTCCCCCGATTCGTCCCCGAACGTCCACTCGTACACCGCGACCGCCCCGTCGACGTCGCTCCCGCTCCACGCGAACGTGACGTCGTCGCCGATGGTGATGTTCTCATGGGACGGGCAGATGTCCATCTCTGTGTCCGGAGGGATGTTCGCCTCGACCGGCGCGTTGAACCAGTCGCAACCCGGTGCTCCGACTAGCGCGACCCAGGAGAGCGACAGCCCCAGCAACAGCAACCCGCGTACCTTGCCCGTGACCCATCCCTTCACGTCCGCCCCCCTCTAGAAGTACGCCGTCATGCGCAGCCTGAGCCCCTCGAACGGGGGCTCGACGTAGCAGATGCCACCACTGCACGTCTTGCCGCCACGCTCGGTTCCCGCGGAGACCGAGATCTCGAGACCGTCGGCTATGAGTTTCCTGACCTCGACGGAGATCCAGGTGTCGCTCGCCAACCCCTTCTCCGTCGTGGCCTCGGCCAGCGACGAGACCGTCACGTCCGCCGCCGGGTACCACGCGGCCGATACCAGATAGTCCTCGAATGTCTCGCCGCCCGGTTCTTCGGCCTGACCGGCTTCGAACGCAACGTCGAGCCCGGCGTCCCCGGCCAGCACTACGTCCACTTCACAGGCCGCGATCCGGCGCTCCGTGAACTTCCCCAGAATGTACTCCCGCGACCACGACCCTCCGACCGATCCCGTCAGTCTTTCACTGATGCGATGGTCCGCCTGCCCGAAGATCTCCCAGTGCTTGAGCTCACCATCGTGGTCGCGCGCTTCGGAAGCTCCGCCGGACATCGAGGCCATGTCGCCGATCGGCGCGCTGCCCTCGACCAGGAATCCCGCCTCATCGTCCGCGTCGATCTCGTACGTCGCCCTGTTCATCATCGTCCAGAGGTGCTCTCGTACGCAGGTTGGGGGGCTCATCAGGCGATGCGCGAAATCCCAGTAGTCCTTGTATTCCCCGAACAGCGTCAGCCACGGAAGCTCCAGGGTCCCCGACAGGTAGGTCGCGCGTCCCGAGACCGCGCCCAGCCCCGTCAATGGGTTCTCGCCCTCGCGAAGAGCATACTCCCCGCTCAACGTCATCGGACCCAACCATGCGGTTGCGTCGCCTCCGAAGACGGCGTCGTCGTACCGCGCCAACTCGTCGGGCAGAGTCTCGATCTCCTCGTCCCACGTTACCTCCGACCGCTCGACCGCGTGGGCGCCGACGGCCAAACGGTCACCGAGGTCGCTGCTCGCTCGCAGAGCCCTGATCGTGTGGTCGCGATGGCGCGTTCCGAAGAGCGGTTCGGCCGCGATGCCGGAGAGCACGGTGAGATCGCCCCAACCACCGCCGTATTCAACGAGGAGTCCGTCGAGAAACGTGTCGTATTCCAGCTCGATCTCCTCGAAGCTCCTGAGCGCGATGCCCCGACCGAAAGTCGTCGAGAAGTGGCCGGCACGCACGAACAGCTCGTCGCGACGGAATTCCGCGAACCGCCTCTTGAGCTCGGCCTTCGGGACCTCGATCTCCGCCGGGTTGTAGTCGGGGTTCGAAAGCTGGTACGCGCGGAAGACGGCTCCGATCGTCACCGGATCGTTGACGATGTCAAGCTCGACTCGGGCGTCGAAGACAGAGGCTTCCTCCTCTAGGTTGTAGAGGTACTCGCCGGTCACGGAGGTCATCGTCTCGGTCTCGGAAGCGAAGACCGGAGCGGCAACCGCAATGAGGCATGAGGCAAGAAACGCACGTGCCGGAAGGGCCGGCCTCCTAGTCAACGGACTCCTCCCCCGCCGGCTCGCCGGCCGCCGGTTCGTCCGTGTCGGACGTGTCCTCCGGAGGAGAGCAGTCCCCGGGGAAGAGCTTCGCCATCGCCGCCTCGAGCTGTTTCTCATTACCCGGTCGATAACCGGTTAGGGAGAGGACGATCTCACCATTGGCGTCGATCAGAAACGTCCTCGGAACGGAAGAAACGTGGAACTTCCGCGCCACCTTCTGACTCTGATCCAGGAGCACACCGAAGGTGTACCCCTTCGACTTGATCAAAGACGCAACGCGTGAGGTCGTGCGCGGGCCGTCGATCGAAACCGTGACAACAGACAGGCCGCAGTCTCTGTAGTTGTCAAAGATCCGCTGGAGGCCGGGAAAGGCCTTGATGCACGGCTTGCACCACGTCGCCCAAAAGTCCACGATGACGGGGCCTCTCTCGAGAAGCCCCTCGAGACGGACGTCATTCCCCGCGACATCGGGGAGCGTGAACTCGGGCGCTCTATTCGCGGCCGACACAGGCGCAGTCGTACCCACGAGCACGAGCAGCGTCACCCAGACGACCACCGGGCACAGCATTCTCCTGCCGGTCATGGTTCCCCCAAGTTGCCATCTCATTATACCACCATGCTTGCTAAAGGTCAAGAATCCCGCCTGTTGGGCGGGATTGCAGGGAACTGCCTATCGCGCTGTCTCTTCGCTTCAGGCGCCGCAAACCCCGGCACCAACTTCGACGATCGGTGTCGTTCGTTCTTCAGATGAGAGTCCTGCGGTGATGCGACCGAGAACCTCCTCGATCGCCCCTTCGTCGCGCACCAGGTCCATTCCCTCCGTCTCGATCGTGAGAAACGGCGTGAGCAGCGACATCCGATCCCGCCAGCTCTCGTACTCGTCGTTGAGCGCGTCGAGGTAGGCGCCGGAGATCTCACGTTCACAATCGCGTCCACGACAGCGGATCCTCTCAATCAGTGTCCCGACGCCCGCACGGAGATAGACGACGAGGTCGGGAGTCCGAAGGAAGCTCGTCATGGCGTCAAAGAGCGCGACGTAGTTCTCGTAGTCCCGATCGGACATGAAGCCTCGCCGATAGAGGGTCGCGGCAAAGATCTCCTTGTCCTCGTAGATCGTCCTGTCCTGGATGCACGGCTCGTTCAGCCGGACCATCTCTCGGTGGATCTCGAAGCGCTTGGACAGGAAAAACACCTGGAGATGAAACGACCATCTCCTCATGTCTACATAGAAATCGTCCAGATACGGATTGTCGATAACGGGCTCGTAGTACGCCCTCCACCCTAGGTGGTTCGCCAGCAGCGTTGTGAGGTTGGTCTTGCCGACCCCGATATTGCCAGCTACCGCCACGAACTGCCCGGGCTGCATCGATGCTCTCCGCGTGGGTCGAGTGACTCTGTTGGGGGGTGCCCCTCGCGAGGCAACGTGACTCTACCCGCGGTGCAGTTTGATGTCAAATACTTTCAGGGCACAATCTCAATTCGAGTGCCGACCGTCACCAGCGGCGCAAGCTGAAGCAGATCATCGTTCCGCATCCGGACGCAACCGAGCGTTGCCCGGGTGCCGACCGTGTCAGGTTCGTCGGTCCCGTGAATCCCTATCCCCTCCCACGGAGGACATCTCAGCCGGATGAACCAGGGTCCGTAGGCCGGGCGGCCGTCGCGCTCCCAGTCGGACGAATCCTCGATGGACTCGACCTCAAAAGCGCCTTCGGGGGTCCGACAGTCCCCGACGGCCTGTTTGTCCGCCCCGTCCGGATTCGAACCGATCGCCACGGGGAACGCCATCCGCCCGCTCTCCGTGAACATCGATAGCTCGAACGCCGACTTCCGGACAACGATACGGGGAAAGCACATGACTCAGGTTCCTTCGGAAGATACGCTACACCTCTCCGGATCCCGCAGCTAGCAGCGCCACGACCTCCGCCCGCATCCGCTCGCCCTCAGACGGACTGAAGCCGACGTGCCGATGCGCGATCCGCCCGTCTCTGCCGATGATCAGCGTCATCGGGATGCTCCTTACCTGATAGGCGGCCTGGATCGGTCCGTCCGCCACGAGGACGGGATAGGTCACGTCGTACTCGTCCGCAAAGGGCCTCAGGACCGAGGCGCCGCCGCGATCGAGCCCGACACCGAGGACAACCAGCCCCTCGTCTCTGTAGTCGTTGTAGAGCGACACCAGGAAGGGAATCTCGACCCGGCACGGCCCGCACCATGTTGCCCAGAGGTCCAGGACAACGACCTTTCCCTCGAAATCCGTCAGGGAAACCTCCGTACCA
>Ga0272444_10005577_pt1 | contig 10877 bp, 14 predicted proteins | sample SSMForm13_FD_201033 | JGI IMG/M metagenome (GOLD analysis project Ga0272444, IMG submission 201033) | Marine sediment archaeal communities from Little Sippewissett salt marsh, Falmouth, MA, United States - SSM-Form-13 | ecosystem: Environmental > Aquatic > Marine > Wetlands > Sediment ... | reverse complement strand
CCTGGGCATATGCCTCGGCCCGGGCCAACTCCCGGCTGGCGACCGCGGCCAGTTCGCATCGCTCCGACGCTCGAATCGCAGGGATCAGCGACTGGTTGATCCGGGCCGTGCAGATCAGTCCCCACTGCAGTGTCTTGCCCATCGGTTCCCTCCTATGGTACTGTCAGCGTCTGACCAACCTTGATGGTATACGGCGGCGCCAGACCGTTGAGCGCCGCCAGCGCCTCGACGGTCGTCCCGTGGCGCCGGGCGATGGAATAGAGCGTGTCTCCCGGCTGGACCACGTAGACCGTCGATGCGGCCGCCCCTACGGGGATGAGCAGTCTCTGCCCCACCCGTACCGAACCTGGATCCGCCAGCCCGTTGGCCGCTGCGATCGCCTCGACGGTGGTCCCGTACTTGAGCGCGATACGATACACGTTCTCGCCGGCCTGCACGATGTGATACACGCTCCCCTCCTGGGACGAGGGCGTGGCGGCCACCGGCTCGTCGATATCGGGGATCGTCCCCTCGGGCGTCGCCGTGGGCTCCGGCGGAGCCGTATCGGGCGTGGACGTGGGCTCCGGTTCCCCCTCGCTCGCCACGACCGAGATCAATGCATCCACCTGATCGGGCATCGGCAGCGACTCTCCCTGCGAGTCGAGCAGCCGGACGATGTTGAATCGGAGCGGGCTACCCCCCTCCGATCGCCCGCCCACCGTGAAGGAGGCGACCAGACCGCTGCCGCGGGCCGAGCTGCCGGGCTCCTGGGCCACGTGATACACGATCACCCCCGCCTCGTGGCTGACGTCGTTCCGGATCACCTCCACCGGCGCGGGCACGTTGCCAGTGGCGATCTGGACCCCCTCGGTGTCGGGATCGGCGTCCTGGACGCCCACGTACCGCGGCTCGAATCCGATGTGCAGCTCGATCGCGTGCAGGTATTCCACATTGTCCACCCATATCTCGATCCGACGCGTCTCGCCCACCGCGAGGTCCAGGATCACCGAAGGATCCATGCGCACCGTTGCCGGCCCGGTGATCACCGGCGTCTCGGTCGGCGCCGGCATGGGCGTCGCCGCAGAGATGGTGGGAGCAGCAACCGGCACGCTGACCGGCGCCGTGGGGGTTTCCTCATAGTACGGCTGCGGCAGACAGGCCGCCAGCAGGACCAGCGCCAATACGAGCATCCCCACCCTTCGCAAACGCATGCTGCGTACAGCGTCACTCATGTTGACCTCCAGACTCGCGGGCTGTCTGGCCCGCCGTCAGATCTCGTCTCCAGACCGGTGCCGAACGCCACACGACACCCGCAGACACCGTCCCGGCCTCTACTAGGGCAAAGCATCCTGCCCGAATCTGTCCGGTTCTTGAGCATTATACCCGATCGCCCCAAAAGTGCCCACCCGACGGGAATCCCGCTGACTGTGGTATAATCAGACATGAGGAGAGACGATGGGACGTGCACTGCTGTTGACCGGCAGGCCCGGCGTGGGCAAGACCACCATCATCAAGTCCGTGATCGCCCAGACGTCCACACCGACCGGCGGATTCTACACCGAAGAGATCCAGGGCCCCGGCGGGCGCAAGGGATTCCGGTTGGTGACCCTCGACGGACGAGAAGCAGTGATGGCCCACGTCGATCTACGAGGTCGCGGACGGCCCCAAGTGGGCCGTTACGGCGTGGATGTGGACGTCATCGATCGAGTGGGCGTGGCGGCTCTTCGCCAGGCCCTGGAGCGCCACCAGACGGTGATCGTCGACGAGATCGGCAGGATGGAGCTGCTGTGTGGGCCGTTCAGGGACGTCGTCCTAATGACGATGGGCAGTCCCACCGCTGTAGTGGCGACCGCTATGAGCAAGCCGAACCCGTGGGTAGATAGCCTCAAAGCCCTGCCGCACGTCGAGGTGTGGGACGTGACGGTGAGAAACCGTGACGAGATAGCTCCACGGGTCGTCGAGTGGCTCGAGCGTTGACGCTTTGAGAAAACGGCGGTACAATAGTGGCGGGCCCATTGCGGCCCATCTTTTGGATAGATTGGCTGTGGGAGGAAGCAGGGAATGGACAAGCAGCAGGTCGGTACAGATCAGGTAAAACAGGGATTGGCTCAGATGCTCAAAGGCGGCGTGATCATGGACGTGGTCAGCGCCGAGCACGCCAAGATCGCCGAGGAAGCCGGCGCGTGCGCCGTGATGGCGCTGGAACGCGTGCCAGCGGATATCCGAGCCCAGGGGGGCGTCGCCCGCATGTCGGCACCGGAAAAGATACAAGAGATCATCGAAGTGGTCTCCATCCCGGTGATGGCCAAGTGCCGCATTGGGCATTTCGTCGAGGCCCAGATTCTAGAGGCGCTGGGCGTCGATTATATCGACGAGAGCGAGGTGCTGACGCCCGCCGACGAGGATCACCACATCGACAAGTGGCGGTTCAAGGTGCCTTTCGTGTGCGGCTGCCGCAATCTGGGTGAGGCTCTGCGGCGCATCGGCGAGGGCGCCGCCATGATCCGCACCAAGGGCGAGGCCGGAACCGGCGACGTGGTCGAGGCGGTACGCCACGCTCGCACGGTGATGGGCGAGATACGCCGACTGACGTCGATGGCCCCCGAAGAGATGATGGCCTATGCCAAAGATATCGGTGCGCCCTACGCGCTGGTGAAAGAAACCGCTGAACTGGGACGCATGCCGGTGGTCAACTTTGCCGCCGGCGGGGTCGCCACCCCGGCCGATGCCGCCCTGATGATGCAGCTGGGCGTAGATGGCGTCTTTGTGGGTAGCGGCATATTCAAGAGCGGCGATCCCGCCAAACGGGCTCATGCCATCGTCCAGGCCGTCACCCACTATGACAACCCCGAGATCTTGGCCGAGGTGAGCAAGGGCTTGGGCGAGGCCATGGTCGGGATCCACGTCAGCGACATCCCAGAGAGTGCGCGGCTGGCAGAACGGGGATGGTAGAGAACGAGATAGCCATCCGCCCCGCCACCACCGCCGATATCCCCGACATGGTCCGGCTGCGCCGGATCATGTTCGAAGCGATGGAGGAAGCCAGCCCGGCCGAACTGGACACCGCCGAGGGTGTCTGGGCTTCCTACTTTGCCGAGGCGCTCCCATCCCAGACCTTTTGTGGCTGGCTGGCCGTCACGCCAGACGGGCAGGTAGTGAGCACCTGCGGGGTGGTGATCGACCGGCACCCGCCGACTCCCCACAACCTTTCCGGCCGGATCGGCTACCTGATGAACGTGGTCACCGAGCCCGATTATCGCCGCCAGGGGTTGGCCCGCCGCATCATCCAGGCCGCGCTCCGCTGGTTGGATGAACAGGGCATCCAGCGCGTCACCTTGCACGCCACCGAGTCGGGCCAACCGCTGTACCAGTCACTGGGCTTTGAACCGGTGACCAGCGAGATGAGACGCACAGGAAGCAAATGACGAACGAGATCACCATACGGCCGGCTGGGCCGGACGACGCCGAGACCATCTCGCAGCAGCGAACGGCCATGTTCGAGGATATCTGGGGACCCATGGACCCCGAGGTGGTCGAAGCGATGGAGGCCATCTTTATCCCCTGGGTGCGCCGCGGCCTGGTCGATGGGTCATACCGCGGCTGGCTGGCCTGCAACGGCGACGGGAGCGCGGTCGCCGGTGGGGGATTGGTCCTCACCGAGTGGATGCCCAATCCGCAGGACCTGGGCGCCCACCGAGCTTATATCGCCAACATCTACACCGCACCCGCCTACCGCCGCCTGGGCCTCGCCCGCCGCATCGTCCAAGAGATCGTCGACTGGTGCCAAGGGCAGGCGATTCCCAAGGTTTCTTTGCACGCCAGCCCCTTTGGCCGGCCGCTGTACGCCTCACTGGGGTTCGAACCGACGAACGAGATGCAGCTGACGCTGGGATCAGATAACCGATGAGGATCGGGGTGCTGGCGCTTCAGGGCGCGTTTGTGGAACACGAGACCATCCTGGCCCACCTCGGCGTGGAAACGACCGAGGTGCGGCTTCCTGAACACCTGGATGGGTTGAATGGCCTGATCATCCCCGGGGGCGAATCGACCACCATCGGCAAGGTGGCCCAGCGGTGGGGCCTGCTGGAGCCGATCCGGGATCTGGCCCGATCGGGAGGTGGGATCTGGGGCACCTGCGCCGGTATGATCCTGATGGCCAAAGAGGTGCTCGACGGCAAGCCGGACCAGCCGCTGCTATCGCTCATGGACGTCGCCATCCGCCGCAACGCCTTTGGCCGCCAGGTGGATAGCTTTGAGGCCGATCTGAACGTGCCGGTGCTGGGCGACGATCCCTTCCACGCCGTCTTTATCCGCGCCCCGCTGGTCGAGCGGGTGGGAAAGGGCATCGAGACCTTGGCCCAGTTGGACGATGGCACTATCGTGGCTGTCAGGCAGGACAATCTGCTGGCCACCGCGTTCCATCCAGAACTGACCCAGGACAACCGATTTCATCGGTATTTCCTGACCATGTGTGCGAGCTAGACCATGACCTATAGCAATCACATCACCGACGACCACGACGCGATCATGGGCGTCCTGCCCAAAGATATCCGAGCGGCGCTGGCCAAGATCAACCGGCGAGACGAGCTGCTGGAAGTGATCCTCGACCTGGGGCGTGTGCCCTCGGCCCGCTACACCGATTCCGAGATCGTCCTGCGCGAGAGCGAGACCACCCAGCAGGAGATCGCCTTCGTCGTGGAGCGGGTAGGCGAGTTCGACGCCGACAACCGGGCCGGCATCGCCCGCACGCTGCACCGCATCGCCGCCATCCGCAACCGCAAGGGCGATATCGTCGGGCTCACCTGCCGGGTGGGCCGGGCCGTCTATGGCACCATCGCCATCATCGAGGACATTATCGAGAACGGTAAGAGCGTCCTCCTGCTGGGACGGCCCGGCGTCGGCAAGACCACCATGCTGCGCGAAGCGGCTCGCGTCCTGGCAGACAAGAAGCGGGTCGTCATCGTCGACACCTCGAACGAGATCGGCGGCGACGGCGATATTCCCCATCCCGCCGTCGGCCGGGCCCGCCGCATGCAGGTGGAGATGCCCTCCCTGCAGCACGAGGTGATGATCGAGGCGGTCGAGAACCACAACCCCGAGGCGATCATCATCGACGAGATCGGCCGGGAGCTGGAGGCTATGGCGGCCCGGACCATCGCCGAGCGCGGCGTGCAGTTGATCGCCACCGCCCACGGCAACACGCTGGAGAACCTGTTGATGAACCCCACCCTTTCGGACCTGGTGGGTGGCTTTGAGAGCGTCACCCTATCGGACGAGGAGGCCCGCCGCCGGGGTACCCAGAAAACGATCCTGGAGCGCCGCGCGCCGCCCACCTTTGACGTGCTGATCGAGATCCAGGACCGCCAGCAACTGCTGATCCACCACGACGTGACCGAATCGGTGGACGCGCTGCTCCGCGGCCATCCGGTCCAGTCGGAGCTGCGCTACCGGAACGAGGCGGGGAATATTCAGAAGGAACAGAGCGCCCCGGCCCCATCCAACGGAAGGACCGGCGGCCTATCGGATGCGCTATCGTCGAACCTCGCTGCCCACGCCAGCCAGCCGCTGGATCCGGTGCGGGTTTTTCCCTACGGCATCGCCCGCAACCGGCTGGAGCGAGCGGCCCGCCGCATGCGCACGCCGGTGCACCTGGTGAACAACCTGGGCGAGGCGGGCGTGCTGGTCACCACCAAGGGCTTTTACCGCAAGCGGCCCCGACTCGTCGTGGACGCCGAACGACGCGGGCTGCCCATCTATGTGCTGCGGGCGAACACAGTGGCCCAGATGGAAGCGTGCCTGAGCGATATCTACGACCTGGAGAGCCGCTCGCCGGATCCCCTGCGCCAGGCCCTGCGAGAAGCGGAGGAGGCGATCCGCCAGGTGCAGGGCGGCGTTCCCCAGGTCGTGCTCGCCCCACAGAACGCCTTTGTCCGCCGCCGGCAGCACGAGTTGGCCCACGGAGCCAATGTGGCCTCCGAGTCGCTGGGCAAGGAGCCCGACCGGCGGGTGCGCATCTACCGGGAAGGCTAGCCGATGTTCATCACCCTGGAAGGTCCCGATGGCAGTGGCAAGACCACTCAGGCTCACGCCCTGGCCGAGTGGCTGAGGGGACAGGGACGCCATGTGGTGCTTAGCCGCGAACCCGGCGGCACCGACATCGGGAACCAGATCCGCGCGGTGCTGCACGACACCGGCAACACGGCGATGAGCGCACAAACCGAGATACTGCTCTATTCCGCCGACCGGGCCCAGCACGTCGCCCAGCTGATCCGCCCCGCCCTGGCTGCGGGACAGGTGGTGATCAGCGACCGCTACTATGACAGCACGCTGGCCTACCAGGGATATGGGCGCGGGCTGGACCTGGACCAACTGCGGGCGATCACCCGGTTTGCCACCGGCGGCCTGGTACCCGACCTGACGCTCTATCTCGACATCACAGCGCAGGAAGGATTGGCGCGGCGACAGGTGGGAGGCGGGGAGTGGAACCGGCTGGACGCCGAGGCGATCGAGTTCCACGAGCGGGTGCGGGCCGGCTATCTGGAACTGATCGCGCAGGAGCCGTCACGCTGGGTGGTGATCGAGGCCGCCCGGCCCGTGGAGGAGGTACAGGCCAAATTACGTCGCGTGGTAGGGGCGAGGCTGGCGAAAGGCACCTAGACCGGGCTCAGATGCCCAGGTCGTCGCCACCGCCGCCTGCCAGGTCTGGCATGGACTCTTCAATCGATTCCGGGCTCTCACCCGACTCGAGCCGACCCACCACTTCGTCGAACTCGGGCCCCAGGTCCTCGCCCACCTCGGAGCCCATCTGGCGCATCCAGCGCCCCAGGCTCTTGGGATCGTTCTCGTCTAGGTCGGGCATGGCGCTGGGATCGGCCAGGCTCTCCAGGCGGCTCTCTTCTGAGTGTAGGACGCGGATGCGGGACATCAGCCGCGTGAGACGCGTTCCGTTGCAGTGGGGGCAGGTAGGCACTTCCGTCTCGGCATCGGAGAACGTGCGCCAGAAAAGCGAGAAACGGCGCTGGCAGTCTTGACATCGATATTCATAAACTGGCACGGCTCTCTCCAAACGTGAGGTCTCGTGCCAACAGTATACCCGTTTGCCAACACATCGCAAGTAGGAGCGACTCTTGGGAGAACCATACCATCTTGACAGGCACCCGCTGCTGATCGTCATCTCTGGGCCATCGGGCGTAGGCAAAGATGCCCTGCTCTGGCGGCTAAAGGAGCACAGCAGTCTGTTCCATTTCGTGGTCACGGCGACCGACCGCGCGCCCCGCCCGGGTGAAGTACACGGCGTGGACTATTACTTTGTCACCACCGAGGAATTCGTCGCCATGATCGAAGAGGACGAGCTGTTGGAGCACGCCATCGTCTACGGGCAGCGGAAGGGCATTCCCAAGCAGCAGGTGCGCGAGGCGATGGCCAGCGGCAAGGACGTGATCATGCGCATCGACGTCCAGGGCGCCGCCACCATCCGCCGCCTGGTACCAGAAGCGGTGCAGATCTTTTTGGCCGCCTCATCGGAGCAGGAGTTGGAGGAACGGCTGCGCAACCGGGGCGGCGACTCGCCGGATCAGCTCGAGAAACGCCTCGCCACCGCCCGCGAGGAGATGCACCAGCTAGCCGAATTCGACTATGTGGTCATCAACCGAGACGGCGAGCTGGATCAGGCGGCCCAGGACGTGCTCGCCATCATCCGTACCGAGCACTGCCGCACCAAACCCCGGGTAGTCGAGCTGTAACACGTGGAGGGCAGTACATAGACGATCACGCCCGGGGGTCTCCCGGGCGTGATTCTCGTTCCACAGGTTGCAGGTCAATCGTGCCGCACGCAGGCCGGCAGCGATGCCGCCACGATCAGCGCCAAAAAGCGCTGGGCGTCGCGCAGGCTGAAATCGCTCCAGGCGACGTCCCCGGCGATCCCAAGCACAGACCAGGCATCCCGCCGGGCAGCCGGAGATGGCCCGCCCAGGCTCACCCCTTGCATATTGCTGCCCCGCAGGTTGACTCCCCGCAGGCTGGCGCCCCGCAGGTCAGCGCCGTACAGATTCGCCTGGCTCAGATCCGCCCCACTCAGGTCCGCCTCGCGCAGGTCGGCGCCAGAGAAATCGGCCCCGCGCAGGGTCACGCCTTGCAGATCGGCCCCTCGGAGGTCGGCTCCAGCAAAGTCGCGCTCCCCTGCACTGTACCGCTGCATCAACTCTTTGGCATTCACCCGTCGGTCTCCCGGCATCTAGTTGCGCCTATCTTAACCCATTTCCCCTCCCCTATGGGTTACAGATCGGTTACGAGCCCGTTGCACGATACGTGCCATCTCCACAGGGTAGCAGGCCAGCCCTGCTGGCCGTCCAGCCATACCGCCCAACGGCGTTGGGCAGCCACCCGCTCTTTTGTGCTGAACCGCCAAGAGCTCGTTCTTCTTTGGAAGCGTGACGCCTTGGCGGTGAGCGCTGGGTTTTACGCACTCCACAGAATGGCAGACCATTGGTGATATTCGTGCAATTCGTGGCAAGCATTGGCGACTTGCGCCTGCGGGCGGAGCAGGGTAGAATGCAGTCCGGAAAGGACCAGACTGTGAGCAGAACACCGCAAGAGATCCAGATCGGCGACCGGGTGCGCATGCGCAAGCCCCATCCCTGCGGCGGGTATGCCTGGGAGGTCACGCGCATCGGCGCCGACATCGGCATCCGCTGCCTTACCTGCGGCCGGCGCGCCATGCTCCCCCGAGCCAAGTTCGAAAAACAGGTCAAGCTGGTGCTCGAACCGGACGAGGCGGGCTGACATCCGCGGTCGGTCGCGCAGCGGGCCACCCGGCGTTGCCTCGCGCGGCCCCTTCCATCACACATCCATGGATCAACACGCAAAACGGTTCTTGTTCCTCCTATCCGACACCGGCGGTGGACACCGCAGCCCGGCCCAGGCCACAGCCCAGACCCTGCAAGAGACTTACGGGGACCAGGTTCGCGTGGACCTGGTGGACGTGCTGGCCGAATACGCCCCGTCTCCATTCAGGCACCTGGGGGCCCTATACCCCTATCTGACCCGGGGAAGCAGCTGGCCGTGGGCCGCTGTGTACCGCTCGACCAACACCCCATCCCGGGTCGCGTTCATCGCTCGCTGCTGCTGGCCGCTGGTGAAAGCGTCCTTTCTCCGGCTCGTCAGTGATCATCCAGCCGACGCCATCGTCTGCTTCCACGGGCTGTTCAACCACATGCTGGTACGCACTCTGGCCGAATCAGGGGTCACCACCCCACTCATCACGATGGTCATTGATTGGGCCACCGGCCACGCCGCCTGGTTTGCCCCGGGGGTGACCAGATGTCTCGTGCCGACCTCCGGCGTCGCCCGGCGAGCCTTGGCGTGCGGCCTGTCGGCCGAGCAGGTGGTGGTCACCGGCCTGCCGATACAGGACCCCTTCCTCCAGGCCGCCCAGCAGGACCCGCTTACCCTGCGCCAGCAACTGGGACTCGATCCTGACCGGCCAGTGGTACTCTTGCTCGGCGGTGCCGAAGGGATGGGCGCGCCCTACCACATCGTGGAGGCGATCACCGGCAGCGGCGTCCAGGCCCAGCTGGTGGTGATCGCCGGCCGGAACGATGGGCTAAAGCATAGATTGGCTCACCAGACGTGGCCCCTGCCGGTCCACGTGCGAGGATTTACGAATAGCGTGCATCAATGGATGCGCGCCGCCGACCTGCTGGTGACCAAGGCCGGTCCCAGCACCGTCGGCGAGGCGCTGGTGATGGGGCTGCCGATGGTATTGAGCGGCGCATTGCCGGGGCAGGAACGCCCAACCGTCGACAGCATCGTGCAAACCGGCGCTGGCCTCTGGGCCCCCACCCCCCAGCGAGTGGCCCAATCAGTGCGCGAGCTGCTCGCTCCCGGGAACCCAGCCCTATCTCGGATGGCTGCCCAGGCTCGATCCTTGGCCCAGCCAGACGCCGCCCAGCGCGTGGCACAGGTGGTATGGGCCTGCGCCAACGGGGAATTGGCCTGAACGCCAACTTGTGTTAAAATCGGGTAGGGGTGAAGCCTGGGAGATAGGCCGTGGAAGATATCTCAGAACCAGACAAGAACGTGACGACCTACACCATCCACAAGCAGACCTATTCGGATGGTCGCGCCTACCGCTACCGTATGTCCGATGACGCCGGTCGTCTATGCTATATCGCCAAGCGGACCGGCCTGCTGAGGCCCGCACCCACTCGCCTGGTCGAGTTCTTTGACCCTGACGACAACCTCTCCGGTCGCCTTCAGCCGCCCGACCTCGCCCCCTGGCTGCGGGCCAGCCGGTATGAACTCTACGTAGGTGAGGAAGAGGCTGAAGCCGAAACTGAGGTCGAGCCCCAAGCACTGATCAAAGAGACCTGGAATCTGGTCGACATCCTGCTGCTGCGCCTACCCCGCTACCAGATCCAGATGGGCCAGAATCGGTACGTCATCCGGGGCAGTCGCTACAGCACGCACTTTTACGAGATCTATGACCATACCGGCGAAGAAGAGATAGAAGAAACGCCAGAGGTACTGGAAGACTTTGATGTCGAGGCGACCGAGGTCGCCGAGCCCGAGGAGCCGGAAGAGATCGACGTCCAACCTCTGGAAGAGCTGGAGGAACAGTTCGAAGAACAGCTGGCGTTGGCTAGAGCGGAAGAGAACAAGGTGGGAGAGCTATACCGGCCGGCGGCCGGTCCCAGCTATGTCATCGAGACCGACGCCGCCCCGCTGCGCCAGGCGCCCCTGGTGCTGGCCGCCATCGCGACGCTCATCGACATGGAACTCCATTCATAAAGGAGAAGAGAGATGCGCGACAGGGTCATAGGGTTCTTGCTGCTGTTGGCGCTGCTGGCAGCCAGCGGATGTACTTCAACCCCAGAACCAACCAGCGAGCCGACCCAGAC
>Ga0272444_10005575_pt1 | contig 10878 bp, 10 predicted proteins | sample SSMForm13_FD_201033 | JGI IMG/M metagenome (GOLD analysis project Ga0272444, IMG submission 201033) | Marine sediment archaeal communities from Little Sippewissett salt marsh, Falmouth, MA, United States - SSM-Form-13 | ecosystem: Environmental > Aquatic > Marine > Wetlands > Sediment ... | reverse complement strand
GGCGATAGGCCAGGTCGCCGTCATTGGTAAGAAGCAGGGCTCCCTCGGTGTCATAATCGAGCCGCCCGACCGGGTAAACGCGGGCGGGAACTTTCTTGGTGAAATATGCCACTGTTTTGCGACCGAATTGATCGGAAAGCGATGTCAGCACATGTTTGGGTTTGTTGAGGAGTATATAATATTTGCCGCGAACCGGGCTGGTGACGACCCCATCGACCTTGATAACGTCGGATTCCTCGTCGATAATGGTTCCCGGGTGTTCGATAACCTCGTCATTGACGGTAATGCGTCCCTCTGAAATCATTTTCTCGGCCCCGCGTCTTGAAGAGACGCCGCAGACCGACAGGAATTTATTAATTCTCATCAAAACCGACTCCTCCGGGAGATCGAATTGTCATGCAATTTATAAAATTCCCGTAAATGTTTCAAATTCGCGCCTAATATTTTGGTTCATCGACCGATTCGACTTCCTCAGGCAAAGTCTCGTTATCGGTGCTGTTGTTATCTGTCCCGGTGCGGATTGGCTCCGTCAGGTCTGATGCTTCGTTTTCGTCGTCATAATATACCGGCGGTACCGGAATCTCCTCGCCATCCGCCTCAGGTTCATTTATTTCGGTTGGCTCGGAAACAAATGCCGTCGCCGGCTGTTCCTCCGTTGTATGATCAATGTCCGTATCCGTCGGAATTTCGGTTTCCGGTTCCACGGTGTCGATTGTGTCTTCCAGTTCGACCGGTGGGACCGGGATTCCCTCGCTTGTGTCATCGTTGCCGGTCGATTCGCCGGTGTCATCCTGAGCATTCGATGCGGGCAGGGTTTCGTCCTCCATGCCCAGCGGCAATGTCGGCTGGGTGTCGGGGTCGCCGGAAGCGAGCAGTTCTTCGATCTCTTTCATTCTTGGCAGGTCGTTGAGCGTATTGAGATTGAAGAATTTGAGGAATTCATCAGTTGTTTTATACAGTAGCGGTCTTCCGACCGTATCGGCCCGCCCCGCCATGGTAACCAGTTTTCTCTGCAGGAGGGTATGGATCACGGAATCGGAGGCGACACCGCGAATCATCTCGATATCGGTTTTGGTCACCGGCTGTCGATAGGCGATAATGGCCAGTGTTTCCAGCGCCGCGCGGGTGAGCCGGATACTCCGCCGCCGGGCCAGCAGGTCCTCGACATAACGGGCATAACTTTCGACAATATATACCTGGTATCCGCCGGCGATTTTCCTGATTCGGAAAGAATTGTCATTTTCGGAGTAGCGTCGGTTCAGGATGTCGATGATTTCATCGATGTCACCGTTGTTCAGATTGTCGACCACCTCGCTTATTTTGCGTCCGGAAAGCGGTTCCGGTGATGACAGTATCAATGATTCGATAATCGGGATGTTGTTTTCGTTTTCATACATATTTATATCTCCAGCGGATTAGCTCTGTTTCATGCTTGTGACAAACTCTATGGTCGGGTTCGGGTCGTCAAATTTATCGGTGCGATATACCCGAATCTCGGAAAACGGCAGTGACTGTCGAACCGCAATTCTTTTCAGCTTGACCAGCTCCAATATGGCCAGCAGGGTCAGGATGGCGATAATTTTCCGCGGCACATCGGCGAACAGTTCCATAAACGTGGCCGATTCCTTTTCCGTGAGAATGCTCATGATTTTCGCGACACGGTCCTCGACCGTAGTTTCCTCAGGATTGATCTCATACATCCGTTCGTTGTCGAGTCGTTCGAGGACGTCTTTGAAGGCGCTCAGCAGGTCGAACAGGGTGGTGGTGTTGAGCAGGACGACTTTTTCTTTTTTGCCGTTGCCGCCGCCGACCGGGGGCGGGATATAGAGCCGCTCTTCGAGAATTCTCTTTTCGCGGAGAATTTCTCCGGCCTCTTTGAATTTCTTGTATTCCAGGAGCGCCGCCACGAGTTCTTCGCGGGGATCGGGTTCCTCGCCCTCGCTCTCGTCGCGGGGAAGGAGCAGTCGCGCCTTGATTCGGATAAGGGTGGCCGCCATCAGTATATATTCTCCGGCCAGTTCGAGATTGAGTATCTGCATCATCTCGATATACTGCATGTATTGTTCGGTGACACGCGCGATCGGTATGTCATAAATATCGATTTCGTCTTTTCTAATCAGATACAGCAACAGGTCAAGCGGTCCAGAAAAAACGTCCAGCTTAACCGAATAATTATCCTTGGGTGTGTTTATCATTTGTAATAATCCATCTTCATTGCGGTCCGCACTTTCGCCATCACCGCCGTTGCCCTTTCTCTTGCCCTGCCGGCGCCGTTTTTAAGCACATCCCAGACATAATCTTTATTTTGCTCAATAACAAGTCTTTTTTCTCTGACCGGGGCCAGTTTTTTATTGAGATTCTCGGTCAATTTTTTCTTGCAATCGACACAGCCCAGTTCGCCGGTGCGGCATGGCGGTGCGATTTCATTGTCGGGATCGGGCGAATATACCTTGTGCAGGGCAAAGATGGGACAGACCTCGGGCCGCCCGGGATCGCCCTTGCGCAGTTTCTCCGGATCGGTGAAATATCTCTTTAGTTTGGCGGCGGTTTCCTCGTCGCTATCATCGAGCATCAGGGTGTTGCCGTATGATTTGGACATCTTCTTGCCGTCCGAACCGGGCACCACCGGGACCTTGGTGAACAGCGCCTGCGGTTCGACCAATACCTCGCCATAGGCGTTATTGAAGCGTTTGGCCAGGTCGGCCGCCAGCCAGACATGTTTTTCCTGATCCTTGCCGACCGGAACGAAATCGGCGTTGTAAACGCAGATATCGGCCGCCTGGAGCACCGGGTAGCCGAGAAAACCGTAATTGTCCAGGCCGATTTCTTCTTTTTTCTCGATAAATGTGGGCAGGCGGGTGAGGGTCGGGACGCTGATCATCATCGAAAAGAGCAAATGCAGTTCGGCGTGCTCCTTGACATCGGACTGGATGAAGATGGCGCATTTTTCCGGGTCGAGACCGGCCGAGAGATAGTCGGCGGCCACATTGAATATCCGTTCTTTAAACTCGTGGGATTTATCATATCCCGCGGTGAGCGTGTGCCAGTCGACGATGCAGCAGTACATGTTGTATTCGTCCTGAAGTTTCACCCAGTTTTTGAGCGCGCCTTCGTAGTTTCCCAGATGTAATTGACCGGTTCCGGTCGGCTGCATTCCCGAGAGAATGGTTTTTTTGTCTGACATTGCTCACTCCATGAAAAGATACGGTTTCCATCTATCGTCATTGACGCCGATAAATCTTTGAATATAAGTTATGTGGTTGGGCCGCTTGGGTTTCTTAAGCAACTTCATACCTGCTTTGGCCGGCATCCGGTCGCCCTTTTTGTTGTTGCATCGCTCGCAGGCGCAGACCAGGTTCTCCCATGTGTCGCTCCCGCCCAGATGTTTGGGGATGACATGATCGACCGTCATCGGGCCCTTCTGTGATCCGCAATAACTGCAGGTGGCGTTGTCGCGGATGATGATATTTTTGCGGCTGAGAAGGATTTTCTTGCGCGGCGACCTGATATACCGCCCCAGCCTGACCACCGAGGGAAGGGGATATGAGGTCAACACCGAGCGGATTTTGATCCCGTCGTATTTCTCGATCATTTCGGCCTTGCCCATAAAAAGAAGCAGAAAGGCCCTTTTTGCCGAACAGACCGACAGAGGCTCGTAATTCTGGTTCAAAACCAGCACATTCTGGCTTAATATACTTGTTCCATTCATATTGTATCTACCGCTCTCAAGGCCGCAATAAACCTATATAATTGCCATTTGGCGGCCCATTGTCAACTAAATATTACTTTGTATTTAAACAAGCGAAAGGCGGCGATAGTTGCGTGGAAATTGGGATTTGGGGGGAGGCAATATCGGGATATAGGGTGCGCAACAAATAATTAACCGCCGGGCCATTTTCAAACCCGGCGGCTGTTGTTCATTCTATGATTCTTCTACGTTGATTTTACCTCAATCCCCATACTCGAAACTGATCGGCGGCGGCGGCCCTTCTTTATAAGAAAAATAAACTGACGGCGTTTGTCAGTGGGATATCTTATTTTTTTAAAAGTAGTCTTCAAGAGTAGGTCGGAATCCCCCGAGGGTGAGTCGATCCTCCGGATCGGATCGCCCGAGAAAAAGGTACCCCACCCAACGGGTGGGTTAGTATCAAAATGGCAGGGAGTAAAACATGTATCGGAAGCACAATACGGCAGTTTTGTGATCATGAAATTGAAGCATTATGATTATGATGGCAGGGCCAGATTTGTCACAATTTGCACACATAAGCGCATGCCCGTATTCACCAACGATGAAATGAGACACACACTTATAAGCGCCCTTGCAGAAATTCGCAACAGATTCAATTTGAAACTTATAGCCTATGTAATAATGCCGGAGCACTTGCATCTTATCGTCGTTCCGACAGGAAACGATTCGATCGGCTTCATAGTTGGCGAATATAAACGAATAACGGCAAGGAAAATTCATGAGCTAATGCTTAATTATGGCCTAAAATCCATGCATGATTTTGTTACCATAAGAAATCGCAAGGAAAGATTTGCATTATGGCTGCGGCGATGCTATGACCATAATATACGATCAGAGGAATCCTTGTGGCAAAAAGTTGCCTATTGTCACAATAATCCGGTTAAAAGAGGTTTGGCGAAGACGGCCTCGGAATATATCTGGAGTAGTTGTCGATATTATTGCGGATTTGAGGATGCATTACTTGAGATTGACGAAATTGCATAATCATACTAACCCACCCGTTGGGTGGGGTACCGATGTCGAATAATGCTGATCGGGGTAAGCTGGATTTAATTTAACACACACCAGACTGTCGCATTCAATCAACGGATATTGCCCATCGGCGTAGAAATAATACTGCGCAGCAGCATTATTTGTCGATATGATAATTAATATCGACAATATCCCTATAATCCCCAAAATATGTTTAAAACGTAACATAATATATTCTCCTTAAATTGCAGGTCCAATTGCTATGATATTGCAGCTTTCGTATTCATGAAAGCCCAGTACATTAACAATCATTCTTTTTTGTAGATCAATGACGACTGCCGATCCCTCCATTTCCGCTGTTACATACAATCTTTGCCCATCCGGTGTCTGATTTATCAATGCCCATACAGGCCTGACGTATGTCAACTCGGGATAAAGATATGATGGAACCGTCGCCAGTAGCTCGGCGCTGTCGGCATCGAATATCATAAAATATGGTGATCCCGATATACCGAATAAATCCTGACCCGGATCCGACATATACATTTCGTTGCCGTCCACCGAAATGGCAACATCCCCAAAGGGCCTTCTCGTACTCAATATTCTTTCAACAGATTCAGTCGCTATTTTGTATCTATAAAAATATGAGTAACCCGTATATTGCTCGCGCCCGTGGAAAAACAACTCATTCGTATTTCGATTATAAGCCATCCTATAAATAAGGATAGGTGATTGAGTGTCTATGGCTGTAACCACGAAAGAATCGACCAGTTCACGCGTATCGCAATCGATTTGGAATATGACATTCGGCTCGACACTATTACCATTTGAATCCGCCTCCGATTTGCATCCGAAAAATACATTATCGACCGTATCCAGACAGCCAAACCATGTTTCTCGTGGAATCGAGTCATACGGCGCAAATGTAACCGGATCGATAAAATATATCTTATCATCGACAAGCGAATTGAAAAGACAGTAATTATCGCCGCCGTCGAAATAGAAATCGCCGTACATATCGAGCGAACCGATGTGAGATAAATCGGCCGTGCTGTATATTTGGGTAGAATGAGTCGGATAGTCCAATACCAGTAGTTTATCGCCGCCCGGCGTAACAAAGAAATTATACCCCATCAAATCGGTATGCAGGGTATCGACTATGGTATCCGCGGGCGTGTCGATAGACATTATGACATGATTGTAAGTATCCCAAATATAACAGCGGTAATTGCCCAAGGGCGGCGGTTCGATATCGCCCGGGCAGGTGGGGCAGTCATCGCAACATGATAAATAAATAAAAAGACCAAAGATGCCGATCAAAGCTGTCGTGATTAAAAGTCTCTGTTTCATACATTTCCCTCCGTTTTGAAGTTAGCGAACTCTTCAATGTTGTGTCAGGTCCTTATTCCGGCTCCGGTCGGAATTGTGACCTGACACATTACTTGATTATCCTGTCAGGTCACACCCTCGCAAAGCCTCGGCCAAGACCTGACAGAACATCAGTAAACGACACCTTTCATTCAACCACCTCCCTTTGATAATGAAGCATGTTGAAACCTGCCTCGCTTCGCTCCCTTAGGGAGCGTCGCTCAGCATCCTTCGCCCGAAGGGCTTCGGACAGGGGTTTCAACCTGCCCATTCTCACAAATCGCCGATATTCTTTTTTTCCGGGATGTCTGATCGATGATGCGTCAGAAATATGACGATCCAAGCCGTTATTTTGTCCAATTCCGGATGATGGAAGATTCCGTCAGGAAAGGGTTCCTGACGGCGCAGGTTTTGTCGAAACCCGCGGTTGGCGATCGGCCGCCCTTCGGGATTTCGACCTACCCCGACAGCCGCCTATGGATACCCGGATCGAACTTATGTCACTTTACCTCCGGCTGTTCCCTCCCCGGTGATGGCTGAATCGGTGTTATGGCGCTACAGTATAAATGTGTTATATAGACAAATAATGCAATATCCAACCGCCAAAGTCAAGCGAAAATATCAAAAGCAGCGTCAAGTGACACATTCTGACAGTGGATGCGAATATTGGCAGGGCAGGTGCAAACTCCATTTTATATCGGCCATCAAACTATTGTTTTAATCGGCGGTTATTATTATCATTATTTCTATGAAGACTATGCGGATATGGGTGACAATCGCGATGGTCCTGCTTATCGCTCCGGCGGCTCCGGGTCAGGATGATGATTTTATCGAGCGGCAGTACTTTCTATACAGCGCCTCGACCGATCATTTTATCAACACCGTCGATTCGGCGGTCGGCTCGGCCCGGGCGCGGCTCTATGTTATTCTCGATGACACGCTCGATTACAAACCGAAAATTTATATAAAAGACAATATCGAGGATTTCCGGGAGCTGATCGGCACCGCCTTCCCCGACTGGGGCGCGGCGGTGGCGATGCCTTATCGCCGGACGATCGCGCTCAAATCGCCGGCCCATTTTCGGCTGGGCAAATCGCTGTATGAACTGGTCAAGCACGAATACGCCCATCTGGCGCTTCAGGATCGTCTCCACCACGCCCGCGCGCCGCGCTGGCTCGATGAAGGGGTGGCCATGTATGTCGCGGCTGAATGGGGCTGGGGGAACAACCTGACCATGTCGCGGGCGGTGGTTTTCAACAGTTTGGTGCATCTCGAGAATATCGAGAAGATGAATCTTTTCTCCGAGGGCAAGGCGCAGATCGCCTACGCCGAATCGTACCTGGCGGTGAAATATTTGCTTGATGAATACGGAGTCGAGACGTTAAATATATTGCTGGATAAATTGAAAGAGGGTAAGCCGACCGATATCGCACTCGATGAGTCGCTCGGCGGCACGCTCGATGAGTTCCAGGAGGAGTTTTTCGAAAGTATAAAAAAAAGGTACAATATTATGAGCCTTTTCGGTGACCTTTATTTTCTCTGGATTTTTCTGGCGCTGGTGATTGTGGTGGGATTTATTATGAAGGGACGGAAAAAGAGAAGGTATTACAAGAAATGGGAAGAGGAAGAAAAGTATCAATCGACCGATTTCGATTACGGGGATCCGGACAACCCCGAGGAGTACGATGATGAAGATAAGCCATGGGCTTGAATATATAGCGTTCTGGTGAATCACCAAAACAGCACAGCTGATGCCGGCCCGTGTGGCCGACTGGACCGCGGTGTGGCTGGGTAACCTGGCCCGCACCGTGCTGACATCACGGCGGCGAATCGCCATGGATAATTTGAGACGGGCCTTCGGGGATGAGAAATCGGAGCCCGAACTCGAGGCGATAACGAAAGAGGTGTTTATCACTATCGCGAGGACGACATTCGAACTGTTGCGTCTCCCGGTGCTAAAACAGCAGACCATTCTCGATATGGCCGCGGAATTCGAGGGCGCCGAATATCTCAAGCAGGCCGCCGATACCGGCAAGGGGGCGGTGCTGGTGACGGGGCATATCGGCAACTGGGAACTTTTGGGAGCGCTGATCTATGAGCTCGGTTACCCGGTCGATTTTCTGATCGGGAAACAGCACAACCCGTATGTGCAGAATATGCTGATAAAAATACGCGCCTCGACGGGGATAAATCTTGTGCCGGTCGGGGTCGGCGCGCGTCAGGTGATGCGGCTTTTGAAGGACAATCATTTTGTGGCGATGGTGGCCGATCAGCATTCGGCCTCGGCGGCGACACGGGTGGATTTTTTCGGCCGTCCGGCGGCGACACCCTCGGGTCCGGCCGCTTTTGCGGTCAAACTTAAATGCCCGATACTGTTCGGTTATCTCATACGCGACAATAACAACCGGTGCCGGGTGGTGGCCGAACCGCCGATCTATCCCCCCGACAGCGGCGACAGGGAAAAAGATATTGTCGATATGACACAGGAATACACCAAACTGCTGGAAAAAGCGATCCGGAAATATCCCGGTCAATGGATGTGGACGCACCGCCGCTGGAAAATCGACGGTTAGGACAGGGATGTAAACAAATCAGGGATGATGATATGAGCAAAATAATAATCCGGACACCCAACCATCTCGGCGATTCGCTGATGGCCCAGCCGGCCACGGCCGCATTTGCCGCCGGGCGCGTCAGCGACGATATTTATCTGCTTATACCGGATTGGGCCGAGCCGATTTACCGCACGATTCCCGATGTCCTGCTTATCATGGTCGAGGGGAAGTACCTTCACGGTTTAAAGGCGATCACCTATCAGTCGGAGCTGATAAAAAAGGAGAAATACGATGTCGGTCTGCTCCTGACACCGTCGTTTTCTTCCGCGCTCATATTCTACCTGGGTAACGTGAAAAAGCGTCTCGGTTACAAGGGAGACGGCCGGAGCTTTTTGCTCAACAAGCTCCTCGATCCGAAAGATGTCGCCGGCCGGCACCGGTCGGATCGCTATCTATATTTATTCGAAAAATATACCGGCGAAAAGGCGGAGATCGGGTTGCCCTCGCTGACCATAATGGGCCCGGCGCTCGCAACGGCCGAGGAGATGCTGACCGAGAGCGGTGTCGATCTGAAAAAAGGTTATGTCGCGATTGCACCGCGGGCGGTGGCGGCGTCGCGCCGCTGGGGGAGAAAAAATTACGGTGACCTGGCCGCCATGATTATCGACAAGCTCGATATGGATGTTGTCCTTGTCGGGGCCAAAAACGAATATGCCGCCGGGCAGGAAATCGCCGGCGACAAAAAGCGGGTTTTCAATATCTGCGGCAAGACGAATATCGAGACGGCCGGGGCGGCGCTGTCGATGGCGAAGTTGTTTGTCGGCAACGATTCCGGGCTGGCGCATCTGGCCGCGGCGGTGGATATACCGCTGGTGGTGCTGTCGGGCGCCGATGACCCGAAAGAAACATCGCCGCTGTCGGACAAAAAAAGCGTCATTATCAAGGATCATCTCGACTGTATCTCATGTGTCAAAAACGCGTGCCCGAAAAAGAATGATGCCTTCATGCGGTGCATGAAAGAAATAAGCGTCGAGGAAGTATTCGAGACGGCCAAAACGCGCTTATGAAAATCGGTGTAATCGGGACAATCAACCGCGACAGCATCAGACTGACCGACGGTACCAAAAAAGAAGGATGGGGCGGTATTTTGTACAATATCGTCACCCTGTCGCATCTTGTCGGAAGCAAAGCCCGGATTGTCCCGGTCTGCAATGTCGGCGCCGATAATTATAATGACATTTCGAAGATTCTGCGGTCGCTGCCGGGTGTCGAAACCGGCAATGTCCGCAAGGTGAAAGAAAAAAACAACCACTGCCGCCTGAAATATCTCGATGAGCAAAACAAAACCGAAATTCTCGAGGGCGGAGTGCCGCCGCTGGTGTATGATGATATCGAACCGCTTCGGGACTGCGATATCATTTTGCTGAATTATATTTCCGGGCGGGATATATATCTGAGATCGCTTCGGAAACTGCGGCGCAATTTCCAAGGCGGAATTTATATAGATATCCATTCATATACACTGGGTAAAAAAGCCGACGGTTCGCGCTTTTTGCGGCGGCCGCCGCACTGGCCGGAGGTGGTCGCATGCGGCGACTATATACAGATGAACCGGCTGGAACTGGCGATACTCGCAGGGGGGAGCGGATCAAGTCGCCCGGAGGAAGGCGATCTCGAAAATAACCTGAAAGGATTACTATCGTCGTTGCGACGCGGCGGGGTGGATACCAAATCAAAGGTGTTTATCATAACCGACGGCTCGCGCGGCTGTTATTTCCTTTATGGTCAAGACGGTGCATCGGCTATCAAACATATCAGGCAGCAAAGAAAAAAAACCGGAGCATCTTGTCAGGATGTCAACGTCACCGGTTGCGGCGATTGTTTCGCGGCCGGATTCACGGCCGGTCTTGCCGATAATCTCGAAATTGCATCATGCGCCGATGCGGGTAATGCGGCCGGATTCGACCGGGTTTGTGATTTCCGCGGGATTTATACAATTCTCGATAAACAGGTTAAATAATTCATTATTGGGTAAACTTTTCCATTCCGGGTAAAAAAGGTTGACAAACCTCATATAACCTGTTATTATGTAACATAATAGCAAGCTGGAGAGGGTAGCTTCTATTTTACCTTGTATATTAGTCTGCTTTAATTCTGCTGGTTTCACGGCACGGGGAGAGGCTGTACGAGAGTGAAAAAACTAATATTATATAATTAATCTACGATAATTTAAAT